>Ga0209809_1001292_pt1 | contig 20604 bp, 13 predicted proteins | sample YNPMSTMetaG_FD_186172 | JGI IMG/M metagenome (GOLD analysis project Ga0209809, IMG submission 186172) | Anoxygenic and chlorotrophic microbial mat microbial communities from Yellowstone National Park, USA - YNP MS-T MetaG (SPAdes) (version 2) ...
CACCGCCATCCAATAGGGCGTTAGCCGATAGATTTCCACCTTCGGTACCGGATGCACCACAATGACCGGCGGCGGAAGCGGCCGTCGCTGGCCATAGGTTACCGACTCTCCCAGTAGAAATATCCCAACCCCTGCCAAAACAGTCCCTATCCCGGCCACGGATTTGCGCATCGGAATCTCCTTTTCAGAACGGCCCAGCCCCACCGTGAATGTTCTAACTCAAGAAAGTATATCTCGCAACAGCGGCCGGGGAAAGCTGGTGCTGCCATTCCCGTGGAGAATGGGGCGTGTGCGATTGTGTTTGCATATTACCTGTGTGCTTATTTTTGCATAGTTTGACTGTATCTATCTGCCGGGAGCCCTACCAGATGAAGGGGCTAAAATCGGATCGAAGACCACAGATTGGGGTCGTTCTTTCCGGTGGATACAGTCAAAATAGTATTGGCGTGCCACCGGAGCCGTCGGCCAAAAGCCGGAGTTCCTCGCCAGTGTTGTCCCCACTGGGAAATCTAGAAAACGGGCCCATCCGCTATTATTTCTATGCCTTGGAGCGTTTCAAGCAGGCGATGGGCCGGCCGGGCTCCTGGGGATTGGGTTCTAGCCAACCTTCCAAAACGCCGCCTTCCGGATGTTGGAGCAGGAAGACCGTTTTCTCCTCCTGCGGCTGCTGGACGATCCGATAGCGGCCATAAAGCTCTTGGAAGAAGGCCTGCCAGACGGCCTGGTCTTCGGAAAAGAGAAGCTGGCCGTTCCAATCCAGGGTAGCCCATCGGGGCTGCCGAGGGTTGAAAATCTGCTGGTGGAGTTCTTGGAGGGGATTGGGAGCGGGTTTTTCGGCTGTCCAGGCCATCTGCACACTTCGGTCTTGCCCTTGCTGGAGAATCTTGGGCTGGGTAATCCTGGGCGATGGTGCGGAGGCAAACCGCCATTGCAACTTCAAGAGAAACAGCAACTTACGTTCTGTTTCGCCCAACGAGACTGGCTCTCCCACAGTGCGAACCACCGGCTGACCAAACTCCGGCGTCCATCGGCCAGCAGGCCCGCTGGCCAACCGGATCTGCTGCAAAAGGTTTTCGATCTGCTTTCGGGGATCGGACGACGCCAGGGCCGCCATCAATGCCGGGGCATATTGGGCGTCCCGGCCTTCGAGAAAGTAGCGAATCCACTGTCCACACGTGGCATAGGCCTCCGGCGGGATTTCCCGATGTTCCGGTGCGGTTTGGCCCCAGACGATTTCCTTGTCCAGGGGCGGCAAGGGCGGCATTTGGCTCGGCCAAGCCGAGCTCCCAGGAGGTTCTGCCACATATTCGGCCAACCCAATCTGCACCCAAAGCGGCATCTGCTGGCCGTTGGGTAACCGGCTCAAAAATCCCAGCACCAGTTGCCGTTTCAGCTCTCGGACGGTTTGGGGCAGAGCCGGGCCTGATGCTCCAGGAGCCGGCCGAGCATCTGTTCCGGCCGCCATCAGCACCGTAGCCGGTTGCTGGTCCAAAAGCCAGATCACCGGGGTCGAAACTGCCCGGTCGGAACCGGCTGCCGAGGCTCCACCTGGGTTTCGATAAGTGATCGGCTGGGGGAAGTGCATTCGGCCCTGGCCCACCACGACCAGGAAACTTCGCCCGGGAAAGTCGGGCCGACGATGGGCCTGGGTCCAGCGGTCGGCCAATTGGGCCATCTGGTGCCAGGTGGCTTGCAGATTGTGGGCAATTCGCTCTGCCTCGGCCGGGCTGGCCGCCCCCACCACCTGGACCGGGCCAGTGGCTCCGTTCGGCCCCGCCTGGCGCCAGTCCATGGACTGTTCATGCGGATGGGGCCACAGGGAGGCCAAACTTTTAGGATGGTACCCCACAGGCCTAGGGGAGAAATCCAAACCTGGGGGCTGAGCAACCACCATCCCACCACCCCTATGGAGCAGAAGGAACCCCCCGAAAAATAAAATGAGAATCCCGGATATGGGGGTTGATAACCATGCGTTTCCCGGTCTCTGTTGGCGGTGCACTGGTTCGTTTACTCCTAAAGAGGGGATATTTGCCACTCTAAAAGGGGTATATCGCGGTGGCTAAGGGCCTACCTCGATAGATTTTTATTCCCTGGCCTATTCGATCACCCCGGAGAGAAACTCTCCGCCGGAATGGGGCAATCCACGAGGTTTTTCGAATAGGACCTAATAAATCCGCTTCCTCATACCCCAGGCTTTTTGGAGAAAGGTGTCGGGTTAGGGTAAGCCCCCGATTTTTGGGGGGACCATGCTCAAACTTCCCCAATTTCCGACTGAATAACATTAAAAGTGGGTATTATATAACCATTTAGTGGGGTTTCCTAGTGGACACCCCGGCCTTCTATGGATGCTGATTGGTGTATCGACATCCCGAGGTATTTTTTTAGAGGCTGTTCCGAAAATTCCGTTTTACCTGGTTGTTACCTCACCCGGCAGCGCCCTAAATGAGCAAAACCCGAATCAAACAGCCGTTGGATAAAGCAAAACGGTTGGAAAAGGACTCCAGCCCGCGCTGCGACCACTTCCGGACAGCCTCTCCGGGGCAGTACAGGGAATGGCTAGCGTCTGGAAGGTTACACTTTCACGCGTTTGCCACCGGCTTTGATCGATTGGGTTTGCCGCTCGCCCAGATGCAGGGCGTCGCAGGCCAACTGTCCGTCCAGAAGGGCCGAGGGTGTGCCGGTCTGGATGGCCCGGATGGCCTCCGACAGTTCAATCGGGAAGGCGTCGGTCATCTCGAACTTGCCCAGTTTGGGTCGGCGGACTTTGCCTTTCTCGTCGTACACGGTCAGCGGCATTCCGTCGCCGGAGTCGAACACGATGGTGGCCTTCTCAAAGTGGATTTCGTAGCCATGGGTGAAGGGTCGGCCTTGTTGGTAGATTACACCGCTGGTGGCGGTAACGACCCAGTCGGGGTTGTCGAACAGGAACTGGCTGCTGAAGTATTCGGCCACTTCGCCCCGCATCCGGCCGACGCTTTGGACAGCCTTGGGCATGCCGAAAAGCAACCGAATGAAATGGGCGTCGTGGATGTGCAGGTCGATCATCGGTCCGCCGCAGCCGTTGGGGTCGTAGAAATCCCGCAGCCACAGAGGATCGGAGATCACCCGTTTGAAATGGCCGCCGCGCAGTCGGCCGAACTGCCCGCTGGTCGCCGCTTTGTAAGCAAATGTATATTCCGGGACGAAGGGGAGCACATGGGCGATCATGAGCATTTTGCCGGCCTGTTTGGCCGTCTGGACCATGCGGCGGGCGTCGGCCAGACGGAGGGCGATCGGCTTTTCACACAGCACGTGTTTGCCTGCTTTCAGGGCGGCGATGGCCACTTGGGCGTGGAGCGACGGCGGCAGACAAATATCAACCATATCAACATTTGTATCCTTTAACAAATCCTCCACGTTTTCGTAGCGGGCCAAATGGGACACATCCACCACCGTTCCCCTCGGCCCGAAATTACCCTTGATCGAACGCCAATCCCCGTTGAGTCGGGTCCGGTCCTTCTCGCATAGTGCCACGACCTTCGCCCCACGTACCTTTTGGTACGCATGGTAATGCGTCATCCCCATAAAACCCACACCACAAATCCCCACGCGAATCATCGTCAGAGCTCCTTTCCCGTAAAAGAACCAACGTTCGGAAACATTCCGTGGACTGTACCTATATGTACCCTCGCCTCAACCTCCGTTCCTTTCTCTGCTCCTGCCGACCCGGTGCCCTATCCACCTGGGGGGAGCGTCGCTGGGGCCTTCGGCCCCTCGGTCAGCCCTCCCGCAGCCAAAGTTCATTGGCCGACGAGTTTTTCAAATCGCCCGAAGGCTTCGTCCCAGGCTGGTGTGTTCTGAGGTTCATATTCCTCGATGGGGAAACTTTCGCGGATGATCTGGCGGGCTTGGGCAATGGAGCCGACATGCCCACTGGCTACCGCCTGCATCATCAGGTTCCCGGTGGCGGTGGCCTCCACCGGGCCGGCCAATACCGGCCGAGCGCACGCATCGGCAATCCACTGGCACAGCAGCCGATTCTGCACCCCGCCGCCCACGATATGAATCGTCTCGATCCGGCGCCCCACCAACTCTTCGCACATCCGGAAGACCCAACGGGCCTTCATTGCCACGCTTTCCAGCGCACAGCGGAGCACGCTGCCTTCGTCGGCAGGCACCGGTTGGCCCGTCTTTTGGCAATAGGCCCGGATTGCTGCCGGCATATCCTCCGGTGCCAAAAACTGCGGGCTGTCCGGGTCGATAAACGCCCGTAGTCCGGGAGCCGATGCGGTCAACTCATTCAGATCGTCCCAACTCCAGTTTCTCCCGCGCTGATTCCAAATCCGTCGGCACTCCTGCACTAGCCAAAGCCCGGTGATGTTCTTCAGCAGTCGATACGTGCCGCCCACGCCGCCTTCGTTGGTGAAGTTGAACCGCAGGACCCGGTCATCGACCACCGGCTGGGGCACTTCCACGCCCATCAGCGCCCAGGTCCCCAGACTGATATAGCACCAATCCGGTTGTTGGCCCGGTTGGCTAGCTGCCGGCACGGCCATGACCGCACTGGCCGTATCGTGTGTACCGGGCAGAATCACCCGGACGTGGTTGAGCCCGGTTTCCGCCGCGACAGCGGCACGCAGTCGGCCCAGCACGGTCCCGGGCTGCGTAATCGGCCCAAATATCTGCCGGGGCAAGCCGAATCGTTCCAGCAGTTCCCAGGCCCAATCACCCCGCAGCGGATTGTAACACTGCGAAGTCGTAACATCGGTAAACTCGTTCGATTTTTCGCCCGTCAGCAGCCAATGGAACAGGTCCGGCATCATCAGCAACCGCTCCGCCACATCCAAAAGCGGCGAGCGCTGCCAAAGCATGGCCAGCAGTTGATAGAGCGTGTTGAACTGCATGAATTGCAGCCCCGTGTGGTGGAAGATTTCTTGCCGGCTCACCTGGGCAAAGGCCTTTTCCATCACGCCGTTGGTTCGGCTATCCCGGTAGTGATGGGGGTTGCCCAGCAGGACATCGCCCCGGCCCAGCAGCGCAAAATCCACTCCCCAGGTATCTACGCCGATACTTTGAATCTGGCTGCCAAACCGGGCTGCTGCCGCACGAAGCCCCTGCCGAAGCTCCGTCCAAAGCCGCGGCAAATCCCAGAACAGGCTCCCGGCCATTTCCACCGGCCCGTTCTCGAACCGATACACCTCTTCCAGCCAAAGGTGCTCTCCGTCGTAAAGCCCCACCACATGACGCCCACTGGAAGCACCAAAATCGACTGCCAAAAAAGCAACCTCGGCCATGCCGTCTGCGCCTCCTTGGGAAGCAAAAACCGACCTCGTTCCAACCTGTGTGTTCGTGCCAACCTGTTGATCCCAAGTCCCCGCCTGGACCACTCCAGGCTCCAAAGTCCAAAGGATGCCTGGACGGCAGATGGTTCCTTCCCGCCCTCCTTCCTCAAGCGCTCCACCGGCGTCCCAGGACACCCGGCCCAAGGGCCGGCGGGTCTGGTGAAGGATAGATTGCCTTCCCCCGGCTCGATCGTCAAGCCCCCCGGCTCCAAAAAGGGCTCTTCGGATATCACGCCTCTGGCCACCGTAGAAGAAGCGGAGGGTGCTGACGAGAGGTCTGCGGTACAGGGGGCGGGACGTCCGCTCTCCCAGCTATGCGCACTCCCAGCTCGACGTCCCTTTGGGCCGGTTAAGGTTCCATTTGGTCCAACTGATCGACCAGGCGATCCAGGGTTTGCTGGGGTTGGTCGGCTGAGGGAGGAGTTTCGGCCCCTTCGGCAGAGGCATCGGTCCCCTGGGCAGAAGCATCGGTCCCTTGGCCAGAGACATCGCTGCCTTGGCCAGAAGCATCGCTGCCTTGGGCAGAGGCATCGGTCCCTTGGCCAGAAGCATTGGTCCCTTGGCCAGAAGCATCGGCCCCTTGGCCAGAGGCAGAAGTTTGGGAACCAGCGCCCGGCGGCACTGGATGCCCAGACATGGACACACCACCAAATACCGCCGGCACCCCCGTGCCGGGCAGAGCCGAAAAATCCACCACCTGGGCCGAAGGCCGAGCTTGGCCCGGTCCGCCGGCAATGGCCGGGTCCGAATAATGCGGGAACATGATCGCTCCGGACGGACAGACCCGGGCGCAGGCCGGGCAACCCGGCCGACACATATCCGGCATTTCGACATACACCCGCCCCTGGCCGTCCAGGCCATACACCCCGAAGAGACAAAAGTTCAGGCATTCCTGGCAATTCCGACACCGGCTCCGATCAATGACCGGATACCACCGGGGCTGGAGCAGCTCCTCAATTTCCTGCATGGTGAAAGGTCCGAGACGGCTGGGCGGTCCGGATTCTTCGGGAACCGAAACGGCAGTAGCGTGGGTTAATTCCACCAGACGTTCAAGCTCGGCCAAATAGTCCTCCACCACCCCGGGATTCCGCAAATCCAAGCACCAGATGGTTCTGTTAGCATGGGAACCTGTTGGGCCGGCGGTTGGTCCAGCGGCGGCGTTTGGCCCATTGGGAGAATCGGCCGCTTTGGTTTGCTCCGTTGGGCGAGCAGCGGGTTCCAGTTCTTCCTCCGGCACAAGCGGCGTTTGGCCCATCTGCCCCTGCACGCCGTTGGCCTGCAAGACCCAAAACGCCGCTCTGGGATAGAGCCAACTCAGCAGCACGATGTTCGTCCGAATCTCCCGGAGGGCCTGAAAGCCCATCCCATTGGGCAGTAGATCATACAGATGAGGAATGACCAACACGGGTAGTTCCGGCCAGCGATCCAGCCCTTGGAGGATAACTTTTTCTATGGCTTGGCCTTCCGGAGTCGGAGACCGCTGGCGAGAAAGAACCACGGTAAGTAGGTTTTCCATAAGAACTCTTTCATTGGAAGAAGGGGAAAGCTATTGCCGGTCTGAGGCAGCGGAGCGGTTCGAGGCATCCGTCCGGTCCGAGGGGCCGAAGCAGTAGAGTTGGCCGGCGGTGTTGCCGATGACCAGGTGTCCGTCGGCCACCGCGGGGGAGGCCGACACCTGGCCACCCAACTCGAACTGCCAGACCACTTGGCCGGTCCGGCGATCCAGGCCGTAGAGCCGACCATCCTCGCTGCCGACAAAAAGCCGGTCTCCTACCACCACCGGCGAACTATCCACCTGGCCCCGGGTGGCAAACTGCCATAGCACCTGCCCGGTTTTGATGTCCAAGGCATAGACCCGCCGATCGCGGCAACCGACGTACACCGCCTCCGGCGTAACCGCCGCGGAAGAGCGGAACGATTGTTTACTTTTCGGCGACTCGAAGGTCCAGAGGATTTTTCGCTCCCGGAGGTGGATAGCAAAGAATTGGCGGGACTCTGTGCCCACAAAGGCCCGCTCCTCCAATACCGCGGGGGTGCAGCCGGTGGGGCCTTTCAGTTCGACCTCTCCGGCCGGTTGGCCCTTCTGGAGGTCCACCAGATGCAATCGGCCGTCGCAACCGGCGACCAAGGCCAGACCGTTCCACACGGTGGGAAAACAGCGGATTTGATCCGGGCTTTGGTATTTCCAAACCAATCGGCCGGTGTCCCGCTGGAGGCAATACAGGCAGCCATCTTGGGAACCGAAAAGCACCCGGTCTTCGTACACATTGGGGCCACCGTCGATTTCGGCTTCCGCCTCGAATCGCCAGGCCGGTTGGCCGTCGGCCTGTCGGAGGGCGAAAAACCGGCCCTGCACATCACCGACAAAGACCAGGCCATCGGCGGCGGCTGCCGGGGCCAAATAACCGGCCCCTTCGGTAAACGCCCAGCGCTGTCGGCCTGTCCGAAGGTCAATGGCATAAAACGGCCCGTCGGTCGTGCCGATATACACGCAGCCGTCGGCAATGACGGCCGTGGCTTCAAACCCACCGCCGGGGGCCTGAAAGGTCCACTGGCGGTGGAGTTTTTCCGGCAGCCAAGAGGCGGCCTGACCCGTACCGGCCCGGTCGCCCCGCCAAAGCGGCCAACCGGCTTGCCGGCCTGGGACGGCAGTTTTCCCTTCCGGATAAAGCACAGGAGCGCTGGAGGGAGCATCGGCAGAGCACGGTATCTGCTTCCGAATACCCGAATAGGTTTTCCCTTCGGAAGAAAGCACCGGGGGATTGGAAGAGGCATCGGCGGAAAGGGCTGTTTTGGCCGGTTGTTCCGCGTAGATATCCCGGGAATCGTCCGATTGACAGCCCAGACAAAAGGCCAACGCACCTATCAAGCCCCACCAGGCTGCATTCGGAATGGCCGGTCGGCTCTGTCGGCTCTGCCCTATGGATATTTGCCCATGGTAGAGACCCCAAACTCCCTGGTTTTCCGCCACGTTGATGTCCCTTGGTTTTGCGAAGATGCATAGGCGTCCGGCCAGGCCGGTTGCTTTGCGTTGGCCTGGAACCTGGGGGAAAGAGCTAATGGAGCCCGGCCTCGCCATCCGTTTATCTCCGTTGGAGCAGGAAAAGCTGTTCGGTAACATGGATGGGGCGGTTGCGGAAACTGCGACTTCCTCGGAATGCATTATACCGGGTTTCCATCACTTCGACCTGGCCGTGCTTGGCCAGCATGGACCGCATTTGGGCAGGCGGAATAAACCCTTCGTTATTGAATGATATCAACACAAACGGGGCGTCCAAATGCACAATCAGGTCTTCCAAAAGCGGAAGCGCTTGACTGCGCACATTATAACCGGAACGACGCCAATTGTTCGGGATGCCGGAGACCCGACTGATCTGCGTGGGCCGCTCGTACCGGACTAAAAGATTCAGCATGAAATAATTGGAACCATACGGATGTTGGTTATAGGGCGGGTCCAGGTAGGCCAAATCCAACCCCCGGAGTTGACGGGCCGCTTGGTTGGCATCCTGCTGGAGCACCAGATAGTCGCATTCAAACCGGCTGAGCACCGGTGGTTCCAGGCGGATGGGGCCGAGGATGCGGCTGAGGGCGTCCCGGTTGCTGCCGCCGAATTGGCCCAGGCCCGTTTTCCGATCCTTATAAAAGCCCTTGAACACGCCGGCCGTATTGGCATGGATGGAGGCTTCGCTCAGAAGCGGTCCGAGGAGCAAATCCCGTAAATCTGGTGGAACCTCCTCTAACAACCGGCGATAATTGTCCAACCGGCGGGCGTTCTGCTTGGTGTAAAAGACCCGGTCCTGGCGGGTGATGTGCCTTTCGTCTTTCGGGGCGTAAAGCTCTTCGATAAAACCGGGCGGAAGCGGTTCGCTGTCCACCCGGCAGTTCAACTCCCGCACCCAGTACTCCAGGGCCAACCAATCCACGCTGCTCCGGTTCCGGAGGAAACATCGGCCAATCACGGCCGTATAGTCTTCCAGGTCGTTGGAGACCAACCAACTGGCATGGGCTTTCAAGAGCCGACTGACCACACCGGAACCGCTGAAAGCGTCGAAGACCCGAAGCCGGCGCCTGCCTAACCGCCGCTTGACCTCCAGGACGGCCTGATGGATCGGCCGCAACAGAGCCCGCTTATTGCCTAGATAGGTAATCAATTGTTTGGTCAAATATTCGGGATCCTCCTCCTCGCCCGCCACAGAAACATCTAGGTCCATTTCCTCTTCGTGGCAACTCCAATGCCTCATCGCCCAAACACCCTCCATCCTCCTAGAAAAGCAAATGGTTCCAGAACCAGGGACGGCGTTTTCCGCTGGGGCATAGGCTATGCATTTTACCTATTATGGAGACTTAGGAAGGGAAAACCAGGAGGCGGATGATGGGCAAAAGAGTTGGTTCCGGGCATTTTTCCGAGGCTGTCCCGAAATTGGCACTCGGACGGCGGTCCAGACCGTTTCCAACCCCTTCGGGTTTCCCAAATGGCCTGTTTCCTTAGGGTTTTTGGCAGTCTGGGGGCTGCCGGTTGGCTGGTCCATCTGCCTAAAACAGATTTTCGGGACAGCCTCTCAGGGCGATGGATTGGAAGGGGCATCGCTTCGGGAGGAAAAACAGTATAAATACCGGCGGGTGCGAACCAAAAGGTCGCTCCGGACAATGGCGGGCGTGGCCAGACAGGGCGAATCTTCCAAGTCGTTGGTGGCCAACAGGTGGGGGCTGTCGCCGGCGGCCAGCACATACACCCGGCCCGATTCCGCGGTGGCGTAGATGCGGCCAGCCGCCGCCACCAAACTGGCCGTAAACGTATCCCGAAGCCGCATCCGCCAGACTTCTTCCCCGGAGCCGGCATTGTAGCAGGTGAAAAAGCCGGGTTCGGTAACCACATAGAGCCGATTCCGATAAAAGATGCCTGTGGGGATGTAGGGGCCGCCGTGCGTTCGGCGCCAGACCAGATGGCTTTGGTCCACATTGCCTTGGCCGCCGGGCCGAAGCGCCTGGATCGGCCCATTTCGGCCGCACATACTGTAAATCAATCCACCGCCCAGGACCACACTAGGCGCTACCCACTCGGTAAGCCCAGGCAATCGCCAAAGTTCTTGTCCGTCCAGCAGGTTATAGGCGGCCAGGATGCGGCCTTCGGCGCTGGCATGACCGGCGCCGTTGATGAGGATTTCGGTCCGGGGCTTGCCGTCCGGGCCGACTGCTTCCAGTAGAACCGGCGTGCTCCAACTGCCGTAGCTATCCCGCTGGCTGCGCCAAAGAATCCGGCCGTCTTTTTTCCGTACTGCGACAAGGGACGAGTTCTGCCCGGCATCGCACAGTTGGAGGATCACATCTCCATGAATAACCGGACTAGAAGCCACGCCCCATGGGTGTTCCAAAGGGGCCAACTCGGTATTATGCCAAATCGGTCGGCCGTCCATGTCGTAACAAACGAGTCCCACCGAGCCGAAAAAGGCCACCACATGCTGGCCGTCCGTAGCCACGGAAGCCGAGGCGTAGCCGTTTTTCGGATGGGTGCTGCCCCGGGCCAGGCCCGCCTCGTGTTGCCAAAGCAACCGGCCGTCTGCCCGATGAAAACACCAGACCACCAAGCGGACCGGGTTTTCTTCTTCCAAGGCGGAGGTCAAAAAAATCCGATCCTTCCAGACCGCCGGCGAGCTATTGCCTCGGCCGGGAAGCGGCACTTTCCATCGGCAGGCAATGGCAGGGCCGAACTGGATGGGGGGATTAGCCTGGGGGGCCACCCCTTGCACATTCCAACCCCGAAATCCGGGCCAACAGTCTTCGCCCGGAGCTTCTTCCTGAGGGTCTCGAGCGACCAGGTCAAGCGGTTGGGCCTCTGGAGTGGTCTGGACGGCCGGTCCGCAGCCCAGCAGAGCGGCCAATCCCATCAGCAGAACCCTCCGGGAGAGCAACTTCCCCCGGAGGGGAGGAGAGGCTGACGATGGATATATGAACATCCGTTCTCCTTGCCTGGTCGGTGGCACCGCTTCGCCCACCACCCCACCCAAAACCGCCCGGCCAACCCTCAGGCTAAACCAAGCCGCTGCCTAAATTTTCGGCCTCCCGGCCCCCGAAGAAAACCAGCCGGCAATCACGGGGAAGGCGACGGGCTGGTCGCTGGCGACGCACTACTAAGTTGCGAAAGCATCTGCAACAGACCGTTCAGATGGACCATCCGGGGTCCAAACCGGTCGATCAATTCGGTAAGCAAAAATTCCCCTTCCAACAGGGCATCCCCTTGGTCCTGAATCTCCTGGGTGAGCGAGACCAGGAACTCATTCTGGGCCCGAGCCAGGATTTCTGCGGCTTTTCGGCAATAGCGGGCCAACTGGGGATTGGCCCGTTTCCACTGGGAGAGTTCTTGCTGACGTTGCCGTTGGGCCGCACTGACCTGATGGACCAATTCCTCTAACAGGGCGTTTTGCCGCTCCTGAGCCGCCAAAATCTGCCGCAAAAGTTGCGTCTGCTCCAAAAGCAACGGAACTAGAGCAGGCCAATCTTCCATCTCCGGGCTTGTCGGATAGGCCTGCCCGGCGGAGGTCGTCTCCTCCATCCCCGCAAAATTTGCTGAATACGAAGGCCGAGGATGTCGTTTCTCGCTCATGGCAAAACTCCCCTTCGTAAGCATTAAATTCCAGTATAAACAGGTGGCCTTGGCCTCGTCGAGTATCTCCCCGGTAAAGATTTTGTAAAAAGGAAGTTTGGTATTTTTGGCTGGGTTGGCCCATTTGCCGAAGACGATAGGACTTGTAAAGAACCTTCTTTTTCCACCCCCTGAACTGGGGAAATGGCATAAATAGCGAAAATAGGTAATTTTCAATAGATTTGCCCGGGACTTCCACGGGGCTAAGATGCCGAAATAGCACAAAGAGGAAATGGGCATTTTTAACGTCCCATTTCTTCCGTAGTTTTAATGGCCTCGGTTCTTCAATATCTGGAATATCGGGAAGGGGCGAGTACCCCTTAGCAATCCGAGCTTCAAAGAATCCCCCACGGAAGGGGTCCCGATGTATTTGGCCCTCCCCCGCTAGAGGGTTAAAGTCCCCTTCGGAACCTTCCGATCCTTTTCCGATTGGATAAAACTTTGGGAAACGCTGGTTTGGTCAATTTAGAGAAAATAGAAAATCTAGGTAATTTAGAAAATATGTCCAGTTCTACCTCCCCTCAAAGCCCGGTGTTAGGTTTTCTGACGGTCATTTCCGATGCCCAAGCAGGTCTTTTTGGGGGGTATCTTGTGCTCAATTGGGCCGGTCGGCCCCTGGAATTCCACTGTACCGCTCCGATCAAACCCAACCGGGCCCAGCAGATTCTTTACGGTCCCACTTTGGAACCCTATCTGTACGGGGAACAGATCGGCCGGGCTTTAGTCTCTAGAAGCCAACATACCCCCTCGGTAATCTGCACGGATGTGGCGGCGGCATTGGCACTGCGAGCGTATGTGGATTGGCCGATGGTATTTGTTTGCTCCCCGGTTGGGGGGATTTCCCATCCAACTCCAACCCATCCCCCAACCACCTCTTTTGGGAATCTTGGCCCCCCCCTTACCGATGGACCCCTCTCCAGAGCCACCTCGGACGAAGTTTCAGGAACCGCCCCCTCCCATAGGGAGACTTCCGTTCGGTCAACCGAGGTTTTCCAAAACGACCCGTCAGATTTAGGGGCATCTGCTGATCCACCAAAAGAGGTACATAAATCCCCCCGGATGTATCATCGGCTGGATCCCCCCCATCCAGGGTTGGGCCGATTGTTGGCCTTCTGCTGGGGTGGGCAGCAGTTAGCCGTCTTGGAAAATGCTCCCCAGGATTTTCCACAAGTGCAGGAGGTGCTGGCCCACCTGGATGCCTCGTTTGACCTGGCGGAACCATTCGGACGAATTCGGGATGCGATCGAAGAAGCCCGCCGAGGCGGCTAATACGGACCAGCCCGGTTCCTTCCCACGCCCAGAAGGAGGCCCATGGCGTTTTTGATGGACCCGGCCAGGCCCCTACGAGAGGAAAGGGCTAACCTCGGAGCGAACTCGCCTATTGGGGGCCTTGGTGGCAGATGCAGGCAACTTGGAGACAATCCGCCCGGCGTAACCCGGAGGTGTGTTGGCAGAATGGATGTGCAAAAGTCTGAAATCCCGATGCTTTTTTCCTGGCAGCCGGAAGGCCCGCCACGGGTGTTCCAGGTTGAGGTGGACTTATCCGTGTGCGTTTGGCCGACCGGTTGGAATCGGGCCTTGCAGCGGGAGATGGTGGGAGAAGTCCGAAGCCTTGGGCTTCAGGTACCGGAGGCCCGGGTGATTTCGGTGCCGATGCGTTCGCCGCAGATTCGATGCCGGAGTTTTCTGTTTCCTTGGCCGGCCGATGATCGTTCCCTATCTCTGTCCGGACAGCACTGGGAACCACAGATGATTCCGGGGCTTGCGGCGGAGGGATCGTCGGGAGGTCCTTCGGCTTCGGCGGGCACAGGGGGAGGCGGTAACCCCGTAGGCCCCGATTCCGGCAGCTCCGATGGGACGCCCGGCGTGGGACAACGGGCAGGGCAGCCGGTCCGCATCCGGCCGCCAGAAGAGCTGGTCAAACTGGAGGATCGGCTCCGGTACCTCCTCCAACCGCCGTTGGAAACACTGCTTCGGGATCGGCGGTTGGTCTTCCGGTTTGAGCCGCTGCGGTATCAATTGGAGGGGGTGGCATTTTTGTACCCCCGTCATGCGGCCATTTTGGCCGACGAAATGGGCCTGGGCAAGACGATGCAGGCCATTACGGCGATTCGCCTATTGGTCCGGAGCGAGGAGATTCGGCGGGTGCTTTTGATTTGTCCCAAACCGCTGGTGCAGAACTGGGTTCGGGAATTCTCCGTTTGGGCGCCGGAGATACCGGTTTTGGTGATCGAGGGCGAGCCGCAGCGCCGGGCCTGGCAATGGCGTCTGGAAGGGATACCGGTGAAAATCGCCAATTATGAACTTTTGATTCGAGATGAACATTTTTGGTCTGGCAGCGAGGCGGGTTCCGGTGGGCCGGTGCGATTTGATCTGGTCGTTTTGGACGAGGCCCAGCGGATCAAAAACCGTTCCAGCGCCGTTCATCAGGCGGTTTGTGCCTTACAGCGGGAGCGAAGTTGGGCGCTAACAGGCACCCCGGTGGAAAACAGTCAGGAGGATTTGGTGGGCATTTTTGAGTTTTTGGCGCCGGGGTACCTCCGACCTCAGATGAGACCTCGGCGGATGGGCCAGGCCATTCGGGACTATGTGCTTCGACGCACCCAAGAACAAGTGTTGCCGGAACTCCCGCCCAAATGGGTTCGGGATGCCGAGGTCGAGCTTAGCCCGGAGCAACGCCAGACATACCAGGAGGTGGAGGAGCGAGGGGTGCTTCGGCTTCGCCAACTTGGCCAGCAAGTAACTATTCAGCATGTCTTTGAGCTAATTTTGCGTTTGAAGCAGATATGCAATTTTGATCCCGTTACCGGGGCCAGTGCGAAGTTGGAGCGATTGGAGGCAGACTTGGAGGAGGTGGCGGCCAGCCGACGCAAAGCCATCGTCTTTAGCCAATGGGTGAGCACGCTGGAGCAGTTGGCTCATGCGTTGGCCCGTTTTGGGCCGGTGCAATATCATGGACGCATTGCGCCGCCGGCCCGGGACGCCGCTATCCGGCGGTTTCGGGAGGACCCCCGGTGTAGTGTTCTTTTAATCAGCTATGGAGCAGGCGGTGTCGGCTTGAACCTCCAGATGGCCAATTACGTCTTCCTGTTCGACCGATGGTGGAACCCGGCCGTCGAAGATCAGGCCATCCACCGGGCGCATCGCCTTGGCACGGACGGCCCCGTCTGGGTCACCCGCTTTCTGGCCCGGGACACCATCGAACAACGCATCCAAGAAATCTTAGAGCAAAAACGGGCCTTGTTCCAAACGGTCCTTTCGGCCGCTCAGCAACCGGCACGCTGGACCCTGAGCCATGAAGAACTCTTCGGCCTGTTCCAACTGCAGGTGCAATCGCCGGGCCTGAAAGACCGATCCGCCGCCTAACCCACCGGTCTGTGGCCGCCCCAAAACTGGCATTCAGACGGTGGCCCCCAGCCGTTCCTAACCCTTCCGTCCTCACCAACCACTATACCGTTTGGTTGGCGTTGGGGAGGTTTGCACGGTGCCCGTTGGGCGTACCTTCCGGAGAACAAGAAATTCAGGAGAAGACCATCTTCGCCGCCCCGGGGACCCGGCACACCTTCAGGCCGATTTCTCCTGGCCGGGTGGGTTGGGAGGCAGGGCGGGGCCCCAGCGCTGTGGGCGTCGCCGCTGGAGGATAGTTTCCACTTCCGAAACGGTGATCCCGCATCGGGAAGCGATTTCTTGCAGGGGGAATCCATAATCGGCCAAAAGCCCCACTTCTAAATCCAGGGCTTCGGGCCGAACCGGACTGGGCGGCGCCGTGGTCTGGTCGGGGTTGCCCAATGGGAGCGGGCTGGACGTAGCCTCAGATTGAATCGGACTGGGCGTCGCCGTGGCCCCTTCGGACGGGGAAGGATTGGCCGGTTCCCCGCAGCCGGAACGGGGCGGTTCCGCCGTCGCCGTCTGGACGGCGGCCAAGGCCCGCTCCAAGCGTGTGGCGGCCCGGTCCGCTTCGGCGACCAACTGCTGCAAAAGGCGTAATTTCGTGTCGATCTGGGCGGAGACTTCTCGGGCCGTTTCGTGCATATGGACTTCCCAGGCGAGCAGGCTGGCCGGGGCATCGGCCGACAAGGCCCGGCCAGTGAACCAACCAGCCTCCGGCTCTTGGAGGCCGGAACAGCCGCGGTCGCCCAAACCCGGGGGGGATGCTGGGGGTTCCGATCGACCGGCAGCCCGTCGGTTGATCCGCCAAAAAGTAAAAAGCAGAAGCAGCATGGCCACCACCACACCGGCCAACGACCATATCGACCCCGTCGGTTCCGCCAAGAGCATGTGGGCCTCCTTGGTAAGCCGGTTTGTCCGCTGGAGAGATTTCTCCAAACGGCGGACTCTTTATTGCAAAAATACTCGAAACCGTTCCATGTGAGCCGAACGGAGGGGCGTGCGTGGCAGGCCCGGCAAAAGCGGCAATCCCAGGGAGATACCTCCAAGCCCTCCGACTTCCGAAGCAGCTCCCTCCCAGGGTCTTTTTATTCAGCTAAAATGTGGCTCGAAACCTTGGAGGCTGTTCCGAAATTCCGTTTTTAGGCGGGATAGGCGCCCATCCTGCGACCTCCACCTCTCGAAAAACCCCCAAAATGGGAGTTCGGTAAGACAAATCGCTTGGGAAATACCCGGTGAGGGCCTCCGGAAGGCAATTTCGGGACAACCTGTTAGGCCACTTGGAGCATCCGTTCCAGGGCCAGGAGGGCGTCTTGGGCGATCGGGTCTGGCACCCGGATGACGTTGACTGGGGTTCCGTCGGCCAGGTTTTCGGCGGCCCAGCACAGATGGGGCAAATCGATCCGATACATCGTCCGGCACATCCGCACAAACGGTGCCAGGAAGTAGATCTGTTGTTCCGGATGCTCTTGGGCCAGGCGATTCACAAGGTGAATTTCTGTTCCTATTGCCCACCGCGTCCCCGGCGGCGACTCCTCCACCAAGCGGATGATACGGCTTGTCGAACCCACCTCGTCGGCCAGAGCGACCACCTCTTTCATGCACTCCGGATGGACCACCACCTTGATGCCCGGATACAGACGGCGGAACTCCATCACATGCTCCGGCAAGAATGCCTGATGCACGCAGCAGAAGCCTTTCCAGAGGATGAGGCGGGCCTGGCGGAGCCGGTCCGGCTCGTTGCCGCCCAACCGTCCTGCCTGCGGATTCCAGACGGCCATTTCTTCCGTTCGGAGGCCCATCCGCAGCGCGGTGTTTCGGCCCAAATGCTGGTCCGGGAAAAACAGGACCTTGGGCCGACGGGCAAACGCCCACTCTAAGACGGGCCGGGCATTAGCCGATGTACAAACTATCCCTCCATGCCGGCCGCAAAAGGCCTTCAAATCCGCCGCCGAATTCACATAGGTTACCGGCATCACCTGCTCCGGTCCGAACAGTTCCCCCAGTTCTGCCCAGCAGGTCTCCACCTGATCCAGGCGGGCCATGTCGGCCAGGGAACAACCGGCTTCCAAATCAGGCAGAACGACCGGCACCCGGACTCCGCCGCGCTGGGCCAACCGCTCCGGCCGATTCACCAAAATATCGGCCGTCTCCGCCATGAAATGCACGCCGCAGAAGATGATCGCCCGGCACTGCTGATTCTCAGCGGCCTGTTTACTCAGTTGGTAGCTATCGCCCCGCAAATCCGTTAAGGCGATCACATCATCCCGCTGATAATGATGGCCCAGGATGAGCAGTTCCGGCCCCATCCGCTGCCGGACTGCCTGAATCCGTGCGGTCAACTCCTCGGCCGTCATCGCCTGATAGGCTTCCAAACTCGCCGCCAATGGTTCCGCTCCTCCCAATCCACTCGAAACGCCGAAGGACCGTTCAGCCTCCGACTCCGCATCCATCCGCCCACCGAAGTGCCTGCGACTGACCGGAATCCGTCTGGCCCCGAATCCGGAGATTCCAATGGCATCCCATGGCAGGAGTTTGCGGACGGTCGAAACGCTGGGGCTTCGTTCGGCCTTCGCCCCCAGAATCCGAATCCTCCGATGCCCGCGGTTTTCCGACGACATCGGCAAAGGTCCGTTCGGTTTCCGGGCGGTTGGCCTGGCCCGTCCGCCTTGGTCCTCCAAAAAGATGGAAAACGTCTAGGCCCCCAAACCCTTCGGTCTTTCCGATTCGCCCTTCGGGGGCGGTTTATCCTAGTATATGCGGCCAGTTCGACCGAGGCTAGGTGAACGGGCTTCTGGACCGACCAACCTCAGCCCAGGTCAAAAGGCACCGGCGCCGCGGGAGATTCCTAGCCTTTCCCCGGAAAACGTCCGCAGGGAGCGGCAGCTTTCGCTCCGGCTAACTCATCCTCTCCCTTGCCAAGGTTGACCCATCACCCATCCGCTCTCCGAGCATCCCCCTTCATTCAGGTCAAGTGGTACTGACTCGGTAGCATTGGCCCGGGTGCTCCTGGCAGGCCGACGGAGGCAGGATCGGCTGAAGTACGCCCCATCGGACCCAGGCGTCGAAAAGTTCCGGCTGCACCAGGGGCGTAAATCCATAATTGCCGGGACTTCGGTACCGGCCGATCTCTCCCCAATGGACATAAATATATCTTATGTCCCGCTCGGCCAAAAGCTCCTTCAGCCGCTGAGCAAACGCCTGGCCCAGCCAACCGACCGGATACATCCGCTCCCCCCCAGGGCAAAACATTTTCCCCAAATCCTCCTCACCCTTGGGAAAAGCAGGGGGTTGGCCAGTCCGGGCATCCGCCTCCCAAAGAAGCTCTTCCAGCGGGGAGGTGTTAAAACAGGTGGCATATAGCACCGGCATTTCCAGATCAAAGGGCTGGGCGTCGCCCACCAGCAGTACATACCCTTTCGGCCTCCTCTGTTCCTGCCAGGTCTGATTGAGCCAAAGATGCCAGGGATCGACCCGCAGCGGATCGACTCGCAACCGATCCAGCGTCCAAAAATACCGGTTGTAGCCGCCCGCTGCCGGGACCCCACCGGCCAGCAGAAACCCGTAGAGCAGTCCTACCGCCAAAAGCCCCGTCCGACACCACCGCCACAGCCGACTCTCTGACCAACAGAACCCCAGCCCGGCCCATAGCGCCGCCATCGGCAGCGCCGGCAACCAAAACCGATCGATCCGATGCGTCCCCAGCCACCACATCGTGATCCACCAGGCCAAATAGCCCAAAAGGACCCAGCAAAATTGGGCAGCCTTAAATTGGGCAGCCTTCCTAGAGGACGATCCATTTCGGCAGGGCTGGGAACGGTGTAGAAAAGCCAGCACCGCCAGCGGAACGACGAGCGGCCCGATCCACTCGCTTTGCCAGGCCAGCCGGGCCAGGTCCTCGGCCAATCGGGCGGCGGAAAAATCCCGTGGTAGATGCACCCGGTTCCACTGGGCCTCTTTCTGGGCGTCCCAAGCTTTCCCTCCCAGCAGCGAGTAACAGAGCGGATAGACCGGATTGCCGGCCAAGCAGGCGTTTTTCATGTACCATAAGCCGCCACCCAAAAAAACGGCCAACATAAATGTCCCTACCTTCCTAGCAGCATTTCGGAAGCGCCGGTTTGGGCCGTCCGTTTGCCAGGCCCGCCAACCAACCCACCCCAAGGCCGGCACAGCGAGGAATACCAGGGCCGGATATTTGGTACCGGCAGCCGCCCCCCCCAGATACCCGCCAAGCACCAGATACCCCCAGCCCGAGGCGGGGGAAGCCCGTTGCCCGGCGGGCACGGCGGTTGGGGTGATGGTCTCCGGGGTTTCGCCAGAGGCTTGCCGGGCTATCGGCGATTTGCCCGCCGAAAGATGGGCAGCAGCTTCCCCGCCGGATACGCTCTCGGCATCAGCCCTCCCACCGGAGGCAGCGACGGCAGCAATTCCCCCGGCCCAGACGCCGGCGGCAGCCCCCCCATTGGAGGCAACAACAGCAGAAGAACCCCCACGGGAGGCGTGGCCGGGAGGAGACCCACCCCGTTCTGTTCGCCCCTGACTGGTCCAGTCTGCCTGGGCCGGATTTTCCTGGGGGACGATCGGCCGAAACTGCTCCCGCTGGCCCTGGCAGGTCCAGAGCCATAAGGCCCACAAAGCCAGCAGCACATAGCAGGCGGTTACCCCTTCGTTTAGCCCGGCCGTGGAAACCTGGATAATCCAGGGAGTGGCCAGGTAAAGCAGGGCGGCAACGGCCCCGGCCTGGCCGGAGTAGATGCGTCGGCCTACGGCCCATAAAGCGGCGGCACAGACCAACGTCAAACTGGCCATGAGGGTTTTACCGACCAAAGCGCCCAGCCACCATTGACCGGTTAGCCCCATCGCAGCCAGGGCCAGCATTTCCGCCCCCAGGGGCATGTTGGCATAGACATTGTGCGGGAGGAAGGTGATTCGGCCTTGCTGATACCACTCTTTGGGGGCCTGAAGGTGGTATTCCCGGACATCGAAATCCACCGGCGGGAGCATAGCTCCCAATAGGATCAGAGCGGCCAAGGGGGCTACGGCCACTACCCACCAAGCCGAAACCGGCTTTTCCACCTTAGGGGAGTTATCTTTGGGTTTGGGGGTTTTCTGAAGGGGAGATTTTTGGGCTTGGCGAGGCGAGGAGTGGTAATCTAGGTTATATACATATTTTGCAACTTTTAGATAATTTAATAATTTTGCAAAAATTAGGAATAATACATGCTTTAGATAATTTTTGTTGGCCCAAAAGGCAGT
>Ga0209809_1001301_pt1 | contig 20529 bp, 16 predicted proteins | sample YNPMSTMetaG_FD_186172 | JGI IMG/M metagenome (GOLD analysis project Ga0209809, IMG submission 186172) | Anoxygenic and chlorotrophic microbial mat microbial communities from Yellowstone National Park, USA - YNP MS-T MetaG (SPAdes) (version 2) ...
GCCCATGCTCTATCCGACGCATTGCACGGGGATGATCATTCCCGTGACCGGCGAGCGTCTGACCGAGGTACAAGCGACAGGCTGGGGCGACGGGCACGAGATTCTTCAAACCAACCCGTACAAGAATCCTTTCTGGAATACCACGGGATTTTTCAAAACTTCGAAAGGTCACTGCTGCCGGATTTCTGTTTGCTGGCACATCGCTACGGGCGGCACGGAGCGCGGGGCTTTTTACGGGGATCGCCTTTCTTACATCATGGCGCGACCCGAGGGATCGCCCAACACCGTCGTCAGGATCGCACGCGAAGGACGGACGGTACTCGACGAGAACGGCTACCCGCAGGGGTCGCTCAGCATCGAGCCTTACTCGCAGCCGAATCATCGTGAGCGGCTGCCGGAGCCGCTGCGGGTCAAGACGGGACATGGCGGCTCCCACGCCTTCATCACGCATGAGTTCATCCAGGCCATCCTCGAGGACCGGCATCCCGAGGTCAACGTCTGGGAAGCAGTGGCTTACACCGTGCCGGGAATCATTGCGCACCAGTCTGCGCTGCGCGGCGGCGAGCCGATGAAGATTCCGGATTACGGCGCCGCGCCAGCGTAAGTACGGGATCCGATGCAAGCATTCTGGAGGACTGCAATGGCGAATTGCACGCGTCGCGAATTTCTGGGCACGATGGCCATGGCGGGGATTCGCCCCGTCGAGCAAGCCTCGGCGGACTGGCGCGACCAGGGCATCCTGCATCTGGAGCGATCGCCGCACGTCCGGCTGAAGAACGTCCCCGTGTGCGCCTTCACCATGGCGGAGGGCTTCTGGACAGGCCGGCGCAAGGTCAACGTCGAGCGCAGCATACCGACCCTGCTCGAGTTACTCGAACAGCACGGGGTCATAGACAATTTCCGGCGCCTCAGCGGACGGAAACAGGTTCCGCGGCGCGGGCCGCTGTACACGGACTCGGACATTTACAAGTGGATGGAGGCCGTAGCTTTCGTGCTCCAGTCCGGCGACCATCCGGGACTGCGCGCTACCTTCGACCGGTTGACCGAGGAGATTCTCGCCGCCCAGGAACCTACCGGTTACCTGAACACTTACTATGTGGAGGAAAGGAGGAATCTCCGCTTCAAGGAAATGCATCGCGGCCACGAACTGTACTGCCTCGGCCACCTGCTTCAGGCCGCGATTGCTTACTACCGCGCCACCGGCGCCCGGCGCCTGCTGGAAGGCGGCATCAAATTCGTCAATTATCTCGCAGACAACTTCGGCCCGGCGAAAGATCCTCTCCTGGCGGGCCATCCTTGTCTGGAAATGGCTTTGGTCGAGCTCTACCGGATCACTGGGGACCGGCGGCATCTCGATCTGGCGGGTTACCTGTTGCAGGGCGACGGGGAGCGGTTGAAACTCACGCCCGCACAGATGGTTTACCTGTTCAGCGGCAAGCCGTTCGTTTCCCGGACGCGGCTGGAAGGACACGCCGTTCGGGCCATGTATGCCTGCTGCGGCGCCACGGATTACTACATGGAGACGGGGCAGGCCGACTACGCGCGCACGCTGGAGGCGCTCTGGCAGGATCTGGTGCGGGGCAAGATGTACATCACGGGAGGCGTGGGATCGCGGGCCCAAGGTGAAGCTTTCGGCGATCCTTATGAACTGCCCAACCGTCTTGCCTACACCGAAAGCTGTGCGGCCATCGGCAGCATGATGTGGAACTGGCGCCTGCTGGCGGCCCGCGGCGAGGCGCGCTTCGCCGACGTGCTGGAGCGGGCCCTCTACAACGGCGTCAACTCCGGCATGTCGCTGAGCGGCGACCTTTACTGCTACCGCAACCCGCTCGAGCTGAGCGGCGATCCCTCGGATCGTATTCGCAATCCCTGGTATGACACCACCTGTTGCCCGCCTAACCTGGAACGCATCCTCGCCTCGCTCCCCGGCTACTTTTACAGCACCGGCGCTGATGGCCTGTGGGTGCACCTGTACCACAGTGGGACGCTCGATTGGCGGCTCGCGGACGGCACGCGTCTGCGCCTGGTGCAGCAGACGCGCTACCCTTGGGAGGGCCGAGTGGAGCTGGAAGTCCGTCCCGAGCGTCCCGCGGCGTTTACCCTGTTCGTGCGCATTCCGGCATGGGCCTCCGGCGCGCGCGTGGCCGTCAACGGCGCGGCGCAGCCAACCCGTGCAGGCGAATACGCTGCGCTGCGGCGAACCTGGCAGCCGGGCGATCGGGTGGTCCTGGATCTCCCCATGCAGGCCCGGCTGACCCGGGCCAATCCTCTGGTGGCGGAGAACCTTGGTAAAGTGGCGGTGGAGAGAGGCCCGCTGGTTTACTGCGTCGAGCAGGTGGACCACGCGGATGTCTCCATTTTCGACCTGTTGCTCGATCCCGGCGCCGGTTTCAAGGAAGAGTTTCGCCCGGACTTTCTCGGTGGCGTCGTCGTGCTCCAGCACAAGGGGAGGGCCTGGCGCACGCCGCTCACCGAAGAACCGCTCTACGCGCCCTGGCCGCCCCCGGCGCGGGCGACGCGGCCGGGCGAGGTGACCCTGATTCCGTATTACGCCTTCCACAATCGCGGCATCACGGCAATGCGGGTGTGGTTGCCGGTAGCGGGCTCCTGATCCCCTCTAATCCCCGAGGGCGGTCTCGGCCGATAGAAAGGATGTGCGCGAGCGACGTCTCATCCGGCTCTACATCAGCGGGGTCACGCCCCGATCGGTGCGTGCCGTCGAAAATCTCAAAGCGATTTGTCGGGAGCTGGGCGAGAGTTGCGAGCTGGAGGTGATTGACGTTTACCAGCAGCCGCGTCGCGCCAGCGAGGACGGGGTGCTGGTCACGCCCACCCTGATCGAGAAGTCCCAGGGCGTGGTGCGCCGCCTCGTGGGTGATCTGGCCGATCGCCGTCGGGTTCGACAGGCGCTGGGTCTGGCGTGAACATGAGCGAGGCATTCAGCGAAGAACTGGAGCGGCTGCGGGCGAGGCTGGTTGCCGCCGAGGAGGCGATCCAAGCGATCCGCGACGGGCACGCGGATGCGATTCTCGCTCCGGAGGATCGCGGGTGTCGCGTGTTCACGTTGCGTGGCGCCGAGCATCCCTACCGGATCTTCCTCGAGCAGATGCAAGAGGGAGCAGCGGCCTTGGACTCCCAGGGGGTGATCCTTTACGCCAACCAGCGACTGGCCGAGATGCTGTGCACGCCCCTCGAGAAGGTGATCGGGCGCGAACTCAGAGGCTGGGTTGCACCCCGTGCACGTGCCGAGTTCCAACGGTGGTTGACCCGAGCCCTCGCCGGCGGCGCGCGCGTGGAACTCGATCTGATCGTCGGCGATGGCCGGCCGGCGCCAGTCTGTCTCTCGGGCAAATCGCCCGGCGTGCAGGAGGCGCCCGCATTGTGCGTCGTGATCACCGATTTGAGCGAGCCGCGCCGGCGTGAAGAGCAGTTGCGTCGCCAGGCCGAAATGCTGGCCCAGGCGCGCGCCGAACTGGAGCGCCAAGCGGCCGAGCTGGCCCGTTCCAACGCGGAGCTGGACCAGTTCGCCTCCGTGCTGGCGCACGACCTGAAAGAGCCGCTGCGCGCCGTCCTCAATTACACGCGCCTGCTCGAGGATCGCTGCCGGAACCGGCTGGATGCCAGAGGCGAGCGGTTCCTCGGGCACATCCGGGCCGGCGCCGAACGGCTCGACCGCATGCTCGAAGGCTTGCTGGAATATTCGCGCGTGGGAACACGCGGGGGTCCACCGGCGCCGACGGATGCGGAGGCTGTCTTCCGCCAGGCCTGCGCGGACCTGCGGGCCTTGATCGAACAGACTGGGGCCAGCATCACGCACGATCCCCTCCCCGTAGTGCTGGCCGACGAGACCCAACTGCTGCGGGTGCTTGAAAATCTGCTGGCGAACGCCTTGAAGTTCCGCGGGGCCGAACCGCCCAGAGTGCATGTCCGCGCGCAACGCCGCCAGCGCCATTGGGTATTCGCGGTGAGCGACAACGGCGTTGGTATCGAGCCGCAGGAACAGGAAAGGATCTTCGCTCCATTTCAGCGCGGCCAGGCGCACGCAGATTGCCCCGGCGATGGTTTGGGGCTGGCCATTGCGCGCCGCATCGTGGAGCGGCATGGCGGCAAGATCTGGGTGGAATCCACGCCCGGCCGCGGCTCGACGTTCTACTTCTCGATCCCGGCTGCGGCGGAGGCGGTCGCGCACAAAGCGCATCATGCGAGGGCGGGCCATCGGCCCGGTTAGTCCCGGAGCGAGTGACGAACATGAGCACGGAAAAGATCACTTCGGTGCTGCTCGTCGAAGACAGCCCGGCGGATGCCGAGTGGGTGATGGACTGCCTGGATCAGGCGGGCGAGGCTTACCGGATCGAGCATGCCAGCCGCTTGAGCGAAGCGGCCGCCCGTCTGGCCGCGTCCCAGCCTGACGTGGTTCTGCTCGACTTGATGTTGCCGGACAGCGCCGGCTGGAGCACCTTTAGCGAGCTGCGGCAGCGCGCGCCTCGAGCGGCCCTGGTGGTGCTGAGCGGCATGCGGGACGAGGCGCTGGCGCGCCGGGCGGTGCGCGAAGGTGCGCAGGACTACCTCATCAAAGGCAGGACGCCGCCGGAGATTCTGATCCGGTCCCTTCACTACGCCCTGGAACGCCAGCGAAGCCTGATTCGCTTGAAGGAATCGTTGAAGCCCAAAGGCAGGCTGATGGCGTTCATGGGCGCCAAGGGTGGGGTTGGCGCGACCACGGTGGCCGCCAACGTCGCTGCTGCCCTTTCGCGGCGGTTGAGCGTGATCGTGGCGGAACTGGAAAGCCTCGGCTGCGGCCTCGGCGGGATTTTCCGCATTCGGGCCCAGTCCGATCCGTGGGCAGTTGACCCGCAGGAACCCGAGCTGGTGACGCGGCGCCTCTGGAAGCTGCCCTCGGGTTTGCGCGTGTTACCGGGACCGCGAGCCCCGACCGATCAGGAGATCCCGGCTGCCCAAGCCGAAGCGGTGATCGAAGCCTTGCTAGGCAGCGCAGAGCGGGTGATTGTGGATCTTGCCCCCCGCCCTTCGGCGGCCTGTTCGGCCGTGCTCAGGCGTGCGGAACGGATCGTCGTGGTGTTGGAGCGCGAACCAGCCTCGGTAGTCGCGGCTTGCCGACTCCTCGAGTATTTGCGCGAAGCCTGCCGGCTGGGAGGGTTAATCGAGGCTGTCGTGGTCAACCGGGTGGCGCTGTCATGCCCATTGCCTCTGGAGGAAATCCAGCGCGAGCTCGGGATTCCGGTACTCGGCGTGATCCCTCCCAACCCGGATCTCTGCCTGCAAGCGCAACGGGCCGGAGTCCCCATCGTCTTCTTCCAGCCGGAAAGCGCGCTGGGCGCGAGCCTCCTGGATCTGGCGGACAAGCTCGAGCAGGAAGCGCTGGTCACCGCACAAAGGGCGTGAGCGCCCGCCGTCCGGCCGGGGGGTCAGGGCGCCCGGACGACAAGCGCTCACGCCGTACCCCTCACTGTGGGAGCGGGGGAACCCGTCGCGGGGCGGCCATAGCGGGCCTGCGACCAGCGAAGCGACCCGGTCCCGGTGCCCCGGGCATCATCCCGAATCCTCTTCCAAGGCCCCTCAAGCCCGGGCCGAGCATCTCGCCGGGTTCGGGCGGCGCCAGCAACCCCAGAGCTTGCGCCTGCCAAATAACGGGGGCCAGCTTGCGGGCCTGCTCGAGAGACGCAAGCTTGTTTTTCTGCTCCGCGGTGAGCACGTTCAGGGCCTGGTTGTGATACGAGTCGCGAGTCTGGATCAGGCGCTTGCGCACGGACTCGGCTTCCAGCAGCAACTTGCCCAGGGCCGCAGCGTCCGTCGAGCCGCGATCCAGTTGCTCGCGCAACGATTGGTGTTTGGCGGCCAGTTCGGTGGCCAGCGGCCGGATGGCCTGCATTTCCTGCTGACGGAGTTGCTGCAAGGCCTGAATCTGGGCGTCTTGCAGGTTGAGGTAGCTCTTGAGGGCATCTACTCCCGGCGGAACAGGGGCTTGCGCCGCTAGCATCCCCGCCACGGCAGCAACAAGTACGGGCGTTCGAATCATGTTGGATCGCCTCCTTTTGGCGACTCCGGTTCTTGACGTTCCACTATCAGTAAACGCCGGGAAGGGGCAAAAGTTGGTCAAAGCACTGCAAAATGCCTTTTACATTCTTAATAGGGGCTACTGCCTGCTCGCCTCTCGCGCGGCTTACGCAATCGGCCATGCCAGGCTTGCCCGCGCTTCGACCGGGCCACAGCCCAGGCCTGGTTGGACGCGGTGCGAGGAAAGCTCACTGCGCTCGTGCGCGAGGTCATCGCGACTCGGGACGAGGCCCGCATGCTGCGCTGACTCGCCGCTCCAAATCGAGCAAGAACTGTTTTATTCGGCGGCCGCCTCCGTAACCACCCAGCCGGCCGTCGCTCTGGATGACGCGATGGCACGGAACGACGATAGCCACCGGATTGGCGCCGTTGGCCGCGCCGACCGCGCGCGCCGCGCCCGGCCGACCCACCATCCGCGCCACCTCACCGTAGCTGCGAGTCTCTCCGTACGGGATCCTTTGCAGAGCGCGCCAGACGCGCATCTGAAACGGCGTTCCCGAAAGCCGCACCGGCAGCTCGAACGCGCGGCGCCGGCCTTCCAGGTATTCGCACAACTGCCGCAGGGCCGCCTCGAGCACGGCGCAGGTCTTCGGTTGCAGGCTGGCGAAGGGGAACCGCACGGCCAGCTCCCGGCGCAGCGCTTTCTCGCTGGTCCGAGGAGCGATCCGAACCACTCTTTGGCGGTCCGCAGCGATGCCGATCCAGTCCCCGGTGGGCGCTTCCAGCAACGCGTAGTGAATCACAGCTTCCAGCAAATCAGCTTGCATTCGGTCATTTCTTCGATCGCGTACCGCGGGCCTTCGCGCCCCATCCCGCTGAGCTTGACCCCGCCGTAGGGCATGTGATCCACCCGGTATTGCGGGATCTCGTTGATCATGACGCCGCCCACGTGGAGCTTTCCGGCGGCGTAAAACGCCTTGCCGATATCGCGGGTGTAGATGCCGGCCTGCAAGCCGTAATCGGAACGATTCACCAGTTCGATGGCTTCGTCGAGTTGATCGAAAGTGTTGATACCCACGACGGGACCGAAGACCTCGCGGCAAGACAGGCGCACGTGCGGCGGCACGTCGGCCAGCACGGCCGGCTCCATGATGGCGCCCTTGCGCTTGCCGCCGATCAGCAGCCGCGCGCCTGCCTGGACGGCTTCGGCGATCCACTCTTCCACGCGCGCGGCTTCGGCCTCGGTGATGAGCGAGCTGATGTCGGTCGAAGGATCGTAGGGATGGCCGAGCTTGAGAGCACGAGTGGCTTCCACAAAGCGCGCCGTGAATTCCTCGACCACGCTGCGGTGAACGTAGATTCGCTGAATCGAGATGCAGACCTGGCCCGAGTTGGCGAAGCTGCCAGGCACGGCCCGCGCCACCGCCTCATCGAGCGCAGCGTCGGCGTCCACGATCAGCGCCGAATTGTTGCCCAGCTCCAGCGTGACCCGCTTCATGCGCGCCATGCTGTGGATGCGCTGCCCCACCTCGGGACTGCCCGTGAAGGTCACCATGGCGACGTCCGGGTGGGACGCCAGCAGATCGCCGATCGCACCGCCCGGGCCGGTAATGACGTTCAGGGCGCCCGCGGGCAGGCCGCATTCTTCGAAGATCTCGGCCATCAGCAGGGCGCTGACCGGCGTAGCCGACGCCGGCTTGTGCACCACGGCGTTCCCTGCCGCCAGCGCCGGTCCGATCTTGTGCAAGGAAAGATTGAGCGGGAAGTTGAACGGCGTGATGGCGGCGATCACGCCCAGCGGCTCACGCACGGTGATGGCCCAGTGTCCCTTGCCTGCCGGCGCCGCCTCCATGGGCACGACCTCGCCGGCCAGCCGGTGCGCCTCTTCGGCGGAGAACGACAGGGTCTGGATGCCGCGGTCCACCTCGACGCGGGCCTCCCGAAGGGGTTTGCCGCTTTCCGAGCTGATCGCCATGGCCACTTCTTCGTGGCGTTCTTCCAGGCGCTGGGCGGCTTTGCGCAGGATCCGGGCGCGCTCGGCCAGAGTCATCTCGCGCATCACGGGGGCGGCAGCGCGCGCGGCCCGAACCGCGGCTTCCACCTGCTCGGGGCCGGCCACGAAGTATTCCGCCACCGGCGAGCCGTCATAAGGCAGGCGTACCGTGCGTCGCTCGCCGGTCTGCACCCACTGACCTCCGATGTACATCGGGTATTCCATACTCCCCATGATGCTCGATTCCTCTGGCGGAGGCGACCCGGGTACGCGGATGCGCTTTTTCGCGGACCGAATTTCTCGACTCAAGAGCCGCTCAGCAGGTCAATGCCGTCACTGTTCGCCGCAAGCGGACCGCAGGCACGCGCGGTGAGGCTATTGCCGCAACGCGACGCGGCTGATCCAGACGGCGCCTTTGCCATTCGCCGCCCCCGGTTCCCAACAGATGAGCTCACCGCTCTCCGTGACGGCGACAGGACGCAGCGGCCCCAACTGCCCAGCCGGAACAGGGCGGGAAAGGAAACCGCCATCGCGGTTGTGGAGGACGGCCACGACCTCGCCGGCCTCCGCGTTTGGCGACACCGGCGTGCGCCCCATCCAGTAAACGAGGTACGCATTTGTGAGCGGGAAGAGCCGGCGCACGATCCAGCGCCGGGCTTGGGTCGGCGGCGCTTGAAGCCGAACCACCCGCGCCGCAAGCAGGGGTAACGGAAAACTGCGGATTTCCCGGCTCGCCGGCAACAGATGATAGAGGCTGTCACCTTCCAACCACAGTTGTCCGTGATCTACATCCTCTTTGAGAAGACGGTAATCTATGCCATCCCGCCGGGTTGGACTGGAACCTGTCAAACCGTAATCCGGACAAGCTGAGAACGAACTCCGGCGCTGGCCGTCCGAGCCATAAAGATGAAGCAAGTGGCAGTGGGTCTCGCGACGGAAAAAGAACTCGGCATCGGTCCCAAGTACGACGAAACTGCCATCGCCTCGCACGACGAGGTGGCGGGCCTCCACCGGGGGCGTCAACCGTACGGTCGAGGTTCGCCCCTCGGCAGATACTCGTACGATCGCTGCCCGGAATTCGGTATCCCGCCACAACACGGGGAAGAACACGCCACCCTCTCCGTCGGCGAACAGATTCGGGACGATTTGGAACCCGGACGGGACGCCGGCGCCAGTCAGGTCGAAGCGAATCTCCGTCGCTTCGGCAGCGCCGAGGGCTAACCGATACAGCCGCGGAAAATGTGTTTTCAAGTCTTCGAGGCTGTAGAACCAGAGCGCTCCCGAACGGTCCCAAGCCTGCCCCAAGGCCCTCGCAGGGGCGGGAGGGTATTCACCGAGCTTGCGAATCTCCTGCATGCGGAAGGCAGGCGCCTGCGAGTCGCCTGCCGAGGCGCACACCCAGAGTGCGACCAGGCTAATCAGCTTTTTCATCGGCTCACTCTCCTTTCAGCGAAGCCCCCACCGAGGATGAGCGGGCCAGCCAGCCCTCGGCGCAACCGCAGAAACTGTCGTAAGTCCCTTGATAATAAGTCTGGCAATTCCCGCTCACACAATAAATCATGCTGCCGTAGTAACAATCTACGCAAATCGGACTGAACGCGCAATACGAAAAGATCGGGCAACCGCACTCGAGGTTGTTTGGATCGTAGAACTCGGCCCGGGTCGTCATGCGACAGCCGCTGGCGCAGGCCCAACACCACGGCTGGCTCGTTGCGTAACCCGCGCACAGGAGAACCAACAGCAGAGCCGCTATCGCGGCGCGGAATCTGAGGGTGTGGTGCGACGCGAGCATATTCAGCCCTCCTGGTCCGATTTTACCCCCCCCTCGCCTTTTGTCAAGCCCCGCTGGGCCTAAATCTTCTCTTTTGCCGGATGGATCGTAACCTCGACCACCGTGAGGCCTTTCCGCCCTCCGGATCCCCGCTCTCGAGTCACAACCGCTCGATGACACCTCGACCTGCCGCGGGGCATGCCGCGCCGGGCCCCCTGCAAGGTTATGCTGGAAAGCTGGCTGAGGTGACAGATGCGTCGAGCAGTCCTTCTCCTTGGCATTTTGGGAAGCGCAGTTTGGGCGGCTGCGCCTTTGGCCGATGGATTCCGCAACCCGCCTGCCGAGGCGCGAGTGATGGTGCGGTGGTGGTGGTTCGGACCGGCGGTCACCAAAGCCGGCCTCGAGCGCGAAATGAAGTTGATGAAAGAAGGCGGCTTCGGCGGCTTCGAAGTGCAGCCCGTCTATCCGCTCACCCTGGACGACCCCTCGCGCGGCCTGATCAACCTCCGTTACCTCTCGCCCGAGTTTCTGGAGATGGTCCGGTTCACGGCCGAGACGGCGAAGCGGCTCGGGCTGCGCATGGACATGACGCTTGGCAGCGGCTGGCCCTTCGGCGGTCCTCACATCCCGCTCGAGCTGGCGGCAGGGAGGCTTCGTGTCGATCGGCGTCCGGTGGACGGCTCCACCAGCGCGCTCGCCCTGCCCGCGTTGAATCCCGCCGAGCGCCTGGTGGCAGCCTTCTTGGCGCCGCCGGAAAAGTCGCCTCTTTCGCCCGAACGGCTGACTCTGTTGCCTGTGGTGGACGACGGGCGCCGGCGGCTGCTGCTTCCAACCTCCAATGAGCCGCGCAGCGTACTCCTGTTCATCGGCAGTCACACGCGCCAGGAAGTCAAGCGGCCGGCCTTCGGAGCCGAGGGTCTGGTGCACGACCACTACAATCGGGCAGCGCTTCAGGTGCATCTCAAGGAGGTTGGCGAGAAACTGATCCAGGCGGGCGCCGGCTCGATTCGCGCCGTGTTCTGCGACAGTCTGGAAGTGTTCGGCTCCGACTGGACCCCGGCCTTGCCCGAGGAATTCCGTCGGCGTCGCGGCTACGAGCTGGCGCCCCACCTGCCGGCCCTGCTGCCCGGAGCTGGCGGGGAAGCGGCAGCGATCCGTCACGATTTCGGCCAGACGCTCACCGAGTTGCTCGATGGGGAGTTCCTGGCGCCGCTGGTGGAATGGGCCCGTGCGCGCAAGGTGCAGCTTCGGGTGCAGGCCTACGGCATCCCGCCGGCCAGCCTGTCCAGCTATCGCTATGTGGATCTGCCCGAGGGCGAGGGGGATCGTTGGAACGCCTTCACCGCCACCCGCTGGGCTTCCTCCGCGGCCCACTGGCTGGGGCGGCCCGTGACTTACTCGGAAACCTGGACCTGGATTCACTCGCCGGTCTTCCGTGCCACGCCTCTGGACTTCAAAGCGGAAGCCGATCAGCACTTCCTGCAAGGGATCACTCAATTGGTCGGACACGGCTGGCCTTACTCGCCGGAGGTGGTGGGCAAGCCGGGTTGGAGGTTCTACGCGGCCGGGGTCATGAACGATCACAACCCCTGGTGGCACGTGATGCCCGACCTGACGGCCTATCTGGCGCGGATCTCGTTCATGCTGCGGCAGGGCGAGCCCGCTAACGAAGTGGCCCTGTACGCGCCCATTCCCGACGCCTGGGCCGCGTTCACACTCGGACGAGTGCACCTGTTTCAGGTCGTAGGCGAGCGACTCGGCAAATCGGTGATCCCGCGACTGCTGGAAGCAGGCTACCAGTTCGACCTGGTGGATGACCGCATGATCACGCAACTGGCGCGGGTGGAAAAAGGCCGTCTCGGCGTGGCGCGTCACGGCTATCCCATCGTCGTGCTGCCCGGCGTGGAACGGATGCCCGCCGCCACGCTCCGCCGCCTGCGCGAATTTGCGCGAGCGGGCGGCATCCTGGTCGCGACGCGGCGGTTGCCTTCCACCGCCCCGGGTTATCTGAACCGCGAAACGGAAACGCGCGAGGTTCAGGAACTGGTGCGCGAGCTTTTCGAGGGCCCGAAAGCCCTCGGCCACTTCGTGGCGGACGAGGACAAGGACCTCGGCCCCCTGCTGGCCAAGTTGCACAGGCCCGACGTGATCTTCACGCCTTCCTCGCAGGGCATCGGCTTCATTCGTCGGACTGCGCCGGTCGCCGAAATTTATTTCCTCGCCAACACCACGAATCGCAGGGTGAGGGCGACGGCGGATTTCCGGGTCACGGGACGCCAGCCGGAGTGGTGGGATCCGGCCACCGGCGTCATTCGTCAGGCGGAAATCGCCCGGCGGTCCGCCACGGGTGCGGTGATCGAGCTGGATCTGGCCCCTTACGAATCGCGCTTGCTGGTGTTCCCCGCCTCGCCCACTCCGGGCGCTCTGCCAGTGGAGAAGCGTCCCACGCCGATTCTGTTGCCCATCGACTTGAGTACGGACTGGGAGGTCACGTTCGAAGAAACCGGCCGCAAGGTGACCATGGAGACGTTGCGCTCGTGGACCGACGATCCGGCCACGCGTTATTACTCGGGGCGGGCCACCTACCGGAAAACCTTCACGCTGGCCCCGGAATTCGTCATGAAAAACGTGCGTCTGAAACTGGATTTCGGGGAAACCAGGACGCTGGAGATCGGCCGGGCACGCGCATTTCGCACCTGGATCGAGACGCCGGTACGCGAGGCTGCCGAGATATTCGTCAACGGCAAGCGCGCGGGCAGCGTCTGGGGCGCGCCGTACGAGCTGGATCTGACGGGATTGCTGCGCGCGGGCGATAACCGGCTGGAAATCATCGTCTCGAACCTGATGATCAACCGCATGGCGGGCGAGCCGTTGCCCGACTACAAGGACCTGATCGCCCGCTACGGCGACCGGTTCCAGCCTCAGGATCTGGAAAATCTCCAGCCCGTGCCCTCGGGGTTGCTGGGGCCGATCCGACTGATCCCGTACTGAAAAGGCAACCGGGCGCGCGGGCGTCGAAGGCTCCGGTTGCAAAGGCGACCCCGCTTGAGGCAAGCTAAATAGCTTTCCCATGCGGGTGCGAATCTTGTACCACGATCACTGCTTCGACGGCGCCGCCGCGGCGGCCTATTTCAGCCGTTTTCTGGAAGAACGATTCCACCCGGATGCGGAGTTTCTCTTCACGGGGCTGGCCCACAAGGCGGACCAGATTTTCGAAGACTGGATGTTCGACGGCGACGTCAACGCCATCGTGGATTTCAAGTACTCGCCGGATCCGCGCCTGACCTGGTGGTTCGATCATCATCAGAGCGCCTTTCTCAGCCCCGAGGACGCCGAGCAGTACCGGCGCAATCCGAGCGAAAAGAAACTTTACGATCCCGACGCGCCCTCTTGCACGGGCTTCATCGCGCGGGTGGCCCGCGAGCGCTGGGGCTGGGAAGCGCCCGATCTGGCCGAGCTGGTGCGCTGGGCCGAAATCATTGACGGCGCCCAGTACCCGGACGCCAGGACCGCGGTGGAAATGCCGGCGGCGGCCATGAAACTCACACTGGTCATCGAGGGCGTGAAGGGATCCGAGCCCGTCCAGCAAATCATCCGCTGGATGCGGCGCCGGCCCCTGGATGAAATCGTCGCCGAGCCCGGGATCCAGCACGTCTTCATTCCCCTCTACGAGCGACACCTGCACTCGATCGAGGTCATCCGCAGCCGGGCGCGCTGCGTCAACGGGGTGGTCAGCTTCGATCTGATCGGCTATGACCTGGAGGGCTACAACAAATTCATCCCTTACTACTTGTTCCCCGAATCCGTCTACAGCGTTTCGGTGAGCACCTCCAGTTTCCGCACCAAAGTTTCCGTGGGCTCGAACCCGTGGGCGCCGCGGCCCCCGCGCCATAATCTGGCCACCATTTGCGAGCGTTACGGGGGCGGGGGTCACGCGCGAGTGGGCGCCATCAGTTTTCCGCTGGGCGAGCACGAGGCGGCACGCAAAGTCGCCTGCGAAATCGCGGAAGAACTGGGCCGCGAGCCTCAGTAACCGAGCGCTCGTAATTTCTCTTCCGTCAACCCGGAGCTGTGCGCCCCGCCTGTACGCTTCAGCAGGCTTTCCACGTACTTGGCGAGAATGTCGGCTTCGAGATTCAGCCGGTCGCCCGGGCGACGGTCGCGCAGGTTGGTGGCCTCATACGTATGCGGGATGACGGCGACAGCGAAAACGTCGCCCTCGAGCGCCGCCACCGTGAGGCTGACGCCGTCCACGGCGATGGATCCCTTCTCGACCACGTAGAGCGCCAGTTCGCGGGGGAACCGCACGCGCATCCACCAGTGGCCCGGGGGCTGCGGTTCGAGGCTGACCAGCTCGCCTGTTGCGTCCACGTGTCCCTGAACGATGTGGCCGCCCAGACGGCCGGAAAGGGAAAGCGGGCGTTCCAGATTGACGCGCGAGCCCGGCCGCAACTGGCCGAGGTTGGAACGTCGCAGGGTCTCTTGCGAGACGTCAGCCGCAAACGAGTTCGCATCGAAGCTGACCACGGTGAGGCACACGCCGTTGACCGCGATGCTGGCGCCCTGCCGCACGTCTTCCAGCACCCGGCGGCAACGCACGCGCAATTGCCCGCCCGTCGTCCCCGTCTCGATGGCGACCACTTCCCCGACTTCCTCGATGATTCCCGTGAACACCGCTCTTACCCCCTGGCGATCCAGGCTTCGACCGCGAACTCCGCGGGCGTGATTCGATGCAGGACAAGATCGCGCAGCTTGATGGTGTCGCGCTGTGCGCCGCCCGAAGAGAACGCGGCCAGGGGCAGCGCCTCCGGCCGGGCTGCGATCTTTGGCGCGTAGTAAAAGAAAATCTTGTCAACAATCCCGGCTTCCAGCGCCGAGCCGCTCACCCGGCCTCCGGCCTCGAGCATCAGCGACAGATAGCGCCTTTCGGCCAGCCATGCGAGCAGCGCCTGCCAATCCGTGCGGCCCTCAGGGCCGTCGAAGGTCACGACCTCGGCGCCGCGCGCCTCCAGCTCCTGCCGCTTCTCGCGGGGCGCAGCCGAGGTCGTCACGACGAGCAAGTCGCCCCGCGCGCTGGTCACCATGCGCGACTCCAGTGGGATGCGCAGTTGCGAATCCAGCACGATGCGCAGCAGCGGCCGGCTGCGTTCCTGGCCGGTGCGATCCGTCAGCAGGCAGTCATCGGCGAGGACCGTTCCGATGCCGGTCAATACCGCGTCCGAAAGGTGACGGAGCTGCTGCACGTGGGCGCGCGCCTGCTCGCCGGTGATCCAGCGATCGTTCGCCAGCCCGGTCGTGATCTTGCCGTCCAGCGTAAGAGCAGCCTTGAGCGTGACCAGCGGGCGCCCCTTGCGCATGAAGTGAAAGAAGGCCTCATTGAGTCGCTCGGCCTCCGCTCGAAAGCTCTCGGCCAGCTCGACCTCGATGCCCGCCTCCCTGAGCCGCCGCAAGCCGGCGCCCTGCACTGCGGGGTTGGGATCCTCCACGGCCACCACCGCCCGGCGAATTCCTGCCGCCAGGATCGCTTCCGTGCACGGCCCGGTCCGGCCCTGGTGTACGCACGGCTCGAGGGTCACGTAGAGGGTGGCCCCGCGCGCCCGCTCACCTGCCTCTTCCAGCGCGAGGACTTCCGCGTGCTTGACGCCGGCCCAGGTGTGAAAGCCCCGGCCGATCACCTCGCCATCCCTCACCACGAGTGCGCCCACGGCGGGATTCGGACTGGTGCGGCCCAGACCTCCTCGCGCCAGTTCCAGCGCCTGGCGCATGTAGTCCGCGTCCGGCGCCGTCTCGCTCATGCTTCCAGCAGCGAGGCCACGAAGCTTTCGGCTTCGAAGGGCACCAGATCTTCGGGTTTTTCGCCCACGCCCAGATAACGGATGGGCAGGCCGAGCTCGCGGGCGATGGGCACCACGACGCCGCCCTTGGCGGTCCCGTCCATCTTGGTGAGCACGATGCCCGTCACCCCGGCCGTGCTGGTGAAGCGCCGCGCCTGCTCCAGACCGTTCTGTCCAGTGGTGGCGTCCATGACCAGCAGGGTTTCGTGGGGTGCATCCGGGACCAGGCGCCCCGCCGTGCGCCGCATTTTTTCCAGCTCGGCCATGAGATTGGATTTGGTGTGGAGGCGTCCCGCGGTATCCGCGATCAAGTAATCGGCGCCGCGCGCGCGAGCCGCCTGGATGGCGTCGTAAAGCACGGCGCTGGGATCGGCCCCCGGCTTCTGCCGAATCACGTCGCAACCCACTCGCCGGCCCCAGATTTCCAGTTGCTCGATGGCGGCCGCGCGGAAGGTATCGGCCGCGCAGAGCAGCACCGAGCGACCCTCGGACTTGAACAGATGCGCCAGCTTGCCGATCGTGGTCGTTTTGCCCGTGCCGTTGACGCCCACCACGAGAATGACGGCCGGCGGCTCGGTGACACGAACCAGGGGGCGTACCGTGGCGCGCAGAACCTCGATCAGGTGCTCGCGGATCAGAGCCCGCAACTCCTGCGCATCGGCGAGCAGGCGCCGATCCACTTGTTGGCGTATGCGCTCCAGAATCTCGTTGGTGGTGCGCACGCCGATGTCGGCCGCAAGCAGGGTCGCTTCCAACTCCTCCAGCAGAGCGGCGTCAATTTCCTTGCGACCGGCGAGCGCGTCCTCCAGGCGCGCCACCAGCCCGGCGCGTGTCTTCTGAATGCCGCTTTTCAGTCGCTCGAGCAGGGAAGGTTGCGACTGCACGGAGCCAAACAAGGTTTGAATCATAGAGAGCTGGTTTTATTGTACCGGACGGCTCCCACCGCAGCGCAGGATGAGGCGTCAGCCGGCGTGCGCGGCGTGGCGGCCGTTGACGCGATTGCCCGGAGGCTGCTCGACGGTGACAGAGAGGCCTTGGGCGGCGGCAGGCGCAAGACCCAAAGCCTCCAGCATGGCACGCGCGCCGATCTCCCGGCCGGCCGCGATGACAGCACAAGGCAGCATGGCCAGCAAAGCGCCCAGCAGAGCGAGGATGCGGCGGTCCGGCCGCGCCGGTTGTCCTTCCGGCAAGGCTTCCTCGAGCAGCACCAACCGCAGACGGGGGCCGGGATTCTCTCCTTCGGGCCTGGCGGAAAGGCTCCGGTAAGTCGCCTCCGCAGCCGCGCATTCGCGTCGCAAGGCCTCCCGGTGACGGAGCAGCCCGGACACCTCGCTCAGTTGCTGCTGATGCTCCTCGAGCCGGGCCTTCAGGCGCTCGCGTTCCTGCTGCAGATGCCGGATTCGCTGCGAAGCAGAATCCAGTTCCGCGCGAACGCGTTCGAAGCTGCGGTCCGCGGCGGTTCCCGTCGCCGGCCGTGGCCCGCTCTCGTGACCGGGATCGCTTTGTCGTGACTCCAGCACCAGCGTGCGTGCCAGTTCCTGCTCCGCCCTGCGCACGTCAGGGTGGGTGTCGGTGTACCGGGCGCGGAGCAAAGCCAGCCGTTCGCGAAGCTGCCGTACACTCGCCGATTCCCTCGTCGCGGGTTCGCTGGCCGGAGGCGCGGGTTCCGGCATCGCCGAGGCGGCCGCTTCCAGGGTCTCCGCCAGACGCTGTCGCGCCGCAGCAGCCTGCTCGAGCATCCGCTCGTTGGCGAGCAGGTCGGCCTGCAACGTTCCGATCGCCTTGAGCAGACTTTGTTCGCGAAGCTGCAAGTCCGGACCGTGCTCGTCCTCAAAATCGCTCAGGGTCTGCTCGCACTCGGCCAGCCGGGCCCACGCTGCGTTACGCTCCTGGCGCCTGGCGCCCGCGGCGGGCGGCGGCGTGATGCGTTCGAACTCCTGGACGAGGTCAGCGGCGACGCGATTCACCACGGCGGCGCCGCGCGCCGGGTCGTGGGTTTCAAAGGCGATGCGCACCGCGATGAAACGGCCGCGGGATTCGGGCAGGGTCGTGATCGTGATGCGTCCGCGAATCCGTTCCGCCTCGCGCGGCGCTCGCCTTGCGTCCCAGCGCGCCACCAGTTCAGGCCAGCTCTTGCGCAGGATTTCCAGCAGATGGTCGCGTTGCAATACCCGAAGGCGGGCCAACTGGAGCTGCGCGCGCAATTCGGCGTCCGAAGGGGCGGCGGCATCGCGCCCCGGCGGGCGCAACGGCTCCACCGCCAGGATCGCCTCGGATTTGAACTTCCGAGGCATGGACCAGACTGCGGCCAGCACGACGGCCGTCGCCAGCAGCCAGAGCAGAATCCAGCACGCCCGTTGTTTCCACAAGGCGCGCAGGAGCTGTTGCGGGGTAAGCCCCGCCGGTGTAGGGGGAGACATCGGCAGGATCGGGTGCTCGACTGCAATACCACGGACTGGCCGGCTTGGCGCCGGCCCCTTTTGCGAAACGGCCGCTGGAACCCGGTTGCGCCACGGTCTTACAGTGGTTCAAGATTAAGGTGGCCCGCACAGGTCGGGAATCTCACCCCAATTCACCACCGATCAGGTCCCGGTGTAGACTAGCTGCCATGAGCGACACCACCCGGCGTGCTTTCCTGGAATCGGCCGGATCGCTGACGGCGGCATCCGCCGCGCCGGCCGAACAAGCCGCACCCGCACAGCCTCGCCGCGGCGCATACCGGCGGACTCCCTTCGCTCCCGCCAGTCGCCCGAAAAAGCTCAGCGACAACCTCTTCCTGTTCGAAGACACCTGCAACGTCTACCTGGTTCGCGACGGCGACGCCTGCGTGCTGGTGGATTTCGGCTCCGGGAAGATTCTCGATTACCTGGGTGAGCTGGGGATCAGCCGCGTGGAGTGGGTCCTGCACACGCATCATCACCGCGACCAGTGTCAGGGCGACTGGAAGGCCGTCGAACGCGGCATCCCGATCGCCGTCCCGCGCCACGAGCGTCATCTGTTCGACGAGGCCCGCAATTTCTGGCGCAACCGCCGCGTCTTCCATCTCTACTACGTGCGCAACGACTTCAACGCCATCGCCGAGAACATCCGCATCAGCCGCAGCCTGGCCGACTACACGATCTTTCGCTGGAACAAAATCGAATTTTTTGTTTTGCCCACACCGGGCCACACGCTGGGCTCCGTCACCCTGCTCGCCACCATAGACGGGCGCAAGGCGGCCTTCTCGGGCGACTTGATGTACGCTCCCGGCAAGATCCTCAACCTCTACGACACCCAGGTCAACTACGGCGGCAGCGAGGGCATTGATCTGAGCATTTACTCTCTGGCCCAGTTGCGCGAGCACAAGCCCGAGCTGCTCTGTCCTTCTCACGGCGCGCCGCTGCGCGATCCCGATGAAGGCATCCGGCGCACGATCGAGCGGCTCACGGAATATTACCGCTTCCAGGTGGGCGAACCCACGATCGCCAGCCAGCCCATCGTCGTCAGTCCGCACCTGATCGCGTTTCACCAGACCACGTCCAGCTTTTACGTCATTCTCTCCGACAGCGGCAAGGCGCTTTTCGTGGACTACGGCGCGCCCTCGGGCGTGCACTTCTCGAATTTCGAGCGCGCCACCGCGGTCAACGACCGCATTCGCTTCGTCGAGCACAACCTGGATCTGCTCAAGCGACGCTTCGGCATGAAGAGCGTGGACGTGGCCATGCCCAGCCACATGCACGACGACCACATCAACGGCTTCCCCCACCTGATCCGCAACTACGGAACGCAGATCTGGTGCTACGAGAACATGGTGGACGTCTTCCAGAATCCCCGCGGCTACAATCTGGGCTGCATTCTGGGGGAACCCTTCAAGGTGGCGCGCGCTTTCCGCAACGGGGAGAAGTTCCGCTGGGAGGGTTTCGAGTTCGAGGTGACCTACAACCCGGGCCACACCGAATACCAGATGGTGCTGTATGTGACGCTGGACGGAGAGCGCGTGGCTTTCACCGGCGATGCCTTCTTCATGCCCAACCCGCGCAACGACGGCACCATGCGTCACAACCTGATCTTCCGCAACTGGGTGGAAAGCGACAGCCACGTCAAGTCCATCCGCAACCTGATCGCCCACCAGCCCACCCTGATCTGCCCGGGACACGGGCGTCCGTTTCCGGTAGACCGCGCGCTGCTCGAAGCCACCGAGAAGAAAATGCTCCGCCAGCAGCAGCTTTTCGAAGAGTTACTGCCCGAGGGAGAAACCAACTCCGCGTTGAATCCGAGCTGGGTGAGCATTTACCCCTATCAGATTCTGGCTGCGCCCGGCGAGCGCCTGCATGTCGAAGTGCGCGTGCAGAATTACAGGCCGCAGACCATGCGCATGGAGATCGCACTCGTGACGCCGGCCGAGTGGCGGCTGGAGCCTGAGGTGCTCCGGTTCGACGCTGGGCCCGGCGTGATGACCAGGCGCCGGATCGCGGTCACGATTCCGAAAGACTGGGCGCCGCCGGCGCCGCGCTTTGCCATCGCGGCCGACGTGGTCCGCGACGGCAAGTATCTGGGGCAGATCGCTGAAGCGGTGGTCGAGATGCGCGGCTGAAGCAGGTCAGCGGATTCCGTACTCCTTCAGGCGGTACTGCAAGGTGCGCAGGCTGATGCCCAGCTCCTGAGCCGCCCGCGTGCGATTGCCGCCGTGGCGTCGCAGCGCCTCCAGAATGGCTTCCTTTTCGATTTCCTTCCATCGCACCGGGCGAGCCCCGGTTTCGCCTTTGGGCAAGGGCAAGTCTTCGGCGCGCACCCTGCTTTCGGAAAGGATGGCGACGCGCTCCATCATGTTCTCGAGCTCGCGCACGTTGCCCGGCCAGGAGTAGGCAAGCAGCGCCTGACAGGCTGATTCGTCCAGTTCGGGTTCCGGTTTGCCCAGGTTGCGCGCGGCCCTGGCC
>Ga0209809_1001302_pt1 | contig 20520 bp, 22 predicted proteins | sample YNPMSTMetaG_FD_186172 | JGI IMG/M metagenome (GOLD analysis project Ga0209809, IMG submission 186172) | Anoxygenic and chlorotrophic microbial mat microbial communities from Yellowstone National Park, USA - YNP MS-T MetaG (SPAdes) (version 2) ...
CTGTTTTAGTTGCACCAATAAATGTAATCCGCATTTTCAACCATTTTTAATTTGAAATTACAAAAATTATCTGTGAAGGTTTATCTTACTGAAACCAAATTAATTTAAGGAAAAAATTTTATTAACTGATTTGGATTTATATTAAATGCATTTACTATCTATGAGAACTAATTATTAATCAGAAGACAAATTTGAATTTATTATTTATCATAAAGTTCTTATCAATATTTAATCCTGATTTTATAGTATTTTTTCGATAGATAGAATTTTTTTATAATTGCAAAACTTTTTGAAATAGATGCTGAGGTAATGCAGATGAGGGAAAAATTTTAACGCCTCACATCTCAAAGATTTGAAATAAATCATAGGATGTCGATGAACCATTCGAAACTTGACTACATTCTGAAAGTTCGAGTGCCGGTAACAATTTTTGTTATAATCCTTTCTTTTGCAATTACATATTATGTTTCACGCCCAGAGAGAGATGGAATCGGATACAACCCGGAACAGCCAATCCCTTTTTCACACAAACTTCATGCTGGCGAAATGAATATCGATTGTCAATATTGTCATACTTCAGTTACAAAGTCTAGATTTGCTTCGATTCCATCTGTTCAAACTTGTATGAATTGTCATTCAGTTGCAAGAAAGAATCGGCCTGCAATAATTCAACTCACAGATATGTATCAAAAAAATATTCCATTGCAATGGAAACGCGTTCATAAGCTAGCGGATTTTGCTTATTTCAATCACTCAGTTCATGTGAATCGTGGAATTGATTGTGCAGAATGTCATGGAGATGTAAGAAATATGGATGTGATAAAACAGGTTTCTTCATTCACAATGGCAAGTTGTTTAGATTGTCATCGTAATGCTCAGTTGAAGTTGACTTATATATCAAATGTTAAAAATGGTCCAGAAAATTGTTTTGCCTGTCATAGATAAAAAGGTTTTTTAAAATGAAAAAAAAGAAAAAAAACAGAAAAGAATTTTTGACAAGTTTATTCAAAGGCTCAATACTGGCAACATTTTCATTTGGATTTATTTTCAATAAGCTTTTAGGAATTACGAAAAATCCAAAAATATATTTCAGGGAAAGTCCAGATTCAGTCAAACGAAATAAATAGTTTAAAGGACAAAAATGAATAAAGATAACTCCAGAAGATATTGGAAAAGTTTAAGAGATTTTTATAATCCTGACGAATTAAAGAAAATAAAGGAAGATGAATTTTTAGAAGGAACAGTTGAGAATATAGATTTGTCTGGAATGCCGCCGATTTCAAGGAGAAGATTTTTAGCATTACTTTCTGCATCTTCCGCATTTGCGTTTGCAAGTTGTTCAAATTTCAAAGATAAAGGTGAAATCGTACCTTATAATAAACAGCCTGAAGAAATTATTATTGGAAATGCAAATTATTATGCTTCAACTTTGAATTGTTGCCAAAATAGTTGCTCAATTCTTGTTAAAACTCGAGAAGGTAGACCAATTAAAATTGATGGTAATCCAGACCATCCAGTTAATCAGGGCAAAGTTTGTATTCGAGGTCAAGCTTCAATATTAAATCTATATGACCCCGATAGACTCAAAAGTCCACAACAAAAAGTCACAAATCGTCAATTTGCTTCAATTAGCTGGAGAGAGGCAAATAAAGCTATAGTTGAAGGATTAAATAAATCAGTTGCGCAGAATAAAGAAATTGCATTTATTACTTATAAAATTAATTCACCTACTACTTTATTGGTTCTTAATGAATTCAGACAAAAATATCCAACTACAAAATTTTACTTCTACACTAATTTTTCTAATAAATCAAAACTCGAAGCTTGGAAAGAAATTTATGGGACTAATTCTTTACCATCTATCAATCTTCAAAATGCGAAAATTATTTTAGCTCTCGAGAGTGATTTTTTAAATACAGATGGAGATGTAATTAATAACATTAGGCAATTCTCCGCCACTCGCAATGTAAATGATTTGAAGAATTTCAGCAGGCTTTATGTTGTTGAGGGCAATCTAAGTTTAACAGGTGCTAATTCTGATTATAGATTAAAATTAAGACCTGACTTTCATAAAGAATTTCTTCTGAGTTTATTGAATGAAGTTTTGAATAAAGTTAATTCAAAGATTAATCTTCCATCAGAACTTTTATCGCAAATTAAAAATCACGATTTGAATTCATTTGTAAACAAACATCAATTATCTAAACAAGTTGTATTTACTCTTCTTGATGACTTACTCAGCAATCAAGGTAAATCAATTGTTCTTTGTGGTGATAGATTTGGCAAAGAAGAACAAATACTCACTTTAATTCTAAATGAAATTCTGGGCAACTCTCAACTTTATGATTTTAGTTCAACTTATGTGGATTTAGTTGAAGAAAGTTCAATTCAAGATTTTGAAATTTTGATTCAGAAAATTAATCAAGGACAGGTTGGCGCTGTAATTAATTTTGATTGTAATCCAATTTATGACTTTTCATTTTTAAGATTATCTGATGTAATTAATAAAGTAAATCTTGTTGTCACTCTTACGGAACAAAAGTCAGAGACAACCGCTCTGAGCAATTTTATTCTTCCAATTCATAATGAACTTGAAAGCTGGAACGATTTTCAAGTAAGAAACAACATTTTGAATCTTCAGCAACCAGTTATCTCTCCAATGTATGATACAAGACAGAAAGAATCAGTTTTAATTACTTGGGCGACTTTAGAAGTTTATTATGAAACAATATATCAGAGAAAATTAAAATCACGCTGGCAGAAGGAGATATTTCCGCAGTTTCCATTAGTAAATAATTTTGATACATTCTGGTTTGCAAGTCTCCACGATGGATTTGTGAATCTTCCATCAAAAAATTTAAGTAAACCAACCTTCGCATTAAAAACATTTAATATTTCGAATGAAAGTAAATCAGAAGAAATTTTGTTAAGCATTTATCCACATCCTTATCTCTTTGATGGAAAATTTGGAAATAACGGTTGGTTGCACGAACTCCCGCATCCTGTTTCGAAAATCGTGTGGGATAATTATGCCGCAATTTCTCCAAACACAGCAAAAAAGTTTAATCTTAAGAATGGAGATTTAATTCAATTAAGTAATGGGAAGAATAATATTGAGATTCCCGTTTTCGTTCAGGCAGGTGTTGCAGATGATTTAGTCTGTGTTGAAACTGGATATGGAAGAGAGGAGTGCGGAGAAATTGGAAAAGGCATAGGTTTCAATGTTCAATTCTTGATTAATAAAAATTCTAGTTCTATTTATAATTCTTTTGTGACATTGAAGAAAACAGGTAAAAGGTATAATCTTGTCACCGCTCAGGAACATCATTCGCTTGACGATACATTTGTGAAAGACCTTCATCGAAAAAGAAAGATCATTCAAGAAGGAACTGTTCAGCAATACGAAAAGGACTCTGACTTTATTCAACACGAAAAGCATGAATTACTTAGCATTGTCCACGAAATAAAATATGAAGGTGTTAAGTGGGCAATGGCAATTGATATGAACAAATGCATTGGTTGTAATGCTTGTGTTGTTAGTTGTGTCGCTGAGAATAATATTCCAATGGTTGGTAAAGACCAAGTTGAAAAAGGAAGAGAGATGCACTGGATGCGTGTTGATACTTATTTTTCAGGAACGCCTGATGAAGTTATTGTTAGTAATCAACCAATGTTGTGTCAGCACTGTGATAATGCACCTTGCGAAAATGTTTGTCCGGTCTCGGCTACAAATCATAGTCCTGATGGATTAAATCAAATGGCTTACAATCGTTGTGTGGGGACAAGGTATTGCTCGAATAACTGTCCTTATAAAGTTAGAAGATTTAATTTCTTTGATTTTCGTTCTTACTTCAATAACGAATATCAATATCAAGAGCCGTTGAATTTCATGAATAATCCAGAAGTGACAATTCGCTCTCGAGGTGTGATGGAGAAATGTACATTTTGTGTTCAGAGAATAATGGAAGCAAGACAGAAGGCTTTCGAGCAAGGTAAAGAATTTGATGGTAGTGGTGTATCAACCGCGTGTCAGCAAGCTTGTCCTTCAAATGCAATCGTCTTTGGAAATATGCTTGATAAAAATTCTGAAGTATCGAAATTAAGAAATCATAAGCTTGCTTATTATGTTCTCGAAGAAACAAATGTTAAACCAAATGTAACATATCTGGCAAAACTTAGAAATATTAATTCGGAGAGTGTTTAGTGAGAACCATTGATTACACAATTGAACCGCCTGTAATTGAAGGCAATCCATCTTTAAGTTCAATAAATGATGATATAGCTCGCCCACTTGAGACGAAACCGCCTAAAAGTTGGTACATTGCTATTTCGATTAGTCTCACAATGCTTTTAACAGGTGCTGTTTGTTTAGCTATTACTTTTATTGAAGGTGTTGGTGTGTGGGGAGTTAATCAACCTGTAGGATGGGGCTTCGATATTGTTAACTTTGTCTTCTGGGTTGGAATTGGTCATGCGGGTACGCTTATTTCAGCAATTCTATTTTTATTAAGACAAAGATGGCGAACAGCAATTTCAAGATTCGCTGAAGCTATGACAATCTTTGCTGTTATTTGTGCTGGTCTTTTTCCTGCAATTCATACTGGAAGACCTTGGCTCGATGGTTATTTGCTTCCTTATCCCAATCAACATTCTCTATGGGTTAATTTTACTTCACCTTTGTTGTGGGATGTTTTTGCAGTCTCTACTTATTTCACAGTTTCTCTGGTCTTCTGGTATATTGGTTTGATACCAGATTTAGCTTCATTGAGAGATAGAACAACGAACAAAATCAAAAAATTAATTTATTCTATTTTGAGTTTAGGATGGCGTCATTCTTCTAGGCATTGGAATCATTACGAGATGGCTTATTTAATTCTGGCTGGATTTGCAACACCACTTGTTCTTTCAGTTCATACAATTGTTAGTTTTGATTTTGCTGTCTCAATTATGCCGGGCTGGCATACGACAATCTTTCCGCCATACTTTGTTGCTGGTGCAGTTTTCTCCGGATTCGCTATGGTCCAAAATGTTTTAATCTTAATAAGAAAAGTTTTCAAGTTTGAACACATTATAACATTAGACACTCTGGAAAAAATGAACAAAGTCATGCTTGTAACTGGAATGATGGTTGGCTATGCTTATATTATGGAGTTTTTTATTTCTTGGTACAGTGGAAATCAATTTGAACGATTTGTTTTTCTAAATAGAGCACTTGGACCTTATGCATGGTCTTACTGGATAATGGTTTCTTGTAATGTTTTGTTTATTCAGCTTTTCTGGTTCAGAAAAATTCGAAGGTCAATTCCAGTAATGTTTATTATTGGTGTTCTTGTTAATGTCGGAATGTGGTTTGAGAGATTTGTAATTGTTGTCACAAGCCTTTCTCGTGATTACTTACCTTCAAGCTGGGGAATGTATATACCAACAATTTTTGATATTGGAATTTTGATTGGAAGTTTTGGCTTGTTCTTTACTTTAATTTTCTTGTTTATTAGAACATTACCTGTTGTGTCTATAGCTGAAGTTAAGGCTGTGCTTCCAAAATCACAGTCATCTTATGGAGGAAGCCATTAATGGAAAATAAACCTTTATACTCAGTTTCAGCTACTTTTAATGATATCAATAAAGTATATGAAGCTATTCAAAAAATCAATGAAGTTGGTTATAAAAATTATGATGTTCATACTCCATATCCAGTTCATGGCTTGCCACACGCAATGAAATTGAAATCTTCAAAACTTGGATGGGTGACTTTGATTTTTGGATTTTCTGGTGCCATATTCGCGTTCCTTTTCATGTATTGGGTGAATGTGATTGATTATCCACTTGTCGTTGGTGGAAAACCATTTTATCAATTGCCAGCTTATATTCCTGTTATATTTGAAGTGACTGTTTTATCTGCATCGGTTTTTACTGTTGTCTGGATGCTTTTTATTCTCTTCAAGTTTCCTAATAACAGCCATCCGTTGATTGATACGGACTATATAAAAAGAGTGAGTGTTGACCGATTTGGAATTTCAATTCAAGCAAATGACGAAATTTTTGAATTGAATAAAGTAAAAGAATTTTTGAAGAGTTTAGGTGCAGAAGAAATTTTTGAAATCTATTATAAAGTTGATGAATTAAAAGATAGACCAAGAATTTTTGATAAAAAGTTTTTAGCATTTCTAGCTTTAACATCAATAGTTGTATCTGCTATTACTTATTTTATTCTTAATCAGCTTTTGTTTATGTCGCCATTCAACTGGATGCATGAACAATTTCGAATTAATCCACAGACATCAACAACAGTTTTCAAAGATGGTTTTGGGATGCGAAATCCTGTTGAAGGAACTGTTGCAAGGGGATACTTGCCATATCCATTCAAAGGAAAACCAGCAGAAGCTGAAATGAATCTTGTTAATCCACTTATTCCAACACAACAAGTCTTGAAACTTGGTAGAGAAAAATATCTAACTTTTTGTTCTCCCTGTCATGGAAATTTTGGATTTGGTGATAGTAGATTGAAAGGTCAATTTCCAAATCCACCAACTTTGCATTCGGATAGATTGATAAAAATGAAAGATGGTGGAATTTTCCACATTATAACTGAAGGTCAGAATGTAATGCCGGGTTATGCATCTCAAATGACAGTTGATGAGAGATGGGCAGTTGTTCATTATATCAGAGTTTTACAAAGAGCTGTTAATCCAAAGGAGAGCGATTTAAGATGAGTTACGAGAATCAAACTTTTGAAGCAAAACCACTTCCAGCAAGATTTAAGCAGATTTCGTTTGGATTACTTTTTCTTGGACTGGTATTGAGTGCACTTGCATTTACAATTGATAGCCATAGAGCTTTAGCTAATTATAATGTGATTTTCTCTTTACTTGTTAGTGTTGTTGTAGGAAATTTATTCTTATTTGCAATTGAATATTTATCAGGTGCAGTTTGGTCAACTGTAATGAGAAGAGTTAATGAAATTTTCATAAGTTTTGTACCGATTGTTTTTGTGCTTGGATTATTAATTTTATTCAATAGTCATTCTATTTTTCATTGGGCACACGAAGAAGCTGTAAAGACTGATAAGCTTTTACAATGGAAATCGCCTTATCTTAATGAATCATTTTTCATAATCAGATACTTCATTTATTTCGTTGTATGGATTTTATTCGCATTAGTAATGATTAAAAATTCTTTCAATCAAGACAAAAGCAAAGACCAAATATTAACCTATAAGAATTCAAGGCTATCAGGAGCATTCATTCCTTTTTTTGCGATTACTTTGACATTCTTTTCAATCGACTTTTTGATGAGCACTGAGCCGCATTGGTTTTCGACAATTTTTGGTGTTTATTATTTTTCAGGGACTGTTCTTGCTGCACTTTCGGTTCTTACATTAGCAGTAATTTTCTTGCACGAACAAGGTTATTTCGGAAACATTTTAAGGCGAGACCATTTCTATAATTTTGGTGCATTACTTTTTGCATTTGTTAATTTCTGGGCATACATCGCATTCAGTCAATTTTTATTAATATGGTATGCAAATCTTCCTGAAGAAACTTTCTGGATGATTCATCGCTGGGAAAAAGGATGGGAAATCTTTTCGTTCATTTTAATCTTTGGTCATTTTGTAATTCCTTACTTCTCACTTTTATCTCAACAAGCGAAAAGTAATTTGAACAGATTAAAGTTTATGGCAATTTGGATTCTTCTGATGCATTATATCGACCTTTACTGGTTGGTTATGCCTTCACTTTACAAAGAAGTAGTTTTTGGATGGATTGAAATTTCTTTTATTATTCTTGGAGTTGGAATCATATTAGTTCTATTTATTTGGAGATATGAGAGAATTAAAAATATTGTCCCCGTTGGGGACCCAAAGCTTAAACGAAGTCTGGAGTTTCATTTATGAAAGAGAGAATTCGAAGGTTTATTGAAATTCAAGAAGAGATTAATTTTAAAGAGATTTTTACCAATCCTGCGAGACTTTTTGGTTATGCTTACTTTTATTTCCTTGCGGTAATTGTTGGAATTGGAATTTATTTTGTTCATAATCTTCCTGTAATTAATAAGAACACAATTGCACCATTTGTTGTTGATACTTTGAATGTTCAAACTGATTTGAGTTTTGCACTTCCCGCTAATCTTCCACCAGTTGATGTGTTTAAGTTAAGTGAGCCAACAAGTGATTTACTTGATAAAGGGAAGGCGTTTTATAATTCAAATTGTTCGTCCTGTCACGGGGAAAGTGGGAAAGGTGATGGTCCTGCTGGTTTAGTAATGAATCCAAAACCACGAGACTTGACTTCGGTTAATGGTTGGGTGAATGGAAGAAAGTTTTCTGAAATGTATAAAACTTTATATGAAGGAATAATAAAAAGTGGAATGCCAGCATACAATCATATAAATCCAGAAGAATTAATCGCTGTGATTCACTACATTAGAACATTCGCTCAAGATTATCCTGCAATAACAAAAGATGAACTTCAGAATCTCAATGATACATATAAACTTTCAGAAGGAAAGAAGACAGCTGGTCAAATTCCAACTTCGAAAGCCCTTTCAGTAATACTAACAGAGACTAAGGAACAACAAAAGCTCTTTAATGAACTTCTAACAATTCTTGATTCGGAATTAGAAGATTTTTCAAATCTAGTTATCTCAAAAGAAAAGCTTGTCGGTTTTTTAGTTGCTTTTTATTCAAGTAATTTTACTGAAACAGATTTCTGGAACATTATTAAAATTAATCCATCGATATATGGACTTAGTCCAAAAATTTTGCTTATTGATGAAAATTCAAAAAAGAACTTTTATTTGACATTGATTAGTTTATATGATAAAAAGGACAAAAAACTATGATTATTAATTCGTTGAAAAATTTTTTGGTTATTTCACTTTTGATTTTGGTTAGCATCTTAAATCTAAGTGCGAATCCGCAACCACAGAAAAAAGCAGCCCTCGAGGAACAACTAGGAAAATATATTCCACTTGATGCAGAATTTTATAATGAGAAGGGCGAGAAAATCAAACTAAAAGAATTTATTAAGAAGCCAACTATTCTTACTCTTGTTTTTTATGAATGTAAAGGAATTTGCACTCCGCTTCTAACTGAGCTGGCAAATAATATTAATGAACTTGATTTGAAATTAGGTAAAGATTATCAAATCCTTACAATAAGTTTTGACCCGGAAGAGACACCATCACTTGCGAGTTCCAAGAAGGCAAATTATATCAAATTGCTCAATAATAAACCGCCAGACGATGCTTGGCATTTTTTAGTAGGTGATAGTGCAGATATTTATTCACTTACTAACTCAGTAGGATTTTATTTTTTCAAAGAAGAAGACCAATTTGTTCATCCCGGAGCATTGATTTTTATTTCTCCTGATGGAAAGATAACTAGATATTTGTTAGGAATTACATATTTGCCCTTCAATATAAAAATGGCAATTATCGAAGCTGGTGAAGGTAAAGTTGGGCCTACTGTTGCAAAGCTCCTTAAGTTCTGTTATACATACGATGCTGAAGGAAAAACTTATGCATTAAACATCACTCGAGTTGCTGGAATAATTACACTAATTGCAGTTGGAATTTTTATTCTCTTTTTAATTGCAAAACCAAAGAAGAAAAATTTAGAGGTAAAGTAAAAATGTCTGCTACAACTTATAGTTATGATGGAAATGGAAGCAATAGTAATCATTTAGATTATTTGCATTCTCCTAAGAAATATAAGGGAATTTTTAATTGGATTTTTTCAACTGACCACAAGAAGATTGGAATTCTGTATTTAATATCGATGTTAACTTTCTTTGCGGTCGGAGTAATTTTCGGGTTTTTGATGAGATTGGAGTTAATCGCACCGGGCAGAACTATAATGGACGCTCAGACTTATAATCAAATTTTTACTCTGCACGGTGTGATAATGATTTTTCTTTTCATCATTCCTGGATTGCCGGCTGTTTTTGGAAATTTCTTTTTACCTATTATGATTGGCGCTAGAGATGTTGCTTTCCCAAGACTAAATTTATTCTCGTGGTGGTTATTCGTTATTGGTGGTTTTGTCGCTGTTACATCTTTATTCCTTCCAGGTGGACCTGCAGATACAGGTTGGACATTTTATATTCCTTATTCTGTGAGAACATCAACTAATGTAATTCCAGCTTTAATGGGTGCTTTTATTCTCGGTTTTTCGTCAATTCTTACGGGACTTAATTTTATCACGACGATACACCGTTTAAGAGCTCCTGGAATGAGCTGGTTCAAAATGCCTTTGTTTGTCTGGTCACTTTATGCAACTGGTTGGGTACAAATTTTAGCAACTCCTATTGTTGGAATTACATTGTTATTAGTTTCAATTGAAAGATGGTTCGGAGTTGGAATTTTTGACCCGGCATTAGGTGGGGACCCAATTCTTTATCAACATTTATTTTGGATTTATTCGCATCCAGCAGTTTATATTATGATTTTGCCAGCAATGGGTGTGATATCTGAAATTATTCCAGTCTTTGCCAGAAGAACAATCTTTGGTTATAGATTTATTGCGTTTTCCAGCATTGCTATAGCGCTTGTTGGTTCGTTGGTTTGGGCTCATCATATGTTTACTGTTGGAATGAGTGGAACCGCTATGTGGTTGTTTTCTTTACTAACATTTTTAGTTGCAATTCCAAGTGCGATTAAAGTATTTAACTGGGTTGCGACTCTTTACAAAGGTTCAATTGAACTTGAACCGCCTATGCTTTTCGCCTTAGCCTTTATTTTTAATTTTTCAATTGGCGGATTTACTGGTTTAATGCAAGGAGCTTTGTCGCTAAATATTCACATACACGATACCTATTTTATTGTTGGTCATTTCCATTATGTGATGTTTGGTGGAACTGGTTTTGGAATTTTTGCTGCATTACATCATTGGTTTCCGAAAATGTTTGGCAGAATGTATAATAAGAGAGTTGCAAAGGTTTCGTGGTTATTTATGTTTGTTGGTTTTCATTTACTATACTTCCCAAAGTTCATAATGGGTTATCAAGGAATGCCGCGAAGGTATTATGATTTTTTACCAGAATTTCATACTTACCAAATCATTTCAACAATTGGAAGCTGGATTTTAATTATTGGTTTAGTAATTATGTTCATCAATTTGATTGTTGCTTTAAGAAAAGGGAAAGCGGCTCCTTCAAATCCTTGGGGTGGAGCTACACTTGAATGGGCAATCCCATCTCCACCAACTCATGAAAATTTTGAGAAGATACCAGTAATTGAAAAAGAACCTTACGATTATTCGCATTATGAATTAGAAGAGGAGGTCAAAAATTGAATCAAGTGGCTGAAGTAACGGCGCATTCACACATCCATCGTGATGATGTTGGTGCCAAAATTGGAATGTGGCTCTTTCTTTTCACCGAATTGATTTTGTTCGGTGGAATGTTTTTGGCTTATGCTGTTTACAGATTTTCTTATCGTGATTATTTTGCCCTTGCGTCAAAAGAACTTGATGTTTTCATTGGTTTGATTAATACCTTAGTTCTTTTGACAAGCAGTCTAACGATGGCGATGTCAATCACAGCATTGAGAAAGGGGAGTAAAAAACTATCATTGGTTTTCTTAGGTTCTACAATATTCTTTGCACTTTTATTCCTTGTCAACAAATATTTCGAATGGTCCGCTAAATTTCATCATGGTTTATTTCCTGGTTCAAATGAATTATTAAGTCTATCGAGAGGAGAGATAATTTATTTTGGATTATATTATGTGATGACCGGATTACATGCTCTCCATGTTATTGTTGGTTTTGTAATTTTAGCATTTATGTTTGTTTTTGTTGTGAAAGGTAAAGTAAATCAAGATTATTACATAATGCTAGAAAATTCAGGATTGTATTGGCATTTAGTTGATATAATTTGGATTTTCCTTTTCCCATTGTTTTATTTAATTCATTAGAGGTTAAGAATGGAACATAAGAACGCACATAATCACATTGTTGGATATGGAACATACATTTTTGTATGGTTAACACTTGTTACATTGACAGCTTTAACAGTTACAGCTGCAAGTTTTGATTTAGGTAATTTTTCTATTGTCATTGCTCTTGGAATTGCATCGATAAAAGGTCTTCTGGTGTTGCTTGTGTTTATGCATTTAAAGTTTGATGATAGAATTTTTAGAATTTTTACATTTGTTGCATTTCTTACTTTAACAATATTTTTAGTCTTAACATTTTCAGATTATTTATTTACAAGGTAGGTTATTATGTTATCTAATGCATCTAATTTTATAAAAGAAGTCGATGGAGTCTTTTTATTCATTTTGGGAGTATCGGTTTTATTGCTGATACTCATTACTGTTTTGATGGTTTACTTCGTTATAAAATTCAATAGGAAGAAAAATCCCCGCCCGAAAAATATTAAAGGCAATGTAACACTTGAAATAATCTGGACTGTGATACCTACAATTCTTGTTGTCGGTATGTTTTATTATGGCTGGTATGGATACAAAAAAATGACTGCAGCACCAAAGGATTCATTTGAGATAAAAGTAACAGCTAAAATGTGGCAATGGGAATTTGATTATCCAAATGGTTTGAAAACAGATACTTTAGTTGTTCCAATTAATAAACCAATCAAGCTTAATTTGCAATCAATTGATGTAAATCATTCTTTGTTCATTCCCGCATTCAGAATAAAAAAAGATGTAATTCCAAATAAAGACAACTATCTGTGGTTCATTGCTGAAGAAACAGGTATTTATGATATCGCTTGTGCTGAATATTGTGGATTAAGACATTCTTATATGTATTCAAAATTGTATGCGCTTCATCAGAATGAATTTGATGATTGGTATAAAATTAAATCGGATACAACGGCGAGTAAATGATGAGTAAAATTTTAGATGTGATTAAAATCTTACTCGAATTGACTAAGTTTAAGATAACTTCTTTTGTAACCGTTACAACTTTTCTTGGCTATATTCTATTTTCTAAGAAATTGAATCTTGAAATAATTGGTGTTTTGATTGGTGTATTATTGTTGTCAGGTGGCTCGGCCATTTTTAATCATTATCAAGAGCGTAACTTTGATTCATTAATGCAAAGAACCAAGAGTCGACCGATACCATCGGGAAAAGTTGAATCGAATGTGGCTTTATTGCTTGGAGTTTTGTTTACATTAGGTGGACTTTTGATTTTATTAACAGGTTATAATCTTACATCTGCAATGCTCGGACTTTTAGCTTTATTCTGGTATAATGGTATCTATACTCCACTCAAGCGTAAATTTGCACTTGCTGTCGTTCCAGGTTCTTTGATTGGCTCAATTCCACCAATGATTGGATGGACTGCAGGCGGTGGAAATCCATTTGATAGCTCAATCTTAATGATTGCATTCTTTCTTTTTATCTGGCAAATTCCACATTTCTGGTTACTTATGTTGTTCTTTGATGAAGATTATAAAGTTGCTGGTTATCCAACTTTAACTAAATATTTCTCGAAAGAACAAATTTTTCGATTAACTTTCATCTGGATGATAGCTCTGGCTGTTGCTTCACTTGCGATGCCTTTGTTCAACCTTGTTCGTCATCCTATTATTAATTATGGTTTGTTGTTAACAGCAATTTGGTTTATTTGGAATTCTACAAAACTTATAAGAAAGAATGAGGAAAGATTGGTATTAATTTCAGGCTTTAGGACAATTAATACCTTTGTTCTTCTAATTGTTTTTCAACTTTCAATTGATAAACTTTTGTAAGAGGGAGAGAAAATGGTTTTACTTATGGAAACAATTTTGCCTTTTAATTATGAGTACACCAATGTTTTGCAATCAGTTTCTGTTATTGCTCACTCGCTTTTTTACTTTTATATTTTTTGGATTACAGGTTCCGCATTATACTGTTATTATCTCGAATTTATAAAACGAGATGATTCATCCACTTATTTTGCTAAGAGATTAATTGCCTTACCATTTAAGAAATTTTCTTTTCCGTTTATGCTTGGACTAGTTCCTTTTCTTGTAATTTATTCCCTTGATTTAATATGGTTAAGAGGTGAAGAATTTAATCCGGTTCACAATTGGAATTTAGTTGCTTTAGGTTTATTTGTTTCTTCTACCTTTATTCTTTACTACTACAAATTTAGTTTTGACCTGATTACTCTTTTACCAAAATCGGTAGTTGATAAAGAGAATTCTGACTATGTTCGATTGATGGAAGGTAACTTGAAAAATCATAAAAGAAGCGCTCTAATTGGAACGATTGGAATCCTTTTTACACTTTATCTAATCTCTTTATTAAATGTCGCAAAACTAGATTACAATCAGAATGATTATAAATTTGATATCATCGCATATTCGCTTTCATTTGATGCAAACTTTAGATTTTTATTTTACCTAGTATTGTCATTTTCAATTACATTTTTTGTGAGTTTGTTTTTGAATTTAGTCTGGGAAGATTCCAGCTCAGATGTTTCAGAAGGTATGTCTAAATTTATTGAAGAAAAATCTGTTCGAGGTGCTTTTGTCACGGTATTGATTCAACCGCTTTTTATTTTAATAGATGTATTGATTTTGCCTAAAAATAGTCTTTCATATTTGGTATTTATATCAGGTGGAATATCAGTAATTCTTTTGTTTTTAATTGCTAATCAGTTGAATGCTTACAGAAAAGAATTCTTGAAATCTTATTTAAGCTATTCGTTTTATTTGATTGTTTTGGTAGTTGTATTCCTTTCTTTAAAAGAAGTTGTAGCCTTAGCCAATGTGTATAAGCCAAAATCAGTCGAAATTGCCCAGAATTTTATAACCTATGAAGAAAATTTAAAGACCAAATTAAACATTAAAAAGGTTACAATTAGCGGTGAAGAGATATTTATTGCAAAATGCTCAGCTTGCCATAAATTTGACGAAAAGTTAGTTGGTCCACCATACAATGCTGTACTAAAAAAATATGAGGACAAAAGAGAACAGCTTGTGAAATTTATTCTTAATCCAGTAAAAGTAGACCCGGCTTATCCACCAATGCCTTCACAAGGACTCATTCCACCAGAAGCGGAAGCAGTAGCGGATTACTTAATTAAGCTTTACAAAGAAAATCAACAATAGTTAAAATTGAATAAGAAACATTGATAAATAATTAATTTTTAATAATTTTGCATCTGTTTTAGTTAAGTTAAAATGAAAATCAAAATAAGCTCCCTATCAGAAGGGAGTCATTTTTATAATTTGGATGCGAGTGTAGAAGAGCTTGACCTTCCTAGAGAATTCTTTGGTAAAGTAAGGGTCCAAGTTCTTCTTGAAAAAACAAAAGAGCATATTCTCATTAGAACATCATTGAATGTTCATCGACATTGTGAATGCGATAGATGCCTTCGGAAATATGATAGAGAGTTTTATAACGAATATCATATGTTTTATATTCACGATATTAGAAATAAAGATTTGTATGATGAGGATGTCGTAACAGTTATTAGAAATGACCAAGATTTTATTAACATTTCTAATGATGTCCGTGAATATGCTATGCTTGCTATTCCAATGAAAAATTTATGTAAAGAAGATTGTTTAGGACTTTGTCCAAGATGCGGTAAGGATTTAAATGTTGAAAATTGTGTTTGTGAAAAAGAGGAAGTTGACCCAAGGTGGTTGGTCTTAAAAGAGATATTTAAACAATAATGAAAAGAAAGGGATAATAAAATGCCAAATCCTAAGAGACGACATTCAAAATCAAGAACAAGAAAAAGAAGAGCTCACTTTAAAGCAGTAGTTCCTGCACTTTCAACCTGTATAAATTGTGGCGAACCAAAATTACAACATCGTGCTTGCCCTAATTGTGGTTTTTATAAAGGAAGGACAATGTTTGTCCCAAAGGCATCGTGAACTAATTTGAAGGTTACTATTGAAAAATCTACCAGATAAATGTGTTATAGCTTTAGATGCAATGGGAGGCGATAATGCACCTTTAGTTACAGTTAGAGGTGCATCACAAGTCCTATCTGAAAATAAAAATAATTTTGATGTTTTACTTGTCGGGAAGAAATCTGAATTAGAGAAAATTATCGAAAAAGAAAATCTCAATTTCCCACCTGAAAATATTATAGATGCACCTGAAGTTATTGCAATGGATGATGTACCTACTAATGCTCTAAAGAGCAAAGACACATCGATGGCGGTTTGCATTGATTTAATAAATCAAGGTAAAGCTCATGCATTTGTAAGTGCTGGGAATACTGGCGCTGCTATGGCTCTTTCCACAATTCGATTAGGAAGAATTGAGGGAATAAGTAGGCCAGCATTAGGCACGGTTGTTCCAACATTAAAAAACAAATGCCTTGTCCTTGATGTAGGTGCAAATGTCGATTCAAAAGCTAATAATCTTTTTGAATTTGCCGTGATGGGCAGTGTTTATATGCAAGAAATTTTTGGAATTGAGAATCCAAAAATCGGACTATTGAGTGTGGGCGAGGAAGACTCTAAAGGCAATGAAGTAACGCTAACTACAAACAAACTTTTAAGAAATTCAAAATTGAACTTTTATGGTAATGTTGAAGGTAGAGATGTGCTCAAAGGCGAAGTTGATGTAGTCGTTTGTGATGGATTTGTAGGAAATATTGTTTTAAAATTTGCCGAAGGATTTTTACAATTTTTAGTCAAAAAACTTCATCAATCTGCTGAAGAAAATTTTATCAATAAATTGAAAATTGGAATGTCAAAGGGGATATTAAAGAAAATTCTCAAAGTTTTTGATTATCAAGAATACGGAGGTGTTCCATTGTTTGGAATAAATGGGATTACAATTATTGGTCATGGTTCAAGCTCTGAGTTAGCTATTAAAAATATGATTCTTAGGGCTTATGAAACATACGAGCATCGATTTGTTGAGAGAATTAGAGAAGCTATCCAAAGGATTAATCTTAAATCATTGTAAGGAGTTTAAAAAATGACCAATCAGGAATCTAGGTATAATGCAAAACTTGTCGCATTTGGGAGTTATGTTCCCGATAAAGTTTTGGACAATAAATACTTTGAAACCATTGTAGATACAACCGACGAGTGGATAATAACAAGAACAGGAATTAAGGAGCGAAGAATTTTAGAAAAGGGCGCTACATCAGATATGGCTGTAAAAGCAGTTGAAGATATGGTCAGAAGATTTAATGTTGATTTGAATACGATTGATGTAATGATTGTAGCCACAGTTACACCTGATATGTTTTTTCCATCCACTGCTTGTGTGATTATGGATAAACTTGAAATGGAAAATACTTGGGGATTTGATTTATCCGCTGCTTGCTCTGGATATGTGTTCGCTGTTTCAACTGCTCGTGCTTTAATTGAAAGCGGTCTTTACAAAAGAGTTCTTGTTGTTGGTGCTGATAAAATGTCAGCCATTACAGATTATACTGACAGAAACACTTGTATTTTATTTGGCGATGCCGCTGCCTGTACATTATTCGAAAGAACAGAAGATAAAAATGATGGAATTCTTGACGAATTATTGTATTGTGATGGAAGTGGACGTAATCATCTTTATATGCTTGGTGGTGGTAGTTTAAATCCAGCTTCATTCGAAACAGTTGAAAAGAAAATGCATTATATTTATCAGGATGGCAAAGCAGTTTTCAAAGTTGCTGTTATTGGTATGGCAGAAGTTGCATACGAAATTATGGTAAGAAATAATTTAAGACCTGAAGATATTGCATATCTTGTCCCACATCAAGCCAATTTAAGAATTATTGAAGCCACCAGAGAGAGAATGGGGATACCATCTGAAAAAGTTATGGTTAATATTCATAAATATGGAAATACAACTGCAGCGACAATTCCACTATGTCTTGTTGATTATTATGATGAAGGAAAACTTAAAAAAGGTGATAACTTGATTTTAGCATCATTTGGTGCGGGATTTACTTGGGGAGGTATCTATTTGAAATGGAGTATTGACTGATGATTGCTTTTGTTTTTCCGGGTCAAGGTTCTCAATTTGTTGGAATGGGAAAAGATATTTATCAAGAATTTCCACAATGTCGAGAAGTTTTTGACTTGGCAAATGAAAAACTTGGTTATGATTTAAAAACGATTTGCTTTGAAGGTCCCGAAGATTTATTAAAACAAACAGAAAATACTCAACCAGCTCTTTATGTGCATAGTATTGCAATTTTCGAGTTGTTGAAGGATTTTCAAATTTCTGCGTCAGCTGGTCATTCACTTGGAGAATATTCAGCTCTGACTGCAGCTGGTGTGTTCAAATTTGAAGATGGATTAAGATTGGTAAGAATGCGTGGTAAATTAATGCAAGAATCTGGAACAAGAAATTTAGGAACTATGGCTGCAATTGTTGGACTTACAATTGATAAAGTAAATGAGATTTGTGAGTCATTAAAAGAAATAGGAGTTGTTCAACCTGCAAACTTTAATTCACCTGGACAAATTGTAATTTCTGGTGATGTTAATGCGGTTAGAAAAGCAATTGAATTGGCTAAACAAAACGGTGCAAAACTTGCCAAAGAATTAATTGTTAGTGGGGCTTTTCATTCACCATTGATGAATTATGCTTATGAAAACATTTCAATTGAACTTGAAAAAGTTAATTTTGCTGAACCAAACTTCCCCGTTTATTCAAATGTTACAGCTGAAAAATTTGCCAATACAGATGAGATTAAAAATCTATTGGTGAAACAAATAATTAGTCCGGTAAAATGGCAACAGATAGTTGAAAATATGATTAGAGATGGCATAAAAACTTTTGTTGAAGTTGGTGCAGGAAAAGTTTTAACTGGTCTAATAAAAAGAATTAGTCCAGATATTGAAGTAATAAATGTTGGAACATCGGAAGAAATAAAGAGCTTTCTGGAATATGGAAAAGGTAATTAAAGGATTAAAAATAGACCCATTGATTTTCACTTTTCCATTTGTACCAGGATGTAATATTTGTTTATGTTCTGGTGAGTGTTGCTGGTATGGTGTTTATACTGATTTGAGAGAGAGAGATTTGATTTTGGAAAATAAAGAAATCATCAAACAATATATGGATGAATCGCAAACAAAAGATGAGTCCAAATGGTTCGAAGGAGTTGAAGAAGATACTGATTTTGAATCAGGCTACTGTGCTGGCACTCAAATTTATAATCATAAATGCGTCTTTTTAGATAAAAATGGATTCTGTTCCCTTCAAAAAGCAGCGATTGATAGGGGCGAACATAAATGGAAATATAAGCCAATTTTTTGCGTCATATTTCCTTTGACAATTTATAATGGAACTCTAACAATTGATGATGAACATATCGCAAGATTACATTATTGCAGTAAACCAAGACATCACAAGCTAACTGTATTTGATGCAACTAAAGAAGAATTAATTTATTTGCTCGGTGAGGATGGTTACAGTGAATTACTAGAATATCGAAATCAACTAATCGGGGGAAATAAAGTTGAAGTTACAGAATAAAGTCGCTATAGTTACAGGTGGCTCTCGTGGGATAGGTTCAGCAATTGCAAAAGAACTTGCAAAAGAGGGAGCTAAGGTTGTTTTAACTTATCACTCTTCGCCAGATAAAGCCCAAAATGTCCTTGATGAAATTAAAAATTCAGGTGGTGACGGTAGAATTTTTCAAGCTGATGCAAGCAGTATTATAGATGCACAAAAAACCGTTGATTTTACTTTGAATGAGTTTGGTGCTCTTCATATTCTTATTAACAACGCAGGAATTACTAAAGACAATCTTTTACTCAGAATGACCGAGCAGGATTGGGATGAAGTTATTAATACAAATCTTAAAAGCGTTTTTAACTATACTAAGACTGCAATTAAGCCAATGATAAATCAGAGGGAAGGAAAAATTATTAACATTAGTTCGGTTGTAGGCATAATGGGAAATGTGGGACAAGCAAACTATGTAGCCGCAAAAGCTGGTGTAATTGGTTTGACAAAATCTTTAGCAAGAGAATTTGCGAGCAGGAATATTAATGTCAATGCAATTGCACCTGGATATATCGAAACTGATATGACAGCAAAACTAACTGACACACAAAAACAAGCGATTTTAAATTTAATCCCACTAAAACGAATTGGTAAACCAGAAGATATAGCTCGAGTGGTAGTTTTTCTTGCTTCTGAAGATGCTAATTATATCACAGGGCAGGTTTTCTGTGTTGATGGTGGAATGGTGATGTGAGTTTTCTTTATTATTACAAATAATTAATTAAAATTGTTATATTAACAAACAAAAAAGGAGATAAAAATGGACATACAAGCCAAAGTTAAAGAAATCATTATGGATAAACTTGGAGTAGAAGAGTCGCAAATTACTCCAGAAGCATCTTTCGTTAATGATTTAGGAGCCGACTCACTCGATATAGTTGAGTTGGTTATGGCTTTCGAGCAGGCATTCAATATTCAAATCCCCGACGAAGATTCTGAAAAAGTGCAGACTGTCGGTGATGTTTATAAATATCTAGAAGAAAAATTAACCCAATAATTAAGAATTAAATTGATTTGAGTTATGAAAAAGCGGATTGCTGTGACCGGTATTGGGGTGGTGACCCCAATCGGTCTTAATAT
>Ga0209809_1001305_pt1 | contig 20447 bp, 17 predicted proteins | sample YNPMSTMetaG_FD_186172 | JGI IMG/M metagenome (GOLD analysis project Ga0209809, IMG submission 186172) | Anoxygenic and chlorotrophic microbial mat microbial communities from Yellowstone National Park, USA - YNP MS-T MetaG (SPAdes) (version 2) ...
TAAAAGATGAGCCGATCGCATCAAAAAAAGAGGACAGATTTTTAGATTAAAGCGATATAAAGCTATAAAATAAAATGAATATTTCAATTATTAGTTATTTAGAAAGTCGTAAGAAATTTATGTCTTGTTTTAATGAGTTTTTATAAATGAAAATTTTTAGCGGTAAATTTTTAAGATATCGTTAATAGAAACAAGAATGGCAATGGTGATCAAAAAAATAAAACCAAAAAGATTAAGATATGATTCCAGTTTTTTATTAATTCGTTTTCTTGTGATAAGCTCATATAAAGCAAAGATTAACCGACCACCATCTAAAGCCGGAAAAGGTAAAAGATTGACTACAGCAAGATTTAATGATAAAAGAGCCATTAATTCTAAGACAGCATTTTTTCCAAACTTGGCCGCTTCTGAAGTAAAACGAGCAATCCCAATTGGGCCAGCAACATCAACTGATGGTTTTTGAAAACTGACAATCTGAATTAATGTTTTTACTAATTCAGAAATGATTTTTTGGGTAATTGTTGCCGCGTGAATTAAGCCATAATAAGGCGCTTGATACCATGGATATTTTTTTTCAACAAAAGAAGTGATGATAATTCCCAGTGGTCCTTCGTTTTTTGGAGGATTTTTTCGGGGAATAATCGTTGTTTGAAATTTCTCTTTTCCCCGTTCAACATACAGAATAATTCTTTCTCCGCCATATTTTTTAGTTAAAGTAATAAGATCGGTTGATGTTTTTATTGGATAGATTTTTTGGTTGACTTTTAAGGCATAAATTGCATCTTTGGGTTGAAGATTGGCTATTTTTGCCGGACTTTTATCTTGGACTTTTTCAACAATTACTCTATTGGCTGGCGTTGGGACACCTTGGGTAAAAAGATATGATATTAAAAACCATCCAAGAAGAAAATTACCAACCACTCCAGCCACAATGATTAAAATTTTTTGCCAAGGATTCTTATAAGCAAAGGCTTTATTTTTTAAATTTTGACTTTTTACTTTTGACTTCTGACTTAATTCTTGATATTCCTCACCATAAAGTTTAACAAAACCACCTAAAGGAATAAGATTGATACTATAAATAGTTTCCTTTATTTTGATACTCAAAAGTCTTGGAGGAAAACCAATACCAAATTCCTCAACCAATACCCCACTTCTTTTAGCGGCAATAAAATGACCAAACTCGTGGACTAAAACTAAAATTGATAAAATTAAGAGAAAAAGTAAAATTGACATAATTTAAAATATATTAAATATCAAAAAGCAAAAATCAGAATTACATATTAAAAATAAATAATGAGCAAAGAAAAATAACTTTAAAATTTTTTTATATATTCCTTTTTGATTTTTGATTTGTCATTTTGCTATTTGATATATGATTTTTAATTTATTTAGATGGTTAAGATTTCATTTATCTTCTTTGTTTTTATTTCTTCAATTATTTCATTGATTTTTTGAGTTTGGGTGTCGATTTCTTTTTCTTTTTTAAATTTTTGATCTTCAGTAATTTCTTTTTTTTCAAAAGAAAGCTTTATAGATTTTCTTTCTTGATCGCGTAGATTTCTTATTTTTTGGCGAGCGATTTCGATAATTTGATTAACCAATTTGGCAAATTTTTCCCGTTGTTCGGTTGATAACGGTGGAAACTTTAAAAAGATTTGATTGTTTTGCACTACCGGACTGACTCCTAAACTCGATTGAGATTGAAGTAGGGCTTTTTCAATATCTTTGATAGTTGAAGAATCAAAAGGAGAAATAACAAGACTTTGAGGTGGAGAGGTGGTAATGGTGGCTAATTCTAAAATTTTAAGTTTAGTTTGACCGCCATAAGTTTCAACGGTAATATTTTCTATTAAAGCCGGATTTACCACGCCAGTTCTTATTAATCTTAATTCATCTTTAAGTTTTTCGATAATAAAATTAGCCTTTTTAGCAAAATCATTATCCATAAAACTGAATAGTCTTATAAGTTTTATATAAATTATAAAACATCGCCTAACTGCCAACGAAGAAAACGTGTAATTTTTATATTCTCACCAAACTTTAAAGCCGCCTCATTGAAAAGATCGATAATTTTTTTTGATGGATCACGAATATATTCTTGATTCATTAATTCTTCAACGTTTTGAGCCGGGGTTGAGGCCACCTGCATTGCAATTTCTTGACCTAATTTTTGAAACTCTTCATTTTTGCCAACAAAGTCAGTCTGGCAGACAATCTCAACCAAAGAAGCAATTTTTTTATTGTGATGAATATAAGAAAAAATTGCCCCTTCGCTAGTGGCGTTACCGGCTTTTTTTGTCAGCACTTGCGCCCCCCATTGTTGTAAAAGTTTTTTTGCTTGTTCTAGATTGTTATTACTTTCTTCTAAGGCTTTTTTACATAGAGATAAGGAAACACCAGTTTTTTCGCGAAGGGTTTTTAGTTTTTGAATATCTACCATAATAAATTTTATAGGTCTTATAAGTCTTATAGGACTTATAAGAGTTATCAGTGATAACTATCAACTATTTCTTTAATAATATAAGTTACCGTTTCGGCTGAATCATCATTAGCAGGGATTGGATAGTCGACTAAATCCGGATTGACATTGGTATCAACAATAGCAATAACTGGAATATTTAGTTTTTTGGCTTCAGTGAGAGCATTTTTTTCTTTTTTAATATCAACGATAAATAAAACATCAGGTAGTTTCTCCATCGTCGATACCCCTTGATAGACTCTTTCGACTTTCTTAAGTTCTTTTTGAAGTTTTACTTGTTCATGTTTGATAAATTTTTGCCATTCACCTTTTTCTTTTTCCTCCCGCATTTTATTCATTTTTTGAATATTGTTTTTAAGAAACATCTCAAAATTGGTTAAAAAACCAGGTGGCCATTTATTGGTAATATAATAAAAACCATATTTTTCACCTAATTCTTTAATAATATTAGCCGCCGATCTTTTGGTGCCGACAAAAAGAATCGATTTTTTATCTTTTTTTAGCTTTTGAACATATTCTTTAGCTTTTTCTAAAAGAGAAACAGTTTGGGTAAGATCAATAATTGAAGTCTGGTTTTCAATTTTATAGATATATTTTTTGGCTTTGGGGTGGACGCGATTTTTGCGATGACCTAAATGGGCGCCTAATTTAAAAAGTTCTTCAACTTTTTTTTCAAAATCAGATATTTTTGTCATAAGAAAATATTATATAAAATCATTAAGGCTTTTTGCAAGGGAAAAATAAGATGGTAGAGACATGCCATAGCATGTCTCTATAAAAAATTACAAATCAAGACTTTTTAAGAAAGATTTAAAATCACCATTGATGCCAGGATGTTTGAGAGCCATTTCGACTACCGTTTTCATATACTCCAATTTATTACCCGTATCATAGTATTTACCATCTTTAATTTCCAAAGCATAAACCGGATGTGATTTGGCAAGAATATCAATTGCTTCCGGAAGATAGTATTCTCCTCCTTTTCCAGGTTTTTGGTTGTCTAAAATGGGAAAAATATCGGGAGTAAGAACATATCCAGAAACGATTGCTAAGTCAGATTGAGCTTTGTCCGGTCCGGGTTTTTCAATTAATTTTTCGACTTTCCAAATACCATTACCAAGGTCTTTACCTTTAACAAAGGCATATCTTTCAGTATCTTCTTTACGGGTAGTTTTTATTCCACAAAGAATTGTGGCTTCGTATTGATAAAAAGCCTCAATCATTTGTTTAGCTCGAGAAGGTTTGGCTAAAACAAAATCATCACCCCAAAGAACCAAAAAGGGTTCATTACCAATAATGTGTTTTGCCGATTTTATCGGAGTAGCATTGCCATAGGGACCTTTTTGGCGAATATAGACAAAGTTGGCTAGTTCAGAAATTTTTTTTACTTCTTCAAGTAGTTGATATTTTTTTCCCATTTCTAAGTTTTTGATAAGATCAGCGCTTGGAACGTCGAAATGATCCTCAATTGATCTTTTAGCATAACCAGTAACGATTATCACATCTTCAATACCCGCAGACACCGCCTCTTCGACCACATATTGAATTACTGGCTTGTCGACTATCGGAAGCATCTCTTTAGGCATTGCCTTAGTTTGAGGAAGAAAGCGTGTACCAAAACCCGCTGCTGGAATAACTACCTTTTTGATTTTCATAAGATTTATTCAAACTTAATCGAAACGTTTTGATGTAAGGGATAATTGTTTTCAACGACTGCCGAAACCGTCGCTATTCCGGAATTGGCGCTGACTAAATTGAAAGTAACTTTGCCACTTTTATCGGTGGTAGCTGAATTGGGAAAGATGTCGCCGAGCGTTGAGCGAAGGACAACATTTTTATTGGCCAAAGGAAGACCTTTTTCGTTGCGAACAAAAACATTGATTGTGACTTGATTATTGATTTTATTAGTTAACGGCCAAGCAAAGATTAATGATTTTTCAGTTGAAGGAAGAAAATCTTCTTTTGCTCGCGTTAATATAGATAGTGGTTGATTAAAAACCACAATATTTATAAACAAAAAAAAAGCAAGGAAAAAAACAAAAACTAAGCCGATTAGTTTTTTGTCCATATTAATTCTATACAATTATAGCAGAGGTATAATTTTTTTGTCAACTAAGGTTTGGATTATCTTTTTGTGAATAGTTTTTATCGGTAAGATCTGATTATTTTCGACGGCATTGATAATCACCCAGTTTTTTTTGTTTTTAGCTAGTTGTAAATACATTTTCTCTACTTTTTGGCGAAGAAGGATATCTTTTTCAAGGATGTCGCTTTTTCCAGAAAGATAACGACGTTCCCCTTTTTTCGCGGTTAAAGCTAACCCAATTTGCCAAGGCACATATAAGTAGATCACTAAATCTTCTTTAGGGATTTTATTAATTTTATATTCTAATTGATAAACCCAGTCTAAAAATTTATTTCTTTCTTGTTCATCAGAAAAACGAGCTCCTTGATAAGCCATATTTGAGGTGGAATAACGATTGGCGACAATCACGCCTCCCTTTTTTAAAAAATCATTCATTTGATTTTTAGCTGAAAGTCGATCAAGAGCATAAGCTAATGAGGCAAGATATGGTGAAATATTATCTAAAGTCCCAAACTCTCCCCTAAGAAAACGGGCGACGGTTTGACCATGAAAAGTTTGATAGTATTGAGGAAAGTCAAAATATTTAACCGGAATTTTTTTCTTTTTTAAATAAGAAACCAAAAGTTGAGCTTGGGTGGCTTTGCCCGAACCATCACCTCCTTCAATGATAATCAGTTTCCCTTTTTGTTTTTTTAAAATCTCAATATGATGAAAAAAATCACTCAAGATATATGATAGGCGATCTAAGTTATAAATTTCTAAAAATAAATTATCAGATGGATTGCCGGCAACCATGGGGGAGATTTTGTTTTCATAGTTTTCCAAAAGAAGGGCTAAAACCGGTTTCTCTTTTACAAGAGCATAAACAATTTCACCACCGACCCCCAAAGATGGTTGTGAAACTTCGGCTACAACACAGTCGGCTTTTTCAATAAGTTCTTTTTGTCGTTGAAAAAGTTTTTCTTTAGAAATAGCAGCGTCTTTTTGAAGAAGTTTTGGATTGATAATTTGTTCACCGGAAAGAAGAATATGGCGACGTTTTTTTATCTGTGAAATAATTTTTTTATGTTCTTCTTTTAACTTGCCATCAAAACCGGTTGAGGCGGTAAAATAGATTTTGAGCATAAGAGAAAATAAGTCTTATAGGCCTTATAAGACTTATAGGTAATATTAGTCAACTAATTTTTTACATAATTAATAACGTTTTCCAATCTCCATAAATCTCCATTTATCTCTATCTATCTCCGCTTATCTCTATTACTTCATTTTCTTTTGGTTTTTTTGCTAAAATTATTTTAGCTAATCTATCTTCGATTTTTTCCCGTAAAATTCTTTCTAGATTGCGAGCACCAAATTTTTCATTATAATTTTCTTCAACGATTTTTGTCAAGAAATTTTCGTCCACTAAGATTTTTAGCTGATAAAGTTGATAAAGATCTTGCTTTATTTTTTCCACCATTTTTTTGGCTAAATCTAAGATTGATTGGTTGGTTAAAGGTTTAAAAACGATAACCCCATCAAAACGATTGAGAAACTCAGGAGAAAAGAGCTGGCGGTTAATCAATTCATCAATGAGATTGGTAGAGGGGGGCCGAGAATACAAAAGATCAGCCCCAGCATTGGAGGTGGCAACAATCACTAAATTTTTACCATCAACTCGTTTACCAAAACCATCAGTAAAATAGCCTTCATCCAAAAGCGTTAAAAAGATATTAATCAGGTCTTTATTGGCTTTTTCCAATTCATCTAAAAGCAAAACACCATAGGGTTGTTCGCGAATAGCTTTGGTTAAAAGACCGGGATTACCGGTATCAATTGAACCAATAAGATTGGCAATATCATTTTTAGTTTGATATAGCGACATATCAAAACGCAAAAGATATTTTTCTGAGCCAAAAAAAAGTTTGGCGACCGCTTTGGCGGTTTCGGTTTTTCCCACCCCGGTTGGTCCCAAAAATAAAAATGAGGCCAATGGTTTTTTTCGCTTCCCCAAAAGTAAAAAAGAGCGGCGAAGGGCTTGGGCTAATTGATTGATCGCTTCTTCTTGTTGAATGATTTGACTGGATAAAATTTTTTCTAAATTTAGAAGTTTCTCCGATAAAGCGGGCGTGACCGATGTTGGGACATGAGTTTTTTCTTGAAGAACCTGATCAATGACTTCGGGTAAAACAACTGTCCATTGTTTTTCTGAAAGATTAAGTTTTTTTCGTTGAAAAACGGCGGCCAAATCTAAAAGATCAACTGCTTTTTCAGGGAAGGGAATTTCGGTGATATAAAAATTGGCTTTGTTGATAGCATTTTTTATTGTTTCATAAGGGAAAAAAACTTGATGGCGGGTTTCTAACAGGTCAAAATTTTCAAGAATTATTCTTTCGGCTTCTTCGATAGAAATTTCGTAGACATCAACTTTTTCAAAAAGACGGGCAATTTTTTCATTGGGATAGATAAATTTTTGATAAGCAAAAGGTTCGGTAATGCCGATAAATTGAATTGTCTCAGTTTTGGCAAATTTTTCAATAGTAGTGGTTATATCAACTCTTCCTTCACCAAAAGAAACATAGCGATCAATATTATCAATAAGAAGAATGATATTTTTCGCTTCGGCGGCTTCGGCTAAAAGTTCTTCTAAAAAATTTTCCCGTTTTTTTTCATCAGTAAATTCAGAAAGAATTTTTTCCATATTCAGTTTTAAAATTCTTTTATAGGCTAAAACTGGATTAACTTTTCCTTCATAGATTTTTTTGGCGACCGCATCAACAATTGTGTGTTTGCCCACTCCTTCTTCGCCACAGATTATGATATTGGCAAAGTTGCTTTTGGCAAGAATTCTTTCAATTTGTTCAATTTCTTTTTGTCGATCAACAATTGATGACCTTGATGAATAGTAGTTTGGTTCACAAAGATTGATGGCGTATTGATCTAGTGTTGGGGTATAACCGGCCGTCCAGTCGCGGGCTAAAGGAGGATGCGATAAAAGATTATTAATCTGCCACCATTTTCTTTTTTGAAAGTGTTTTTGATAAAAGTTTTCAAACCAGGTTTCAGCTAAAGGTTTATTTTTTTCCTCCAAAAGATGGGTTTTTAAAAATTTTTCTTTTAACTTTTGCTTTTTCATTTCTTCTTTTTCTTCAAAAAAAGAAAAAATAATTTTAAAAGGCAAATAAATAATAAAGAAGAAAATAGTTATAAAAGGCAGGAGAATGATATAGACAATCGTCAGAAAAAAATAAAAAAGCAAAATAGACATTCGGGCAAAAAAACCAATTCCGCGGGAAATAAGATTGAAAAACAAACGATCAAGCCATTCTTCAAAAGAAAAGCCCACCCCTTGTTTTTTTGCCACTAAATTTTTCCAAGGAGAAAAAAGTGTTGCTAAAAGTTTTTTAACCGAAAAAAAATACGGAAAGAAGATAAAAAGATTTACAAGGGCAGAAAAAAAGTTGAAAATTTCTTCTTTTATGTTAGGCATATTAATAATAATACAACATAGGAAATTAAACGTTCAACATTAAACATTATTAAAAGATACGAATGATGCGAATGATAAATGTGTAAATTTTGTGTAAACATTGTGTAAAAAGTAGTTTAAATGTGGTGTAAAAATTGTGTAAAGGTTGTTTTTTTGTTGATTAGCAATTAGATCAATTAGGTTAATTTTAATTCTTTAAAAATCCTCTTGACAAATTAAAAAAATAAGCAATAATTTTTTAATATAAAAAATAAAAAAATGAAAAAAAAATCTTCAAGAAAAAAAGAAAAAAAACCGCCGTCGAATGGCAAAAAAATACTACCAAAGAAAGTTGCCGTTATTTATAGTGAAGTAAAACGGGAATATTTTCCTACAGAAGCTCAATATTTAACCGAAAAAGATGCCTATCACGATGCTTCAGTTATTGGTCGGTATCTAAAAAAACTTAAAATCAAAACTTTTCTTTTACCGGCCAATGAGTATTTAGCAGAAAATCTCCGACGAATAAGGCCGGAAGTGGCACTTAATTTAACCGGATCGGTTCGAGGTAATGAGTATTTATCTGCAACTGTACCCGCGCTTTTGGAACTTTTGGAAATTCCTTATACGGGGGCGGGAATTTTAGGTGAATCTCTTTCTTATAATAAGTTTCTCATTAAAAAATTACTCCAACAAAATGGGGTACCTGTCCCCTATTATCAACTTTTTAACACTCCTTATGATCCCTTAGATCCTACTTTACGATTTCCTTTAATTTCAAAATTAAATGAAATTCATGGGGCGGTCGAGATAACGGCTGATGCCGTTTCTGAAGATGAGAAACATCTCCGCGAGCGATTGAAGTTTTTGATTAAAACTTATGATCAACCGGTTTTAGTAGAAGAGTTTATTGTTGGTCGAGAAATTACCGCCATTTTATTGGAAGGATTAAACCGAAAGGTTTATTTGGCCGAAAAAATATTTCAGAAAAAAAATCAAAAATATATTTTTGCCACTTTTGAAGATCAATGGTTGGATGGAGAAAGTGGTTTTTATTATCAGCAATACAACGACCCAATCTTGCGCGAATATGTAAAAAAAGCCTTCGATATTACCCGAATGGCCGATTATGGAAAATTTGATATTCGTCTTGATGCTTCGGGTCGATATTATTTTATTGATTGTAATAGCAATCCGGCTTTTGGTCCCAAGGAACTTGATGTAGCAATTGCTAATATTTTAGATTTATATGAGATTTCTTTTTACGATATTTTAAAACGGCTTTTACTTAATACTTTACGTGATGCTGAAGGGAAAAAACTTCTACCAATTACTAATAAAAACGGTGATTCTTAATTTATGAAAATGAGATTAAATATCGTTTTACTTTATAATCAACGTCATTTTTATCCCGACCCAAATGATTATCGGCATCAATTAGAGGCAGATTTTGATGATCCAGAAACCACCAAATGGCAGATAAAACATCTAAAAAGTTTAGGTTATCATGTTATTCCAATTGAGGCTGATGAAAAGGCTTATTTTAAACTTTATCGGTTAAGAAAAAAAATTGATTTAGTTTTTAATGTTGCTGAGGGAATTTACGGTGAAGATAGAGAGGCGCAGATGCCAGGCATTTTGGAAATGCTTCAGATTCCCTATCTTGGTAATACTCCTTTGACTGAGGCGCTTGTTTTAAATAAAGCTAAGACAAAAGAAGTTTTAATGACTTATAATGTTCCCACTCTTTCGTATCAAGTGTTTAATAAAGAAAATGAACTGTTGAAAAAAAATCTGAAATTTCCATTAATTTTAAAACCAATTGCTCAAGGATCATCAGCAGGAATCACCAATGAAAGTGTTGCTTTTGATGATAAATCTTTAAAAAAACAACTAAAAATTTTATTAAAAAATTTCAATCAACCAGTTTTGGTTGAGCCATTTTTGACTGGGAGAGAGTTTTCAGTGGCAATGATAGGTAATCCACCACAAATTTTACCAATTATTGAGCCAAACCATAAGATTTTACCTAAAAATTATTTACCTTTTGATTCGTTAGAGGTAAAATGGTATTTTGAGGAAAATGGCGGAAGTGAAAATTATCTTATTTGTCCTGCTAATATTAGCAAAAAATTAAAAAATAAATTAGAAAAAATTTGTTTTGATACTTGGAATGCTTTGGGAGTTCGTGATTGGTGTCGGATTGATATCAAGTGTGATGAAAAAGAAAATCCATATGTTTTGGAAGTCAATGCGCCACCGGGAATTATTCCACCCGAGGTTTCAAAGACTTCTTATTTTCCCTTAGCCGCAAGAGCCGCGGGTATCGATTATCCAAATTTATTGAAAAAATTAATTGAAATCGCTTTGAAAAGATATAAATAAAATCGATATAGTGAATCTTAGGTCTACGAATATACGAATTAGGGATGTGTAAACCGCGTCTGACGCGGTGTAAACATTGTATAAACATAGTATAAACATTGTGTAAAAATTGTGTAAAAGTTGTGTAAATGTAATGAAGAATAAGTAATAAATTAAAATAAAGATAGAATTGAGATAAATTGAGATAAATAGAGATTGGGAGAGTGAGATAAAAGGTGCGCGCTGATGGAGTCGAACCATCGCTCTTCGTCTTATCAGGACGACGTTTTGCCGTTAAACTAAGCGCGCAAGGATAAATAAGATTTAATAAGACTTATAAGTCATATAGGAAAATATTTTTATATATTATATTATATAATACAATATATAATACAATTATGATTTATTTTTCGCAAATTTTAAAGAAAAAAGTTTTCACTGAAGATGAAATTGAAGTTGGCCAACTGGATGATTTAGTGTTTTTAACCGAAACAACACCAGTTATCACCAAGATTTTAGTTAAAACCAAAACTGGAAGAATTTTAATTCCGATAGATTTTTTAATTAAAATTAATCACCATATTTATATTCGCAAAAATTATGAAGAAACCACTCTTTCAGAAAATGAGCTTTATATTCTGCGCAATCTTCTAGATAAACAAATTATTGATATCTCCGGTAGTAAAATTGTTCGCGTTAATGATGTGGTTTTGCAAAAAGAAAAAAATCAATGGTATGTAATGGGAGTGGATGTTGGGATTTTGGGAATTTTGCGACGTTTGGGTTTATCGAACTTGGGAGAAAAGATTTTGGGAATTTTAAAATGGCGCCTTTCGTCGCAATTTCTTTCTTGGGGGGAGATTCAGCCACTTGAGCTTTCAAGAGGAGAAGTGAGATTAAAAAAAGAAGAGAAAAAATTAAAAAAGCTTCGACCCGAAGACTTGGCTGATTATTTGGAGCAAACAAGCTTGGCTAATATTCAAAAAGTTCTTCGGCTTCTTGATGAAAAGATGGCGGCAAAAGTCATTGCTGATTTAAATATCAATTATCAGATTGGTTTATTTCGGCGAATGTTACCCAAAAAGGCGGCCACAATTTTAGAACTTATAGATTCTGACGAAGTGGTTGATATTTTATTTTTTCTTTCTAAAAAAAGGCGACAAGAAATACTAAATTTTTTATCAAGTGAAAAGCGAAAAGAAGTTAATTATTTGTTAAATTTTCACCAAACTGGAAAGATTGGTGACTTTTTGAGTTTAGAATTTTTAGCTACTTATTCATCAAAAACTGCTTATGAGGTAAAAATTCAGATTAAAAAAGAGACGGCCGATTTTTATTCTTTAAATTATGTTTATGTTATTAATGAGAATAAGCAGTTGATTGGTGTTTTTAGTCTCCATGAGCTTTTACTTCAGGATGATACGAATTTTGTCTATAAATTTATGAATCAAAATTTAATTACAGTTTATTTAACAACACCGATAGAGATTGCTTTGCGAAAAATGATTAAATATAAACTTTCGGCCTTACCCGTTATTGATCAAGATAAAAAAATTTTGGGAATTGTCACTTTTGATGATTTATCAGAAAATCTCTATGAAAGAATTTTTAAATAAACTTAAATGGCGTTTTTTGTTTTTTTTATCGGTCTTAGGTCCGGGGATTATCACTGCGGTGGCGGATAACGATGCTGGTGGCGTGGCGACATATACCGTGGCTGCGGCAATGTATGGGATGGCATCACAGTTTTTGGTGATTCCGGAAACTTTTATTTTAGCGGTGACGCAAGAAATTGGGGCAAGGATTGCCGTCGTTACTAAAAAAGGTTTAGGCGATTTAATTAGGGAAAGGTATGGAGTTTCAATCTCACTGTTGATTTTTCTTTTGTATTTTATTACCAATCAAGGAGTTGTTCTTCAGAATGTTTCTGGTTTAAAGGCCGCTTTTCAACTTTTTAATGTTAACTGGCAACTGTTTTTAATTTTAACCTGTTTTTTTTTGATTGTTTTTGTGATTTTTTTTGATTATAAAAAACTACAACGGGTTTTTTTAATAATGATTTTATTTTATCTTTCTTATATTTTTTCAGCAATTTTAGCTAAACCTAACTGGCTTGAAGCCGCTAGAGAAAGTTTTATCTGGCCACAAAAAATCAATGTTTTTGATCTGACTTTTTGGTTTTCTCGAATTGCCGTTTTGGGGACAACGATTACTGCTTGGGGACAGTTTTTTGTTCATAGTTACATTATTGATAAAAAATTAGATGTGAGGCATTTAAAGTACGAAAGATTAGAAGTTTATTTAGGAGCATTTTTAACTAACTTTTTTTCTTGGATGATGGCGGTGGCCGTCACTTATACGCTTTTTGTTCATGGAATAAAGGTGACCGATGGCTATACCGCTGCTTTAGCGATAAAACCGTTTGCTGGGGAGACCGCTTTTTTATTTTTTGCTATCGGTCTTTTTGCTGCCTCAATTTTGGGATTAACCATAGTTCCTCTTGCCACCGCGTACGTTTTTGCGGAAATTTTTGGTTATGAGGGTAGCTTAGACGCCTCATTTTCCAAAGGGAAACTTTTTTATGGTTTTTTTATTATTCAAATTTTGATTGGACTTTTGATCACCCTTTTTCCCCAAACCTCTCTTTTTAAGCTGACTTTATATGTTGATTTTCTAAATGGAGCGATACTGCCTTTAATTTTTTATTTTTTGGTTAAGTTTTCTGAGGATGAAGAGATTATGGGTAAATATGTAACATCTGGATTTTCTCGTTTTTTGGTCCGTGGGTCGGCAATTGTAATTTCTGTTTTAGTCATCTTAACTTTTTTTGGTAAAATATTAGGATTGACTTAAAAAATTATGAAAAAATTAATTGTTATTTCAGATTGGGTGGCTGATAGTTTAACTTGTGCGGAGTTTTCTGGGGCGGTTTTGGGATTTTTAAGCAATCAAGATGAGGCAAAAATTACTTTTGTTTCCTCGACTCCTTCTACCATTCATACTGCGTTTTTGGTGAATCAGTTGGTAGAGATTGAGGAAAGGTTTGGTCGACCATTGGAGACCGTGATTTTTGAAAATACTGATCCAAGAATTCAGGCTACTGGGCCAGTTAAGGAAGCTAAAGGCGCCCAATTTTTAATCATTCGTTTGAAATCAGGACTCTATCTTTGTGGCCCAAATGCCGGTTATGATTTTTCGATGATAAAAGATAGAATTGATGAGGTTTTTGTTTATGAAAATTTTGATAAAGGGAGTCAGTTTCGCTCACGTGATTTATATTCTCGCGTTTGTGCCCATTTGATGGAGGAAATGGAAGATGAGTTGGATTTGGAAGAGGTTCCAGTTGATATTATTCCCGATTTGAAAGGTTTTTACATCGGTCATATTGATAATTTTGGCAATATTAAAACAACGATTACTGAGGAAGACTTAAAAGGGAAGGTAGAATATGGGGAAGTTTTGAAGGTAAAAATTGGGAGAGTAATTAAAAAAGTAAAGTATGTCGATAATTTGTTTGGCGGAGTTCCTGGGGAGCTTGTGATTTATCCGGGATCATCTGGAAAAAAAGATAATCCTTATCTTGAGATTTCTGTCTGGCGCCATTTTGATGAAGAGAAACCAACGACCGGACGGGATGAATTTTTAAATCCAAAAGTTGGTTCAAAAATTGAACTTCTTTTTGAATAATCTTCAAACGGGTAACGGATAACGTGAAATCTAAAACGTTAAACATTTAACATTAAACGTATATAAAAAGATATATAGAGATAAATAGAGATTGATAGAGATAAATGGAGATAAATGGAGATTGATAGAGATTAGGAAAAATTTAAATATCCCGAGGTGACGAATCTATAATACCTCGGAGGTGTTAATTTTTCCAAAACTTTACCAATTTGGTGCGATCGCAACAAATTGGTAAAAAATAGAATGTTTAACTTTCCTCGTTTAATCTTTAATATGCTGAGTTAGGTGATAAACGTTAGGTGGTTGGTGTTAGATGATTTTTGGATTTAATCTAAAAATCGGGTTAGGAGGCAACCCGCCTATTTTTACTTTTCGCCTTAGTAAATTTTTACTGCGGCTCAAAGTGCAAATTTGGCGGGTTCTTTTTCTTTGAAAAAGAAAAAAATTAGAAAGGAGGTGATCCAGCTGCTCCTTCCAGAACAGCTACCTTGTTACGACTTAACCCCCATCGCCGAAGATGATCTCCTCCGACGTTACGTCGGAGTTCAATCATCCTCGACTTTGTTGGCTTGACGGGCGGTGTGTGCAAGAGGCAAGAACGTATTCACCGCGGCATGGCTGATCCGCGATTACTACCAATTCCGCGTTCATGAGGTCGAGTTGCAGACCTCAATCCCCACTGAGGGAAGGTTTAGGGATTAGCTCCACCTTACGGTGTGGCAAAGCCCATTGTCCTTCCCATTGTAACATGTGTGTCGCCCAGGGCATAAGGACCATGCTGACTTGACGTCTACCCCGCCTTCCTCCCCGACGTATCGTCGGGGCTGTCTCCTGTGACATTTCTAACACAGGATAGGGGTTGCGCTCGTTGTCCCACTTAAGGGCACTCCTCACGGAACGAGCTGACGACAGCCATGCAGCACCTTGTGCTACCATCCTTGCGGATCCCCGAAAGTTTCCTTCCGGGTACACGATAGCATGTCAAACCCTGGTGAGGTGCTTCGGTTCGTCTCGAATTGAACCACATGTTCCACTGGTTGTGTGCCTCCCCGCCAATTCCTTTGAGTTTTAGCCTTGCGGCCGTACTCCCCAGGCGGTCTGCTTAACGGGTTACCTTCGCCATGCCTAAACCCCGCCTATTCGGAGGGGGAAAAGCACAGCTAGCAGACATGCGTTTACGGCTAGGACTACGCAGGTCTCTAATCTGCTTCGCTCCCCTAGCTTTCGTGTCTCAGCGTCAATATCCTTAGAGAGATGCGCCTTCGCCACTGGTGTTCCCTGCGGTATCAACGCATTTCACTACTCCACCGCAAGTTCCCATCTCCCCCAAGGATATTCTAGATTAGCAGTATTTTTGCCATGTCTACGGTTAAGCCGTAGCCTTTAAGCAAAAACTTGCTAAACCGCCTACACGACCCTTTACGCCCAGTAAAACCGGATAACGTTTGGGGCCCACGTATTACCGACGCTTCTGGCACGCAGTTAGCGGCCCCTTTCTAGTAGGGTACTGTCATCCCGCCAAAGGCGGGATTCCTCCCCTACCACAGCGGTTTACACTCCGAAGAGCTTCTTCCCGCACGCGGCGTCGCGCGGTCAGGCTTTCGCCCATTGCCGACTATTCCTGATTGCTGCCTCCCGTAGGAGTGGGGGCCGTGTCTCAGTCCCCCTCTGGCTGACCACCCTCATAAGGCCAGCTACCCGTCATCGGCTTGGTAGGCCGTTACCCTACCAACTACCTGATAGGCTGCAGGTCCCTCCCTAAGCGGACGGTTAAATCCTTTACTCCGACGTAACGTCGGAGACCATAGAGTATTACCCCATCTTTCGATGGGCTATCCTCTACTTAGGGGCAGGTCCCTACGTGTTACTCAGCCGTTCGCCGCTGTCCGACGTGACGTCGGACTCGCTCGACTTGCATATCTCAGGCACGCCGCCAACGTTCATCCTGAGCCAGGATCAAACTCTTAAGAAAGTCAGGCACCAGACGGCGCCTGATTGTCAGATACCAGACGGTATCTGATTAAATCCCGACATAACGTCGGGATCCTAACCCGATTTCTAGATTAAATCGAAATTTCAAAGTACAAAATATTTGGGTAAACTAAATTTTACCTGATAATTAAATGGAAATCAAGAGATTTTTAAACAATTTTTTATCTTTTTTTGACAACTCAATTAATCCGTTGATTGCGCTATCTTGAGGAGTTGGAGCAGTAAAGACTTCAAGATTTAATTCTTTGGCAAAAAAATAATCAATACCTTCTATTTTTGCTGAACCACCGGTAATAATAACCCCTTTTTTTAATATCTCATCCAGAATTTCTGGCGGACAGCTTTCAATTAATTCTTTTATCAGATCAACGATTTGATTAAAAATAGGCAAAAGAGCTTCTCTAATTTCAGAACTTTTTATGCGGATAGATTTTGGTAAACCAGTTTCTAAAGACTTTCCTCGAACAATTTCGGTTTTTTCTGCCTTATTAAAGTTTAAAAGATTAATTTTTAATTCTTCACAAGTATTTTCACCCAATATAATTGCATGTTTTAAATATAAATAGTTGGCAATAATTTTATTAAAATGGTCACCAGCGAATTTTAAAGTTTTTTGTCTTATAATATTTCCACTACCAATAATAGAGATTTCGGTTAATCCACCACCAATTTCGATAATCAAATTAGGATTGGAGGAAAAAATATTTAATCCACAACCGGCGGCAGTGGCTAATGCTTTTTCGATAATATAAGTTTGCGAAACATCAGTTTTATTTAAAACTTCTTTAACCGCTTTTTGTTCAATTTCAGTGGCGGTGGTTGGGACCATGCTTATAGCTTCAATTATCGGCTTTAAAAATTTATATTGCGTATAAAGTTCAACTGAATTTTGAAGAAAATTTTTTAAAAGCAATACTTCACTGTCAAAGTCTGAAATGACACCGGCGACAATTGGACGAATGATTTTTATAAATTCCGGGGTTTTACCAACAATATTTTTAGCCTCTTCACCAATAAAAATTGTTTGCTCTTTTTTAGTATCATAAGCAAGATAGGTTGGTTGTCGTAAGATTATTCCTTTATTTTCAATAGCAATCTTTGTTAAACTTGTTCCTAAATCAATAAAAATTTTAAAATATGGGAAAAATGGAGCTTTTATTTTCTTTATTTTTTCGATAAAATTAATCATAAAATTCATTAAAATAAATTTCCAATGAAAAATTTAAACTTAATTAAAATTTTAAATAAATTTATCTTCTCTTGCTACATCCTTTTATTTATTTTAACTCCCTTAATAATGAGTGCAGCAACTTCTGAACTGTTTGAATTTAACAAAATGCTTTTTATTTACTTTATAACTCTCATAATTCTTTTTTTTTGGTTGGAAAAAATGATTGTTCTTAAAAAAATTATACTTAAAAAAACTTTATTTGATATTCCAATTTTTATTTTTTTATTAAGTCAAGTTTTTTCAACGTTTTTATCAATCGATCCTCATACCTCTTTTTATGGTTATTACGGTCGTTTTAATGGTGGTTTGTTGTCAATTATTACTTATATTACTCTATTTTATGGTTTTGTTTCCAATATTGAAAACTCAAATCAAGTTTTAACTTTACTAAAAACATCAGTTATTTCTTCGATTTTAGTAATTTTTTGGGGGCTACCGGGAAAAGTTGGTTATGATTTATCGTGTTTAATTTTTACCGGCCAATGGAATAATCAATGCTGGACTGATCAGTTTCGTCCTGCAGAAAGAATGTTTTCTACCTTAGGACAACCTAATTGGTTAGGAGCTTATTTGGCAATTAATTTTTTTATTGCGATATATTTTTTTCTTAATGAAAATTCAACTAATAAAAATTGGCTGTTTCCTTTTTATTTATTTCTTAATTTTATATCAATTCTTTTTACTCGTTCCCGATCGGCTTTAGCAGCGGTTATTTTCGGATTAATTCTCTTAATCGTCTATTTATTTCTTTCAAAGCGGGATTTTTTAAAAAGAAATTTATTAATTTTATTAGTTATTCCGATACTTTCTATTTTAATTTTTAAAACTGGGATTGAAAAAATTGATAAATATACTAATTTTTGGCAACTGATTTCTTCACAAAAAGTCAATTATCAACGGCCTCAGGCTAAAAATTCTTTGTACACAAAAATTAAAGTCACTGAATCTTTTGATATTAGAAAAATTGTTTGGAAGGGAGCAATTGATTTAGGCAAACGTTACCCATTTTTTGGTACCGGCGTTGAGACATTTGCTTATGCTTATTATTTTGTAAGACCTAAAGAACATAATCTAACATCTGAATGGGACTATCTTTATAACAAAGCCCACAATGAATATTTAAATTATCTAGCCACCACTGGTTTTTTTGGTTTAGTCAGTTATTTATTGATGATAGCCTTTGTTTTTTATTTGTCAATATTAAATATTTTTCGATTTGATGAAAAAAAATCAAAAAATCAAACTAAAAATCAAAAGAAGAAAGAGATGTTGATTGATTGGGTTGATTTTAGATTTGTTAATTTATGTTTAATGCTTTCGTTTATCTCGATTCTTATTACCAATTTTTTTGGTTTTTCAACCACGACCATCAATCTTTTTTTCTATCTTATTCCTGCTTTTCTTTTAACAATTAATTTATCATTTGATTTTGAGGAAAAAACTAATGAAGAAAATGAATTTTTAGAAAAACTAACAAATAAACAAAAATTATTTTTTGGTATTTTATCATCATTTATTGTTTATCTTTTGTTTTTTATTATTAAATATTGGTTGGCTGATTATTATTATGCAAAAGCCGATTTTGCTTTTAAAAATAATCAATATCAATTGGCTGCTTTTTACCTTCAAAATAAGAGTTTAAAGTTAAAATACGAACATGTGTATGAAGATAGATTAAGTTATATTTTAGCCAATTTAGCTTGGGCCGCCTCTTATCAAAAAGAAAAAGGTTATGCCGTATCGTTTAAAAAACTTTCCAGTTTTTACAATCAACACTCGCTTCAACAATCACCAAAAAATGTTTTGTATTGGAAAACCAAGGCTAAAATTCACTATCTGTTTTTTCAGACAAACATGGATTTAACAAATTTAAAAATTGCAATTGATTCTTTAAAACAAGCACAAAAACTTTCCCCCACCGACCCAAAAATTCCTTATACCTTGGCATTTTTTTACTCGATTTTTTATGAAAACGCCAAAAATAACAAAGAAAAGGAACTATATAAAAATGAATCTTTAAAAGCAATTGATTATGTAATTGAACTAAAAAATGATATGATTGATGCTTATTTATTAAAAGGGCAACTGTTAAAAAAATATAAACAAGCCAATGAGGCGAAAGAAGTTTACCGATATATTCTTAATAATTTAGATTCTAATGATCAAGAAGCTAAAAAAGAGTTAGGCATTAACTGAAAATAAAAGAAAACAATTTAGAGTAAGGTAAGATTTTGTAGATTCCTGATCAGATTCAGGAATGACAAAATTCTACTTTTGTCATTCCCGCAAAGCCAAGTCTGACTTGGTGTAGGCGGGAATCTATACAATAATACCTTTATATCTTAAAAAGAGATTAGAATTTTATAGATTCCTGGTCAAGCTCGCCCTCCGAATCGGAGAGAAAGGAATGCAATAAGTTACAAACCAAGTAGAGAGATTATGAAACTTTTTTTATTTATGGAAGAGTACTATTTGAACTAGACACTCCATATTTACAAAGACGACAATTTCCGCAATTAGTTCCGGTATAGCCGGTTTGTTTTACTCCCGGTCCTTGATCTAAATTATTTTCAATGCAAGAAAAAAGACGATAATAGCTGCCATCAGATTGATATTGATAAGAGTAGGAGCTTACTGGATCGGTGGGGACTTTTTGCATATAAACTTTTTCATTGGGGGCACAGGAAGGGGTTTCACAAAGTTTTTGTCCAAAAGTTAAACTAGTTGGATAAGCTCTTTTATCTTCATAATACATCTCAAGCGCTCGCTGAATTTGCTCCAAATCAGCTTTTCTTCTTGCATCCCGCCCTTTCTTTAGCGAAGTAAAGAAATTTCCAGAGATTAAGGCTGATAGAACGCCTAAAATAATAATAACAATCAAAAGTTCAATTAAGGTAAAGCCAAAAAGATTTTTTTTATTCATATATTTTTATTTTAAGATATTCTAACAAAATTTGCAAAAATATAAATTGTGCTAAAAGATAATAATGATTAAAAAAACTATGATACATAAAAAAGTTAAAGAAAAAAAGAGAAAAAATAATTTTTTCTAATAAAGTAAAAGAGGATCTTAAAATTATAAAATAAATGAATAAAAATATAATTAAATTAATTAGAGAAATAGTGAGTAAATTTTCTTTAGGAAAGAATTGATAAA
>Ga0209809_1001313_pt1 | contig 20358 bp, 10 predicted proteins | sample YNPMSTMetaG_FD_186172 | JGI IMG/M metagenome (GOLD analysis project Ga0209809, IMG submission 186172) | Anoxygenic and chlorotrophic microbial mat microbial communities from Yellowstone National Park, USA - YNP MS-T MetaG (SPAdes) (version 2) ...
CGTCTTCGGCGTCTGTTCAAATCCTGGGATCGGTTTCTCCTCCGCCTGGCCCCAACCGCCCCAGCCTAACCCTACGACTCCCAAACCAAGCCGTTGGAGAAAACACCGCCGGGTCGTAGAACCGCTCCTCATCACGGACCTCCTTTCGGAAAAAGCATGAGGTTTTGGTAATACTTTAGCCGAATGAAGCAACTCGCCTTGCCCCTGGCGGGAGAGGCCGGCTGAGGCGAACCCGAAGCTGGGTGAGAGGGCCTTTTGTCATTCCCGCGCAGGCAGGAATCCACAGAGTAAGAGAACTCCATATTGTCAGGATTCCCGTTTGCGCGGCAACAAGCCTGGATTCCTGCAGGGACACATCGGCCCCCTTCATTCGGCTAAAATGTTACTGATTTTTCTTTTTTCCCACTCTTGGGCGTCGGTTCTCCGCCCTCTCGGAAACGGGGATCTTTTTCTATATCGTCTGGATTGACCCAGTTTGCCGGAGGGGCTTCGCCCTGCATAAACCGCTGGTAAAAATTCCGTGTTTTTGGATCGATGTAAGGATACTTTTCGAAGATTTCTCCTTGGCCGAACATGCGGGGATCCGCTTCCTGTTTGAGCAGGTGGGTCATTTTTTCGGCCAATTTTTGGGCAATTTCTCGATGTTGGTCCAGGCAGTTATGAGCGCAGTGGGGGTCGTTTTGGAGGTCGTAGAGTTCTTCTGGGGGGCGTTTTCCAAAGCAGGCTTGCCAGGGTTGGGTATCGGCGCCGGTGCGCCGTGCATGAAGGATTTCGGTTTTGGTGGGGCTGCCGTCGCAATTCAGGTAACCGGTTTCGGGGTTTCCTGCCGGCCAACGATCCGGTTCAAAGTTCCGCAAATACAACCAACGTCCTTCGAGAATGCCTCGGATGGGATACCCCCAATCGAAAGGCCGACCTACGTCATGCCGTTCTTTTCCGAGCAGAACGAAGGTTCGGCTGGGATCGACCTGCCCGCTGTGGTCGCTCCGGAAAATTCCCATCAGACTTCGGCCGGCACAGGGCGCCATGCCCGTCTGAGAAGGGGCCACTTCTGCCAGTTCGAGAAAGGTCGGGGCGAAATCCGCAAAACTGACCACATCCTCAATGACCCGGCCGGGATGGGCGATCCCTTTTTTCCACATCACCGCCAGTGGCATATGACAGGAAATCTCGTAACACTGCCCTTTGGCCCGGGGAAAAGGCATCCCATTGTCCGATGTAACGATGATCAGCGTATTGTCTAGTTCCCCGGACTTTTCCAGCAGTTCGAGCATACGTCCCAAATGCCGGTCGAAATGTTCTACTTCAAAGGCGTAATCCAAAAGGTCGGTGCGGATCACGTCATTATCGGGCCAGTAAGGTGGAATTCCATCCACGTCGGAAAGTTTTTTATTCGTTAACTTCAGCCCGCTCTGAAACTCATAGGGGCGATGGGGTTCCGTGGCGCCATACCAGAAAAACCAGGGCTGGCCTTTCGGTTTGCTGGCCAGGAAGTCCGCAAAATTGCCGGCATAATCGTTGGACGAAATGGCGGAAGTGGGCGGAGTGGTCTTCCGTTGATCAAAACTGCGCCCGGTCAGGGGGCGGGGTTGTCCGCGGCTGTCCACGGCCCGACCAGGCCCCCAGCCTTTACCCGTTTTGCCGACAAAATACCCTCGCTCGGCAAGGACTTCCGTAACCACTTTGAATTCCAAAGGAAACTCGCAATTATGATTACAGGCTTCTTTCAGTTGCCAGCAGTTGCGGCCCGTGAGGATAATGGCGCGGCTGGGGGCGCATTTGGCGTTGGGCGTATAAGCCCGTGTAAAAAGAAGCCCCTCTTTGGCCACGCGATCAAAATGAGGCGTTCGGACCCACCGGCATCCGTAAATACTGGCATGTGGATACGACCAATCGTCGGCCAAACAAAACAGAATGTTGGGACGGGCTGTCTGCGCCTGGGCGGACCGGCAGAACAGGAAACCGGCCAGCCCCATCAGAATCCCCAACAGCCCCATCCCCCTGTGAAGTGTACCTAATCTCATCGCGCTGCCTCCTAAAAGGTTCCGCTGTGAATTTCAAGACACCCTCTATGGATTCTCTTAACTTCCGCCTTTTCTAAATAAGTCCACAAAAAGCCGGAAGTGCCTTAGCGGGTTGTGGCCTGCAAGTACATGGAAGCCTCGCTGGCGAAAGGCCGTTTGTATCCGAACCAGACCAATTTCCTCTCCCCGTTCGCTTTTTTATGGAGTTCGTGAGAAAGAGTTATGGCAGATTTACTACATTCGGCTAAATTATCTTGACTGTATCCCCCCGGAACGATGACTACAATCTGGGGTATTCGATCCGATTCTTAGCCCCTACAACTGGTAAGGGCCGGGCCGGGGAAATACACTCAAATTATTCCCGGCACCCAAAGCGGCTGGCGGAAGGGGTTTCGTCCCGTCGATGCGGACGATGATCGAGAGGTGCCGCCTGGAAGGCCACCACGTGTTTGCTTTTTTGACCCGGGCCGTCGAACTCCATCTGGCGCACCAAGTGCCCCCTTCATTGCTCGCTAGGGTAGGAACGGCTCCACCGAAAAACGTCCCGAGACGTGTAAACAAAAGCCCATTTATTCGGGCGATTTTCCGACTCCAAGATTTCCAAAGTGGTATTGAATTGTCCTAAGGCTGAGCGGCCAAAAACAGCAAAAATCGCGCCACGAGGTTATGGCTGTTCTTTGGAGGGTGGCTTTGCTGGCACTGAGGAAGGTTTGGCCGGTAAGGCGCCGGAGACGATCTTTGTTTCGGCCAGGTGCATGTGGCCTTCGGGGGCCAGCAGGTCGGCACGGATGCGGAACACCCCCGGCCGTTCGGGCAGATCGAATTGACACTGGGCACCGCCTTCCGGCCCGATCACAAAAAACGGATGCCAGTAAAGCAGGCTCACTTCAGGGCTTTTTGACGCAGGCTTGGGCCCGGAGGCGGGTAGTTTCCCAGTGGGTCCACCCCGAAAGGCACGATACGCATACTCTCGAACCACAAACCGAGAACCCGACGGCCCGGCCAACAGGGCAGCACTTTCCCCAAGAGTTTCTAAAGTCCCCGGTTCGGAAAGATGAACCACCGCCTCCGCCTGGCCATCCTTCGGGGCGCTGCCCGAAACCGCGCCGCCCAAAGAGGCCGAAGAAGATCCCCAGCGGGCACCCAAACCTCCAGTCAGCCTGACCGGGAGGGCAGATGCCGGCCCCACTGCGTCCTTTGCCGTCCAGGCTTCGGTACTCAGATCAGATGGATCAGATGGGTTCGGGCCAGTCCGATCCGAAGGGCCTGGTTGCCGGCCTGCCTGATGCGGGGATGCCGAGGCCCGCTCTGCCTGATCCGACGGTGCTGGTTCCGGGAATGCCTCGGCCAGGTCTGCTGTCTGCCGGTAGCCGGGATCTGGCTCAGCGGAGCTTATCGGCGCAGGGTTGGCAGGCTGGGGAGCCTCGGAGGTAAGCAGCGAAAGCAGCCGGTAAAGGGTGGTTCGAGGGACGCCGAACGGCTGCACAAGGCCGGTTTCCGGGTGCAGGGGCAGGCGTTCTGGGGGAGTCTCTGTCCGACTGGCGCCACCGTGAGCCGGCGGAGGGGAGCTTCCTGGAAAAGTGATTTTATGTTCATTCTCTCCGGCTTGTGCATCCGTTTTCTCATCGGACAAAACGGTTGGGGAATCGGCCGGAGGATATTCGGCAAACGGCAGGGCATAGGGACTGCGAGACCGCAGCAACTCCGGATGGGCTAAGACCAAACCGACGCCGACACAGATACTGGCCCCCACCAGGGCAGGTACCCAGATTCGAGCGCCCCCGGCGACCTGCAGCAGCGTTGCCAGGAGTACAAACAACACCAACCCCGCTCCGCCGAGCAAGCTGCACAGGGTGATCGCATTGAGGGTTTCAGGCCGGGCTTGCTGAAAGAGGGCTCTAGCTTCCTGATAGCTGGCTTGAATCCGGCGGAGATTATCCACCACAAGCGGCGGGGCGTCCTCGGTAGCGGGCGGTTGGGTGTCGGATGGTTGCACGGCGGCCTGATCCGGACGGACGCCTGGTTGTTGCTCGTCCGGGGGTCTGAGTCGGCCTCCCCAAGTCCCCAAAAGCAGGTCCAACGCCTGCCGGCTTTCCGGTCGATCCGTCAAAAACTCCGCCGCTTCTTCCAGGTCTTCCGGGATTTCCCATAGCTCATCCAGCCACCACAATGGGCTGATCGGCGTCAGCCCCGGCATGCCGTGCAGAAAAGTCTCTTCCACGACTGCCAAACCGCCAATCGTGGAAATCGGGGAACCGGACTCGTCCTTGGTGCTCAGCCGAAGCTGGACTCGGTCCAAAGGATGCCAAGGCTGTTCCGGCAACCCCAATTCTACCCGCAGACGTTGCTGGGGGAGGCGGTAGAACAGACGCTGGGCCAACAGGACCGGCGGACTTTGACTATAATCGTAAATCCTCAAATGCACGAGGCCCCAAAGGTCTTGAGGAAGGGGAATCTGGACGGGTGTTTCGTTCGGCTGACCCTCTTGCCGAATCTGCAGGGCCACCCATTGCCGGGCTGTCGGCACCCCCCGACAGACCACTGCCGCCATCAGGGGCAATTGAGTTTTCAGGGCCGCACTGCTCAGCAATTGGAACTGGAGCGGTTGACCTGGGCCGACGACAGCAAGGGAAGTTTTGATCATCACCTTCCCCTCCCCGGCCGCCGTCGGCAGTGGGATGGGCTCGGTCAAACCCTCGGGCTCCAAAATCCGAAACCGGTATGTTTGCTCTTTCTGAGGAATGAAGTGAAAGACGCCTCGGCCTAGATGGCTCGTATGGACTTCCGTAACCAGCCGATCTTGTGCGTCCACCAGTTGGCCCCGCACCTGGACCGGCCGGCCCTGAGCATCCCGGACCGAAAAATAAACCCGGTTCTCCACTCCCGGAACCAGGAGGCCCGCTTCCGGATAAAACCGGCACCGAAGTTTCGCTCCCGCCAGGGGAATCGGTTTACAGATGATCAGCGGCCTCCGGCCCGAGGACAGTTTCACCCATAGCCATGCATCCGGCCCTTTGACCCGCTCCGGAAGCCGAAAGACGCTTCGACACCGGCCTTGGCCGTCCGTGCAAAGAGACTCCCGATGGATGACCTGGCCGGCCAGTTCGGCCCGCAGTTCGAGCGGTGTTTGCCGGGCCGGTTGGCCTTGCTCTGTCAGGTGAATCTCGGCGGTAACCGTCTGACCGGGGCTGTAGGGAGCTTTTTGGAATGCCACGGTGATCTGCACCGGCGCCTTGTCCGAGGGCAACACGTAAAACGGTTTTCGCACTTCGGGGAACCGCCGCTGCCCGTTTCGGGCGACCAACACATAAAGCCCCGGAGGCATATCCGGGGGAATCTGGAACTCGCCGCAGCCGACCCCTTGCCAGGTCCGGCCTTCCTGATGGAAATCGGGCACCGGCCGATCATCGGCGTCCCGCACCTCAAACTCCACCCACATCTCTTCCTGGGTCCGCCGTCGGAAACGAGGCACCGAAACGGAACGAAAGAACACTTTTTCCCCAGGTCGATAGCAGAATCGATCCAAACCTAAAAACGTTTGGTATTCGAGCGGGGCCACTTCCAGGCGGACCTGCCGGCTTTCCTGTTTGCCGCCCACTTCCGCTTGCACCCGAAGGTCCACCCATGGGGGCAAATCCATATCGGCCGGCAGCACGACCCGAACCTGCCCCTGAGCGTCGGTGGTTTCCTTTTGGCTGAAGAAGCGTTTTTCGTCCGGGCCGAACAACGCCACTTCCACTTGACTTTCCACAGGTTGGCCATCGACCCGGCTGGTAAGGACGAGGAAGTGATTTTCCACGCCTTGGCGGAGGACCGAAGGGCCTTGGACGACCAGGCGGAGATGCTGGCCGGTAAGGGCCAGCAGATCATGCCGATGGAGCAGTGCCCCCCAGAGGGCCACCAGAAGGAGCAAAGACGTACTTATGTACACTGCTCCAATCGGCCAACGCTCTCCCCGGCGCACCGATACCGGCCTGCGGGAAGGTTTGGCCCGACCGGAAGCACGCCCCGCCCGGACCGATTCACTGAAAAGTACCGGCGATGTTGCCGACCGCCCTGAGGCCACTTCCACAGGTTCTGCCGACTCGGCCGGTTCCCCCGAAGGCAAGGGGAGCGGATCCGTATGCACCCGTGCCGCCTCGCCCACCAAGGCCGCCTTCTGTTGCACCTGCGCCCACAGCTCGGCCCACTGGGGATCGGAAGCAATCCGGCTTCGCAGCTCCGCCGCCTCCTCCGCACTGAGCAACCCGTAATAAAGCTCCCAAAGCCGGGTTTCCCGGTTCGCTTCCACGCCTGGGTTCTCCTGTGTCTGCGAAGCTGCAGCTGGTCAACCACGCCCTACGGCCTGCAAAGGCCCGCTCCAGCGGAGCGTGGCCAGAGGAGGGGGTGTCATTCCCGCGAAAGCGGGAAGCCAGAAAGGAGAAGTCCATATTGCCTATCTTGACTGTATCCCCCGGGAACAACGACCACAATCTGTGGTGTTCGATCCGATTTTTAGCCCCTCCATCTGGGAGGGGGCCAGGCGGATAGATACAGTCAAACTATTCATCTTCGCAAAACCAACGGACACAAAGTGCCTGAAAAACCAGCGATTGGAGTGTCTCTAGCATTTGCGAAGTAATAGATTCCCGCTTTCGTAGGAATAAGTCTGGACTGCAGCTTGCGCAGGAATGATACCTAGCCTCCTGGATTCGGCTAAAATGTTCCCCTTTTTCAATACAAGACGGCCGGGCCGTACGAACCTCCCGTCCGCACTCCTTTTGCCTCTCGGTGCGCTGATGATTATTCGATAGTTATTTCCGGAAAAGCACCGGTCCCAAAGGCTCCCGCCGGAGAAGCGACCGTGTTATCCGATCGGCAGAATAGGGGTGGTTTCCGGTTTTAGATCGGGTTCGGACTGGGCGGGGGTACCGGGCGGCTCGGCAACGATCCGTACCACAACCGGTTCCTGGTCCGGATGGCCCGAATCGGTCTGAGCTGGGCAGGCGTTTTGCTCGGCCTGGCCGGCGGCATATCCAGCGCTGGCTGCCTGGAGCAATTTAGCTACCGCCCGACGCATCTGGGCTTTGACTACTCCGAGGGGGGCTGACAGCAGATCGGCAATCTGTTCGTACGTCATTTGGGCGTTTTGGCGAAGCAGGAAGACTTCCTGCTCTTCCGGGGGCAGTTCCATTAACGTTCGGCGCCAGAAGGCGAGGGGGTCGTTTGGGTGTTCCTCCGGCGTTGGGCCAGCGGCTGCTTCGGCGAGTTCTTCTTCGGGGGTTTCGAGATTCCACAGGCGCCATCGGCGGCGCCAGGCGGTGGCGCGGCGTTGGCGGGCGATTTCCAAGGCGGCCCGGAAAATCCAGGGTTTTCGGTCCTGCAGGCTTGACATTTGTTCCCGCCGACGCCAACAGTGCCAAAAGGTTTCCTGAAAGGCCTCCTGCGCCTCCCGGAGACTACCTAAAAGAATATATAATGTGCCCAAAAGTTCATCTTGCCACCGGCAAAAAGCCTCCTCCAGCGGTGAGCCCACGCTGCGTCGGTCCTGAGGCAAGCAAATCTGCCTTCCGCCGGGTGGAAAAATGCGATCCGGCTGCGTAGTCCCCATCCCTGCTCTGCCTGTTTATAGATGTCTCCCCGGTGGGGAGAGATTGCCCAGAGCGTCCGTAGCCGACCGGCTACGCTGCCTTATCTACCCAAACCTGATAATTTATCCTATCCCCGTCGGATAGGCAAGTGCCCCTGCCCCCCATCTTTACTATCCATGTTTACTATTTTTGAGGGGAAGCAAAGCTCCGGCCAGAGACCACAACTTATTGTAGGCCAGAAAACAATGCCACAATATATGGCACCATCCCTCTGAGAGGCCGTCCCGAAATTGGTACTCGGGCGGCGGCCCGGTCCGTTGCCAAACCCTTCCGATTTCCCAACCTGCCCGTTTTAGGGGGTTTTGGCAGTCTGGGGGCCGCCGGTTGGGAGTACATCTGGCTAAAAAACGGAATTTCGGGACAGCATCTGACTTTTCCCCCTGGCGCAAGCCTTTGTCGGCCGGAAGAAAATCGGTTCTCTTTCCCGGTGGAGGAGGGCTGAACCGGAAGCCGATCTGGCCAATCTGCCGACGCCACCCCGCCAGAGAAGGGTATCAATGCAGCCTCAAAATTGGCCGTACTTGAAAGGAGCATGCCCCCAAAGAAGGGAATTCAGCGCCCGGAATCTGTTCTCAATGCAACGGAGGAACCCCTCTTAAGAGGAGAATCTGGCCACCGGAATTCACCTCACTTTAGGGGGGCCTATACCCCAAATAGTGGATTTGAGGCCCCCGGAATCTGCTCGATTCAACGGAGCACCCTTCCAGAGTAGGGTTTATTTCCAGGGAATTGGTCCCACTTCAACAGGGGCCCCTCTAGATGGAGGCATTTATATTCACTCTGCGGCAACAGTTGCCTTTCGGGGTACCAAGGAGCGGTCTCCCCGGCACTGTGGAGCCTGCTGTTGTTAGCCTCCGACGCCCAGCAATTCCAGCCGAAGGAAGTTCATCGCATGTTTGGCGAAAAGCACTTTCAGCATGGCCGGATGGGCCGTATAGGGCAAGGTTCGACTTTTGACGCCGCCGGGATGGGCCAGGGCTAGGGCGGCCAGACCCGGCTTTTCCGCCTGGGGATCGAACGGCGGAAAACACGGCACCGCCAAGGCCCAGTCCGCATGGAAGAGGCCGCGCACTCGGCGGGCCATCTCCTCGGCTACCGCCGGACTCTGGACCCCATGCTGCGCAATCCATTCCTCCGGTAGCCCAAGGGGCTGCCTCAGCCCGGCCTGATCCGCCACCACCATCCCTCCCAGATAGAATCCGTGGCCTTCCGGCACAGCCGCCAACAGCCGATTGACCAACCCCTCGGTTCCCCATTCGACCACGGCCAGGCGCTGTTTGTGCTGGCGTAAAAGCCGAATCACTGCATGTTCCAGTCCCTCGTCTTCTTCGCCGAAGACCAGGTGGCCCAATTTTTGACGAATTTGCTGCACAATGGGTTCGGCGGCTGCCTGACAGGCTTCCAGGGTGGGTCCTTCGGTGGCAATACGTAGGGTGATGGTTCCTTCATGGGCGGTGATGCCCACCTGGGGGCCTTCGGCGGCTTTGATCAAGCCGGGCAACATGGCCACAATCTGGCTTTCGCCGGCGCCGAAGGCATGGAGCCGGCGGTGCAGGATCATGCGGGTGCCCAGGCCGGCCTGGCGCAATCGGCCCAGGACTTGGTGGATCCACATTTCCCGCATTTCGGCGGGCACTCCCGGGAGGGCAAAAAGCCGACATTTCTTCCCGTCCGGCCGGACTATTTCCAGGTCGATCCCCGGGGCGGTGCCATTGAGGTTGGGGATGGCCCGGGCGCCTTCTGGGAGCATGGCCTGTTTTTCGTTTCGGGGCGGCATGGGCCGTTGCCGACGGGCAAAAAGCTGTCGGATGCTCTCCAGGGCCTCCTCGTTGAGGACCAGTTTTCGGCCCAGAGCCTGGGCGATGGCTTCGCGGGTCACATCGGCGGGTGTAGGTCCCAGGCCGCCTGTTACCAGCACGATGTCGGAGCGACCCACCGCCTGCCGAACCACGCCGGCAATGGCCTCGACCTCATCCCCGACGGCTGTATGATACATCACATGGGCGCCCATTTCTTCCAGCCGTTGGCTGAGCCATTGGCTATTGGTGTCCAAAATTTGTCCGCTGGTAATTTCATCACCGGTAACAACGATTTCCGCTTGTAACTGTGCCTGGGCCACGAGAACTCCCTTTGCACGAAGTGTTCCGAAATCGCACCGGCAGCCGATCGAAGATCGCCCCGCCTGCTCGATTCCACCCGGAAAACAAGACGGAAATGCAGGCCGCCCGAGGATGTGTGGAGGCTATCCTGCTTGATTCCGCCGGGGAAAACAAGACGGAAATATTATAAACGCTTCTTCCGATGGGGGATAGCCTCCGCAGCGTATTCAGATCCCTGCTCCGGAGAGGAGGGAGGCGTTCTGTTGGGTTTCGTTCACGAAGGGGGCCCGGCTTTGGCCAACGACTGCTTTTGTTCCACGGCCTGGTGGATGGCCAGGGCCAAAGCCACCGGATCGCACGGCTTGGTAAAGAATCGGAACACCCTGCTTTCGTTGATCGCCCGGATGGCCCGTTCGGTGGTGGGACAACCCGTCAGCACCATGCGCACCACCTCCGGAAAGTGCTTGGCTACCCAGGCCAAAAGCTCAATACCGGTAATACCCGGCATCTGGTCGTCGGTAACCAGCACATCGACCAGCCGGCTTTTCAAGACCTCCATTGCCTCTTCGGCCGAATGGGCGGTGTAGAGCAGAAACGGCTGGTACCGCAGCGCACGCACCAATCCCCGCAGCAAGTTCGGATCGTCATCCACCAGAAGCACTGTGGCTGGCATGAGGAACTCCTTGTTTTTGGTAACATTTTAGCCGAATGGAGGGGTACGATGTGTCATTCCTGCGGAAGCAGGAATCCAGGCTGCATTGTGTCTGGTCCTGTGTTCCTCCTGGGCAAGCGGGAACAGCGGGATACTTTCTGGATTCCCGCTTGCGCGGGAATGACACCCTGGGTTTAGCCCGCCAGGGGAGAGGCGATTTGCTTCATTCGGCTAAAATTACTGTTTTTGTATGCCGATGGGCTTCCTGCGGTGTTCCTGGGACAGGAGGTCCAGTGTTTACCTTATGGCGATGTGGGTGTTGAGAAAACGGGCATTTCCGACAGGGCGGACCCCGCCGGGTTAGCCAACCCAGCGCCGAGGTTCGCTTGGCCCTGAAGCGTCCAAGCCGGTTGGCCGTACGCCGGGCAAGCCAATTGGCCCTGGGTAAGGTAGGCCGGTTGACCGGTAGGCAAGCAGGCCGGTTGGCCGTGGGCCGCTCGCCCGTCAGGCAGATAGTCCGGCTGACTGTTGGACTGGCAGACCGGTTGGCCGTGGGGCACAGAGGCCGGTTGGCCGTCAGGCATATAGGGCGGCTGATGGTCGGGCGGGCAGGCCGATTGGGCTTGGCCGGGCACATTCTGCCCCACAAACTCCGCATGGAGCGGGGGAGAAGTTGCTTTCTGGCTGAGCGAAAGCGGCGCGGAGGAGGCCTCCACGGGCAGGCGGACGATGAAGGTGCTGCCTTGGCCCGGCTGGCTTTCCACGTCGATCTGGCCTCCGTGCCCACCGACGACAATGGATCGGACGATGCTCAGCCCTTGGCCTCGGCCCTGACCCACAGGCCGGGTCGTAAAGAACGGATCGAAAATCTTCGGCAGGTTTTCCGGCGGGATGCCCACGCCGTTGTCGGCCACACGCATCTCCACCCAAGGCCCTGCCAGCCGGGTCGAAACCGTAATGGTCCCTTTCGTCTGTCGGCCATATTTCTGCTGGGCCTCTTGGATGGCCTGAGCCGCATTGACCACCAAATGCAGCACCACCTGATGCAGGTCATGGGCTATGCCGGGCACAGGCGGCAACTGCGGGGCCAGGTCGGTTACCACCTCGGCCGCATATTTCCATTCATTCCGACAGAGGGTAAACGTCGATTGGATCAGGGCGTTTAGATCCACCAATTCTTTGGTGCCGGTAGCCGGTTGGGCAAACTGCCGCATGGCCCGCACAATGATGGCGATTTCCTCGATGCCGCGGAGGGATTGTTCCAAAGCCTTGGGAATCTCTTCGCAGAGATACTGAAGGTCTTCTTCTGCCAAAGGCGGTACGTCGGCCTGGCCGGTCAGGGGTTTGCCCGTCGTTGTTCCGCCGGACCGCAACACTTCCGCCGAACGCAGGGCTGCCTTTTCCAGATCCCGGAAAGCGTCTTGGAGGAATTGGAGGTTACTTCGGATGTATTGGGCGGGGGTGTTGATTTCGTGGGCAATGCCGGTGGCCAGCCGACCAATGGCTTCCAGTTTTTGCGACTGGGCCAATTCCGCCTCCAGCCGTTTGCGTTCCGTCAAATCCATCACGACGTTGGCGATCCGTCGCTGGCCCTTCTCGTTTCGGAAAGCAGTGGTGATGACCTGCACCGGCCGGTGGTTTTCTTTGGGTAAGGTCGCCTCTTGGGTGACCACCTCCCCGTCGGCAATCGTTCCCAGAGGGCAGGTAGGGCATGGCTCATTGGCGCCGACAAAATATTCATAACATTTCCGTCCCTTGGGATCGCCGTACAGCCGCTCCGTGCCGGGATCGACGTACAAAAGGTTTCTTTCCATATCGGTGATCGCCAGACGGGTCCGGGTGGCGGCCAGGACGAATTCGATCTGGTGTTTCAGTTCCCGGATATGTTCCTGGGCCTGGAGGTGTTCGATGATGTGGCCCAGGTGATCGGCCAGCAATTCCAGGAGGGCTTTTTCTTCTTTCAAAAACGGCCCGATATCGGCCTCCGGAAGCGGGCGACGATAGCACAGTTCCACGGCGCCGGCCAATTCGCCGGCCACCCATATCGGGGCGGCCAATTTCCAAACGGTTTCCTCAAAATTGTCCGTCGCAAACACCTGCTGGCCCAGCACAATCCGGGCACAGGCAGCGTCCGGATATTGCCAGGCCGCCGGAATCAGCCGAACCGCCTTCTGTAACGTCTCTTCCCACGGACTTTCCGTATCCTCTAGCAGTCGATAAATGCCGAACAAACAGTGGAGTTCTTTCAGCCGGAAATGAAGCTCTTCGGTGCGTCGCTGGAGTTCGGCTTCGGCGCGTTTTCGGGCGGAGATGTCGCGCACGATGGCAACGGCCCGACAACAGGTAGTTCCCGGAATCTCGGCCACAGAAAGTTCAATCGGAATCCGGGCGCCGTCTTTGTGAACCCCTTCCAGTTCCAACACCTGCCCCAAGACGGGGCCTTGGCCTGTTCGGAGGAAATGCGCCACGGCGGCGGCGGCCCGTTGTTGCTGTTCCGGAGGAGCCAATAAGGCGTGAACATCTTGGCCGATCGCCTCGTCGGCCCGGTAGCCGAACATCCGCTGGGCGGCCGGGTTCCAATGGGCAATTCGACCCTGGCCGTCCATGACGATGATCGCATCCAGGGCCGTGTCGCTGATGGCCTGGAACATCTGCAAATGGGCCTGGAGTTCCGCTTCGGCCCGTTGTTTTTCTTTTTCCATCCGGGAGCGGCTTATGGCCCGCTCCAGATAGATCGGCAAAAGTTCCCGGAACAGCCCCGCCGAATCTTTGGTCAAAAAGGTTTCCACGCCCAACCGGATGGCTTCGATTTCTACCGTGGCTTCTCGGGCGGCGGTGAGCATGATGGTCGGAGGCAGGGGGGCTTGGTCGGCCAATCGCCGCAGCAATTCCAGGCCGTTTTGGTCCGGCAATTGGTAATCCACCACCAGGGCGTCATAGGCCGTGGTTCGGCAGAGGTTCCAGGCGGTCTGGGCGTCTGGTGCCGATTCCACCGTATAGTGCTTCTGCTCTAACAGGCGTCCCACCAAGCGGACCAATTCGGAGTCATCTTCGACCAGAAGGATTCTTCCACCCACACCTACCATTGTATTCGCCCCTTCGATCAATAGGATACCGGTTCCGCTTCCGGTGGGGGCGTTTCGGTTTCCAATAAATCCCGGAAACGGACAAAGACACGGATCGGTCCTTGGATGCCCACATTGACCATGTAGTTTCGGAGTCGATGGCGGACGGCCGGAGTGATCTCCTGCCCTTTGGGACAGAGCAAGGTACCGTGGATGGAGCGGACATCGTCGGCTAGGATCATGCCGTCGGCCAATTGATTGACCCGGACCTCCCGGACCGCGTATTCTTCGTTGATTTCTAGGGCGTGTTTGAGGGCTTCGACAACCTTAGGATCATACCAGCCTTGGCGTTGCCGAAGATGCACGAAAGCCATTTCCGGCGTCAGCCCCGCGCCAATCAGAGCGGTCCAGTCCAGGGCCACTTTCAGAATCCGGGCGCCCAAGGGGATTTCGTCCCCAGAGCGAAAATCCTGGGGAAATCCTTGGCCATTGTAGAGTTTTTCCTGATAGCCGATGATCTCGGCCACCGTTTCCAGTCGGGGGATGTTTCGCAGCAGTTCATGGCCGATTTTGGGATGCTGTTGATAGAGTTCCAATTCATCCGGGCTGAGGATTTCGCCCCGATAGACTTTCTCCAATATCTTTTCCGGTACGGTAATACAACCGATCTGGGACAGGGCGGCGGCAATTTCAATGGACCAGGCATTGTCAATTTGAAGCTGCTGACAGATCTGATGGACGATCCGTCGGACTTCGGAAGCCCGGCCGAAGGCCTGCGGTTTGAGCATCGACAGCACATCGACCAGCACCTTAATGGCGCCGCCGAGGGTTTGGGTGAGCAGTTGCCGCTCGGCCGTTAGCAGCCGATGTTGCTCCAGACCGGCCTCCAAGGCGTTGGCAAAATCCTCCGGTGAACAGGGTTTGGTGAGGAAGCGGAAAATATGGCCCTGGTTGACCGCATCGATGGCCGTCTGCAGATCCGTGTTGCCGGTCAGCATCATCCGGACCGTCAGTGGTGCGATCTGACGCACCTTGGCCAGGAGTTCGACGCCGTTCATGCCCGGCATTCGCATATCGGCCACAAGGACCGCATAGGGTCCCCGCTGGGCGATGGCCTGCAAGGCCTCTTCGCCCCCGCACGCCACGTCCAACTCAAATCGCTTGCGCAACGTTCGGCGATACGCTTCCAGGATATTCGGTTCGTCATCGACGCAGAGGATTTTTTCGTTCATAGGGCCTTCTCCTTTTTCCTAGAAGTGCGAACCTCTCGTCCGCCTTCCGGGAGTGGGGAGGTCAGGTCCGGCTGAACCGCCGCTGCCCTTGCGGGATAGGGGAATGGCTCTCCCTCAGCCGGTTTGGCTAACGCCAAACCACCCTCTCCCGCCGGGGGTGAGGAGGAATTTGTTCCCTCCTAGACGAAATGGACTTCATGCTCGGGGACTGCTTTTTCTAGGTCTTCTTCTTTGCCGTCCTCGAATTGCTGACGGATTTGCCGAATTTCCGGGAGGGCTTTTTCAAAAGCGGCGTAAACTTCCGGATCGAAATGGTTGCCAGATTTACTTCGCATGATTTCTAGGGCTTCCTGTTCACTGCACGGCGTCTTATAGGGCCGATGCGACAGCAGGGCGTCGAAGACATCGGCCACTGCCACAATCCGAGATTCCAGTGGAATTTCCTCCTGCGCCAATCCCAGGGGATAGCCCGTGCCATCCCATTTCTCGTGGTGGGTCAGGGCGATCGTGGCAGCCATGTCCATCAACGGATCGGATTGGTTCAACAGGGCGAGATTCAGACCACTCCAAGCGCCCCAAGGCAATATGTTTTCCGGCGGCTCTCGGAGCATCCGTTCGCCGAACACACAATGCCGCTGCATGACCGCCCATTCGCCGGGGGTTAATGGCCCCGGTTTAAAAAGAATGCGGTCCGGAATGGCAATTTTGCCGATGTCGTGCAGCGGGGCGGCCCAAGCCAATTGCTCCACATAATCCGGGGGCAACCCGAGGGTTTGCCCGATGGCCCGGCTGATGGCGCCGACACGGACCACGTGGTTTCCGGTCTCTGGGTCCCGATGTTCGGCCACTCGGCCCAGGCGGTAGATGATGCGTAGCTGCGCCCGTTTGAGTTCCAGACCTTGGCGGGTTACTTGTTCGACCAGATGCTCGTTTTGGCGTTTGAGTTGATCCAAGTGGGACTTCAGCCGAAGCACGTTTTCCAGTCGGGCGATCAGTTGGGTGGGATCGATCGGTTTGGTCAATAGGTCCACGGCTCCCAGGCGGAGGGCATCGACTTTAAGTCCCGGTTCCTGCAAGCCGGTGAGTACCACGATGGGCAGATCGCGGGTTTTTTCGTGGGATTGGATGCGGCTGATCAGTTCCAGGCCGGTCATCCCGGGCATGTTGATGTCGGTCACGACAGCGTCGCATGGCTGCTGCAAAAGGTGCTGCCAAGCGTCTTCCGGCCGGTCCATATAGACCATTTCCCATTGGTCCCGGAAGCTCCGCAGGGTGCGGCGCAGAGCGTCAAGGATGTTCGGTTCGTCATCCACAAACAGGATGCGCTTTTTGTGATTTTTCATGCGAAGGACTCCCCACAGCAGATCGGATCGGAAGCCGAACCACAAAAGTTGTTCCCTTCCCCACTTCCGACCGGAAGGTAATTTCTCCGTGATGTTTATCGACGATGATGGAGCGGGCGATGGCCAGGCCCTGGCCGGTCCCCTTGCCCACCGGCTTGGTGGTGAAGAAGGGTTCAAAAATATGGCTCTGGATTTCCGGCCGAATGCCCACCCCGGTGTCTTCGATTTCCACTTCCACCCAATCGCCATCCCGACGGGTGCGAACGGTGATCCGGCCTTTGACCTCCGGATGGGAACCGTTCTTTTCGGCAATGGCATGAGCGGCGTTGACAATCAGGTTCAGGAAAACCTGATGGCACTGGCTGGGCACACACTCCACGGGCGGCAAATCGGGATCCAACTGTCTGTCCACCTCGGCCACATATTTCCACTCATTCCGGGAGACCGTCAGGCTCGCCTCGAGTAAGCGGTTGATGTCGGCCGGTTGCCGCTGCTGGCCAGGATGCGAAATCTCTTTGATCGAACGGACAATGTCCGTCACTCGCCGAAGCCCCTCGCTGGCCTGCTCCAGTGCTTGGGGAATCTCTTGGAGGAGATAGTCCAGATCCACTTTCTGGGCCGCTTCCTGCAAACCCTGCAGAAGAGTTCGGCACTGCCGGTCGTTTTCCGCGGAGGGGCATTGCTCCAGACCAAGCAACCGATGCATCTCTGCCAAAAGCGGCGCTAGTTCGCCAAACGCCTCTTGCACAAACCGCACATTATCGGCGATAAATTGGGTGGGGCTGTTGATTTCGTGCGCAATTCCGGCAGCCAACTGCCCCAACGATTCCAACTTCTGCGCCTGGTGCAGTTGGGTCTCTAAGAGTTTCCGTTGGGTGATGTCGCGGAAGATACCGGCAAAGATTTCCCGGTCGCCGACACGGACCCGGCTGGTAGCCAGTTCCACCAGAAAGACGGTGCCGTCTTTGCGCCGGCCTTCCACTTCGCAGGCGGCGGCCGGGCCTTCTCCCTTGGCTGCCAGCATCTGCTCGGCCAAACCCGGCGGAGTACGAAGCATGGCCGGTTCCAGAATCGAAATCTGTCGACCTAGCAACTCCTCTCGGCTATAGCCGAACATCCGGCACGCCTGGTCGTTGACCGTTTCGATCCGGCCCTGGGCATCGATGGTGATAATGCCGTCGGCCGCCGTCATCATGACCGCCTGGAGATTGCGCAGATGTTCTTCTTGCTCCTGGAGACGTTTTTCCCGCTCTTCGATCGCCGCGGCCACCGCCTCCGTATGGGAAGCCTTCAGGGTGTCCAACTCGGCTAGCAGATGCTCGATCCGCCTCTGAAGACGCAGTTCCAGCGGAGGCGCCGGTTGGGAAGTCTCCGGCCCGGTTACTGCCAGCAAATCCTGAATGTCCTCCAGCAATCCCTCCACCATCTCTATCCTCACAACTGGAATAGGCCAGTACTTTTTTCTACTTCTCGATCCAGGTCTTCGGCCAACACGGCGATGTCTTCCCGGCTTAGTTGAAGAGTGGCTACAGCAGCGGGGCAAAAACGCACCAGATTCTTGCCCATGGCGGTAATTCCTTTGAGGGTGCAGATGACATTGGCCATCTCCACACAGGCCACCAGCAAGGCCACTTCGCCTTTGCAAGCCACTGTCTGGTGATGCCAACGGATCATCTGCCGAAGTTCTTCGGGGAATTTCCATCCTTCGGCTACTTTTTCGCCTAGGGCGGTATGATCGAAGCCGAAAATCCGCCGCTCCGTCTCTATCAGGGTTTCTTCCGGCCGGAGCTGCGCCACCACCTCCCGAAACCCTTGATGAGCATACTGATCGAGCAGAATGATGCCGATGTCATGCAGCAGGCCGCCCAAAAAGGCGTCCTCGAAGGCCGTCATCTTGCGGCGCATGGCAATCATCCGGGCGCAAATGCCCACCGACACCAAATGCCGCCACAGGCCCGTCCGACTGTAACTGCCAATCTGCTGCTCTTTTTTGAATAGTTCGCTCACACTGGCCGTCATCGCCAAATTGCGAATCTGCTTCAGGCCCAAATAGGCGATGGCCTGCTGGAGGTTGGTGATTTTGGTCCGTAGGGCATAGGCCGAAGAGTTCACACAGCGCAGCACCCGGGCGCTCAGCGCGGCGTCGCATTCCATCACCTCTTTCAGGTCCGCCGCACTGGAGTTGGGGTCGCTGGCTACTTGCATGACCCGCAAGGCCACCTGGGGCAAAGTCGAAATGTCGTCAATCCGGCGCAGGAGCTGCTCCAGGCTGGGCCGACCGGGCGTATAGGTGCGCAGAAGGTTCATGGGCGCCTCCCTTATCCTCCTACTTTTCCACGGGGCATGGAGATAAAATGACAGGGACCGGTTCCCCCTCCTTTGGGAGCATACCCAGAACCGCTCTCTCGGTGCTATTTCCTGCAGAAGGCCCCTGGAAAGCGAACATCTTTCCTTTTAAAAAGCCTACGTTACAGGTCTGGGAGAGGGAATTGTTCCGCCCTGGGGAAGCATTCCCTTCGCTTACCGACTGCCTAACCTCGGTGCAGAAAAGAACGACAGAACGTTCTAGGATACCCAAAATATGGCGATAAGGCCCCCCAATGGAATTAGTGGAAATCTATCACCTTCCGTGGGGCCGCACTGCCCCCATCTTAAGTGGGGCATGTTTTCCCGAAGTGCTTTTGGCCTAAGAGGCACTCCCGAACTTCCGTGTTTAGCCAGATGTACTACCAACCGGCGCCCCCAGACTCCCCAAACCCCATAAAACGGGCACTTTGGTAAATCGGAAGGGTTTGGGAACGGTCCGGGCCACCGCCCGGGTACCAATTTCGGGACAGCCTCTAAGATATTCCCCCCTCAACGTAGGGCCATATTACCCCCGGCTACCGGCCCCCATTTCTCCACCGGCCCGCTTCTTCTACAATCCAGAAAACAACACCGGGAACAATTTCGCTGAATGAAGGAGCGGTAACATGTTAGTGTGACTGTATCTCCCTGGTCCGGCCCCTACCAGTTGAAGGGCCTAAGAATCGGATCGAATACCACAGATTGTGGTCCTCGTTGCGGGAGATACAGTCAAGTTAGCCGAATGAAGAGGCCATTGTTTCCCCTCTCCCCTGGCCATCGAGAAGGGAGGGTGAGGGGGCTAACAGAAGGGCACGGTGGCCTTCTGTTTTGCCTCCGCAGCCGGCCTGGCTGCTTCCTTGCGGTCGCGGCTTGGTCCGGTATCTCCCACCGCGGGGAGAGGCGGGTTTGCTTTATTCGGCTAAAGTGGCACGGGTTACCAATCCAGAGAACACGATGGGAGTTGTCCGAGCGAAAACCGAGCAGATGGATTTCCAAGCGTTACCAGGAGCAGTAGGCATGAAAAATATCGTGGTGTTGGTTTTGGGCGGTGGGCGAGGCACCAGGCTGTATCCGCTGACCAAGTTCCGGGCCAAACCGGCTGTGCCCATTGCCGGTAAATATCGTCTGATCGACATCCCGCTTTCCAATTGCATCAACAGCGGGCTGAACCATATCTATGTGCTCACGCAGTTTTTGTCCGTGAGCCTGCATCGGCACATCCGTTCGACCTATGTCTTTGATCCATTCAGCCGGGGTTTTGTCGAAATCTTGGCCGCCCAGCAAACCGGCGCCCGCCAAGACTGGTACCAAGGCACCGCCGACGCGGTGCGCCATAATCTCCGATATGTCAAAGAGCCGGGCATCGACTACGTGCTTATCCTTTCCGGTGATCAATTGTACCGCATGGACTTCCGCACCATGCTCCGAACCCACCAGCGCAGCGGCGCCGATGTAACGATCTCGGCCACCCCGGTCCATTCGTATCAGGCCCAGGCTTTCGGCATTATGCGGGTCGATGACACAGGCCGGGTCGTCGGTTTTCTGGAAAAACCTAAAACAGAAAAAGAACTTGATATGGTCCGCACCGACCCAGCCTGGATCGACGCCCACGGCATTGCCAGCCAAGGCCGTGATTGCCTGGCCAGCATGGGCATCTATCTGTTCAACCGCGATTGCTTGATCGACGTACTGGAAAAGACCGATTATCAGGATTTCGGCAAAGAGGTGTTTCCGGCTTCGATTCGGGCCCGGCATGTACACGTGCATCTGTTTGACGGCTACTGGGAGGACATCGGCACGATCAAATCGTTTTTCGAGGCGAATTTGGCTTTGACAAAACCGGGCCGGGCGTTTGACCTGAACGTGCAAGATGCGCCGATCTTCAGTCGGGCTCGCTTCCTGCCCCCCTCCCGCATCGACGGCGCTACGATCCGATCCAGCCTGGTGGCCGACGGCTGCCTGATCGG
>Ga0209809_1001321_pt1 | contig 20231 bp, 19 predicted proteins | sample YNPMSTMetaG_FD_186172 | JGI IMG/M metagenome (GOLD analysis project Ga0209809, IMG submission 186172) | Anoxygenic and chlorotrophic microbial mat microbial communities from Yellowstone National Park, USA - YNP MS-T MetaG (SPAdes) (version 2) ...
GTTAAAATAATTTTTATAAATTCATCTCTGATTCTTTCAAAAGAAATATATTTTAAAAGATGGGCATTTTTTGAAATTGATGAAAGGGTTTTTTCTTCTATTTTAAAATTTAACTCACAAGCAAATCTAATGGCTCGCATTAACCTTAAAGCATCCTCTTGAAATCTCTGATCAGGATCGCCAACCGCTCTAATGATTTTTTCCTTTATGTCTTTATAACCATTAAAAGGATCTATTGTTTCATAATTTCCTTTATTAAAATCAATTTTTAGGGCAATAGCATTAATAGTGAAATCTCTTCTTGATAAATCTTCTTCTACGCTTTGAGCAAAGATAATATAGTCAGGATGTCTTTTATCTGAATATTTCCCTTCTTTTCGAAAAGTAGTAATTTCTACAATTTTTAAAGTAGGGTTTTCGGAGTTAATTTTTACACCAACAGTAGAAAATTGATTTTCATAAACACTTTCAGGGAATAATTCTTGAATTTCCTCTGGTTTGGCATTAGTAGTGATATCCCAATCTTTTGGTTTTCTTTTTAAAAATAAGTCTCTAACGCATCCACCAACAACATAAGCCTGATAGCCAGCTTCTTTAATCTTTTTTAAAATATTTTTTATTTCCAAAGGAATTTCTTTTATTAAAGAATTTTTCATTTCTTTTGGTTGTGCCTCCAGCAGGGCTCGAACCTGCAACCTTGGGCTTAAGAGGCCCCTGCTCTACCAATTGAGCTATGGAGGCATAAGCGCTCTCGGAGGGACTCGAACCCCCAACCTTGTGGTCCGAAGCCACACGCTCTGTCCAATTGAGCTACGAGAGCTTTGGGCTTGCTTTCTTTTTGACTTTATTATAAAATAAAATCGCTTATTAAGCAAGGAATTTAATTCGGGAAGGGTGCTCCGAATGGCAAGGAACCGGTCTTGAAAACCGGCGGGCCTTTGGCCCTTGTGGGTTCGAGTCCCACCCCTTCCGCTTTTTTATTTAATTTTTTTGATTTTAAAAATTCCTATGATTAATCAGGAAAAAGAAAATAATTTAATTAATAGACCGCCAGTGGTTGTTGTTTTAGGCCATGTTGACCATGGAAAAACTACTTTATTGGATTATATTAGGAAAACAAAAATTGCTGAAAAGGAAGTTGGAGGAATTACTCAATCAATTGGCGCTTATGAAGTTGAGATGAAAGGAAAGAAAATTACTTTTATTGATACTCCTGGTCATGAAGCTTTTTTAGAATTAAGATCCAGAGGAGCAAAAACTGCTGACCTAGCTATTTTAGTAGTAGCTTCTGATGAAGGAGTAAAGCCTCAAACTCTTGAATCTTTAAAAATTATTCAAGAAGCAGGAATCCCTTATTTAGTCGCCTTTACAAAAATTGATAAACCAGAAGCTAATTTAGAAAAAGCTAAAAAAGAATTAGCCGAGAATGGAGTTTATCTTGAAAAATGGGGAGGAAATATTCCTTGGGTAGCAGTTTCTGCAAAAACTGGTGAAGGAATTGATGAATTATTAGAAATAATAATATTATTAGGAGAACTTGAAAATTTAAAAGGTAATCCAAACCAAGAGGCCTCAGGTTTTATTTTGGAATCTTATCTTGATTCTCGAAGAGGGCCAACAGCTATTTTAATTATCACTAATGGGACTTTAAGGTTAAAAGATGAAATTTGGGCAGAGGGAATTTTTGGAAAAATAAAGATATTAGAAAATTTTTTAGGCCAACCAATAAAAGAAGCGACTTTTTCTTCGCCAGTGAGAGTAGTTGGCTTTGAACAAATTCCCCCCGTGGGCACAGAATTTTTTGTTTTTAAAGAAAAAGAAGAATTAAAAAATATTCTTAAAGAAAGAGAAAGAAAAAAAGAACCGAAAAAAACTTTAGGCGATTTAAAATCTAATTTAAAAGTTCCTTTAATCATTAAAGCTGATAACATTGGTTCTTTAGAGGCTTTGGAGTTTTTAATTAATAAAATAGGCCAAGAAAATCAGTGGTCTTTTTTGGTTTTAGCAAGTGAAGTTGGCGACTTAACTGATGGCGATATTAAATTAGCTAATCCCTCAGGAACAATTGTTATTGCTTTCAAAATTAAGAAAAAATCAGAAGCTGTTAATCTTTTAATAAATTTTCCAAAAATTTTTGTTTTAGAAGATGAAATCATTTATAATATTGAAGATCAAATTGTTAAAACTGTTAAAGATAAATTTATTGAAAAGCCAACTGAAGAAATAATTGGTAAATTAGAAGCCTTAGCGATTTTTAATCCCTCTAAAGGGTATCAAATCATCGGTGGTAAAGTTATTGAGGGAAAATTAATTAATAAACATCGCTTTCATTTAATAAGAGAAAACCAAATAATTGCTGATGGCAAATTGGTTGGACTTCAAAGAAATAAAATAGATGTGAATGAAGTAAACGAAGGCTACGAGTGTGGTTTAATGGTTGACGTAAAAGAAGAAATTAAAAAAGGTGATATACTTGAGTTTTTTCGGAAAATTTCATAAAATATTTTTGTTCCTTAAAAATGGCCAGGTAGCCAAGTGGTAAGGCAGGAGTCTGCAAAACTCTTATGCGTGGGTTCGATTCCCACCCTGGCCTCTTGAATTTTGTAAATTTGCCCGGGTGACGGAATAGGCAGACGTAACGGACTTAAAATCCGTGGGCTTCAAAGCCGTGTGGGTTCGAGTCCCACCCCGGGCACTGAAGTTTTAAGGAAAAATTGATTGATTTAGAAAAAAGTTTTTTAACTTTTAAAATTTTAATTTTAAACTTGACTTTTTAAGTCTTTTTTAGTATAAAGAGCAAAAGGCCGAAAAACAAAATTTTAAAAGTTAATCAAAAAGAAAGCATGGATTCAAAATTTTTACCTTTACCCAAAATCAATAATAATTTTTATAAAATTTATTCATATATTATTACTTTAGTTTTTGTTGTTTGTTTAATTGTTTTTTTCCAAGGAATATTTAATGGTTGGCTTAAAATAGAAAGAAAAGACAAAATAGAAACTACTCCAACAACCCTTCTTTCTTTAAAAGATTTTGAAAAATTAAAACAAAGTTTAATAGAAGAATATAAAGATAAAGTTCCTAGGCAATGGGGAGAAAATTTAAAAGGAGTAAAAACTCGGCTTGTAACCGATAAAAAAGTTTTAGCCTTGACTTTCGATGCTACTGGAATTGAAACAGGAAAAGGTTATGATGAGGAGTTAATAAATTATTTAATAGAAAATAAAATTCCTGCCACTTTATTTTTAAGTGGCTTATGGATAGATAAGAATCCGGAGATTTTAAAAGAATTATCTAAAGTTGAATTTTTTGAAATAGCAAATTTAGGGGCTAATCATTTACCTTGCTCTTTAAATGGCAAAGAAGTTTATGGAATTAAAGGGACAAGAAATGTTGAGGAAATTATTAGCGAGATAGAAGATAATGCTTTAAAAATAGCTGAATACACTGGGAAAAAACCAAAATACTATCGAGCAGGAACAGTTTATACTGATGAGTATTGTCCAGAGATAGCTGAAAAATTAGGGTATGAGATTGTTGGTTTTTCAGTTTTAGGAGATGCCGGAGCTACTTATTCTAAGGAGAAAGTGAAAAATGCTCTATTGAATGCTCAACCGGGTGATATTGTGATTCTTCATATGAATATTCCAAAAAGCGAAACTTATGAAGGACTAAAAGAGGCAATTCCTTTATTAAAAGAAAAAGGTTTTGAATTTGTTAAGCTTAGTGATTATCCGCTTCAATAGATTAGATAAAAGATTATTAAAAAACTTTACCCCGCCTTCAGGCGGGGTAAAGTTTATCTTAAGATTTCCATAATTGTTTTCTTGGCTCCAAACTCTAAGGCCAGCTCTTTTGAAGGAAACCAAATATCTACCCTATTTTTTGAGAATCGTTGATGCATTCTGTCTTCGACAACAAAGATTTTCTCAGGATAAAGGAAAGGGAATCTTACTTTAGTCCCAAAGGGCAAGAAATTAGCAGCCACAATTCCATCTTTAACCATTTTTCCTGAGGCAGTAATAAAAGGATCTTCGTCTGTTTCTTCTGGTGTTGAAGAATATCCTGTTACTAAAACCTTCATAAAAGAGGAAGATTCAGAATCGATTTGCTCTATATTAGGAGTCAAGAATACCTTCTCTATTGTTTGAAGGATTTCAGGGGAGTCTTCCTTAATATAGATCCGGGAGTTATTCTCAACTATATTTTCTGTTAAAGACCCTTCGACATTGGTATTTAAAGGAGTAATAATGGCAAAGAAAAGGACAAAGGCAAAAAGAGCGCTTAGTATTGACTTGAATTGGAACTTTTTGCCTATAAGAGGATCTTCCAAAGAGCCAAGGTTTTCAAGAAAGTGTCGCATATTCTTTTAAAATTAAAAACTCCCTTTTTTGGGAGTTTGTAACAATATTTTATCATATTTAATAATTTTGTCAAGGGCAAAAGGATTTTTTTAAGCCCTTTAAGATTTTTCTAGCTTCTTTTAAAAAAAGTCTAGGCTTGATTTTTCTTTCTTTTTTCCTTATAATCTTATAAAGATCTTATAAGATCTTTTTTAAATTAAAAGCGGGTGTAGCACAGTGGTAGTGCACTTGCCTTCCAAGCAAGAGACGAGGGTTCGATTCCCTTCACCCGCTCTTAGTTATGGAAACAAAGAATTCTAAAAAAATTAGAGTTTTTTCAGCTACCCGGCCAACTGGTCCTCTTCATTTAGGCAATTATTTAGGCGGAATTAAAGGTTATTTAGAGCTTCAAGAAAAAGAAGAATGCGATTGTCTTTATGGAATAGCAGATTTACATGGTATTACCTCCCCTTATAATCCTAGTGAATATCCAGAAAATATAAAGGAATTAGTTATTGAATATCTTGCTTGCGGTTTAGACCCTAAAAAAGCTCATTTAATAATTCAATCTCAGGCTCCTTATCATACGGAGCTTTTTTATTTTTTCTCAACAATTTATCCTGTCTCCCGATTAACTCAATTACCTACCTACAAAGAAAAAGCCAAACAGCAACCTAAATATATTAATTTAGGCCTTCTTTCCTATCCTATTTTAATGGCAGCTGATATTTTACTTTATAAAGCTCAACTAGTTCCAGTTGGCAAAGATCAACTTCCTCATTTGGAATTGACTCGAGAGGTGGCTCGCAATTTTAATAGTCTTTTTTCAAAAACTTTTCCCGAACCCCAGCCTTATTTAAAAGAAGGAGCCCATGTCCCTTCTCTAACTGGCGAAGGGAAAATGTCAAAATCCAAACCAAATAGTTATATTTCCTTAATTGATGATTATAAGACCATTAGACAGAAATTAGCAAAAGTTCCAACAGATATTGGTTATGGAAAAAAAATTCCCCAAAAAGGCGGAGTTTTAACTTTATTGGTTTTAACCGAGCTTTTTATTTCAAAAGAGCGAAGAAAAGAATATGAACAGATGTATCTTTCTAAAGGTATAAAATATCAATCATTAAAAGAAGAATTAGCCCATTATATCTTTCAAGAATTAAAACCAATTCAGGAAAAGAGAATCTATTATTTAAAGAATCCTCAATTAGTGAAAAAAATATTAAAAGAAGGAATAGAATATGCTTGTTCTATTGCTAAAGAAACGATTAAGGAGGTAAAAGAAAAAATGGGCTTTGAGATTAAATTTTAATATTATGGAAAACAATCAAGCTAATAATTCTTTAGAGGTAATTAAAGTTGAGAATCTTTCTAAACATTTCGGGCCAATTAAAGCAGTTGATCAGATTTCCTTTAGCGTCAAAAAAGGAGAAATCTTCGGCTTTTTAGGGCCAAATGGAGCAGGCAAAACTACCACTATTAGTATTTTATGTACTTTGTTAAAACCTACTTCTGGCAAAGTGACTATTGATGGTTATGATTTAGTAAAACAACCTCATTTAGTTAGGAAATCTATTGGTTTGGTTTTTCAGGAAACTATTTTAGATAATCATTTAACTGCTGAGGAGAATTTGTATTTTCATGCTATGCTTTATGGTTTGTCTCGCCGGGAATTTTTGGAAAGGAAAAGAGAAGTTTTAAAATTATGTGAGTTATGGGAAAAAAGAAAATGGAAAATTAATAATTTTTCTGGCGGAATGAAAAGAAGATTAGAAATTGCTCGCGCCTTGCTTCATTTCCCAAAGATTTTATTTTTAGATGAACCCACCATTGGTTTAGATCCCCAAACGAGAAATAAAATTTGGGATTATATTTTTTCTATTCGGAAAAGAGAAAATATGACTATTTTTTTGACTACTCAATATATTAATGAAGCAGAAATTTGTGATCGAATAGCAATTATTGACCATGGGAAAATAGTGGCCTTGGATTCTCCTAATAACTTAAAGAAAATGATTGGCGGAGATCTAATTATTTTTAGAACAGAAAATAACGATTTAGCCGAAGAAGAATTAAAAAAAGCTTTTCCTCAGCTTCCCTTAAAAAGAATTGGCAAAGAATTAAAAATAGAAATTTCAAATGGCGACGAGTTTTTACCTAAATTAATTAAAGTAGTAAATCCCAGAATTACTTCCATGGAACTCCGAAGGCCGACCCTAGAAGATGTTTTTTTGGAAATTACAGGTAGAAAAATAAGAGAAAATGAAGGCGAAGAACCAAGAAAATTTGATTTAGAATCATTAATTGCTTTATTAAATCCTTTTGAGCCTCTTCTGCCTAAAGAAGAAAAAAATAATCATCAAAATAATCAAAAATGAAAAAACAAAATCCCCTTTTTCCTCTTTATATTATTTGGTACCGAGAAATTCTTTTATATTTTAGAAATATTTTAAAGTTTTTTACTTCTATCTTTGCTCCGATTCTAATTTTAGTGTTTTTCGGATCTGGTTTAAAAACTATTTTCCCAGCTGATATTTTAAACTATGATTTTGTTCAGTTTTTCTTTCCTGGAATTTTAGGTTTAAGTTGTATAATTATGGTGCTTTCTTCTACTATTTCTATTGTCTGGGATAAGGAATTTGGTTTTTTAAAAGAAATGTTGGTAGCCCCTGTGAAAAGATCTCATATTGCTTTTGGTAAAGTTTTAGGAGCCACAACCACCGCTTTAATTGAGGGTTTTTTGATTCTTTTAGTAGCTCCATATTTAGGAATTAATCTTTCTTTAAAAATATTTTTGGAAGCCATTGGTTTAATTTTCCTTTTATGTTACGGAGTGGCGTGTTTTGGCTTATATTTGGCTTCTCGTCTTTCTCGAGTTGAAAGTTTCTCTATTTTAACTCAGCTAGTTATCGCGCCGATGGTTTTTCTTTCTGGCGCTTTTTATTCTTTAAAAAATGTTCCTTTATGGATGATTAAAATCGCTCATTATAATCCTTTAGCTTATGGCATTGACGCTTTAAGATGGTCTATTCTTTCTTTAACTGTTTCTTATGAGACATTATCTAATTTAACTTTATTTTCTTTTCAGCAAGCTCTTCTTTTTTTAATTATTTTTGATGCCCTTATTAGTTTTTTAACTCTAAGAGTATTTAAACGTTATCTAAGATAAGATTATAGACAGTAGATTAAAAATGTGTTAGAATTTTTTATATTTTTATGACCATTCAATATTTTGGCCATTCTTTTTTTAAAATAGAAACAAAAAACGGAATAATAGCCCTCAATCCTTATAACGAAATCAAAAGCATTAAACCCCTTCGTTTTAAGTCGGATTTATTATTAATTTCAGAAAATAGTGAATTTTATAATAATAAAAAGGCTATTTTAGGAGAGCCCTTTATTTTAGAAGAGCCTGGGGAAATAGAAAAAAATAATATTTTTGTTAAAGGTATTTTTAATTTTCTTAAAAAAAAGGAAGACCAAGAAATTATAAATATTATTTTTCGAATTGATGTTGAAGAAATATCTCTTGGGGTCATCACCGATCTTTCTGAAAAATTAATAAAAGATGTTGTTTTTGAAGAACTATCCTCAATAGATATTTTTTTAATGCCAGTTAATAAGAATTCTTCTTTAGAAATAGAAAAAGTTTCTTCAATTTTAAACCAAATAGAGCCAAAAATTTTTATTCCGTTGTTCTATTATCCTTTAGGTTTTGAAAAAAAACAGGAAGAGATTTATGAAAAATTTTTTAAAGAAATAAAGAAAAAGGGAGAGATCTTAGAAAAATTATCCCTTAAGAAGAGCCAAATTCCACAGGAAACAAAAATTATTATTTTGAAAAACTTAGCTAACCTTTAAGGATTTAAAAATTATGAAAGAAAAAAAACAGAAACAAAATAATGATAATAATATTCAAGAATCGCGAATTATTTCAAGGGAGATAAGTGAAGAATTAAAAGAAGCTTATCTTGATTATGCGATGTCAGTTATTATTTCCCGAGCCTTGCCTGATGTTCGAGATGGCTTAAAACCAGTTCAAAGAAGAATTCTTTATGTGATGTATGAAGAAGGATTGCGGTCTAATGCTAAATTTAGAAAATCAGCTACTGTTGTTGGAAGTACCTTAGGAAGATACCATCCTCATGGAGATATGGCTGTTTATGAGGCTTTGGTAAGAATGGCCCAAGATTTTTCTTTGAGATATCCTTTAATTGAGGGTCAAGGTAATTTTGGCTCGATTGATGGCGATCCACCTGCAGCTCAAAGATATACTGAGTGTCGTTTAACCCCTTTAGCAGAGGAGATGCTTTTAGATATTGATAAAGAAACCGTGGAGTTTATGTCTAATTATGATGGAACACGGTTAGAACCAAAATATTTACCCGCCAAAATTCCTCAGCTTATTTTAAATGGAACAATGGGAATTGCGGTTGGAATGGCAACCAATATTCCTCCTCATAATTTAAAGGAAGTTTGTGAGGGAATTATTTATTTAATTGATCACGAAGAAGCGACGGTTGAAGAATTAATGAATTTTATCAAAGGGCCGGATTTTCCTACTGGCGGAATTATTTATGGCAAAAAAGATTTATTAGAAGCTTATTTTAACGGAAGAGGACGAGTTCTTTGTCGGGCAAGAGCAGAAATTGATGAAGAAGAAAACAAAATTATTATTACGGAAATTCCCTATCAAGTTAATAAAGCGGAACTTTTAAAACGGATTGCTCTTTTAGTTGAAGAGAAAAAAATTGAAGGAATTAAAGATTTAAGAGATGAATCTGATAAAGAGGGATTAAGGATTGTTGTTGAATTAAAAAATAATGCCTTAGCCAAAACTGTTTTAAATCAGCTTTATCATTATACTGATTTAGAAAAATATATTTACTTTAATTTTTTGGCTTTAACTGAAAATGGTCTTCAGCCCGAGATTTTATCTTTAAAAGGAATTTTACAAGAATATATTAAACATCGAGAACAGATTATTTATCGAAGAACTTCTTTCCTTTTGAAAAAAGCTCAAGAAAGAGCTCATATTTTAGAAGGCTTACAAAAGGCTTTAAATCATATTGATGAAATTATTAAATTGATTAAATCTTCTTTATCTAGAGAAGACGCCTTTTTGAAACTTCAAAAGAAATTTGGTTTTTCTGAAGCCCAAGCCAATGCAATATTAGAGATGAAACTTTCTAATTTAGCTCGGCTTGAAAAAGAAAAAATTGACAATGAATTAGAAGAGAAAAGAAAATTAATCAAAGAATATACTTTTATTCTCCAAAATCCTCAAAAAATTAAAGAAATTATTAAAGAAGAGCTTAAAGATTTAATAGTAAAATATCAGGATGAAAGAAGAACAGAAATTGTTGATGAGCTTCCTCGAGGCGGATCTTTAGAAGACCTTATTCCTTCCGAAGAGACTTTAATTGTTTTTTCTCAAAAAGGCTATATTAAAAGAGTAAAACCAACAATTTTAAAAGAACAAAAAAGAGGGGGGAGAGGAGTTATTCTTTTTGAAAACGAGGAAGATAATTTGCTTTTGACTTTTTTATGCAACTTAAAAGATGATTTATTAATATTTACTGAATCTGGTCGATTATTTAAAATTAAAGCTTATGAGATTTTAGAAGGTTCTAGAACTTCTAAAGGAAAAAATATAAATAGTTATATTGATTTGCCAGAAAATGAAAAAGTTAATATTATCACTCCTGTTTCTTTAAAGGAAGTAAATGCTTATTTGTTTTTAGCCACGGGAAAAGGAATTATTAAAAAGACTAAACTTTTAGAATATCAAAACATAAGAAAAAACGGAATCGTTGCTTTAAAGATAGAGAAAAATGATAAATTAATCGGAGCAAAAATTTCTTCAGGAGAAGATGATGTTATTTTAATTACAAAAAAAGGCCAGTCAATTAGATTTTCAGAAAAAGATATTCGCCCGCTTTCTCGGGTTTCAATTGGGGTTAAGGGAATGAAAGTTCACGAAGACGATGAAATTAAAGATTTAATTATTTTTAATAAAAAGCAAGAAAAAACTGTCTCTATTTTAGTTGTTACTGAAAATGGCTATGCTAAAAAAACCTCTTTAAAAGAATATCGTTTACAAAAAAGAGGTGGCTCTGGCATTAAAACTTTAAAAGTAACAGAAAAAACTGGCTTTTTGGCCAAAGGAGCTTTAGTTTTAAATCAAGAGTCAGTCATCTTTACTTCTTTAAAAGGTCAAGTAATCAAAATACCTTTAGAAAGTATTCCTGTTTTATCTCGAACTACCCAGGGAATTAGGGTTATGAAATTAGAAGAGCAGGACAAAATTATTGGTCTTTCTTTAATTTAATATTTGTTAATTTTTAAAAATTTTTTTATAATAATTGAAATAAAAATATGCCCTTTTTAAATCCTCAAGAAATTGTTAAACTTTTCCCTCTAAAAGAGGGATCAATAGTAGCTGATTTTGGTTGTGGTTCTGGTTATTTTAGTTTAGCAATGGCTAATCTAGTAAAACCTTCTGGTAAAATTATTGCTTTAGATATTTGGCAGCCAGCTTTAGACGCTTTAAGTTTTCGGGCAAAGTTAGAGGGATTATCAAATGTTATTCAAACAAAATGGGCTAATTTAGAGCAAGAAAAAGGAAGCGGTTTAGAAAATGATTCTTGCGATTTGGTTTTGGTGGCCAATATTTTATTTGAAGTTGAAAATAAAAATCTTTTAATTCAAGAAGCTAAAAGAATTTTAAAAAATAATGGTTATTTGGTGATTTTAGAATGGCAGCCAGATAAACTCCCCTCAAAAGAAATGTTTTTCCCTATTTCTAAAGAAGAGGCAATGGTTTTGGTGGAAAAAGAAGGCTTTACAATCGAAAGAGAATTTTCTTTAGGAATAACTCATTATGGCTTTTTGGCTAAAATTAAAAAAGAATAAGCTATGAGTTTAACCACCTCTCAGAAAAGAATCATTTTTGGTATTGCTATTGTTTTTATTCTTTTTTTAATTTTAGCCTTTTCTTTTAGAAAACCAAAGGTTCAGACAATAAGTTTAACTATTTGGGCTTTAGAAGACAATCAGAAAACTTTTAAGCCAATTTTAGATCAGTTTAGAGTTTTATATCCTAATGTCAAGATTAATTATGTTTTAAAAGATGAGGCAACCCTTGAGGAGGATTATATTAAAGCCTTAGCCGATAATAATCCTCCTGATCTTTTTATGATTTATGATAGTTTGCTCCCTGTTTTTTGGAATCGGATCTATTTTTTTGACCTCTCTCGAGAAAAAAATTTTAACGCTTTTTATCTTCAACAAGTTTATCCTGATAATATTATAAAAAGAATCCTTCCAGAAAATAGATATTTAGCTGGTATTCCTTTATATATCGACACTTTAGCTCTTTATTATAATCAAGATATTTTTAATTACTTAAACATTCCTTTACCGCCAAAAAATTGGTCAGAAGTTATTAATTTAATTCCAAAAATAAGAAAAGTTAATCAAAGAGGCCAAATAGAAAGATCTGCTATCGCTTTAGGAACAATAAATAATGTCGATAATTTAAAAGATATTTTAGCAATGTTTCTTTTTAATTTTGGTAATTCTATTATTAAAGAGAATAAACAGTCTGCTTTAAATGAGAAAACCGCCCAAGAGGCAATTAATTTTTATCTTCAATTTTCTAATCCTAAATCTCTTTCTTATACCTATAACGAGAATTTTCCTAGTTCTTTAAAATCATTTGCCGAAGGAAAAACCGCGATGGTTTTAGGTTATTATACTGATAAAAAAATTATCGAAAGCTATAATCCTTTATTAAATTACAAAGTTACTTATCTTCCCTATTTAAAATCAGCTGAGACAAAAATTAATTATCCAAAATCTTTATTAGTAGTAGTTTCTAATCGTTCTTCAAAAGTTAATTTAGCTCTTACTTTTTTGAAATTCTTATCTCAAAGTCAAACCGCGGAATTGTACTTTACTTTAACAGGTAAACCACCGGCAAGAAGAGACTTAATTCAAGCCCACTTAAATGATCCTAAAAGCGGAGTTTTTATCCAACAAATTCTTACTAGTAAATTCTTTTATCAATTTGATAGCAAAAAAATAGAAGAAATCTTTAAAACCCTTTTAGAGGAAATAGTGTATCAAAATTATTCAGTAGATCAGGCTTTAAAAAGAGCAAAAGATCGTTTTGAATTTTATTGGCAACAAAATAATGACTAAAGTCTTAAAGATTCAAAAAATTTTAAAATTTTTCTTTGCTTTATCTTTTTTCCCTTTTTTAGTTTACTCTGCTGGCTTAGTCCCCTGCGGGGGTCCGGGGGAACCAGATTGTACCCTGTGTAACCTTTTGGATATGATTGAAAATATTTTAGATTTTCTTTTTAAAGAAATTTTTCCTTTAATTATTATAATAATGATTTTTTACGGAGGTTTTTTATGGTTATTATCCGGTGGCCGAGAAGAAATGATCAAAAAAGGACAAAAAACAATAATATATGCCATTATTGGTTTTGTTATTGCTTTGTGCGCTTATATAATCGTTCATACTTTATTCTGGCTTTTAGCAACAGTATTTCAAGGAGAAGATTTTACTGGTACTTGGTTTAATATTAAATGCCAATAAATTTATAATTTATTATGACTAAAAAAAATATTTTTAAAATAAAATTTTATATTCTGTTTTTTATTTTCTTTTTTCTTTATTTCCCTTTTTTTGTTTTTGCTGATTTAGTAATTCCAAATCCCTTAAGAAAAACCAGTACTATTTGGGAATTAATCGACGGATTGCTTAAAATCGCTTTTAATTTGGCCATTCCTATTACTGTTGGGGTAGTTATTTATGCCGGATATTTGTATATTACTTCTTTTGGGAATGAGAAAAAAATTCAGCAAGCTCATAAAGCTTTGATTTGGGGTTTAATTGGTTTCGGAACAATTTTAATTGCTAAAGGTATCCCTGCTTTAATTCAAAACTTTTTGATAAGTTAAATTTGACAAAAAATTATTGATTTTTTAAAATTAAAGAAAATAAATAATTTTAAAAATATGAAATATTTTTCTAAAAATTTAATAATTTTTTCGTTGCCTTTATTAATTTTTTCTCTATTTTTTTTAAAAATTAATATTGCCTTGGGACAAGATGCAAATTTAATAAATATTCCTGAGATTTCCCTTGATCCTTTTCAGATTTTATGGAAGGCTGTTAACTGGTTCTTTAATTTTGTTATTATCTTTGGCATTATCTTTATAATTTATGCTGGTTATACTTATGTTACCTCTGGTGGTGATAGTGGCAAAACAAAAAAAGCCATGCAAATATTAATGTTTGCTTTAATTGGTATTGCCATTGCTCTCTTAGCAAAAGCTTTGATTAATTTTGTTTCTGAATGGATTGGAGCAGGAAAAATTTTGGAGGGAGGGACTACCCAGCAAGGTGGTAGCACACGTACCAGTAGACCGGCAGAGACCTATTTTCCTTTCTATGTTCCTCCCGAATATAAGTAACTAATTTAAAAATAAAAATTTAACCTCTTAACTTAAGCTAAGAAAATTTATGAAAAAAAATCTTATAAAAATCCTCTTTCTTTCTTTAAGCTTTATTTTGGGTTTTAACTACTTTTTTGTTTTCGCTTTAGAGGAACCTCCTCTAACTTTTCAAAAGACAGTTCCTACAGAAATACAATTTTTTGGTCAACAAGGAATAATAATAATGGCTGTTAACTGGTTCTTTAATTTTGTTATTATCTTTGGTATTATCTTTATAATTTATGCTGGTTATACTTATGTTACCTCTGGTGGTGATAGTGGCAAAACAAAAAAAGCCATGCAAATATTAATGTTTGCTTTAATTGGTATTGCCATTGCTCTCTTAGCAAAAGCTTTGATTAATTTTGTGGGTTCTTGGATAAAGGGTAGTGAATTTAAGTTAGATATTCCCGGGTTATAATATAAAAAGAAAAAAATACGGTCGAAAAATTAAAAATTTTAAGGTCGAAATAAAAAAATAACATTAAAAATTAAAAAATAATTATGAAAAATTTAACCTCTCTTTTGTTCAGTACTCTTTTAATCTTTAGTTTATTTGTTATACCTGTTTTGGCTGAAGAAAATAATGCCACTCCTCCCTTAGGAGATTATCCTATTGGAGAATTCCAGAAGGTTACAGAAGGAGTCTCTATTCAACCTAAAAGTTTAATGGAAACTGCCCTAAATTGGGTTTTTAATATCGTGTTAGTAGTGAGTATTATTGTTTTAATATATAGCGGATATCTTTATGCTACTGCTGGCGGAGATCAGGTAAAAACTAAAAAAGCAATGAGCACTTTAATTTATGCTATCATTGGTATTGCTATTGCTTTAGCAGCAAAAGCATTAGTAAATATTGTTGCTCAATTTTTAGGTAAATCAGGAGGAGTATTTCCACCTCAAGGAAAATAGAGATTAAATTTATTTAAGAAAAAAGAAAACGCCCATAAAAATGGGCGTTTTCTTTTTTAAATTTCCGGCTTATTTAAAGCTTTAAATTAGTGCCGAGGGTGGGATTCGAACCCACAAGTCAAAAGACACAAGGTCCTAAGCCTTGCGCGTCTACCAATTCCGCCACCTCGGCTTTTTTATTCTTCTTCAATAATTTTTAGAGTTTTCTTTTTATTTCTTTCTAATTTTGGCAGTTTAATTGTTAAAAGGCCATTTTTAATAACTGCTTTTGCTCTATCAGCATCAATTTCTTTGGGCAGAATAACGGATCGAGAAAATGGCCCCCAAAAACATTCTTGATAGTAAAATTTTTTAATTTCTTTTTCTTTTTCATCAAATTCTCTTTTTCCGCTGATAGTAATCATATCATTAGTAATTGTAATATCTAAATCTTCTCCTTTTACTCCTCCAATGAAAGATTTTAAAATTAATTCATTTTCTGTTTCAAAAAGATCAATGGCTAATTCCCCTTCCTCTTCTTGAGAGGGCCAATGAACTTTTTCTAATCCTTCATCGTTATTTTTAAGATGCTTTATTGGAATCATGTTTTTTAGATTATTTTAAGTTTTTTTATTATATCATAAAAAAAGAATTTTAAAAAGGATATTTTATCGGCTGACGAATTGCCTTTAAAAACCGACCCCATTTAAAAATTAAAATTATTAGATTAATGAAAATCATTAACATTACTAAAAATATCGAAAAACTAAAATGTAACATAAAATAATTAAAAAACCAATGGAAGAAAGTAGCAATAACCAAGCCCTTAAAAAGAAAAAGATTTTTTCTCTTAAGCAAATATAAAGCAAAAAAATAACCTAAAAAAGCGCTGGTTAAAGCATGCAAAAGGTTGGCTCCTAAAAACCTTAAAAACAAAAAAGATAAAGCAGAAGAAAAACTATGACTCAAAAATATTTCTTTAAAAGCAACGCCTATATTTTCCACAAAAGCTAGACCCAAGCCGAAAGAAATTAAATAAACAATCCCATCTACGGCTTCGTCAAAATATTTATTCTTTTTTAAAATTATAAAAGGAATGAAAAGTTTAAAAATTTCTTCTATAAAAGCGGCAAAAAAAAGGGGAATTTCTTTTAAAAAAATATTTTGAAGATAATAAATAAAAGGAGCGCTAATAATGCCTAAAAGAAATAGAATAAATAACCAAAATAGAGGCTCTGGTTTTTCTTTATCTATTCTTAAGAAAAATTTTATCCAAAAAAAGATAGGAAGATAAGCTAAAATAATAGCTAAAATTAAAGACGAGGCCATTTTTCAATTAAAATTAGTTTCTCTTTTTCCCCTATTTTAGGCAATTGTTGGTACAAATATTCGGTTATAAAAGGCATAAAAGGATGGAGAGCAATTAAACTGTTTTTTAAGATAAAATATAAGAGATATTGGGCCGAACTTTTATCTTTATTTTCTCGGATTCTTATTTTCATTTCTTCAACAATTTTATCAGCAAAAGTAAACCAGAAGTAGCGATAAATTGTTTCTCCTGCCAAAGCAAAGCGGAAATTGTCTAAATGTTTTTCCGTTTCTTTAATCACTTTCAAAAAATCTTTTAAAATTTTTTTATCCGAATTTTTTAAAGCTGGTTTTTTCTTTAAATCATTGATATTCATTAGAACAAAACGAGTGACATTATAAACTTTATTAGCAAAATTTCGAAAGCCTTTAATCTTTTCTTCAAATAAAATAATATCTGAACCCATTCCTGTCCCCATAACAAGAGCCATTCTTAAAGCATCTGTTCCATAAAGTTCTATTACCCCTAAGGGATCAATCACATTCCCTTTAGATTTAGACATTTTTTGACGGTCTTTATCTCTGACTAATCCGTGAAGATACACTATTTTAAAAGGAATTTTTTTAGTTCGATAAAGGCCAAGCATTATCATTCTTGCTACCCAGAAAAATAAAATATCCCAGCCTGTCTCCATAACATCTGTTGGATAAAATTTTTCAAAATCTCCTTTTTTTGTGGTCATTAAAGTAGCAAAAGGCCATTGACCAGAAGAAAACCAAGTATCTAAAACATCTGGATCTTGATAGATATTTTTACTTTGGCAATAAGTGCATTTTTTGATTTTTTTTAAGCTCACAATAATTCCTTTTTCATTGCGGCATTTTTTGGTTTTTTGCTCTTGGCAATAATAAACTGGTATTTGAATTCCCCAACAAATTTGTCGCGAAATATTCCAATCTTTTATATTTTTTAACCAATGAAAAAAGACCTTTTCAAAATTTTTGGGAATAATTTTAATTTTTCCGCTTTTTACTGCTTCGATAGCTAAATCTTTTAAAGATTTTTTATTTTTCCCATAGGGTTTATTTAAAGCAATAAACCATTGATCCATTAATAATGGTTCTATCGGTGATTGGCATTTGTAGCAATGACCAACTGTATGAGTGATTTCTTCGATTTTTTCTAAATTGTTCTGGTTTTTTAAAATTTCAACAGTTTTTTCTCTGGCTTCTGAGATTTTTAAGCCATTTAATGGACCGGCGAGATTGTTTAAACGGCCATTAAAATCAATAATTTGTCTTGGATTTAAGTGATGATCTTTGCTAATTTCAAAGTCTAAAGGATCATGGGCAGGTGTTATTTTTAAAATTCCACTCCCAAAATCTTTTTCTACTCGATAATCAGAAATTATAGGAATTTCTCTTTTGGTAATTGGTTCAATAACATATTCGCCTATTAAATGTTGATATCTTATATCAGAAGGATTAACCGCTAAAGCAACATCGCCAGGAATTGTCTCGGGTCGAGTGGTGGCCACGATTATTTTTTCGCTTTTATTTTTTAATTGGTATTTTACATAATAAAGCAATCCTTTTTCTTCTTGATATTTCACTTCTAGATCAGAAAAAGCTGTTTGATGTTTTGGACAGTAATTGACTATTCTTTTTCCGCGATAAATTAATCCATCTTTGTAAAGCATTTCAAAAGTTTTTAAGACAATTTTAACGATATCTTTATCAAGAGTAAATTTTTCTCGAGAAAAATCGCAAGAAGCTCCTAATTTTTTTAATTGCTTATAAACAATTTTTCTATTTTTTTGAGTATATCGATAAATTAATTTATAAAATTCTTCTCTAGTAAAAGAAAAGCGAGATTTTCCTTCTTTTTCCAATTTTTTTTCAAAAACTACTTGTGTTTCAAAGCCAGCGTGATCTGTCCCAGGGAGCCATAAAGTTCTTTTTCCTTTTAACCTTTGATAACGAATGATTAAATCTTGTAAAGTAACAAAAACAGCATGACCAATATGAAGAGGATCATTAGCATTAGGGGGAGGCATAATAATACAAAAATGCCCTTTTTTTGATTTAGGCAGATTATCTGGGTTAAAATAGCCGCTTTTTTCCCATAACCGATAAATCTTTGGTTCTATTTTTTGGGGTTGATAAACTTTTGAATAAAGCATTGATTAAAAAAGTTTATTTGCTTCTATTTTAATATTTTGCCAATTGACTTTTGGGGCTTTTTTATAATAATAATCAAAAAATCCCGCTAAAGCAATCATTAAGGCATTATCTAGGCTATATTGAAGTTTAGGGAAAAAAATCTTTAAAGCAGGAAAGCTTTCTTTTTTCTCTAAAATTTTTTCTCTTAATCTTTTGTTAGCGCTCACTCCCCCGCCTAAAATTAAAGATTTAACCGAATATTTCTCAATGGCTTTAAAGCTTTTTTTTACCAAAACATCAGTAATTGCTTCTTCTAATTCATAAGCAAAATAATTTTTTAATTCTTTTTTTTGTTTTTTGGAAAGTTTTTGATAGCTATAAAGAAGAGCTGTTTTAAGCCCAGAAAAAGAAAAATTAAAATCTAAAGAGTTAATCATTGGTCGAGGAAGAAAAATATCTTTTTTAACTCTTTTTTCTCTAACTTTTTCTGCTAATTTCGCTATTTCTGGCCCTCCCGGATATTTTAAACCTAAAATTCTTGCTCCTTTATCAAAGCATTCACCGGCAGCATCATCTAGTGTTTGGCCAAGAATTTTATAGTGAGAAAAATCTCTTAGGTAAATCAAAAGCGTATGTCCTCCAGAAACAATTAAGCCAATAGCTGGGAAAATTTCTTTTTTTTCTTTGAAATTAATTTCTTGTTTCTCTTTTAAATTAGGCAAAAGAAAACTTAAAAGATGTCCTTTTAAATGGCTAATGCCTATAATTGGTTTATTGAAATACCAGCTTAAAGTTCTTGCGAAATTGACACCAATTAAAAGAGCTATTTCCAGTCCAGGACGATTAGTCACAGCAATTAAACTAATTTGAGAAAATATTTTTTGAATATCTTTTTCTTTTGAAAATGCTTCTTCTAAAGCTTTTTTGAAAACTATGTCTATATTTTGGGCATGAGCTCGGCAGGCTAATTTTGGGACAACTCCTCCGTATTTTCGGTGAATTTTGATTTGGCTAGCAACAACATTGGAAAGAGGCTGAATAATTATTTTCCCTTTCTTTTTTTGATTTTGAACTTTTAAGAAAGCAATAGAAGTTTCATCGCAAGAAGTTTCTACGCCTAAAATAATCATTTTAAATTGAAATAATCATTTAAAAATAAAAAAGTTTAAAATGATAGCGGCGCCAATGGGATTTGAACCCATATTCCGGGATTGAAGGCCCCGTGTCCTATCCTGGTTAGACGATGGCGCCTTAAAACTTTTAAAGTTTAACAAAAAAAAGGCCAAAAATCAACTCTCTTGACAAATTATAAAATTTATGATTTACTTTTAATAGCACTTTAAAATTAATTAGGAGGTGTGCAGAATGAAAACAAGAGTAGTATTATGGGTTTTGGTGCTAATTGGAATTCTGATGGGTGGTTGTATTGTGGTAGAGCAGCCTTCGCAGCAATGCTGCCAGCCTCAGCAGTCGCAGCAGTGTTGGTTGACTGTAACATCAGCCAGCCCTGATGTTTGGGGATATGTTTTTCTGAACGGTTACAACACAGGAATATTTTTGAGTTGTTACTCTAGAGTCCAAATAGCTTTTCCGTGTGGTTGTTTTGTGGTTCAAATAGTAGACCAGTGGGGCGTAGGCTCCCACTGGGAGTATGCGTGTTCAGGTGAGGAGGTAGTTTTTTATTATTGGTAAATTTTCAGCCCCCTTTTAAAGGGGGCTTTTCCTTGTTTTTAACTTATTTTTTATTACTATTTGAATTATTAAATTCTATCTTTGGCAAAGGAAAATGGAAACTATGAAGGGCTTTGATAATTATTAAGGTTCTTATTGTAAAATAAATTATTGAGATTAAGAATATACCTCCGATTATTAAAAGTAGCTTCCACCACATTTTAAAAACCTCCTTATTAATAAATTTTTAAAGAGCGAAGATAATAAATCATAAAACATTTATAAAAATATGTCAATTTTTCATTTTTTTGTTTTTTATGATAAGATGAGAAAAATTCTATGAAC
>Ga0209809_1001333_pt1 | contig 20095 bp, 18 predicted proteins | sample YNPMSTMetaG_FD_186172 | JGI IMG/M metagenome (GOLD analysis project Ga0209809, IMG submission 186172) | Anoxygenic and chlorotrophic microbial mat microbial communities from Yellowstone National Park, USA - YNP MS-T MetaG (SPAdes) (version 2) ...
GCTGGAGGCGTTGCGCCGCCTCGCACGGACCTACGAGGAGGGCGCATACAAATACAGCCGAGAAACTTCATTGCCCCTGACGTATGAGAACTGGAAGCAGGGCAATGCGGAGTTCTTCACGGACGCCTTCAATCACGTGGTGGAGCATATCTTTGCTTGGGCACAGGGACTGGACTTAGGAGAGCCGGGCGAAGACCATCTCGCACACGCCGCGTTCGGACTTTTTGCGATAATGTGGGCTGAAGAGAAAGGGATCTTGCCAGCCAAGATACACCTTTCCAAACCGGCGTCTCCTTCGAAACCTGTTTCGGATCGAGCGCCGGTCCACGCGGCGGAAACAACCGCTCCAGCCCGTATGTTGCCTCACCGCGACGAATCATCCCGCGTATCCGGGCGTAGAACGCTTCGCCGGGGAAAGGCAAGTCGGTGAGCCCCTCCTGCTGCGCCCAGCGCCACGCCATGCGGATGTAGTTGATCGTGCGCCAGACCGCAAAGCGGTCTCCGCATCCCTGCCGCACGGACAGCAGCACCTCGTGCAGGTCCACGGCGGTCATTTCTCCTAGTTTGATGTTCTCCGCCTGCGCCTGCCACACCCACCGCAACACTCTATCCCAATGTTTTCGGTAGCGTTTGCGGCGCAGACGCACGCGTTCGAAGTAATACCGCGTGAGCATCTGTCCGAGCGTCATAGCTTGGCGGGTTTGCTAGGTACCCTGGGTTGCTGGGCTTTTACGTTGGAGGAAACTACGGACGGTCTGGCGAGCCCCAATGTTTTTGGAGACGGTGAATTCTCCGCTTTCTGCAGCGCGCTCCAAAAGGTTGGTAACATATCGTCGAAAACCTGGAGTAAGAAGTTCCGTAGGGATTCGCGACGCCGCGACGCGATCTTCGACGATTTGACTTGCTCGTTCAATAGCCGATACAAGCTGCTCCTTAGTTGAAGCGCGCTCGGATTTAAGGAAACGTTGGAAGGCTTCTCGAACATTTCGGTCCTTTGTAATCAATGTGACAACGTCGGAATATACGTCTTTGAATACCCCCGGTTTCTGCATTTCCTCCAACACGTTGTCCGTGATGGCGGTGGGGATAAGTTCCTTGAACTGCTGTTTGGTCAGCCGCTTTCCTGCGGCCTCCGCCGCTTTGATCGTCTTGGCCATGTGGACTACTCCGAGCTCGTTGATCAGCCGGAAGACGGCCCAAATAGCCGCTTGTCCCTCCATCGGAGTCAGCCCGTGTTCCGGTGCACGCGTCACGGCGGATTGAAGCAACTGCTCCAGACCCTTCAAATATTCGCTCTTAAATGCATCGCTGTGTCGCGTCAACATTTGCCTGGCCGCTTCCTTCATAACGTCGAGGTCTCGAACTTTCTGTGCGGCCTCAGCCACTACACCTCGTGCTGCAATGTACCCCGGCGTTGTGAGTTCAACGCCGCCGACGCTGACTGCCATTTGCGCGAGCGGCTGTTGCTGCAACAGTTCCGGCGACAGGAAGAGGGCCTTCTCCATAAGGGTGTCAATGGCCCCGGGTCCTTCGGCCAGCAGCGATGGGTAGAAGTCTCGGACCTTGTTGCCCGAGAACCAGAGGCGTGCAACCAGTTCTGACTTCTGCAGTTGTTCCTCCAGCTCCAGCATGCCACGCACCAGGTTGGGCACGTGTGTGGTCATGCCGGTTTGCCCCGGCTTCCCCATCACCTCTGAAATGGCAAAGCGCAGCGCGTCCAGCACGGGCATCGTGCGGCGGTTTCGCGAGTACTCAGTCAGTAGGTCGAAGGCCACAGCCATGGCGGTGGGAACCGTCATCCGAGGCGATAACGCAGCGTGCATCGCGGCCCACCGCCGGTAGTCCTCCTTACCCAACAGCGGCTCCAACACGGCCCGGCTCTCGTGGTACCACGGAGCGGCGCCGCCTGCCGCGCCGACAGCTATGATTTCCTCCGGCGTGACCAGGCGTGACTCTTCGGTCGGGGAAGCCTTCAGAATGTTCTGGAAGAAGCGGTCTACGGCTAAGACGTGCTTACGGCTGAGTGCACGCCGTGTTTCAGGTTCAACAAAGTCTAGCACAGATCCAAAGTCGATGTACAAGTTGATGGGAAACCGTTTGATGGACCCGTCTTTATCCCGGACCTGAAACACGGTTTTATAGGCCTCGCTCTCGGCTTCCGCTCCATAGGCCCCGTATCGGGGATACACGTTGGCGGATTTGACCCCCGGCAACCCCGTGTCGGGGTCTACGACAGATCGAAGATCTTGCCAGGCGGAATCGTAAGCGAGGTGCCAGTTTTGCCCCCCGCGTGCTGCCAACCGCCGCCCCTCCGCGGTGCTCATCCACGGTACGAAAAACGCTGGCCCGCGGTCTTCGGGCGTTGGCGCCTCGCCGCGTACTTCAATCGGAAGGTATCGGTCTCTGTGCAACCGAGCACGCAGGCTCCACATGCGGTATGTATTGGCGTCGTCGGTGAGCACCCCGCCCGGGTTTGCCCACGTTACGATCTGCCACGGGCGACCGCTACGGATGTACTTCTCGAGGCCTTCCGCTGTGGTGAGATTGATCAGCGGAATGTCGCTCGACAGCAGGCTGACTTTTCCCTCCGGGTGTGCCACCGCCAAATATCCTTCGCTCTTCAATTTGGTCAGCCACGATTCCACCCCCTTTGCATCGAGGTTCTGTAATTCTTCGCGGTTGGTGAAGTACACGCGGTGGCGCGGAATGGCGGCAAAGGACAGCTTGTGGGTTCGCGGGCGGGTGACGAATTCGTCCGGTGCCCCCGGCGGCAGTTTCCCGTCTTCCAACAGCCAGGCCTGTGCCTCTTTACGGATTCCTTTCTTGGTGGGTACCTGCCTCTCAAAGACGGCAATGGGAAGCTCTTGCTTGACGAGTTCCTCGTCGAGTTCACTGGCGGCGGCGGTGGCGGCCTTTTTAGGGCGTAGCAGCTGGCTCAACGGTTTCTTTGCGATGGAGGCCGCGGTGCGGTCAAAGGCTTCCATCAGTTGCGCGGTCTTGGCGTGCCCGACCGGAATTCCGCCCAACATACCGGCAACCATGGCCTCTTGGGCGATTCCCCGCGGCGTGATTTCCGGTTCTGTCTCTCCGGGGGCCGGTGGTGGGATGAGACCCCGGTTCGCAAGGAGCATCCGCATGGCGGGAGGGACCGCTACTCCCGCGGCCGCCAGTCCCGCGCCCAACAGCGGGTTGATCGCGCTGCCCAAGACCGCGCCCGCCGTGGAAAGCAGGAACTGTGCTCCCGGCCCGGTGGAGATGTCGGCCAGTTTGGCGAGGAACGGGTGTGGCGTGCCGGCAAAGAACTCCCCCCGCGTAAGCGGTGCACGCAGTTGGTGTTCCGGCACGCTGGGCGGCGCAGGTGGCGGCGTGGCGGCGTCCGTGGCGGCGGCCGCCGCTGGCGGTGCCTGTGGCGGTTGCGTTTGGGAAAGTGCGTCGAGCAGGGAGGGGTTCGGCATTACTGCTCCTTCTGCTTCTTCTCAATCTGGTATCGTCCTGCCTGTGCGGGTAAACTCAGGACGCCACGGGCTGCTACGCGCCCGGCGGCGCGTCCGACCGGCCCGCCGGGGGACGGAACCGGCACTTGGAACGCGACTTCTTCAGCGAGCTCCGGAAGAGAGATCAGCATCTTTCCGGCCGTTCTGGCGGACATGTCTCTGGGAGAGATTCGGGATAACTTCCGAACTTCACGCGGTATCGGTGCGTACGTGTGAATATCCGGTCCCATTCCCCCTACGCCGATGCGGAAGCGCTGCGCCAGTTCGGTCTCTTCCCCCGGCGGAATGCCTTCCCACCCGAGGCGGTACCGGCCTGCGAGATTGGAGGCAAGCAGTTTGGCGTCCCCATAACTCTTTGGCAGGTTACTGACGTAGTCCGCCAATGTTGCAATGTCAGGCAGCGCTTCGCGTGCTTCCGAAGACAACACAGCCAGCGCCCTGTCTGGGTGCCGCTGAATCAGTTCTTGCGCTTTGCGGCTGAGCAGATCACGAATTGCATCCGCTTCCGCCTGCAGCGCCCGCGTGTCAATCTGCATCTTGCTGGTTACGGCGGGCTTTTCACGCGTTGCTTGGTAGTATCGTTCCAGTTCGGCATTCAGCACCTGCAAACGTTGCTGTGCCTCTCGGACGGTCGTAAATGGCAGTTCTTTCGCGTTGTATGTTCGTTGAAGCGCCGCAAGATCTTCCTTCTTCAGTATGTCAGTGCGCGCACGAAGGTTCGCTCGGAGTGAATCGAAATCGGCCTTGGTGAGTTTCTCGTTCCCAAACGGCTCCAAGAACATCTTCTCGTAGCGCTTCCACAGAATATCTTTCACCCCGCGTGCCACTGCGGCCAGTTCTTCGGCGTCACGCAGTGGTTTCTGGAACGGCCCGTGCGCAGGCCTAATCTTGGTTACGTCTTGCGGAAAAGTGTCGAGGACCTCCCCAGTTCTCGTATTGACAAGGTATTGAGACCCCGTGTATGGGTCTCGCATTTCGAGAAACTCGACTTTTCCGATCCGCCTTCCCGTTGCACCCGGTATTTCGCCTGCGAACCGTCGGGCACCGGAGAGCATCTGTGACAGGTGCCCCATTGCAGTGACCTGTCCCCGGTATGGATCCAGGGCTTCGGCTTTCGGCCACAAACCGCGGCTAAGTTGCGCTTTTTGCAGCATGCCGTATGTGGTTTCGGCCGGTGACAGAACCGTTTCCCGCAACACCCCCGCGCGAAAGCCCTCGCCTAATGGTGCGCGGATTCCGAACCCCCGTGTGATCACGCGGGGGACAGCCGATGCGGCTTCGGCCACTTCTTGCGCGATGTTGGTCGGTGTGCCGCGCCCTCCGCCCAGTGCGGCCATGAGCGTCCCGCCCGTTGCTTCCCCCAAGGTGGAGGACACCGGAAACTCGCCCGTTTCGCGGTATTTCTGCAGCCCGTGCAATCCCGCGGCGGAGGTCGCCATGGCCGTTCCCGCCGCTAGCGGAGAAACGAACATGGCAGGCAATGACACAGCTTGGGTGGCTCCCAGTAAGGCTCGGGCGAGGCCCTGTCCGACGTCGCCTTGTTGGATGTTGCGGATACCTTCACGTAACTCAGAGGCGCCGTGCGTTATCGGTGAAATGGCGATAGATGCCAGCGTTTTTATCAGTCCATACGCCGGGTCTTCAAGTCCCGCCTGGACGAGGGCTTCTGGCAGGGTGTACAGCCCCTTGAACGGCTCGACCACACCGCGGAAAAACGGGCCGATGCCCTCACGCACGCCTGTGTCTGCGCTGACTTGCCGGGGCAGCGGGCCGCCACCGGCCTGCACGCCTTGGTCGGCTATGAATTTCGCGAACTCATCGTAGACCTCCGGGTGAACGTACCCGGGTGGCAGCCTGCCGCTTAGCGCCGCGGCGATGAATTGTTCGTCAGTAATACCCTCCGCGCGATGGAGCAGTTTTAGGGCTTCCTGGGGCGCCACGCCTTTGAGAAGCGCCTCCCGGTAGGGTTGGAACATGTGTTCCATTATTGGGCGCGCGTCGGGCTCCGCGTGTTGCAGGAAATCATCCAGCGGCTTTACCGGATTGGGCGTTAGGTTCGGCATCGTTTACCTGGTTTGGCCGGGTTTGACTTCACTCGGCCGGACGGTGAACCATTTGATTGTCTTGCCGCCGTGCGGCTGAGCCCCGGCGGATGGCGGTGCCTGCGTGGGCAGAGCGTGCGTTTCAAGTTCCACGCCGGGTTTTTTCGCTTCCTGCTCGACTTGCACAAGGGCGGCGACGCCGGGATCCAACCGCGGCATTGTCAGAAGCGGGGCCGACATCTGGTATAGCCCTTCTCCAATGGCCGTATTGGCTTTGGAGGTGGCGCCAATGACGCTTTGAGTAAGTGCGGACCAAGCTCCATGCAGTTGCAAGGCGTAACGCCCCAGTGCGGCGAGCATGCCGCGTGCGGACTCCGGACCAAAGAACAATTTAAGGAAATCGCTGTATCCAAGGGTCAGCTCCACCGAACCTTTCCCCTGCGTGTGGAGGAAGGAGAGCCACGCCGCAACTTGCGACAAGGTTAGATAGTAATTGGCCATTTCCGGAGAAGTAAAGAGTCCCTTGGCGAGTTGCAGGTTGATTTTAGGATCCATCGTTAGGCGTTGCCACAGTCGTCCAAGGTACGTTGAGAACTGGCCCGGTTTGTCCATTGTGCGCGCCACTTCCTCTCCGGCTTTCATGATTTCGGCCTGCAGTTCCGGAGATTGTTGAATTGATTTCAGTTTGCTGTACAAATTCGGGTTGTCCAGAATCGTGGCGAGGGAATTAATTAGATTGGTGACTTCGTGCGAAGCCAGCAGAGACATTTGTCCCTGCTTGAACGTCGACATACCCAGAAGCGTGCGCGCTTCGTATATGCTGGCTCGGAGTTTATCCAGATTAAAGCGGTCAAGAGAAAGCCCTAAATACGGAGCCCGCTCCATATAGTTCGATAGACGCTCCAGCATTTGCCATAGCTGTGCGGGGGGCGCACCCGATTGGAGGGCCGCCGCAAACATGTCCATACCACCTTTCAGCGCCGTGCGAAACTCCTCCGGTAGGTCTTTGCTGTTGAGCAGTTTGGCCAGAGAGTCTTTGGCGGAGTCAAAGGTTGCACCGATGGCTTGATAGATTGGAGCGGTTAAGGACCGTTCGCCCTCAGGCGTTACGGCCCATGCCCCGTACGGGCCTTGGTAAATGTCGGGCTTGAAGAGCTCAGCACGCTTCAGGAGCATGCTGTAAGGGGGGTACAGGGCGGTGGTAGCTAGCTTCTGCTGCTCCAGTTGCCGCTCGGCAGTTTGCTTGGCGAGCTCTTCAGAGGCTTTGGCCAGTTCGATGCCGCGCTGATATGGGGCTTCCAGTCCCCCGGCTAGCGCCTGTGCAAGGTTGGAGATTGCAAATCCCGGGCCGGAGACCAGTGGGGGCGGCGCCATGCGTCGCAGCGTGTCCAGCATCATGCCCAGCCCGGTTTGAGCCCAGTGCGGCAGTTTGCTTTTTGCGCCCTCGGGTAAAAGCTCACTCAGCCCCACCGGCACGATGTCTTTGCCGGTTTGGCCAAGGCCTGCGGCCTGCCGTCGGTATTCGGGCGGAATCTCGGCTGGGGAGAGCGGTGGGGGGATAGGCGATTGGTGTTCGGGCGGCTGCTGGGACACATCGGGATCGGAAGGCACTTCCGATTCACGTGGTGTTTCGATGAACGGTGCGAATCCGGCGGAAACGGGGGGAAAGGGTGGAGTAATGAACGGCATGTTACTTCGAGTTCATTTGCAGTTGTTCGATGCGTTCCAGCCTGTGAATGATATTGTCTAACTGGTGGTCAATGCGATCCACACGCTCTGTCAGACGCCCGTAGCCGACAATGCCTTGAGCCAAAAGAGCTATCGCGGCTACCAGTATACCTGTAGTCTGGGCGATTCTCCACAGGTTTTCCATAGGCCCTCCCATAAGTTACGGTGGTATACCTAGTCACCGGATTGTCCTCTACCGCTACCGCCGCGGTTTCTCACCCACTGCCCCATCCCATACCAGCCTTGGCCGGTTTGACCAAAGATGCTACCAGCAATGCTTTGCGGCATTCCTAATACACCGAGGCCAAAGGATAGTCCTGGGCCGAGCACATACGGCAACCACGTGCCGAGGCCGCTGGTCTTCTCCTCGGTTCTACCCGCCATACGCTGTTGCATCTGGGCTTCGCGCAGCGCAGTGCTGAGTGCGTCTTGTCCAATCTGCAACGGCGTGTAGGCCATGGCGGCTCCGGCCGCGGCGCGTTGCAAGGCGGCGGCCTGCTGCAAGGCGTCCAGCAGGGCTTGCGCCTTCTGAGATTGGGTTTGTAGGGCGATGTTGGTGAGTTGCTGAGCCATCATAGGCTGCAACACGTGTCCGGCCATGCCCATCTGGCGCAGGTTCTGCATAGCTGCGGCGGCCTGCGTTGCGCCCATTTGCCCCAGCATGCGGTGGGCCTGCCCCACACCCAGCATTGTGTAGGCAGCACGCACGGGGTCGGTCAGATACTGTTGCAATACCGCTGTGCCCGCCGGAAGCAAGGACTGATAGGTGGCCAGCGACATCGGGTCGAAAGCCAGGCGCTGTTGGTTTAGCGCCAGCTCTCGGGCCAGGTCGCTTTGGGTGATATCCCTTTGTTCCGTCGTGACCTTTTTGGTGGACATTAGAGCCTCCGCTTGAAGCGGAATTCCGGTGCCTCCGAGGTGTTCTCCGCTCCCATCTTCTGAAGGACGTTGATGAATGCCTCGTCGGAGGTTTTCACGCGGTGGTAATATTCGGCCACCCCGCTTCCTTTCAGAAAGTTCTCGATGGCCAGCTGGGCCAGCCACATTGTGCGCGGGTGATGGCCGTTGAAATGCCACGGATCGACCTCCACCACTGTGCGTACGACGGCGAACACCGGGGGGCCGCCGCCCGGTGGGTCCCACGCCAGAACGATGCTGTTGGGGGTCAAGTCCGAGGTGGCGGCGAGCTGTGTGCGCTCTTCATCCGTGGCAAAGCGAACGGTCATACAGTTCTCCTGAGATAGTTTGTAACTCGCAAAGCCGTTGGAGATTTGAGGGCAAATTTGCCAGTGCTTTGAGATTCAGTGTCAGCAAGCAACCCCGTGTCCGCCGCATTGACAAAGATTAGTAATGAGCGATTGGCCGTATCCTCTACGGAGAAAGTGCCCGCATCAGCCAACGCGCGCGCCACCGCGAGAGATTCGGCGGCAGAAACGGTTCCGACGTCAACTTGTACCCGCTCAAATACAATAACCTCGGTCTCGTCGGAAAGCAGCGTTCCGGCGTCGGCAGGATCACGGGCCAGTGTAAGCTGTTCGGCGCCCTCCAGCGTGCCTGCATCAGCTTCGTTGACAGCACGCTGAACTTCAAGCGATTGGGCCTCGTCGGCAGAAACGGTTCCGGCATCAGCCTGTGCCTGCTCAGATACAGCGGACTCGGCCTCGCTGGAAAGTAGCGTGCCTGCGTCGGTGTCGTCGATGGCACGCTGAACTTCAAGCGATTGGGCCTCGTCGGCAGAAACGGTTCCGGCATCAGCCTGTGCCTGCTCGAAGACAATGGTCTCGTCGGAAAGCAGCGTTCCGGCGTCGGCAGGATCACGGGCCAGTGTAAGCTGTTCGGCGCCCTCCAGCGTGCCTGCATCAGCTTCGTTGACAGCACGCTGAACTTCAAGCGATTGGGCCTCAACCGCAGATAAGGTACCACTGTCTGAGTCGGATACCTGGGACCCCAGCTTTCCGCCAAACAGGGTTTCACCGAATAGGCCGGAGCCGAACAGCTCATCGGGCATTTTACACGTTTAGGGTGATCTGCACCGTCAGTACCCAAGTTTGGGTATTGTCCTTTGTTCCCAGCGAGGCCACTTTGCGGTTCAACATCGTGCCGCCGGTGGCGGCGTTGAATACACCCCACTCGTTCCACGCAAAATTGGCTTCGGAGTGGTTGAACGTGGCCCTGAACGTTATTACGTTGCCAGTGACAGTGGGATAACCCGGGTCCATTGCCTTGCGGAACTTGCTCGTTCCCTGCAGGTCTGTCTGGGTGGGGCTGAATGCAGCGGTGCCGTTGCCCACGCCGATGTAGGCATTGGACGAGTCAAAGCGGGGCGTTGCATCCCCCACCGTGTCAGAGGCAACATAATCGCGATAGGCGTTGGTTAAAGGCATGTAACCTCCCTAGTAGATTGTTCGCCAGGCATAGACGTCCGAGGAGTCTTTTGCACACACTTCATAGGCATCTTTGGCGCCTGTTCCCCCTCGGGTGAACCACGTCATTCCTCGCACAGACGCCGAGCACGTAGGCTTCGTCCCGAAGTTTATCGCCTGCCACCCCCCATCACGCATCTGTGCTACGAAATTGGTTTCATTCGAGGTAATCGTTCCAATCTGTAAAACCAGCGCGGCGTTGAGCCTGTTACCTGTACCAAAGGTAAGGTCAGCCGTCGCATTGCCAATAGAATTGATTCCCAACAGTGTGTTGTAAATGCAGTCGTCTTGTTGCGGGAACCAAACTCCCTCGTTCTCGTTTTGCACAGTATTTATGTTGGAAAACACGGTACGGTAAGTGCCACCCAAGATGGAGAGGCCTGTGCGCTTTGAGCGCGCTACGTACAGATTGGAGAAATGGGACCACACTGTGCCGTGAGCTCTCAGCCCGCGGCCTGTGGCTATCTTCTGACCTGCGGACAGCACCGTCACTCCGTCAACGATACAATGCGTGCAGCGCATCCATCGAGGGCCAGCGCCGGTTGCCTCAATCGAACTGAGGTTAGTCGTCATTAAGGCAGTCTCATTAGTGATGTTATAGTCGGACGTGTTCCCAGAACCGGAATCCCGGATGGAAATGTTCCGGTGGCGGTTGTTCAGGCCAACCCACGTTACGATTGCGGCCGAAGAGTTGGACCCACCACCGTGTTTCCAGTTGAGGAACGTCAGGTTTTCAAACACGCTGTCTCTGTAATAGCTGGCCCGGATCGCCGCCCCATCTGCGTTAGGCGCTGTGACATTCTCCCCGTCGAACGTCAAATCACGCAGAGTAATGTTGGAGAGCAGGTTTACCTTGGTCACAGACGACGAGTCCGTTGTTCGAATCGGAATCACCACAGGGGTGTAGAACGTCAATGACGACGCGCCCACGGATTTCACGCGCACTACTTGGGAGAAGTAACTGGTAGCCGAGCCGGTAGTCTGCGACCCGAGTAGGTAGACGTAGTCATCCACTGCGAAGCCGGATGTTGAAGCAACGCTGATCGTATCGGTTGCCGAGTTTGCCCGGTTCGTATTGACATCGGACGTGACGGTGGTGGAGACCACTTCAGATCCGGTAAAAGAAATAGCAGAGAACTGGCTGGTTCCAGAAAAGGTGGGCTTAATCGTGCATGGCCCCTGAATTGTGAAGTTGCCCGCACTGACGGACAGACTGGCGGTGGTCTTGTACGTACCGGGCCCGCATACCAGTGTCCTTCCTGTGCCCGCTACGGCATTGAGTGCATTCTGCCATGCTGTCGTATCGTCCGCGATGCCATCGCCGACGGCACCGTAGGCTTTCACGTGCACGACAGTGCCGCCACTGTCAATCACAGGTGCCTGCAGGCGATCAGAACGAATTTCGGCCACAGTGGTTCCCCCGCCGGTGCGGAAAATCAGGTTGTTGGAGGCACTCTTTCCGAAGTCCCACCGCGTCGCCCCCGCGCGGTCTTGAAACCGTAGGATGCTCTCCTGATCCGCCGTATTACCAGAAAATAGCTCGATGATTGCCGGGCCGTTTCCGATGTTCTGGAACTGTGCCAGGCGGCGTGTACCCCCCACCGTGTTGCGCACGAGCAGGGGGCTGCCGGGATTGGCGGCGCTGGTGTAATCCCAAACTTGAATGCCGTAGCCGGAGTAGTTGGGGTTGTTCTGGTTGGTTCCGATCTTGTTCATCGCTATGGCTAGCCCGGTGGGACTGGTGGAGCCGGTGGAATGCCCACGCGCCTCGATGAAGATACCGTCCGCCGTGCCCGTGTTGTACACGGCGATTGCGGCTGACCCATCGAGCAGGCTGTCCTGAATGTCAAAGCGGTAGCCGTAGTACAGATTGGTGCCGCGGGGCGACGGCCACGTGAAAGTCTGCGTCACGCCGCCGAATCCGGCACCTTGGCCCGTGAAATCGGTATCAAACTTGACTGATCCGGAAACGTGCAGCTTAGCGATGGGATCCCCTATGTTAATGCCAACATTACCGTCACTCCGAATGCGAAGCCGCCACGCGCCACTATGCCACACACCGAACGGCCCGTTGGCGGCAGTGGTAGTTTTCCCCACAAACACGTCGCCACTGCCGTTTGTGTCGTTAAAAAATATACCCGCGGTGAAAGTGTCGTCGTCGCGAAGTTTCAGACGGCCCAGAACGTCCAGCCTTTCATGGGGATCCGTTACCCCTATACCGAGACGCTGGTTACTGGAACTGAAATGCAGCGTGCTTTTGTTCACGATGCCGGAGGCACTGGTGAAGGGCACACGCCCCACTGTGTCCAGATTGCTGGCCCCGCCAACAGCATTAATGGTGGTTCGCACGTTGCCGAGGTTGGGCCCCAACGTGTTCTCAATGGCCTTGATTTCTGCGGCCACTTGGTTGTGGTAGTGAGCGGCGATAGTAGCCCGAACCATTGTGCCGCTGGTGTGGCTCGCTGCAGTAGTGCGGTCGAAACCGCGCCCGCCGGAACACACAGTTAGGGTATTTGCGGCCGTGTCCTTGGCGCAGATTTTGATGATTTCCGAGTCAATGGTCACAGCCGTAGGGACGCGGAAGATAGCCGCGTTCGCCACCGGTAGCGTAGTAGAGGTAGCCGTGATATTGGCGGTCAGCGGGCTTTGAACCAGATTCTCACCTACCAATAGGTCGGTGTCGGTCGCTACCGCATTCGGGTAGACTGCGGTATTTGGGTTTTGCGCCCACATAACGGTGGCGCACAGTGCTGCAATGATTGGCTTACGCATCTTTTCTGTCACCGACTGAAACCACTTGTTCTCGGCAGATGGGACGAATTGCCCTACGGATTTGGTCTTGCAGCGCTTGGATTTGCTGCGCGGCGGCCGCACGCTCCGGCGCGTGTGCGGGAAGGTAGTGCTCGAAGTTTGCCGCGAGGATTTCCTCGATGAACTCGGGAACTCCCCGGCGGAACATCGGTTCGATCACGGTGTTGCCGTTGGCATCCACGTACGGCGGTTTGGTCGCCGTGCGGATGTACTCTTCGAGGTATCTCACAATGTTATCAGGGATGTCAATTGTTACACGCATGGCTTATGAGTATGATACCAAGATGCCGCGACGGAAGGTCAGTGTACCCGTTCCGCCGCTGTCTTTGGTATATCCAAGAGTGACAGTCTGGCCTGAGTAGATGCTATCGACAATGATGCCCATGTTGTTTAGCCTCATTTCTGATGTGGTTCCAGTATCGATTTCAACCGAGAAAGTTCTAGCAAGGTCAAGTATTCCAATTGACAATTTCGCAAACTTGGTCCCATATACGGATGAACCACCCATGTAGCATGTAACAAACGTCGCTGGCGCGACTGAAACACCGGCGCCGTTGGGGCTAATTGTCATATTAGCCCACGGCGCAGTAAATGTCCAACCGGGGTCGCAGTATATCCCTGTGCCATATAATGAATCATTTGATGACAACCATACACGGCGGGTGCTTCCGGCATCTTTTACGACCAGTGGTATCGGCGAGCTCTCATCCATAGTTCCCGTTGCATCACTGGACCCAATTGTGATCTTCAGTCTGCCTAACGAGTCTACCATGAACGGCGTATTGCCGACTTCCGAAATGCCGCCGACCTTCAACTGCCTGAACCAGCCGCCGTCCCAAGCGCCCTGTGTGCCAATAAAGCCAATCTGCTGCCCCGCACCGTTGAAGATTCGGAACCGTCCCGGCATACTGGCCAACGGGCCGATGTCAATGCCGTTCGTTACTATGTGACGGGAGGCAATGGTGCCTGAGACGATCAAATCGCCGTGCACACTGTAAATCTGGAACCGGCGAGACGAGTCCTTGTTAAATTGCGCTTGGTTGAATGTGTTGGGGTTGGCGTTCGTCAGGTCTAGCAGGTCCATTCCCCCGTAGTACACGTTCATTTCGGGAGTTAGGCCTGCTTGGTAGGGATTTTCAACGCCATTGACGTCATAGGAGAATGCGGCTACACGAAGCACGAGTGAGTTAAGGCCGCTGTAGGATAGCGGATCGGGTTCGTAGAAGCTGACATTAGTCAGGCCGCTTTCCCGGGAGGCACTGGCCCGTAGCCGCCACGTTACGCCGTCGTTGGAGGTCTTGATGTTCACACCGCCCCAGCGGCGGTCCGAGGTGGGCGGGAAAAACGACACCGAGACCATCACCGGGCGTGTGCCGTCGGAGGTCGTCACGCGGTTGGAGGTAACATTGAAGTTACTCACCTCGGCCACTCGCGTGAAGCTGGGAACGGGAATCGCCAGCGTGACAGAGGGAGTGAATCCGTCCGTGCGCAGCGTGTTACGGCGGTTGTTGGTATCGACGCTGAGCAAGTAGAATGTGGCGTTGGCATTGGAAGGGGGAAAGTGAGTGGTTTCCCAAATGTAAAACGTGCCGCGTTCTACGCCACTGAGCTGGTATCGGTTTCCATCCACCCAATCGACGTAAATGATCACTCCGCCGAAGCGCACATCGGCGGGGTTGGACCAATCCAGTCGCACGCGGAGCACACGCTGACCATCATAGTTAACGGCATAGCCTAGCACCGTGCCGCCGTAAGAGAACACGCGGGGGGCGAATTCCTCCCCGAAGCCGCCTTGAATCCGGCTGACTGTAACGGTGACGGACGGCGCGGTGTTGATGTCTCCCAGTGTGCCGTCGCCGAATATCGGAACGAAGAAGATCGTCAGGTTCTTGGCACTGGCGGGAACCGGGAACTCTTCACTGACGAACCCGGCCTCGCCTTCGGCGGCGTCGTACACGGGTGTGTCGTTTTCGTGCAAGCCCCGCATGATGATGCGCACGCCCTTGTAGCGGGGCACGGGCGGGTTGACCCAGCTTCCGACCAATCGAAACACCTGGTCTCCGGCCTCGTCAATGCGGATCTGCACACTGACTTGGGGGCTCTGCACGTGGTCCGCCTTGGGCAGCGTGACGAGTGCAACCCGCGGTCCTCGCGGCACGCCGGTGGAATCTTTCACGATGTTGCCTTCGGCATCCGCGCTGGCGGCGATAAATTGCCACGTTTCGGGCGTAGCGGGGATGAACTGCGGCTCGATGGCAATGGTTTCACGGAAGGACTTCTTTCCGCCGCTTTCATCGTGGAACTGCTCGATAGGCGCCAGGCCGGTGGCGGGAACCGTGGCCGTGGGCGTCTTGATCCAGAATTGCACACCGCCCCAGTTTTCCCGTTTGTCCGGTGCGAGCACGAAGTTGTCCACAAGCATGCGCTCCCGGCGGTCGTCCCAATACATCTCCGTCGCCCATGTGCCGTCAGACATCTCGTGGCCCGCCCGGTAGTAGGGGATCAAAGGCACGGCCCGAGAGCTGGTGGCATCGGGCGGCACCGGCACGGCGGAGGCACGCGGGCTTGCAGGCTTGGGCGGCGCCGCATCGCCGATGGCCTGCGCCACCTCTTGCATGAACGTGTTCAGACGGGAGAGGTTGGCCTCGGGGTCTCGCAGGCGGGGGACAGACGGGGTTTTGGGACGCTGTCTCATAGCCGGTTAATGGGCACAACCTCCATGCGGATGGCCGCCAGAACGACAGGAGCCGTGCTGTTAGACACAATGCGATAGCGGTAGAAATGGTCACTCATTCGGTAGCGGGACACGAACACCTTGTACGTGCCGAATGGGCCAAGCTGCGGTGTGGTCTGCGGTACGACAGAATGCACGTCGTCGAAACCCGTGGCGGTGTCAACGCCTTCCAGTTCGAACTTCAGATTTGGGTCTGCGGTAGAGATGTCGATTTCGTTGAAGATCTTGCGAGAGCTGGGGTCGCCGAAATGCAGCCACACGCTTTCGATGGTCACCGGAATGTTCGATCCGTTGTCAGAGGTAAACTGTGGGCCGATCTTGAACAGGCTACCATTGCGTGCACCCAGGAATACCGGCTCTCCGGCTTTGGTAATTCCGTAGTTCACAGAATCGAATCCCCCGGAGATTTCCCAGTGGAACCATCGCCGGGCACGCAGATCGTAGACGAGCTGCATCGGTCTCGGGTGGGGGATGTTGATCACGTACAGATCGTATGGCCCGTTACCTACATAGGTTGCTGTGATCGTGTCCGGATTGGATGGAGCATTGTCACGCAGCAATGGATAGATCGGTTTGCCGATCTCCACATAATCGTTGAAGTCGCTCTGGATGACGCGGAAATCCGGAGTGATCCAGATGAATCCGGCTGGCTGTCCCTCGATGAAGACCAGCTTGGCGACATCTTGCGAGATAACGCCGACATCCTTGAACAGTACCTGGGGGGCGGAGAAATTGGAGGGGCTGTCGCCGTACAGCGCGTAAATGTTCTGGTGTGTGCCGATGTATAGCACGCCGTTGTAGCTGATCAGCGCCCGGACGATATCCCCACCAGTAGAAACGTCGAGGATGTTGGCTGCCGGAAAGGCGTCTTCGTACGACGACGTGATCAGTCCGCTGCTGGTTGTTACCTCGTCGAGGTTTTTGGAATAGACCAGAAACGGGCCGTATGAACAGAAGATGCGCCCGTTGTGGTACGTCGGGAAGTAACTCCCGCCGGGAGGCGGCGAATTGAACAACACGCCGTGGGGGTTGCCGAACTGGTCGTATTCCAGATACACGGGCTGGGAGAGTAGTTCGGAATCCGGCATGTTGTCGATGTACGTAGTGGTTGTGTTGTCCTGAATCTTGGCCAGCAGATACAGCGTCGTGGGGTCGCCGCCGTCGGCGGTGGCTAAAATGTAGCGAGCCAGATGATCCAGCTGAAGAGTGGTGCGGCGGGTGATGGGCGGCACAAGGGGGATCGTGATTTCCACTCGATGGTTGTCCAGCGGACCCGTGATCGGAGATAGGGGAGAGATGTCAGACACAGTGTTGGTCAGTTCCTCGACAAAGACCACGGCATAGCGCCGCCCCACCGACAGCTTGATATTGCCACCGCTTTGCGGCATAATCGATGGTTCTTGCGTCGGCGCGGGCATGCCCCACGGTACGGGGCCAATGTTGGGGTCGCCGACCCACTTGGTTTGCTCGTTATAGGCGTCCGTGACGAAGATACGCCCCCGCGAAACCGCCCAGCGGGGCACTGTGCCCCCGCCTATAAAGGATGCGGCCACGCCGCCGTTTTCGTTGATCAAATCCAGGCGTGGCGTTTGGCCGCTGTATCCGGATACGATCCAGTAACGATTATGGGTGCCGGTGCTGTAATAGTCGCCTTGGACAAGGGCGGCGAGCACCGTTGTGGTGGTGAAGAAGCCATAGCCCCAGCGGCGCTCCAGCACGCCTCGGGCAGGGGGCTGCACATTGAGCAACTTTGTGAATGCGCCTTGCGGCTGGATGGGAGCCCGCGTGAAGGTATCGAGGCCTGCATCGTAGAAGGACGTGCGCAGATAGTATTGGTACGTATCCGTCTGCGGAATGATGACGAATTCGTTTCGGTCCGGTGTGGGTGCAGCGATTGACGGCATCAGTGAGCTACCCAGTTGGGATCTAGCGTAATGGCAGACGGGATGCCTGCGGGATCAGGGCGCACAAAGCGCATCTGGGGAGACAGGTTGAGGTCTCGGATGAGAGACACGCGCCCTTCGTAGTAGTCCTGTTGATAGCGCGCAATCACGTTTTCGGGGCGATCCAGCGCGCGTGCAAGGAACATGCCCGTGCCCGCCACTAACACGTTGAGGTAGTTGTCCGGAAACGGGATCGGGTCGGCTCCCGTAGTGACGTTCGGGATGCTTCTGAAATACCGAAAGCCGATCAAATAACCCCCCAGTGGGGCGATGGTAGGCGATGCCGGTGGAGCAGCGCCGGAGACAAGGCCGGTGGTCGGTTCCGTCCACGCATTGCCGAAGGGAATCGGAGTGGTGGTTTGGCGCTGCAACGTGTTTGGCGTAGTACCGGCATAGACGTGGAAACCGACGTAGGCCACGCCTTTGTCGTTGGCCGTCACGGGCAAGCTGAAGGACGGAAACACGCGGAGCAGGGAATTGGCGTCTACCGTGAATTCACGTGGGGGTGCGGGAAGGCTTTCTCCGCCTTTTGCGTCCACATAGGTGGCCGTCGCGAAGTAGGTGCGCAGCGGCAGCGTGCCTCCCGCTGTGATGCTCAGAGGCACATATGTGGGGGACGGCTGGAAGGTGTTCTGGTTGTCCGGGGCGGGGAAGATGTGCAGGCGATTGGTATCTGTGGCATCATCCAGCCAGAACTGTTGTGGCCGCCCGGGGCGGTATGCCCCATCTGCCCGTGTGTGGGACGCAGTCAGCATGGGCCGTTCGGCGCGCCCCAGATGGCGCAGGTTGGTCACGTCGATCACGGAGAAGGGATCGATGCGGAACAGGTCCGAGATGCCCAACGTAGTATCTACCGTGCCTGCGGCGGGGGTGCCCGCGCCGATCCAGTAGGCGGTTGCGCCCGGCTGCGTGAGGAAATAGCGGTATTCCGAGCGCAGCACGCGCCAGCGTGACCACTTCACGAGGTCCTGAATCACGCGGTTGATATGTTGCAAGATAACAGTGGGCTGCGCCGTGGTCACGGCGTTATCGGCATAAAGCTGGGTGATGATGTCTTGGGCTGTCATGCCTGTGTTTCACCACTAAGCAGCTTTTGGTACATCGCATACCACTGCTGCGCCTCGTCATTTCGCTTGAGGTACAACGCAACCAGGGCGTTCACACCTGCTACCATGACGTCTTTTCCGTCATCGGGAACGGTTAAAACCGTACTGGCGCTAGTAATGGTAGGCACGGTTTTTTCGTAAGTTACTTCGATTTGGTTGTTAGACAGCCGGGGATGAGGAAACAGAATTAATTGGCTGCCGACACGCTGGTAGTATAGGGGATAGGGGCCGTGCACGCGGATGGATAAGATCTTAGCGTCGGGAGCCTGTGGGCCGCCAATTGCGGGAGTGGCGTGCTCCATGGCAGTGGCGGGTTCAGCTGTCGGTTCTAGCGGCAAGATCAACTGTGACAGCGTGCGATTGTAGACCGTGCGAATGCGGCGAACATTCGACGGCAAGGTGTAACTTGCCGTGTTAGCAACAGTGGAAATGGTAATCTGCGCAATGTTGAAGGCTGCATACACCGAGCTGTGCAGCACTTGCTTGTGCACGCGGTCAATCCAGCCCAAGATGACGGACAGGTCCGGATCAGTATTGGAAATTAGCCGACGCATGTCAATCGACACAGCGTCAGCAATCTCTTGTGCTGTCATACACGATCCTATCTTTCATCAAAGTAATCACGCCTGTGGCATAGCGCTGAGAAGTTTCTGGTAAACCGTATACCAGCGCTGCGCCTCGTCATCCCGCATGAGATACGCAGCCGCCAGCGCGTTCACTCCGGCTACGACAACGTCTTTGCCGTCATCGGGCACGGTCAGGGTTTGTGTTGCACTAGTGATGGTCGGTATGGTTTTCTCATAGGTCACTTCAATAACGTTGTCTGAAAGCTGCGGTTCAGGAAACAGGATCAATTGGTTGCCCGCACGCTGATAGTATAGGGGGAAGGCGCCGTGAACGCGGATCGTCAGAAGTTTGGCGTCCGGGGCCTCTGGGCCGCCGACGGCGGGCGTGGCGTGCTCCATGGCAGTGGCAGGCTCAGCCGTGTGTTCCAGCGGTAGGATCACCTGCGACAGCGTGCGATTGTAGACCGTGCGCACGCGGCGGACATCTGACGGCAGCGTGTAGACGGCCTGAAGGGCAGTAGTAGAAATAGTGGTTCGCGCAATGTTGAAAGCCGCGTATACCGAGCTGTGCAACACTTCCTTCTGCACGCGGTCGATCCAGCCCAGAAGGATCGGTAGCTCTGAGCCGGAGCTCCAAATGAGCCGCCGCATATCAATCGACACAGCGTCGGCGATGTCTTGAGCCGTCATAGACGATCAGGTTCCCTAATAAAGTAGGACACGAGCAGACCCTCGTTGGCTACATCCGCGTCGATGAAGAAGTCCGACAGGCGGAAAGTGCCGTGGCTTCCTACAACGGGTGCTTCTAAAATCAGTTCGTCGGCAATCCCTCCGGTCGCTGTGATCGGCTGGAACTCCTTGATGACTCCTACGCCAGTGGAGCTATTCATCCAATTCCCACCGAGATAAACTTTGCCCGTACCGTCCAGTAACACAGAGAAGCGGATGATGGCAGCACGCACTGCCGTGTTTGTGGTAACTGGTACCGGAGTGCCGGGAGTGGTTACCCTGACCTTTCCTAGTGAACGGGGAAGATATATTCTCATGGTGAAATATGTGGGGCCGCGGGGCGGCCCCCTCCTCTAGTTACTCTTCCGGGAGGCCCGCCCAGTAGCCCCGAGACTCGAAGATCTGGCGCAAGGCCTTCAGGTCTACTTTGCGTTGGAGCAAGCGTAGGGATTCCTGCATCCAGCCATCGAGAATGGAATTCAGCGATTCGAAAGTTACTGGATCCACCTCGTAGCTCTT
>Ga0209809_1001335_pt1 | contig 20086 bp, 19 predicted proteins | sample YNPMSTMetaG_FD_186172 | JGI IMG/M metagenome (GOLD analysis project Ga0209809, IMG submission 186172) | Anoxygenic and chlorotrophic microbial mat microbial communities from Yellowstone National Park, USA - YNP MS-T MetaG (SPAdes) (version 2) ...
TGCTCACCGACGAACAGCCGAACGTGTCGATGTCGGGAGACATTCTCTTTGGCGGACACTGGGAGGCGGGCTTCGCGCTGCGTATTCTGGACCGCTCGGACGCCAGAGGCAGCTTCACCAACAAGATTACCAGCCAGCGTCTCGCAACGGTCGTAACGTCGCAGGATGATGGTGGGTGCAGCTTCAGCCCATCCCACTACTGCTCCAGTAGCCTGTTCAACACGCGCGGGTACGATTTCGGCTTCTACATCTACTACAATCAGGGAGCCGTCTACGACCGCTACTGGAGCGAATACGCCGTGTGGGTGGTCAGTAACAATAACGTCTACTTCCGCAGCTGCGACGGCGCCATTATCGCGTTGACCAGCGGCAATCCGCAGGCATCTCATGAACCGCGTCCCGTGGTGCAGCAATCCCGCAGGGTGGTCACCCCTGTTGCCGTCGCGGTCATCCCCCATACCGAAGCGCGTCGGTGGGATGGGCAAACCGTCACCGTCACAGGCACGCTTCGGTTCGTGTTCAACAACCGCAAGCAGGTGTTGTTGGGTTTCTCCAACCCGCATCGGGGCACCTTTAAGGTGATAATCCATCGACAACACTGGGGCAACTTCCCGCGCAGCCCGGAACAGATGTACCAGGTGGGACAACCTGTGGAAGTCACTGGAACCATCGCCTGGTATCAGGGCGACCCGTGCATCTATGCCACCACACCCGATCAAATCCGAGTCACCACTTTAGCACAGAGGAACAGCACGGATGTTCGCTAAACACAGTATCCATGCATTTGGCAGGCGAGTGTGGACGCTGGCGTTTGCTGGGGGCGTGACGGTAGCGGCAGCTGTGTTCGTGGCGCTTCAGGGGTGTTCCTCGTCCTCGCTGGTACCGGAGGCGGTGCCGCGCCCCCGTTGCGACGCCGATTCCCTGCCCCGCATCAACGCCCCCCGTTTCGCAGGCGAGATTCCCTTTGGGCAAACGGCGATTGCATGGTTCGGCAGGGTATCTCCCTCGCAAAACTACGCTGACATCCGCGTGGGCTATAACGCAAATGAACTATACGTCTACATCGCTGTGTTCGACCGCCATCTCTGGTATGACGAGAACCCCACGCCAGACACCCTGACCCAGTGGGATGCGGTTACGTTACTCATCGACACATCGGGACAGGACAGGCTGTCCAAATCCAGCTGGCGGTTTGTGGCGCAGCTGTCGGGCGATTCCAGCGAAGCGCACCGCGCTGTCTATCGGGGAAGCCCGACAGGCTGGCAGGCGGTGCAGGTTCCCGTGCGGACAGTTCCTGGTTGGCGAGGCAACGCCCTCAACAACGACGATGACACCGACCGCGGCTGGGCAATGGGGTTTACCATTCCCTTCAGCAGTCTGGAGGTGGGTGGTGCGCCCCCAGAGGGCACGGTCTGGCGGATGGCGGTGCTGCTGCACGACCGTGATGACCCTCGCACGCCGCCCACGACCTACCAATCGTGGCCGCCTGGCGCGTCGCAAAACAGCGCAGTGTGCTGGGGCTTCCTGCATTTCGGACTGCCGACCTACCGCGCGACGGCGAACCCAAATGGTTACACTCTGATACGCCGCCCTCAGGAAAACAGCCCACTCGTGCCAGATGCCGACGTCGGCGGAACCACCTCCAACCAGTGCCCGGGTGACGAGTATCACATCTGGAACGAGTGGGGCAACCGCAATTACGGTCGCGCACCCGATTTTAACATCCAGAACCAGTCGGACGTGGCGGACTGGCCATGCTTCTCCAAATACTATGTCACGTTTCCGCTGGACTCCATCCCGCTGGGCAAATCTATCGTGTCGGCAAGGCTGACCCTGTATCATTTCGGCAACTCGGGTGGACCGGGCGAGGCGCGACCGTCGTGGATTCAGGTGCTGATTGCCGCCGCGGACTGGCGTGAAGATACCATCACGTGGAACAACGCGCCGCTGGCACTCGAGAACATCGGCGGCAGCTGGGTAGAGCCTCTTGCCAGCCATCCGGGATGGCCCGGTGTGCCGCGCACGTGGGACGTCTCTTACGCCGTGGCGCGCGCCTACGCCCGCAAGGAGCCACTGCGTTTAATCCTTTACAGTGCAGACTCCGATTACCACAGCGCCAAGTACTTCGTCTCGTCGGATACTGGCGATTGGAACGTCGAAGGACGCCCCAAGCTGGAAGTGTGGTGGGCGGATAGTCCTTGAACAGGAAAGTAAGGTATAGACAGCGAATAGGTTGGAGTGATGCGCATCTACATTATCCGGCATGGGCAGTCCACCAACAACGCGGGGCACACGCTTCTGGACGATCCGCCTCTCACCCCGCTGGGGCGCAGGCAGATGAAGCGGGTCGCCAAATGGCTGGCGGAAGAGCCCGGCGCCATGCACTGGCTTTTCACCTCGCCGCTGCTGCGGGCACAGCAGAGCGCAGCCATTCTCGCACAGGTGCTGGAACTGGAACCGGAAACGTGGGACGACCTGCGGGAATACGAGGAAGAGCTGGAAACGCGCGAGCAGATGTGGGAGCGCGCACAGCGGGTAGCCCAAGAGGTACTCCGACGCTTCGGTGTGCGGGTAGAGAACAATATCGTCATCGTCACGCATGGCACGTTCGGTTCGCGGCTGGTGTGCGCTTTTACCGGAACCACCCCACACACCCGTTTCACCCACCTCAACGGTGCCATCACCCTGCTGGAGTGGGATGAACACAGCGTGTTGCGCGTGCGATATACCAATTTCACCGGACACCTCAGCAAGGACATGATTACCTGAGTATCGAACGGTTTATCATCGCAAATCGCGAACGGGAGGAAGGCATGTGGCGCACGGTCGCAGTGATAGTAGGTGTGGTGGTGGTCGCGGCAGTTCTTCTGTGGGGCATTTCACGCAGACAGGGCGAGAGAGAGATATTCCTGGCTGCCGCACGGGGTGACGTGGATACTATCCGCGCTCTGTTAGACCGAGGTGTTAGCCCGAACGCCCGCGATGAACACGGTAAGACCCCTCTCATCTGGGCAGCCATGAACGGCTCACTACCGGTCGTACAGCTCTTGCTGGAGCGCGGGGCAGATGTGAACGCCGCCGACAAGTACGGTGTGACTGCGTTAATGATGGCGGCTAATCCCCGTCAGCGGGCGCAGAGCGAGGTGCTGGTTGCCCTTCTGGACAAAGGGGCGAACATTAACGCTGCAGATAGCAACGGCAGAACACCTTTGATGTACGCTCTTTCGGATAACGAAAAGGAGATTGCCATCCTGCTCATCGAGCGCGGGGCGGATGTAAACGCCACCAACAACTTCGGCGAGACGCCGCTGACCCTGGCGGCAATGTTCGGCGAGCCAAAGGTGGTTGAACTGCTGCTCAAAAAGGGTGCCAGGGTGGACGTGAAGACAAATGGTGGGGATACACCGCTTGCGCTTGCGCGCAAGTATAACCGCAAGGAAGCGGAGCAGTTGCTGTTAAAAGCGGGAGCGAAGGAATAGCCGCGGGGGAGTAGAACAGGCGCACCTGTCCTACTCCCTTGGATTAACGAGGCGGCGGAGTATTCAGAGGCTGCCCGGCGGGAGGCACGTACACCGGCGGCATGCCCGGCGCAGGCGACGCCCATCCGCCTTGTGGCATGGCTTGCTGCATCTCCTTTAACCGCTTCTCCCATGCCTCCTGTTCGCTCATTTGCCGCCGGGGCACGATTGGCGTGATAAACCGGTCAAACAGGAAGACCAGGACGACCAGCACCACTACCGCCGCCAGAATAACTACCGGCGTGGAGACTTCTCGATGTAACTTCGACTGCTGGTCCTTGCGAATCACCTGCGGCACCGTGTCCACCTCCTGTCCGGCGGGATGGCGACCGGTCGCCATCCCGCAAATGACCTTTAATGCGACGACGCAGTGTGTTGTCGCATGTAAGTCACGCGCTGCGCCTTCACGTGACCGTCGGCAAAGACGAAGTTCGCCACGCCGTTATGCACATACAGCACGCGGTCGTTGGACAGAGGCACCGGCATTACCGTGCCATCGTCGTTGAGCGTGCCACTGGTGTAGTCCCAGAAGCTGCCCACACCGTCCAGCCGCTGTCGCTTGAGGGGACGGTTGGGATGATAGCCGGCAGGGAAGCCACCCTCCGCCGGATAGGCAGCAGCCATACCAGCCATCACCGTCTCGCGCGTGCCTGGGTAGTTGTCCAGACTGCAGCAGCCACCGAACCAGCCGGGTCCTGCACCGACAAGACCTTCCATAAACATAATGGTGTCGGCAGGATTGGTGAGCTTGGCGATGGTGGCGCCTTTCGAGCAGCCCCAGCCCCAGCTCTGGCAGCCCGGATCCTGTCCGCACAGGAAGTCCGGTCCACCGCCCGGAGCGTTCCATGCGCTCTCGGGGTTAATGGGGTCATAGTTGACGTAGCTCTGGTTGATGCCGTAGGTCAGTGAGCCCCACCCGCTGGTGCCTCCGGGTACAGTCAGGCGAGAATCCCCCGAAGGACAGGTGAACACTGCGCGGTTGCCCTTCGAGATGGGGTTGCCAGCAGCGTCATAATTTGCCGCGCGTCCTGCCTTCACATAGGGGTAAATCAGGTCAGGCCAGTACTGTCCCCACGGTGTGCCAGAATAGGGGGCGCGGAAGTTGGGGTTGATGAGGTCGCCCGCTCCACCACAACCTGTCCGCAGGTTGCTTTTGACCCACATCGGCGAGCCGGTCTCATCGTAGTCCTGCGAATACATGAGCCAGGCAGTCGCGATTTGCTTCATGTTGCTGGTGCAGGTTGCCTGACGCGCTTTCTCACGCGCCTGCGCGAACACCGGGAACAGGATGGCTGCCAGTATCGCAATAATCGCGATGACTACCAGCAGCTCGATGAGCGTAAAAGCTTGTCGTTTCATGTTTCACCCTCCTTTTGTTTTTCGTAGTTGGTTTTCCTGTCGCGAACACTCAAGAGGTATTTAAACAAAAACGTCTGTTTAGGTAAGTAACATCACCCCCTTGCCTGATGTTTAGCTATATTGTATAACGTTGTGACAAGCATGTCAAGCATTTTTGAGGTGGTTCAGGTAATTTTTTGTGTGTGGCGTTGATGTTTTGGGTGAATAGGGCGCAAGGAAAAGGAATTTTCGAACACCCTCAGCATTTTCGAAGGGCTTTTAACGGCTCGGCTGGAGCCTTGCCCCGAAGCAGGCATTTGGTCGTTTTATCGAACACCCCCATCCCTCCCTTGCAACACAACGGTGGTGATGTGTATCATTAAGAGGTGCTCATGCGAGGTGTGGTATGCCCATTATCGAGGTAGAAAGGCTGTCCAAAACGTACGTCACCCACAAACGGGAACAGGGCACACTGGGAGCCATCCGGAGCCTGATTACCCGTCAGAAGGTGGAAGTTCACGCGGTACAGGGCGTCTCCTTCACCATCGAGGAAGGGGAGCTGGTCGGCTTTCTCGGTCCCAACGGCGCGGGCAAAACCACCACGCTGAAGATGCTGTCGGGCATTCTCTATCCCACTTCTGGCAGAGCTACCGTCATGGGCTATGTGCCGTGGGAGCGCAAGCCCGCCTTCCAACGACAGATGTCCATCGTGATGGGACAGAAGATGCAGCTGTGGTGGGACTTGCCTGCCTACGAGAGCTTTATCCTTCTGAAGGAGCTGTACGAGGTAGACGACCGCACCTTCGAGCGGCGCCTGAACGAGCTGGCGGAGATGCTGGACATCAAACGCCTGTTGCACACGCAGGTGCGACGCATGAGCCTCGGTGAGCGGATGAAATGCGAACTGCTGGCGGCTTTGCTGCACGCGCCGAAGGTGGTTTTTCTGGACGAACCCACTATCGGGCTGGATGTGGTGTCGCAAAAGCGCATCCGCGAGTTCCTGAAAGAGTATAACCGTCAGGCGAAGACCACCATCCTGCTCACCTCGCACTACATGCAGGATATTCAGGCGCTGTGCGAGCGGGTCATCATCATCGACCACGGACGCATCATCTTTGATAACACGCTGCAAATGCTGGTGGAGCAGTATTCCGACAGCAAGCTGCTCAAGCTCACGTTCGACCGAGCGGTGGCACGCGAGCAGCTGGAGCGGTTCGGGCTGGTGTGCGAGCTGGACGACCTGCGGGCGGTGATCGAGGTACCGCGCGAGCGCACCACGCAGATTGCCGCGCAGGTGCTGTCGGAACTGCCGGTGGTGGATATCGTGATCGACGAGGTGGAGGCAGAGGAGGTCATCCGTGACATCTTCGCCGGCAGAGCGCGCCTGAACACGCAGAGCCCGGAGGCGCGCGTCGGGTGACATCCGCCATTTTGCGTTACCCCACTCATACCCTGTCGATTCCACTCTGCCGGCGAACGTTTCGGATTACCGCCGTACGCAGTGTGGATAACCTGCTTACCGAAAGCACCTCCGCCGACGACATTCCTTTCTGGGCGGTACCGTGGCACGCGGCGGTGGGGCTGTGTGAGCTTCTGTGCGAGCGTCGCGAGCAGATTCGGGGCAAACGGGTGTTGGAACTGGGCACGGGGTTGGGACTGTGCGGGCTGGTAGCGCGCTGGCTGGGGGCAGAGGTCACTTTGAACGATTACCAGCCCGATGCGCTGGAGTTCGCCCTGTGGAATGCGCAGCAGAACGGCATTACAGGCGTTACCACCCTGCTCGCCGACTGGCGACACTTCCCCGAGGTGGAACCCTTTGAGTTGGTCATCGCGGCGGACGTGCTGTACGAGCGTCGCCTCCACGACGCCCTGCGCCGCGTGCTGACGAGGTGCGTTCGCACACACGGGCGCGTATGGCTCGCCGACCCCTGGCGCAACACTGCGTGGGAGTTCATCTTGGAAATGGAGAAAGCGGGATGGCGGGTAGATTTCAGCGAGCGCACAGTGCATCTACTGGAGAGCCAGCAGGATGTGATTGTATTTGATTTGCGCCCCCCTGTGTGAGGTGTGCGCGAAGATCCCGCCGAGCCACAAACCCCTCAGCACATCTTGCAAATTACGGATGGATTCAGTATAATGATGGTGCAAAAGAGCGAGGCGCCGTACCCAAGTGGCTAAGGGGGCGGTCTGCAAAACCGCTATTCGCCGGTTCGATTCCGGCCGGCGCCTCCATTTTTTACTGCTCAAGGGGGAGGTCGGAAGCAAGGTTGGCAAACCTGAAATCGTCCATCAAGGACATTAAGCGCAATGAGAAGCGTCGCCTGCGCAACAAGTCCGCCAAGTCGGCAATGAAGACCTTCATCAAGAAGGCGAAGGCGGCAGCCGCCAGTGGCGACACAGAAGCCATCCGCAAGGCGCTGGCGCAAGCGTGCAGCGCGATAGACAAAACCGCCGAGCGCGGCATCATCCACAAGAACCAGGCAGCGCGGCGCAAATCGCGCCTGATGCGTTTCGTCAATCAATATCTGGCACAGCAGCAGACAGCATCGAGCGGCGCGTAGTGGTTGCTTTCGAGCCACACAAGTCCACCACCAGCCGCTCGATCACTCTGCGAGCGTCGTTGTCCCCTTCGTCTATTCCCTTCAGCATACGGTCCGCCTGATGCAGGCGGTCAAAGGCCTGTTGCAGCTCCTGCAGCGAAAGTCGGTTTGCCTGCTCGCGCAGGCTCTTCTCCAGAAAGCGCTGTCTGGCAAGCAGCTGCGCCAGATTCGGGTCGGAAGGGAACCACTGTTGCGCCTGCTCACCATACTCTATCTGTAGGCGCATCTGCCACACCAGGCGAAACTGGCGAGCAATCAGCACCATCAGGCGGGGCACCACACCTTCCACCCGCCCTCCTGAAGAAAGCACATCCTGCAGTAAGCGCATCGCCGACGCCGCATCGCCTAGGGCAATGGCGTCCACGAGCTTGAACACCTGCGCCTCAACCGTGCGGCTGACCACAGCCTCCACATCCTCGCGCCCTATAACCGTCCGCTCGCCCACAAACCACAGCAGCTTTAACAGTTCCGGCTCTGCAGCAGCGGTGTTGGCAGCGGTCAGGAAGGTAAAACGTTCCTTCGCGTCAGGAGTCATCTCCTTTCCCGACTCCCTCAGCCGCGCGTCCAGCCAGCCCACAAAACCCGCCGAGGACAGGGGTTTGCACTCGATGACCATTCCCTGTTTGTCCACAGCGTTCAGCAGTTTCGCAGGCACGGCAGTTCCCTTCCTGTCTTCCTCTTCACTCTCGGCGTGGGTGTACAGCACCAAACAGGTGCTGTCGGGCAGGCGGGGGATGGCGTCCACGAGGCTATCGATATCCGCGCTTTTGAGGTGCTGAACGCCCCGAACGAAGACCACCCGACGGGGGGAAAAGGCAGGAATGCTCATCGTCTCGGCAAGGATGGTGGACAGGTCTGCCTCCTGTGCATCGAGGTGTGCCCGGTCGAACTCCTCAGTAACCAGTTCGTCGCGCAGGCGTTGCAGAACGGCGTGCTTCTGCCCCTCCTCCCTGCCATGCACCAGATAGACGCGCGCAGGCGTCTTCCCAACGCCCCGATGCAAGAAATCCGTTGCGCTGACTGCCATCCTGCCCCGCCATTATAACAGGTCACCGATAGCGACCGTCCTGCCTTCCGCCATACTGCGGATGGCGGCTTCGGTGAACTCCATATACTTCACACCGTCTTCGAAGGTGGTGAGTTGAATCTTCTCCTTGCCGCGGATGGCGTTGACGAACTCCTCTTCCACCCGCCATTTGCCCTCTTCTTCGGGAGGAATAGGGATTTCGGTGAGAGAGCTGTCGCCTCGCCTGCCGCCAAACAGCCTGCCGTCTGCAAGGCGCAACGTGCCATCGCTGCCGAAGAGCCACGCTTCGGGTCCGCCCGCCAAACCGGTGACGGCGGAAATCTGAAAATGCGCGATAGCGCCGCACACCATCTCCGCTACCACCTCCAGATGGTCGGGGATACGCACCGCCTTCAGGTTGCCCGAAGCATCCCTGCGCATCGGCACGAAGGTCTTGCCCAGAGCGGTGACTCGCTTCGCCTCGCCCACCCAGCGCATCACTGCTTCATACCAGATGCCCAGCGTCATGGTGTTGAAGCCGCTGAGGTCGAAATCCTGCCGCCAGTGCAGGGGGGAATCGCGGTCGATGAAAGTGCCTCCCGCCCGCACCTCTATCGCCAGCACCTCGCCCAGATACCCCTCCGCGATCAGGCGCTTGATGGTGTTGTCGACTCTCAGTGTGAACGGCGAAGGCACGACCTGTACCACGAGATGGGGGCGCATCTTCGCCGCTTCCAGCATCTGCCGCGCTTCCCGCAGGTTCATCGCCAGGCGCGCCTCGGTCATCACATGCTTGTTTGCCTGCAGAGCGGCGAGCGTCACAGGACAGTGCATATAGGGCCACGTACCTATCACGATCGCATTGGTATCGGGCGCGTCCACCAGCTCGCGCCAGTTATCGTACACTTTAGGGATGTGGAACTGCCTGGCGACACGCTCCGAAGACTCGCGCGTGCGGTTGCACACGCTGACAATCTCCACCCCCTCTATCGCCTGCAAATTGGGGATATGCTTTTCCACGGTGTTGGCTCCCGCGCCGACTACGCCCACACGAATGAATTCCACGGCGATACCTCCGTACTCAGAGATAGCGGTTGCTATTTCGCCACTCGCGCCGCCACCACCTGTTCTGACGCTTCAGCACGGCGCGAATCTCCTGCAGGTAGCGTTCCGCCTGCTCCACCTCTGCGTCGTCGATGCCTTTTCCGTATTCGCTGCGCTCCAGCAGGCGCGTCAGTCCCCACACGGGCATCGCCGCCTCGGGCAGTGCTTTTTGCACATGCGCGGCGTACTCGGAGGGAGTCATCCATTCGGCGCGGGCAAACCCTGCTTGGTGCAGCAGCTGCACCGCCCTCAGATACGCACGCACGATGCGCGAGGCAGAGGCAGCAGATGAACGACGCCCAAGAACCTCATTGACCACCGCGAACAGCAGCAAACCGATAGCCCCGAACAGCAACAGCCACGGCAGATAACCGTATCGCCGCACAAGCCCCTGCCATGTGAGGCCGCCTTCCCGCCGATTCGCATCTTCCGTCACGTTTCGCGACCCTTCGGTGGGATCAAAGGCAATCCAGCCCCAGCCGGGGAAGTAAATCTCCGTCCACTGATGGCGATGCTTCTCTCTGGCGATATACTTGCCGTCGGGCTGCTGGTCGCCCGTGATGAACCCCGTTGCCACGCGCGAGGGGATGCCTGCGTAGCGTGCCAGCACCGCTAGCGCAGAGGAAAAGAGGTCGCAATAGCCTTGCCTTGAGTCGAACAGGAAGAAATCCACCGCATCCCTGCCCATCGGTACCGCGGGCGCATTCAGGTTATACTTGCAGGTCGACTCAATATAAGCCTTCAGCGCCATCACTTTGTCGTAGTTATTGGTCAGCCCTGCGGTGAGGTCGCGAACGAGGTTCTGCAATCGCGGATTGGGCGGGGCATCGAAGTACAGAGCCCCCACGTCCGTCAGCGTTGCTAGTGGGGCTTGACGCAAATCGGCGGGTGTGGCATCGGGCACTCGCGACACCACCTCATACTCCGCCCCGGCGCGGTAACCGTAATAACTCTGCAGACATCCTCCAGCGTCCACACGCACCGCCATGGTCGGGAACCGGACAAGCACAGGCTGAGCAGCCCCATAGATCACGTTCGCCGCCCCGCTCAACAGTTTGAACCGTTGCTTCACCTCGCGGTATCGTATCGGCTCGGGCGCGACCGGGGGCACCGACAGCGTGTACAAACCGTCGCGTCGCTCAGGCATTTCCGCGAATGGCATATCTGGATCGAACAGGTCTCGACCGAAGAAGCCATATCGCGGGTTCGCCCAGCCGCGCCCTGTGTAGCGGACGTAGACACTGCCACGCCACAGAAGCGGCTCGCTGCTTTGCACTTCCAGCACCGGCTGTTCGCTCAGCGATACGGGTCCCAATCCCACCACGATTGCCGGTTGGTTGAACGAGCTCGAGACACTGTTACTCGCCGGCGTGCTGAGACCTGCCGGCAGGGCTTGTCCGCTGAGTCGGACAGTGGTATCCTTTAACGTCAATCCAACCAGCACTCCTGTCAACGCCGCCAGCGCTCCACACGATATCGCCACAACAATCTGCCCGCGCAGCAACAGGGCATTGGGCTTCGCCGTGCGGTACACGCGCCGGAAGTTCTCATGCGCCAGCAGGAAGGCGGCGTTGCCCAGAAACATGGTAAACAACCAGAACGCCTGATAAGAGGTCAACGCGGGCGCAGTCACTCCCAGCAAGGCGATGACTGGTACGGCCATGAACAACACATGCTCATCCGATGCCAGCATGAACGAAAGGAACACCACCAGCCAGCACAGAAAAGCGATGGCGGTGCCGCCGTAGGTGGTCTCCACATCGGAAGGCATGACCCATCCCTGCGTCCAGAAGCTGAACAGGGCATACACAATAAGCGCCGCGAACAGCCATCGCACGAACAGCCCGGGCGACAGGTTGAACCAGCCCAGCTGCCGGGCGATAAAGCTGAACACAAAGCCACCCAGCACCAGCAGCAGTAGCATGGTGGTAAAACGAACGTCCTCGATGACAATCCGCGCCGCCAGCAAGCCGGAGTACGCCACCGCCAGCCCCGACACATACATCCAGACGCTGGGGTTGTCTCTGTCGCGCGGGGTGTGTTCCATTACGAGCCACCTCCTGAATGCAGGGGGATGATACTCACATGAGGTAGGGACAGGGCACGCAGAAAGTCGCCGTCATGCAGGGCATCATGCATACCGCCCTGCTGGTCAAGCGCAGGTACGTTTGGCAGCAGCAGCGCAACCTGCATCTGCTTGCGGACGCAAGTGTCCAGAAGCGGGAGTAAACTCGGGTCTGCCGCGGCGGTTATCAGCACCAGCAGAGTACCGGGTGGCTCCTCCGCCACCGCCTTCGCTACCACGTCCGCCCACACAAAATCGGGGCGAGGGGTAATTTCCGCAAGGCGATACAGGCACTCATACAGCCGCTCTGCCGAGCAGCGAGCCGGCAGACCATCCACCTCCGGCAAGCCCACCAGCATCCGGAAAGGCAGTCCACCTGCATACGCCTGATGCAGGGCGCCGCTTGCCGCCTTCACCATGACTTCGAAGCTGTTGGGGAGGTGGCGCAAGCCCGCCGAGCAGTCCAGCAGCACACAGACCTCGCTCTGCGTGAACCGTTCGAAATCGCGCACAAACAGGTCGCCATGGCGAGCGGAATGTTTCCAGTCCACACGCCGTAGCGGGTCGCCTGGCACATATTCCCGAATGCCGAGAAACTCCACACTATCTCCGCGCACCGGCGCAGAGTGCAGTCCTCCTGCGGTGAAGGTCGCCCCCCGTATCATGCTCATCTGTGGCAGTGCCAGCGGGGATGGCAGTACCAGCACCTCTGTCTGCACGCGCAGGCGGTGTTCAAAGAAGAACATACCTAGCGGGTCCGTGGCGCGGATGTTCATCGGACCGAGCGTATACCTTCCGCGACGCTGAAACCGCACCTGATATTCTGCCGTCTGTGTGCCTCTCGCTGGAACAGCCAGCGGAATGAGGCCGTCGCCTTCCGCAAACTCCGCTTGCTTGGGCAGGTTGTCCCGCGCCTGCAAGAAGTACTTGGGGGTAGCAGACCGGTTATGCACCTGCACTTTCACCGCAACCGTCTGACCGTCCCACGCGACATCAGCCACCTCTCGCCGCACCTCCAGCCCGCGAAGCATCCTTTTACCCAGCGAGTAGGACAGCAAGGGAACCATTGCGGTTGCCACTGCCATCATGTACAGGTGTCCCAGTCCGAGCGTCATCGCCACGGTAAGGATACACAGGCTTGCCAGCACCGCCGCCAGCACTTTCACCCCGTGGTAGCCGGGAGTGGCTTGCTGTACCTGCGACTGCTCCATCATTTCTGCGCCCTCACACCCAGCGGTACCGCCACCTGCTGCAGCACTTCCGAGACCACCTGCTCCGCGCTAACCCTGCGCACCCGCGCCTCTGGCTTCAGGATAAGCCGATGGGAAAGCACCGCAACAGCCACCGCTTTCACGTCGTCGGGCAGCACATAGTCGCGCCCCTGAAGCATTGCGTACGCCTGGGCAGCGTGCATCAGGTTGAGCGAGCCGCGCGGACTGGCGCCCAGCTGCACGTGCGGGTGGCGACGGGTGGCGTTGACGAGGCTGACGATATACTGTCGCACAGCCTCATGCACAAAGACCGTGCGCACTGCCTGCTGCGCATCGACAATCTGATCTGGCTCGGTGACCTGCTGCACATGCTGCAGGGGATGCTCTTGCTGCTGGCGGTCCAGTATGAACACTTCATCTTGCTGTGAAGGATACCCGAGCGACAGGCGCATGAAGAAGCGGTCCATCTGCGCCTCCGGCAGCGGGTACGTGCCCAGCATCTCCACATTGTTCTGCGTGGCGATGACGAAATAGGGGCGAGGCAATGGGTGCGAGACGCCGTCGATAGTAACCTGTCGCTCTTCCATGCACTCCAGCAGACTGGACTGCGTCTTGGGGGTCGCTCGGTTGATTTCGTCTGCCAGAACCACGTTAGCGAAAACAGGTCCGGGGTGTAGTTCAAAGCCCAGTGTCTTCGGATTGAACACGTTAGTACCGGTTACATCCGCAGGCAACAGGTCTGGAGTAAACTGGATGCGGCGGAACTTTCCGCCGATGGAGCGTGCGAGCGCCTTGGCGAGGGTGGTCTTTCCGACGCCGGGGATATCTTCGATGAGAAGATGCCCGTCACACAACAGCGTGAGTGCTGCGAGTTCAACCACCTGGCGTTTGCCCACAATGGCTTTCTCCACCTCGTCCACAACGCGGCGGAGAAGTTCGGCGGTGGGTTCTGGCATGACGAACCTTCCTCCTTTCGGGATACCGACGCAGCCTACACCTTTCTATACCTTAAGGACGCGCGCCGATGTTCCCCCCGTGATGTCCTTAGTATACCCGCCTCCGTCCCGATTTCGGTAGCAGTGCGGGGTTTTTGCGCTACCCGTATCCTCTTCAGGTACCTGCGCAGAAGCAACATGGAAAATCCTCCACAGAAGGTGGCATCCCACCAGCCAAGGGAGGAATGCACATGGGAGTGCACGATGCCAAAGCTTACGTGGGTTCCGTGTGCGAGATTGTCTGGAAAGATCGCCTGGGTAACACCCACGTGACGCTGGCTACTGTTGAAGATGCCAGATATGTGCCGCTCTACGGTGCATACCTGATAACCGACGCCGAGGATATCCGCCTAGACCAGGTGGTCTCTATTCAGGTCGCAGACGCCGTGATGCGCAAGGCGGCATAATGAGAGGCGTATCCCTGTCGCGTGCCGGCGGGTAGAAGGGCTGATTCTACCCGCCTTATCCTATTTTCTAATCCCCACGCCTCAGGGATGAGGTCAACCGACGGGTAATCTCCTCCATCCGGCGCAGGGTGTTCACCGCGGAGCGGCGGCGTTCTAGCGCCTGTTCGATTTTGAGTACCAGCAGTTCATACACATCCACACCTGGGATGTTTTTTTCCACATAGTCGAACGCGCCGCGGCGCATACACTCCACCGCGTTCGCCACGTTGCCGTACGCGGTGAGCACAATCACCTCGCTGAACAAATCGTGTGCCAGCGCGGCTTCCAGAATGCGCACCCCACTGTCGGGGTTCTCCATCGCCATGTCGGTGATGACCACGTCGTACGCGGGGGACGCCTGCTTAATCTTTTCTATGCCATCACTTTCCCCCTCGGCAACGTCCACCTGATAACCCTCGCGCTGTAAACGGCGTTGCAGCGCATGGCGTACCTCTTCTTCGTCATCGGTCACCAGTATCCGGTACATAGCACCTCCTCGCTATCGCTCCTTCACGTCCGTTTGCTCGCCTGATGGCTTTCCGTTGACCGGCAGCAGAATATGGAAGCACGCTCCTTTGCCGGGCACGCCATCTTCGTATACGAAACCGCGATGCGCTTCCACAATCCCCTTGACAATAGACAATCCCAGCCCCATTCCCTTGACGCGCGAGCTGAAGAAGGGCTGGAAAATCTTCTCCTTGATGTCGACTGGCACGCCCGGTCCTTTATCGCAAAACTGCACATGTACGAACTGCTTGTTCCGCGCCACACCCAATCGCACGGGGAGGGCACGCGAGTCCACCAGCTCGGTGCGGATGAACAGCTCTCCGCCCTCCGGCTGGAAACTGAGCGAGTTCTCTATCATCTCCGCGAAGCAACGCTTCAGCTTCACCGCGTCGCATCGGATGTCTGGCAGTCTGGAGTCCAGCTCTAATTTCAGCTCCACCGGTCCCCGGCGCGGGAATATCTCCGCCACCGTCTGGGCGATAATGTTGTTCACGTTGTCCACGCCCGTGCTCAGGTGAGTAGCCATCACGAAATCGCGGAACTCGTGCAGTATCTCCTCCAGTCGCGAAATCCCCCGCCGGATGCTGCCGATGAGCTCGGTCAGCTCCTCACGGTTCACTTCGGGCTGCTGCAGCAGGTATTCCACCTCGTTCAGGTCGCCTTTGATAGCAAAGGTGCGGTTGCCAATCATGTGCGCGGCTTTGGCGGACATCTCCCCCCACGCTGCCATTCTCTCGGTCTGCACCAGCCGATGACGCATGTTCAGGCTCTCTATCGCCGAACCCAGCTGGCTGCCGATGGCGGAAAGCACCTCCAGCTCCTCATCGGTGAAACGGTTATCGAACCAAGGCGCGAGACTGCGCCGTCGCACCACGCGGATGACCCCAATCGTCCGCTCCCGCCCCCACACGGGAACCGCCAGAAACGCGCCGATTTGCTCCACCGGCATCTCACTGGCGATGCCCCGCCAGCGTGGGTCTTCGCGCGGGTTCGCGGTGCGCACAGGCTCCCCATGTTGCGCAACCCAGCCGGTCAGCCCCTCGCCCAGCGGATAAGATACCTTGCCCACCTGCTCCTTCAAAGCACCGCTGGATGCGGCAAGGGTCAGACGTTTCTGGTCGTCATCGATGAGGAACACCGAGCAGTCTTCAAAGCGCAATACCTTCGCCGCCACATCCAGCACCGTGCGCATCAGGTCGTCCAGATCCTCCGAGGTGCTCAGCTCGTTACCGATTTGCACCAGGGCTTCCTGCCGCACGCGAGACTGGTGCAGGGTTAAGGCAGTCAAACACAGGTCTGCCAGCAGAACGATAGAGCTCACGTCCTCCTCATCGAAGGCGTTCGGCTGGTCGGACTCGATATTGATGACGCCGCGCGTGCGCCCGTAAGCGTCCACAATGGGCACCGCCAGCTCGCTGACCACATCCTCGAAGAACTTCAGGTAATGCGGGTCATGGTTCACATCCCCTGTGCAGTAGGGTCGCTGGGTGGCAGCCACGTAGCCGGTGATGCCCTTTCCTTCCTCCTGCGCCACCTGCAGGCGGCGCTGGCGCTTCTCTTCATCCCACCCTGGTCCCAGCGCGCTGTGGATGACCAGTTCGCCCGCGTCATCGTCTACGAGCGCGATGAAGGCGCGGAAGCCTCCCACCAGCTTCATACCCTCTTCCAGCGCGAAATCCAGAAACCGGTCGATATCCTGCTGGGATACCGCCTGCCGTGCCACCTTGCCCAGCTGTTGTAAGGTGTGTCGGTATTGCTGCTGCTTGCTCAAAACGACGAACCGCTCCTTCTACCCTATGAAACTGCACCTATCAGTATATCGGGAAAAAGGGGAAATTGGCAATGTTCGTTGGGGATGTTCGGTACGGACGCCCTTCACGCGCCCCAGAAGCTGTAGGTGGGTAGGTCGTAGACCATGCCCAGCAGGCTCCAGATACTGCCCACGATAAACTCGCCAAGCATCAAACCCAGAAAGAAAGGCTCAAACCGGCGGTAGGTCTGCAACGAGCCGTAGCGCAGCACCAGCCACTTGATAAGCCACGCGATAAACAGCGGCAACCACACGAGGTTCATGCTCCACGAGCCAGAGATGGCAAAGCCGATGGGATGAAACGGGAACCACAGCAGTTTCAACCGCAGGAACATCAGCAACGAACAGATGCCAAAGCCAATCGCCATCGCCCAGTTCGCCTGCGGGTTGGGTTTGCTGGGACTGGAAATCCATGTTGCCAGACGGTTATATGCCTCGTTGCCGAACCAGATGCCCTGAAAGAACTTGGAGGCAGTGCCGAGCTGGTAGCCCAGATGTACAAACGCCCAGAACGACGATAGCCCGCCCACCAGCACCGCCAGCATCAACGCGACCGCCATCCGCCGCTGCGAGGCGTTAACCGAACCGGCGATGCGCTGACTCTCGATGACGATGGGAGCCGGGTGGCTGCGATAGGCGCGGTTGAACCAGTAGAAGAAGTTCAACAACACGAGACTGCGCCCATCCAGTGCGCCCGTGCCGAAGGCGCGGGTAATCACATGGTCAGGACCCGAGAAGTGGAGGTCGTGGACGGGAGGACCCAGCTCCGCCCGCATACGCATCACTGCCAGCGTCAGCGCGAAGTAGATAAGCACCGCCAGCACTGCCCACATCGGCGACATGCCGTAATACCACAGAAACCCCGCCAGAAACGCCAGCCCACCCATCAGCCCCAGCAGCGTCGCCCGGTAGGACATGGCTTCCGTCTCCTCCGTCAGTTCACCCGCGCCGTGCCACGCCTTTTGCCACACCGCCTTCAGGTAGTGTCGCGCCGTCCACGTAAGAAAAGCCAGTATCGCCATGTATCCCCCGAACGCCTGCTCGCGGATGAAGGGGAAATCGGGGATGGTGTCCCATGCCATGGCGTTCGAGATTACCAGCTCCGCTTTCCAGAACAGATAGAAGAACCAGCAGGAAAACACCAGGTCCAGAGGCAGCAGGTAGCCCAGACCGATGACAAACGGGTAGAACGAATAGGGCGTCCAGCCGATGGCGTTCCACGGCTTCTGGGTGATGTAGGGCAGCAAATCCTGATGTTTGACGTTGATGGCGGGCAACGAGGGTACGAGGTAGTTCAGTCCGTTCAGCACGTTGATGCCACCAGCTACCAAGATACCCGCCCACAGCAAGCCGTTGCGCCAGAAGGGAATCCGCTCTTCCGTCATCTGCAGTGGCAGGATGACGATGGGGAAGGTCAATCGCTCGCGCTCCACCCACAGCTTGCGCAACAGGTTGCTGAGGCACAACATCACAAACAACAGCGCGACGATAAACACCATCCATCGCAACACAGGTGGAAGCCATGCCCGCAGATGCTCCCAGCGATACAGCGTGTCGTTGCCCCGGTAGTAGCCCTGCAGGGCATCTACGTCGGTAACCATCAGCTCGCGTGGCAGGTATTTGCCGAAGGTGTTCAGCCAGCCGTTAGACTCGTTGCTAAACTGAAAGGGATGCCCCATCATTTGCACCAGCACGGGAATCATGTCCAGCCCTGCGAGGGCAGAACCCAAACAGAGCATGGAGTAGACGGTCAGGAGTTCGGCGCGGTTGAGGGCAACGCGGGGAAGCCACCGGCGCAGCGGCGCATTGAGTATCAGCAGCAACACCAGCAGGAAAACACAGTTAGCAAAGATGGAGATGGTGGTGGGGTACGGACCCGTGCGCACCTTCTCCATGTACACCACCCAGTAGTTGTTCGGTACGATAAGCAGCAGTCCCACCCCAATCGTCCACCAGCGGATATGGAGCGCGGCAGAAACCGTCTCCTTTCGCTCTGCAAGGGCATCGGTGATTTCTTGCTGGGAGACCATTGGCAAAAAAATCCCTCCCACGCCCCCAATTTAGGGTGCGCGGGCGCATCCATTGCGATGCGCCCGCCTGTGTCGCTATCGAGGAGCAGTCGGCGGAGCGCCTCCAGGTCCGACTCCCTGCGGCATGGTGAAGTTTGGCGGCGGCTGAGGCGGTCGTGCTAGCTGCTCGGACTGCTTCGTCCTGGTCAGGTACCAGTAGGCTCCGAAGACAAGTCCCAGCACCAGCACGACAACCACTACCGCCACCACCGGCGGCACGTCGCGCTTCAACGGCGATGCCATTGTGTCCTCCTAGTCGCCTCCCTGCACCGTCCACTGTCCCCAGCGGGTGGATGCCTTGCGATAGTACTTGGCGTGCCCGTCGCCGTGCGTGGCGTTGAAGCCGTCAAAGTGTCGGTATGCTAAAGCGATTGCTGATTCTCCCCACCAACTGTTCTGATGGTTCCAAATGGGGTCTAACTGACAGTTTATCCACACTTCAAGCCATGTGGCGTCTGCCATCATGATGGTGTTGGCGGGTTCTTCAACTTTGCCATCAGGAACACCCCAGTAAGCGAAGCCGTACTTGCGCCCATAAAGGCTAGGATCGGTGCAATCCCAGTATACAACGCCGTTCCACAGGTAGCTGAAGTAGTATCGCCCGAGGTCCTGTCCGCTCCAACCGCAATTACCGCGAACGTCCATGTGGTTCGGTGCAGCCCATGTGGTTGCTTCGCGCACAGAGGGACATACCTTCAACTGGCGGTTCTTCACGTACGGCATCAAAAGGTCGTAAAACCATTGTATGACGTTGCAGTCTCCCCAGGTCCCGTAATAAAGGTAGGGACCACAGTAGGTTTCGTCATAGTCCTGCTTATACATCTGTGCAGCAAGTCCCCACTGTTTCAGATTGGATATGCAACTGGCCGCTCGTGCCCGCTCGCGTGCCCGTGCGAACACTGGAAATAGGATTGCCGCCAGGATCGCGATAATCGCGATGACGACGAGCAGTTCGATGAGCGTGAAGCCCTTGTTCCGAGACGTGTGACGCATCGTAGATCCCTCCTAATCGTGATAGAGTGTATGATGCAAAGGCGGCGCGACGGTGGCTCGCTGGATGAGCGTGGTATGCACCGTGCGCGACAGCGCTATGGGCTTGCGCTCCAGCATCGCCGCCAACATCTCCACCGCCGATTTGCCAAGCGCCTCATAATCCACCCGCACGGTGGTGAGCGGCGGGGCGGTAAACTGTGCCAGCGGCACATCGTCGTGCGATACCAAAGAGATGTCTTCTGGGACACGCAAACCCATTGCTCGAACCGTTCGAAGAACCCCTATTGCCAGCACATCGGTTCGCACGAAGGTGGCAGTTGGACGGGGTTCCCGCTGTAGCAGTTGTTGGGCTGCCAGCGCACCCTCCTCCGGCGTCCTGCCCGCGTACACGATGTGCTGGGGATGCACCTCTCCACCGTGCCGT
>Ga0209809_1001336_pt1 | contig 20073 bp, 10 predicted proteins | sample YNPMSTMetaG_FD_186172 | JGI IMG/M metagenome (GOLD analysis project Ga0209809, IMG submission 186172) | Anoxygenic and chlorotrophic microbial mat microbial communities from Yellowstone National Park, USA - YNP MS-T MetaG (SPAdes) (version 2) ...
GCAGTTTTGGAGTCCGGCCGGGGACGAAGCGCTATTGTGTCTGGACACCTTCTGGCGCAACGAGCGCTGGCATTTGCTCTTCCCGCACACCCGCCCTGCCAACCTGTCCAAAAACTGAAATGCGCCGGAGCGAATTCGGGTGGAATTTCTCCGTTGGCTGATCGCGGTGGGATTGAGTACATTAGGAGGGCTTTCCGGCCCGGGCCGGACCGGTCGGCCACCCAGCGAACAGGGTTGGACGGTCGGCTGGGGACGAACACAGGTCTCCGGGCTGCCCGGGAGGCCAGAGCCAAGGGGTGCAATAGTGCCCGCAAGGAAGGAACCGCAGGTATGAAGGTACGGCCGTTTTGGCGAGGGCTCGTAGGCATCGAAGGTTTGCTGTGGTTGTGGTTGGGACTTGCGGGGAATGGAGCTGCTCAAGGGCTTTTGCGAGAGGTCTGGGAGGGAATACCCGGTTCCACGATTCCGGACCTGACCAATGCACCAGCCTTCCCCAACAATCCGACTTCCACCAATTACGTCACTGACTTTTTCGAGGCACCCGTCAACGTGCTGGATAACTACGGCCAGCGCATGCACGGCTACGTCTCCCCTCCGGTGACGGGGGACTATATTTTCTGGATTGCCAGTGATGACCAGGGCGAGTTGTGGTTGAGTACGGATACCTCCCCGGCGAATCGGCGGTTGATTGCCTGGGTATCCAGTTGGACGGACTCGCGGCAGTGGAACAAGGAGCCCAATCAGCAGTCGGCGCCCGTGCGGCTGGTGGCGGGGCAGTATTACTACATTGCCGCGCTGCAGAAAGAAGGGGGCGGCGGGGACAATCTGGCGGTACGCTGGTTGCGGCCCGACGGCGTGGATGAGGGGCCGATCCCGGCGCGGTATTTTGTACCGTACGGTATTGCGCTGAGCCCTCCGGTCATCCGGCAGCAGCCCACCAACACCACGGCCATGGAGGGGCAAAGGGCGCTCTTCGTGGTGGAGCTGGTCAATCCAGAGATGGTCACGTACCGGTGGCAGCGAAATTTCGTGGATTTGCCGGGAGCCACCGGTCCGGTACTGGAGTACGGTCCGGTGCGGCTCAGCGATCATGGGGCGCAATTTCGGGTCATTGCCACCAACAGCCAGGGCAGTGTGACCAGTGCGGTGGCGGTCCTGACCGTCACGCCGGATACCATTCCGCCGCAACTGTTGGCAGCACGCAACGAGGGCCAGACGCAGGTGCGGGTCTGGTTCAGCGAACCGATGGCGGCCCCCGGGGCCACCAATCCGGCCAACTACCGGCTGGACCGTGGTCGTTCGGTGTTGGCCGCTCAATACGGTGCTGATCAGAGCCAGGTTCTGCTGACCACCACGGAGCTGACCTACGGGCAGACCTACACCCTGACGGTGAGCAACCTGTTCGATCAGGCCGCCACGCCCAATCCCCTGCCTCCCGGATCCCAGATCTCATTCACCGCCTACGAGTTTGTGCCGCAAAACGTGGGCAATCCGGCGCTACCCGGAAACACCGTGAGCGTGCCGGGGGGCGTAGACGTCAGCGGCAGCGGCAGCACCATAGGCGGGGCCTCCGACCAGTTTCACTTCGGCTGGCAAGAGCGCACGGGAAATTTCGATCTGGAGGTGCGTGTGGCGGGCCTGACAGTGACCGATCCGTTCGTGCGTGCCGGTTTGATGGCCCGGGAGAGTCTGGATGCGACGGCCCGGTTCGGGGCGGCCTTTGCCGCTTCGGTGCAATTGGGCTGTTTCTTTCAGGCGCGGCTGACCAACGCAGCCGCCGCCACGGTCAGTGCACCCCGGAACGGGTTCCCAGTCAATTATCCTTACACCTGGCTGCGGTTGCGGCGTTCCGGCAATACCCTGACCGGCTTTGCCTCAGTCGATGGCCTGAACTGGACGCAATTGGGTACGGCCACGCTGGCCGGACTGTCGAACCGGCTGTACGTGGGATTTGCGGTATGCAGCGACAATACCAACGCCGTGGCCCTGGCCCGGTTCCGGGATTTTGGGCCGACCCGCAGTCAGCAAACCGGCACGTACCGAACCGACCGCGAACCAGTGGGGCCCTCCAGCCGCACCACAGGGATGATCTTCAGCGAGATCATGTACCATCCGCCCCCGCGTCAGGACGGACGGAACCTCGAGTTCATCGAACTCCACAACGCCCGCTCGATTTTCGAGGATCTGACGGGCTGGCGGATCGGCGGGGACATCGAGTATCGGTTCCCGGACGGGTTCACCCTGCAGGCAGGGGAGACGGTGGTCGTTGCGGCCAACCCGGACGACATCCGGGCTGTGTACGGGATCACCAACGTTTTGGGGCCCTACTCGGGCAGCCTGCCGAACGACCGCGGGCGGGTGGTGTTGTTCAACAACGCGGGGGCCATCCGATTGGCGGTGGAGTACTCGGATCAGCCGCCCTGGCCCGCCGCGGCGGATGGAGCCGGTCATTCCCTGGTGCTGGCGCGGCCCAGCTACGGGGAAAACGATGTGCGGGCTTGGGCCGCCAGCGAACTGCGCGGGGGATCCCCCGGCGAAATCGATCCCGTCGTGCCCATCCCGCAAAAGAGCGTGGTGATCAACGAGTTCCTGGCTCACACGGACGATCCGCAACTGGACTTCATCGAACTCTACAATCGGTCCAATCAGAGGGTGGACCTCTCCGGCTGCATCCTAACCGATGATCCATGGACCAATAAGTTCCGAATCCCCGACGGCACGTTCATTGAAGCTGGCGGTTATCGCAGTTGGGACCAGAACCAATTGGGCTTTGCCCTCAACGCAGCCGGCGAAACCATCTATCTCATCAGCCCGGATGGGTCCCGCGTGTTGGACGCGGTGCGATTTGGCGGGCAGGAAAATGGAGTTTCGACGGGGCGTTCTCCCGATGGCTCGCCCTATTTTCGGCGTTTGAGCTGGCCGACGCCAGGCACGGCGAACGCGCCGCGCCGGATCGAGCCCGTCGTGATCAACGAGATCATGTACCATCCGATCAGCAAGGACGATGACGATGAGTATGTGGAGCTGCACAATCACGGGACCGAACCGGTGGACCTCAGCGGCTGGCGGTTCGTGGATGGCATCGATTTTACAATCCCTGCCGGAACGGTGCTCGCTCCCGGTGGCTATCTGGTAGTGGCCCGGAACCTGGCACGACTGTTGAGCCACTATCCTCAGTTGAACGCGGCCAACACCGTGGGCAATTACTCCGGCCGCCTGAGCAACGCCGGCGAGCGCATCGCCCTGGCCAAGCCGGACTGGATCGTCACCACCAACCAGGCCGGGCAGGTCAGCAGTAACCGCATCTGGATCACAGTGACCGAGGTTGCCTACCTGGACGGCGGCCGTTGGGGCCTCTATTCGGACGGCGGTGGTTCCAGCTTGGAACTGATCGATCCGCGGGCAGACCCCATGTTCCCGTCCAACTGGGCCGACAGCGACGAGACAGCCAAGGCGCCTTGGACCACCTTATCGGTGACAGGCCGGCTTGACCATGCCAATGCCAACGTCGCCGCTAACCGGCTACGCATCGGGTTACTCGAATACGGCGAATGCCTGGTCGACGACGTGGAAGTGTTGCGCCTGGGGCAGAGCAACGTAGTGGCCAACGGGGGATTCGAGAGCGGCGGCACGGGCTGGACGTTCAGCGGCAATCACAGCACCTCGCTGGTAGTGTCCACCGGCGCGGCCAGCGGTTCTTACTGTCTCTATGTGCGGGCCAGCGGAGACGTGGATACCGGCCCCAACTCGATTCGCACGGCACTGACCGCGCCCTTGACCTTGAATACCACGAACGTGATCCGCGCGAAGGCCCGGTGGCTGGCCGGGTGCCCGCAAATTCTCTTCCGCATTCACGGCAACGGCTTGGAGCTGGCCGGTAATCTGATGGTTCCGCGCAACCTAGGCACGCCGGGACTGCCCAACAGTCGGCGCGTGTCCAATGCCGGACCGGCCATCTATGACGTACGGCACGACCCGCCTCTGCCGGCCGCCAATGAGATCGTCAAGGTGACCTGCCGGGTCTCGGACCCGGACGGAATCCAACGAGTGCTGTTGCGCTATCGCATTGATCCCTCTTCGACTTTGACCACGGTCACCATGGTCGACGACGGCACGCAGGGCGATGAGCTCGCCGGCGACGGAATTTACACCGCCCAACTGGCCGGGCGCAACGCTGGGACCCTACTGGCCTTCCGGATTGTGGCCACCGACCGTGCAGGTGCATCGTCAACCTTCCCGGCCCGTGCGCCGCAGGAAGAATGCCTGATTCGGTGGGGGGACCCCATCCCCTTCGGCACCTTCGCCCACTACCACCTCTGGTTTACCGCGGCGACGGCGGCGGCGCGGACGCAGGGACTCGACAATACTTGGCGGGACTGCACGCTGGTCTATGGCAATCACCGCATCATTTACAACACCGGCTTCCGGGACAAAGGCAGTCCCTACCACGGTGGCCGAGGAGACATCACGGCCGTGACCCCGGCGGATGAGCCCCTGCTGGGCACGCAACGGCGCGTGTTTGCTTCCACCGGCAACGGCGGTTCGGAAGCCACCGGCATTCGCAGCCAGTTAGCCGCTTGGTACGCGCAGCAGCTCGGCATCCCCTACCTCCACGCCCATTACATGCGACTGTACTTCAATGGCAGCCTGTTCCGGCCCGACATCATGGAAGATCTGGAAGAGCCCAATCACGACTATGCCAAGCTGTGGTTCCCGAACGATGCCACCGGCGACCTGTACAAAATCGCCGTGTGGTTCGAATTCCAGGACAACAACACCGACTTCAGCGCCACCAGTGCCACTATCGAACGTTTTCTGACCGTAGGCAACGAATACAAGCTGGCCCGGTACCGCTGGAACTGGCAGCGGCGCACCCGGGATGGCGACGCCAATAATTACCGCCAGTTCTTCGATCTGGTGACAGCGATGAACGACACCTCGGCCAATTATGTGTCGGGCGTGTTAAATCTGGCGGACATGGAGCAGTGGATGCGGGTGTTCTGCTACAACTTTGCCATGGGCAACTGGGATGCTTGGACCTACCGGGTGGGCCAGAACATGTACCTATATCGGCCGGCCGGTCAGAAGTGGGTGCTCATCCCTTGGGACATTGACTTCACCTTCGGCCTGGGTGACGGCACCACCGCGGCGTTGCGCGGGGGGCAGGACAACACCATGAACCGTGCCTACGCCAACCCGACCTTCCTGCGCATGAACTGGCGTGCTTATCAGGACACGATCAATGGTCCGTTCCGCCCGGAACGATTCCAGCCGCAGATCGACGCGCGCCGCTCGATCCTCCTCAAAAACGGCGTAACCGGCTTGTCCCATCCGTCCGTAATCACCAGTTGGATCAATGCACGGCGCAGTTACATCCAGAGTCAGCTCAACGCGGCGGACACGCCCACGTTTGCAATCACCACATCCGGGGGCAATAATTTCACCTCCACCGTGCCGGCGGTGACGCTGGATGGCATGGCGCCGATTGCCGTGGCCACCATCGAAATCAATGGCGTCCCCTATCCGGTGACTTGGACTGGCGTTCGGACTTTCCGGGTTTTGGTGCCGTTGACCGGCGTCACCAACCTGCTGCAGTTCGTGGGCCGGGACCGCCTGGGCAGGATCGTTCCCGGTGCCCAAACCAACCTGACGGTTTACTATCTGGGCGCCCTGCCGCGGGTAGAGGATTTCGTGGTCATCAATGAGTTGCATTATTGGCCGGCTCCGGCCGAACCCCGTTCCAGTTTCATCGAGTTGTTCAACCGTTCGACCACGGCCAGTTTCGACCTCAGCGGGTATCGTTTGCGGGGTCTCAATTACATCTTCCCGGCCGGGTCGGTCATGCCGCCGGGTGCCTACTGGGTCTTGGTGGCCAATCGACAGGGGTTCGAGGCCGTGTATGGGGGGGGTGTGCCCATTTTCGATGTCTACCCGGGCGGCTTGGCGAATGAAGGAGAGCGCATTGCGCTGGTTCGACCCGGCGATGCTCCGGGGACGGAAGAGCTGGTGACAGACGTGCGATATTGGCCGCGACTGCCGTGGCCGACCAATGCTGCCGGCCTGGGTTCGTCCCTGCAATTGATTGATCCGTCCCAAGGGAGTTGGCGGGTCGGTAACTGGGCCGCCACGCCCACCAATCATCCGAATCGAACTACGCCCGGCCGTCCCAACGCCGTGGCCGAGACCCTGGCTCCCTTCCCGCCGGTCTGGATCAACGAGGTCATGCCGGAGAACGTGAACGGCCCGGCCGATTCCGCCGGGGAACGGGATCCATGGGTGGAACTATACAATGCGAGCGACCAACCGGTGGACCTGACCGGCTACTTCCTCACGCACACTTACACGAATCTGACCTTGTGGGCATTTCCGACCGGGGCTGTGATCAGGCCGCGCGAGTTTTTGCTGGTTTGGTGCGATGATCAACCGCACCAGAGCCGTTCCAACGAGTGGCACACCAATTTCCGGCTCAGCCCCGGTTCCGGTGTGGTAGCCCTGACGCGCCGACAGGGTGCGGCGCAGACACCTGCTGTGGTGGACTATGTCGAATATGAACAGCTCACCCGGGGCCGCAGCTACGGCAGTTACCCGGATGGCGAGCCGCGGCAGCGGCGTCCTTTCGTTTACGCCACGCCCGGCCAGACCAACAATCCGGAGATGCCTCTCATCCCTGTGCGGATCAACGAGTTCATGGCCAGTAACGTCCGGGCCGTGCCCGATCCGGCTGACGGGGATTATGACGACTGGTTTGAACTCTACAACGCCGGTACCAATGAGGTGGACCTGTCCGGCTACTATCTCACGGATGATTTGGAAAATCCGACCAAGTACCGGATCCCGGCGGGCACGCGGATCCCTCCGGGCGGGTTCTTACTGGTCTGGGCCGATGAGGAGACCCATCAGACCCAACCCGGTGGCCCCTTGCACGTGAACTTCAAACTCAGCAAGGCGGGCGAGGCTCTGGGTCTATTTGCTCCGGATGGAACCCTGGTGGACGGCTTCCACTTCGGACCGCAGCAGGACGACGTTAGTCAAGGACGGTTCCCCGATGGTGCGGACCTGCCGTTGTACGACTTGACCCGACCCACTCCGGGCGGGCCCAACGAATTGGCCGGTGGGAATCGCCCGCCCGTGTTCGATGCTCTGCCGGAACTTACCGTGGATGAGGGGACCCAAGTACGTTTCACTGTTGTGGCTCGGGATCCCGATCCGGGCCAGACCTTGACCTATCAATTGGGCGGCGACGCCCCGGTCACGGCCCTCCTCGACCCTGTCACGGGAGAGTTCCGGTGGACACCGGAAGAGGCGGATGGGCCGGCGGTCCATACATTTACCATTCTGGCCATTGACAACGGTACCCCGCCACGAACTGCCTCCTTGACCGTGCGCATTACCGTTCGGGAGGTCAACCAGCCACCGGTGTTGGAACCCGTGCCGGAGGTGACGGTGGACGAAGGGGCGCTCTTGGAGTTGACCTTGAACGCGCACGATCCCGATTTACCTCCTCAACGCTTAACCTTCTTCCTGGTGGAAGGTCCGGCAGGGATGATCGTAACGCCTGAAGGCCGATTGACCTGGGAGGCCGGGTTGGACCTGGGCGGCCAACTCATCCCGGTGACGGTGGGTGTCCAAGACGACGGTAGCCCGGTGCTCACGGCCACCAACCGTTTCACGGTTCGGGTCGTGGACGTGCCCAATCCGCCGGTCATTCCGTGGATCCCGGCTCAGGAAGTGAATGAGGGGGAGGTCTTTGATTTCACCGTGGTGGCCTATGACCCGGACCAACCGCCAAGCCCGTTGCGGTTCAGTCTGGACTTGGCCCCGCCGGGGGCCACGATCGATCCACAAACCGGCCGGATCCGGTGGCTCACCACGGAGGCCGATGGCCCCGCCAATCACGTGTTCATCGTCCGCGTGACCGAGACCGAGCCACCCTATCATAGCTCCGCGGCCACTTTCGCCGTGTGGGTTCGCGAAGTGAACCAGCCGCCGCGGTTGTTGCCATTGCCTCCGTTGACGGTTCAAGAGGGACGGTCCCTGGCTGTGCGGGCGATTGCCGAGGACGATGACCTGCCAGCGCAGAGTTTCTGGTTCGAGTTGCTTTCGCCGCCACCGCCGGGAATGGCCCTGGATCCGGTCTCCGGCTGGCTGACCTGGAAGGTTCCGCCGGACTTCGGCGCCACGAATCTTACCTTGTGGCTTCGTGTGCAGGACGACGGCCCCGGGCGCCTGACGGCCACGCAGCAGCTGCGGTTGCAGGTGCAGACCCAGCCGCATCTGGTCATCAGTGAGATCCATTACCGGCCGGCACAGCCTGGCACGGAGTTCGTGGAGGTGCTGAACAATTCGGCACGTACCTGGGAGTCGTTGGACAATGTGATGCTGGTGGGCAGCAACCTGGTCTTCCAATTCCCACAGGGCGTGCGATTGGGCCCGGGCCAAAGGACCTTGGTGGTCCGAAACCGGCCGGCCTTCGAGTCCCTGTACGGTTCTGGGTTACCGATTGCCGGTGTTTGGACTGGCATGCTGGGCGTCAGCGGCGATCACTTGCAACTGGTGCGCCGTCCGCCCGGCGGCACCATCGAAATATTGAACCAGGTGCGCTATGAGGCCGCGATGCCTTGGCCGCAGGCGGCCAACGGTGGTGGGGCCTCTCTGCAGTTGATCGATGCCAGCCAGGACAACTGGCCCGTGGCCAATTGGGAGGCCGTCCCACCCGCTCCAACTCAGCCCTGGCTGCTGTTCACCTACACGCAGCCTTGGCGCTACAATCAGACCGGCGTGGATCCGGGCGAGACCTGGCACAGACCCGATTATGACGACAGCAGTTGGCCCAGCGGTCCCGGTCTGCTGTACGTGGAAAACGCCGATCTCCCAGCTCCCAAGAGCACGCCGTTGACGCTCGGCCCGCTCACTTACTATTTCCGGACCACCTTTGACCATCCGGGCCCGGTCTTGGGCACGCGACTGATCGCGCGGGTGATCGTGGATGACGCTGCCGTGGTGTATTTGAACGGACAAGAGTTGCTGCGGGTGGGCTTCAGCCCGGACACCGTGGTCACGCACGGCATGCTGGCGGAACGTCTCGTCAACGACGCGACCATCGAGACTTTCGAACTGGATTCGAGCCTGCTGCGCCGCGGCCGCAACGTGGTGGCTGCCCAGGTGCATCAGGTCAATGCCGGGAGCAGTGACATTGTCTGGGGGATGCAACTGGAGCTGCGGGTGGTGGCCGAGCCGACCACGCCGGGGCGGCCGAATTCCGTGGCCCGGGCGTTGCCGGAGTTCCCGCCTTTGGTCCTCAATGAGGTGTCCGTGCTGAACACGCAGGGTCCGGTGGACAACGCGGGCGAGCGGGAGCCGTGGATCGAGCTGCATCATGCCGCACCTTGGCCTTTGAGTCTGGAAGGGTGGTATCTGACTGATTCGCTCACCAACTGGACGCGGTGGCCGTTCCCGCCGGGGACTGTCGTTCCGGCCTACGGATTCCGGGTCCTTTGGGCCGATGGCGAGCCGCAGGAAAGCACGGTCGAAGCCCTGCACACTAGTTTCCGACTCAGCCAGTCCAGTGTGGTGTGCCTGGTCCGAGAGCAACCCGGCGGGCCGGCGGTGGTGGATTACGTTCGACTGCCGATGCTGGAGGCGGACCGGTCGTATGGTTCGCTGCCCGACGGGCAGCCAATCCACCGTTTCGTGTTGACCGAACCCTCGCCCGGCATGCCCAATTCCGTATTTGCGCCGCCGGCGTTGCAGGCACGCTTGGCGCCGGACGGTGCCACGGTAGAGTTTGCCTGGCCCGCCGTGCCCGGAGTCCGTTACCAACTAGAAGTGACGGAATCCCTGAGCCCGCCGCGTTGGCGGACGGTGGTGGACCTGGTGGCGCCAGGCGAACTGGTCCGATGTGTGGAGCCACGGTCTGCCGAGCCGCGATTCTATCGGCTGGTGATCCCTTGATGGTGGTTTTGACCGAGGTGCCTGTCGGATTTTCCGCCCCGGCCCTGGTTTTACAATGGAGGCCCAAGCCGGTTGCGGTTGCAGGGTGCGGAGCTCACCCGGCTTTGCGGCGTGGCTTGGCTGGGCACGGTCCGCCGAGCTGGAGGTAGATGCACTTTAGGTACTCGGCCTCGGGGAAACTTGCGGGATGGTCGAAAGGCTGGCCGGTGGTGCCCAGTTCCTGCCAGGGACGACCCGACCGTGCAGCGACTTCCCGCGCGAGGGCAAAGAACTCGGCCGGCCGCACGTAAGCGGTACAGGAAGCGGCGACCAGGATGCCGCGCGGGGCCAGCAAACGCAATGAAGCGGTGATCAACTGTCGGTACGCTCGCAGGGCGGAGTCGCGGTCCGCTGCCTGCCGGGCCAGGGCGGGCGGATCGACCACCACTAGGTCGTAGGAGCCCCTGGGAGCGGTGGGCAGCCAGTCGAAAGCGTCGGCTTGAAGAGTCTGGTGGCGGCACTGTTGCACCTTGGGATGGGAGGCATTAAGCTGGAAATGCCGACGTGCAGCAGCCAGGGCGTGGGCACTGATGTCTAAATCGGTGGCGCACCGGGCTCCGCCCGAGGCAGCCGCCAGTGAAAATCCCCCGGAAAAGCTGAACAGGTTGAGCATCCTGCGCCCGGCAGCCAGGGACCGCACACGTTGTCGGTTCTCTCGTTGGTCGAGGAAGAAGCCTGTTTTTTGGCCGCGGCAGACGTCGGCTTCAAAGAGGAGTCCATGTTCCAGGAAAGGGACCGGCTCTTGGACGGGCTCGCCGCACAGGACCATGCCATCGGTTAACCGCTGGCGTTGGCGGGCGAGCTCCTGAATGTTCCGGCTAAGCCGCAGCACCAGACTGCGGGGGTGCAAGGTCTCCTGAATCAGGGAGGAGACCGTGGCCAGCCACGGCAGCCAGGCGAGCGTGTAGAGTTTGAGGACCAGTACGTCGTCGTAACGGTCGAGGACCAGACCGGGCCAACCGTCGCTTTCGCCGTGGATGCAGCGATAGCCGGTGGTATCGGGGCCGAAGCGGCCTTGTCGGCGTTGGAGCGCCTGGTGCAGGCGTTGTCGCCACCAGTCGGTTTGCACGGGTACGGGGGAGCCGACGTGCAGCACGCGCACACGGAGAGGGGAGTCGGGGTCAAATAACCCCAGGCCCAAGAAACGGTCTTTGCGGTCGTACAGGATGGCGAGTTCCCCCGATTGGCCGGGCCGGTTTTGTTTCTGAATGCTCTGATCGAAGACCCAAGGATGTCCGCTCCGTACTGCCTCCTCGGCGGCCGGTTTGAGATGGAGCCGCAACGAAGGCTTTGGGCCGAGGCCACCCTGCGTTACTTGCTTTGCCTGGGCGGGCCGAGACGGGCCGCCGGAGCTCGGACCGTGGCCGGTCATGGCACAAGGACGGCGGCCCCCACCAGGCGTCCGGAGCGGAGTCGGTCGAGCGCCTCGTTGGCCGCGCTGAGCGGCAGAGTAGTAGTCTCCACCTGGAGGGGAAAACGTCCTGCCCACTGCAGAAACTCTTCGGCGTCCCGGCGGGTGAGGTTAGCCACCGAGCAGAGGACGCGTTCCTCCCAAAGATCTCGATAGGGAAAAGAGGGGATGTCCGACATGTGAATGCCGCCACAAACAACCGTGCCCCCCTTGCGCACGGCGCGCAAGGCCAGGGGAACCAACGCACCCACGGGTGCGAAAATGATGGCTGCATCCAGCTTCTCGGGCGGCAGCTGGTCTGACCCTCCGACCCACACGGCGCCAAGTCGCAAGGCCAGTGCCTGAGCCGCGGTATCCCCGGGACGGGTAAAGGCGAACACCCGCCGGCCTTCGTGCCGAGCGACCTGTGCGACCAGATGGGCCGCGGCTCCGAATCCGTAGAGGCCGAGTGTGACCGCGTCTCCCGCTTTGCGAAGGCAGCGGTAGCCGATGAGCCCTGCACACAATAGCGGGGCGGTCTTGACCGGCTCCAAATTCTCGGGGAGGGCGAAGCAGTACCGAGCATCGGCTTTGGTATACTCGGCATAGCCGCCGTCAACGGTGTAACCGGTAAAACGGGCCTGGTCACAAAGATTTTCCAGGCCAGCCCGGCAGTAGCGGCAGTGACCACAGGTCCAAGCCAACCACGGAATCCCCACACGCTGGCCCGGTGCAAGATGGGTCACGTTTGCACCCACCTGCTCTATCTCGCCCACAATTTCGTGGCCCGGGATGAGGGGAAGTTTGGGATCCGGGAGCTCCCCGTCCACCACGTGCAGGTCGGTGCGACAGACGGCACAGGCCAACACCCGCACGCAGACCTCGTCCGGACCGGGTTGCGGGCGTGGCAGCGGCCGCATCTGAAGCGGTTGACCCGGCTTTTCCAGCACCATGGCGCGCATCATGGCTCCATGAGCATGCGACGGCGGCCGCGCAAAGAAAAGGCCGCGAGCGCACATTCGCCGGGTGCATCTTGCCCGCACCCCTTCAGCGCGGGCGCCGGTGCGCTGGTGGCACAGGTGGGCAACCTGCCGTGGCGCCGACTGGCAACCGGCGGACAGCGGAGCTCTTGGGCCGGCTGCGGATCGCCAATCCGCGATGCGGTACACTGCAGTCTGCGCCACGGTGGTTCCCTCAAGGTGCGCCCCGCAGCCAGGCTGGCGCTGCCCGGGCGTTCCCGAGGCGCTTCCGCTGTCCAGCCGTTCGAATTTCGCCGGGCAGAGGCGGCGCGTTCCATGAACGAACCGGGGCGGTTTGTCAGGAGTCCCCGTCGGCCGGCGGGCCGCACAAAGATCCAATGTGGATCGACCCAGCGGCTTCTTCAGGTTCAAGTGGATGGGTCCGGGAGCGACACAGACGGCGTTGCAATGACAGAGCAGGCGCCCGGCCAACGAAGTCGACGAAACACGGTGGGTACGGCGTTCAGGCCGCTTTGCGGCAGATCGACCTTTCGGTGGGTTCGGTCTCGGCCGAGAATCCACGGCGACACGGCGCGTTGGATGGAAGGCGCTCGATCGGAAGCATTGGGAGCACTGGCTGTACGGGCTGCATCTTGCCGGGCCATCGTAACGCGTGCGTTGCAGCGACAGCGTCACAGGTCTCTCAGTCCGCTCCACCTCCGTCCCTCGTAGCCCTGTTGAGGGAAGAGGGCCCCTGCCTGCTGCAGGAGCCGCGCCGACGACAAACGATACCGCCTCGTGAAAACGGGTGCTCACCTCCAGTGCCAGCAGCCCACGGTGTTTTCCCCACGATGCACCCTGCGCACCGGGGCCAAACATCATTTGACCCGTGGTACAGGCCGGGGTTAAGGTGGGGGCCCGGTCAGGAAAGGCCGACCGACAGTATGCGACATACGATTTCGGTTTTGGTGGAGAACCGGTTTGGTGTGCTGACGCGCGTGGCCGGGTTGTTCAGCGGGCGCGGTTACAACATCGACAGCCTCAATGTGGCCCCTACACAGGATGCGACCGCGTCGCGCATGACCATCGTCACGCGGGGCGATGACGCCACGTTGGAACAAATTGTGAAACAGTTGCAGAAGCTGCCGGACGTCATCGAGGTCCGGGACTTCCGCGAGGGCGAGTTCGTGGACCGCGAGCTGGTCCTGGTCAAGGTGCAGGTCAATGCCACTTCTCGAGCCGAAGTCATGCAGATCACCGATATTTTCCGGGCCAAAATCGTGGACGTGCAACCCCAAAGCTTGGTCATCGAGGTGACCGGCGACGAAAGCAAGGTCGAGAAATTCATCGAACTGATGAAAGCATTCGGCATTCTCGACCTGACGCGGACCGGCCGTGTGGCCATGCCGCGCAATTGACAGGTTCGGCCTGCGCTTGGCTCGGCCCCCGCTTTCGGATGTGGTTTTCGGAAAATCAGCAGAATCCCGGCAGGAAAGGAAGAGTTTATGGCGAAAATTGATTTTGGTGGGACCCTCGAAGAGGTCGTCACACGCAAGGAGTTTCCATTGACCAAGGCCCGCAAGGTCCTGAAGGACGAGACCATTGCCGTCATTGGCTATGGGGTGCAGGGCCCGGCACAGGCCTTGAACCTCAAGGACAACGGGTTCCGTGTCATCGTGGGCACACGCCCGGACGGCAAGGGTTGGAAACGTGCCCGGGAAGACGGCTGGAAACCGGGCAAGACGTTGTTTGACATCCCGGAGGCGGTCGAGCGGGGCACTATCATCCAGTTGTTGGTGGCGGATGCGGTGCAAAAGGAGATCTGGCCTGTGCTCAAGCCCCGGCTTCATGAGGGGGACGCCCTGTATTTTTCCCACGGCTTTGCCATTGCGTACCAGCGGTTGACAGGGGTGGTGCCGCCGCCGTTTGTGGACGTGATCATGGTAGCCCCCAAGGGCTCCGGTACTTCCGTACGCCGGAACTTCCTCAGCGGGGCGGGCATTAATTCGAGCTTCGCCATCGCCCAGGATTACACCGGCCGCGCCCGGGAACGCTGTTTGGCACTGGGCATTGGCATCGGTTCCGGGTACCTGTTCCCCACCACCTTCGAGCATGAGGTGTTCAGCGATCTGACCGGAGAACGCGGGGTGTTGATGGGTGCGTTGGCCGGCATCATGGAGGCGCAGTACGAGGTGCTGCGGGCCCACGGGCACAGCCCCAGCGAGGCCTTCAACGAAACGGTGGAGGAGTTGACCCAGTCCCTGATTCGATTGGTGGACGAGAAGGGCATGGACTGGATGTACGCCAACTGTTCGGCCACGGCTCAGCGGGGTGCTCTGGACTGGAAGCCGCGTTTCAAGAAGGCCGTGCTTCCTGTGTTCAAGGAGTTGTACGAGCGGGTCCGAACCGGTAAAGAGGCACGGCGGGTTTTGCAGGCCTGCGGCCGGCCGGATTATCAAGAGCAGTTGCAGAAAGAGCTCAACGCCATGCGGGATTCGGAAATGTGGCGGGCCGGCGCGGCGGTGCGCGCCCTGCGCCCCAAGGAGCCGGCCCGCAAGCTCCGCAAGGGCGTCAAGGGCATTGCGGGCCGCGCCAGCAACTGAGGCACGGCTCCGGCCACCTCCGGCAAGCCGGGGTTTTTCGTGGGGGCCGACTCGATCCGTCGCTCGCCCCCTGGCCTCGGCCGCTGCCCCGGGTGGCACCTCCGGGGCCAGAACGGGACGGTTCGCCGAATGACCCGTGCCGCTCGGGGCTGCGCCGGCTTGCAATCCGAACCTTCCGCGATCACTTTGCGCCCCCATGCACGAACCGCTCCTGATTCGGGATGTCTTGGCGCGGTGCCAGGCGTTGGGCCGCGCCGCGGTATCGTTTGAGTTCTTCCCCCCCAAGACCGAGGAAGGGGAACGAACGTTTTTCGAGGTCACCCTGCCCCAGTTGGCCGCTTTAAAGCCCGATTTCTGCTCGGTGACCTACGGGGCTGGAGGCAGCACCCGTGACAAAACCCTCGCGATTGTGGAAGCGATTCAAACCCGCTACCGGTTGCCCAGCATGGCGCATCTGACCTGTGTAGGCTCGCCGGTGGAGCAGTTGCGGGAGATTATCCAACAGGCCCAGCAACGGGGCATTGTCAACATCCTGGCGCTGCGCGGTGATCCGCCCGCCGGCGCCCGCGAATTCAAGCCACCCCCCGGCGGCTTTACCCATGCCTGGCAACTGGTACGCCTGCTACGGGAAATGGGTGACTTCTGCATCGGCGTGGCGGGCTTTCCCGAAGGGCATCCGGCCTGTGCCGAGGGCAAATATGCAGACTGGGAGTATCTGAAAGCCAAGATCGATGCTGGGGCAGACCTGGTCATCACCCAGTTGTTCTTCGACAACGCGGATTTCTGGGAGTTCCGCGAGTACCTGACCCGGCTCGGCGTGCGCGTGCCCGTCATTCCCGGCATTCTGCCCATCCTGGGCCTGCAGCAGGTGCAGCGACTGACCCAGCTCTGCGGGGCCAAGGTACCGCAACCGCTGCGGCAGCGGTTGGAGACGCTGGCAGAAGACGAGGAGGGCTCGATAGCCTTCGGCATCGATTACGCCTGCCAGCAGTGCGAGGATCTGCTGCGGGGCGGCGTCCCGGGTATCCACTTCTACACGCTCAATCGAGTGCGGTCCACGCGCCAAATTCTGGCCAACTTACGTCTGATCTGAGAAGCTGAGGCTATGACACGCCCCGAAGCATGGGCCTTGTTGCAACAGTGGATCCAATCCGAGTCGCTGCGCAAACATGCCCTGGCCGTGGAAGCTGCCATGCGCCATTATGCAGTGCGCTTTCAGGAAGACCCGGACCGGTGGGGGTTGGTGGGTTTGCTGCACGACTTGGACTACGAACGCTTCCCCGAACCGCCGGCCCATACCCGGGAGGCCGCACGAGTGTTGCGCGAACACGGCTTGGACGAAGAACTGGTGGGGGCCATCCTCTCCCACGCGCGATGGAACTGGGACCAGTACCCCTTGGACCGACCCCTCCGACGCGCCTTGTTTGCCGTGGACGAGCTGTGTGGGTTCCTAACCGCGGTGGCCTACGTCCGGCCCGAACGCCTCGAAGGGCTGACGCCCACCAGCGTGCGCAAGAAGCTGAAACAAAAATCTTTCGCCGCAGGAGTGAGCCGGGAAGACATCGAGCAAGGTGCGGCTCTGCTGGGGCTGCCCCTGGACGAACACATCTGCGAGGTGATCTCAGCCATGCAATCGGTAGCCGGCCAACTGGGGCTGTTGCCACCCTCCGATTCTGCGCCTTGACGCGGATTTGGCGGGTTGTCCGGAGGCACGCACCACGACCCAACTCCGGTGCGCAGAAGGCAACCGGGCAGCCTCCACAGAGCGTGCAGGCCCCTTTGGCCCGGGCCAGTCCCCCTTTACAAGGCCCACTTTGCGGCGCAGAGTCGGGTGGTATGCGCGCGCGAAGGTGGATCCTGATCGCAGCGGTCAATCTCTGTCTGTGGACTCCGGTGACCGGCCCGGCCGCCGAAACGGGCAGTGATTCGCGCGTAGTTCCTGGCGTTGCGCTGGCGCATACCATTTCCGAGGTGACCGGGCTGGCCATTTCTCCACTGCTGGGAGCGGGGGCGTACGGGGCTTGGAAGTATTGGCGCACGCCCCCGGAGCAGCGACCCTACCTGCCGTGGTACGCGCGACCGGCCTTCTGGGGACTGGCCCTCGTGCTGGTGGGCCTGGTGGGGTTGAAAGATGTCCTGGGCGCAGCAACGCCGGCTTTCCTGAAAAAGCCGCTGGATCTGGCGGAGCTGCTGGAAAACAAGCTCAGCGCGTCGTTGGTGGCCGGGGCCGTGCTCCCGTTTGTGATCCTCTTTTCGGACGCCGGCCCAAGCCATGCCGGTTTTACGCTTTTCTGGCCGTACGCCGCCGTGGGCACCGGCGCCTGGATTCCCTGGCTGCTGTTGCCATTGGCGTGGTTGGCTTTCGGGGTGGTGTTCTTGGTGTCCCAGGCCATTCAAGTGTTGATCGTGCTCAGTCCCTTTGCGTTCGTCGACACGGCGCTGAAGCTTGGCCGCCTGGCGCTGTTCATTTCCGTCCCTGTGATGGCTTTGTGGGACCCATGGTGGGGGGCAGTCTGGGCGCTGGCCATCATCTTGGTATGCGCGTGGATTGCGGGCTGGACCTTTCGCTTGACCCACTTTGGCACTTTGTTGCTGTGGGATTGGCTGACAGTGGCCCACCGACGTTACCGGGTTTCCGAAGAGGGCAACCCGATGTTTCTGGCTCGGCGAGTCCAAGAAGTGCCGGTGCGGACATACGGGACACTGCGGCGAGCCGCCGATGGTGGCATGCAGTTCGAGTACCGCCCATGGCTGGTGGGTCCGCTGCGAAGCGTCCCGTTGCCGCCGGGGCCTTATGGCATCGGGCGTGGGCTGCTGTTTCCGGAGCTGATAGCCCTGGGGGAGGGGAGCCAGCGGGCAGTGGGCTGGTGGCCGGCCCGCTGTCGGGGCCACGAATTGGAATTGGCCCGGGTCTACGGCCTACCGGAGGTGCAGGAAGTGGGCTTGCGTCGGCTGTGGGCTTGGTGGTCAACGGCCCTCGGTCGGTCGAGTGCAGCCCCAGAGGCCGGCAGGGTCTGAAGGGCCTGCGCTGCGCTGGGGCGCGGGCTCGGTGTGCCGTTGCGGCGGGTCCTTGGCGTTTTGTGTGGCACACATTGGGCTAAAGGGGTGCTCAGGATCGGACCTTTGCCCGCCCGGGGCAGAATCGGGTGCCCACCTTGGGCTCAACCGCATCGTGAACCGCCGTCCGGTAGGGTTGTCAAACACTCAGGCGCAGGCTCGAAGCTGGTCGGCCTTGATGCGTTCCGGCTTCGAACCTCTGCGCCCGGCCCTGCGGAAATAGGGGTGCAAGGCCGTGGAACCTGTGATACCCGGTGTTCATGCTCAAGACAGGGATTCTGAACCCTCATGTGCTATCGCTGTTGGCCCGCGTCCGGCATATCAACACCCTGGTGATTGCGGACCGCGGGTTTCCGTACTGGCCTCAGATCGAGACGGTGGACCTGTCTTTGGTGGACGATGTCCCGACGGTCCTCGACGTCCTGCGGGCCATTCGCGCCAACTTCCAGATCGGGCGTGTCTGGATGGCGGAAGAGTTCCACCGGGAAAACAGCCCCGAGACCCGGGCACGGTTTGCTGCGGCCTTGGAAGGACTGGAAGTGCACTTCGAGCCGCACGTGCAGTTGAAGTCGCGCGTGCCTCAGGCCGTGGGGCTGATTCGTACCGCCGACACGGTCCAGTACGCCAACATGATTCTGGAATCGGCCTGAGCCGGGCGTGGTCGTCGACTCAGGGCCGGGTTAGCGGCCAGGCGGATCGTGGTTCGGGCGGGCCCAGATAGGGCGTCACACCAAAAGGACCGCCCGGTAACGCACCGCATTTTGACGGACCTTGGCAATGGCCTGCTGGGCCTCGGCCAGAGGGAAGGTCTCTACGCGCGGCCGGATCCCAAATTGCGCAGCCAGTTCCAGCATCTCACGAATCGTGGCACGGCTGCCGATGGGACTGGCCATGATACGACGGCGCTTGACTAGTAAGGGCCACAGCGGAACGGTCAGGGGAACGGTGGTCACGCCTACATAATACAGCACGCCGTCCGACCTCAACAAATCCAGGTAGACTTCCACGGGCAGAGGTGCGGGTACCGTGTTGAGCACGATGTGCAGCGGATAGGCGGGACGTTGGGTGGGTTTTCCGTCTTGAACGAGGATTGCTTCGTGAGCTCCAAGCTGGCTGGCTTCCTGTGCCTTGGCCTCCGTGGTGGTAAAGGCGGTCACGTGGTTGCCCAACCGACTGGCGAACTGGATGGCCAGGTGTCCCAGACCCCCGACGCCGATAACGCCGATGCGCAGCCCCGAGCCCATACCGGCTGTCCGCAGCGCCGAGTAGACGGTAATACCTCCGCACATCAAAGGGCCCGCGGCCTCGGTGGGCAGCTCTGCCGGTAGGGCAAAACAGTAGCGGCTGTCCACAATCAGGTGCGAGGCAAAACCACCATAACCGTGCGTGATGACACCGGTGATTTCGTTACAAAGATGATCCTGACCGCGCATGCAATCATCGCATCGGCCGCAGGACGAGCGTTGCCAACCCACGCCCACCCGGGTGCCCGGCTTCAGATCGCTGACCGCTGCCCCATGTTCGATCACCTCACCGACCACTTCGTGTCCGGGGACCAACGGGTAGCGACTCATCCTCCAATCGTTATCGATCATGTGGATGTCACTGTGGCAAATCCCGCAGGCTCGGACGCGAATGAGCACCTCGTGCGGCTGGAGTGCATCGACCTCATAGGTCCAGGGTACCAGCGGCTGGCCTGGCCCCAAAGCGGCATAGGCATGAACCTTGTTCATGGCGCTCAGTTTAGCCATGTTGCTCCCGCAGCGTAAGCGCGGCTGTGCCCGTTCACGACAACCCTGAATCCTTACCGACCAGGGTAAAAGGTTCACCCGGAGGGTGAACGAAATATCGGTCGGGGCGGTCTAATCTGGCATGGCCAAATTCATCACGCTCCAGCCCCAGAGGTTTTTCGTCGAATTCCGCCACTCCCACCAGGCCAGTGTGCAGGGCGGGCAGTTGGCCGTGGCCGCCTTGCTGGAGGAGTTTGGTCTGGCCGAACGCATCGAGCGCGAGCCGGCGCTGGACCCGCGCACGCACCGGGGCAAAGGCTACAGGCCCCTGGTCTACGTGACCC
>Ga0209809_1001341_pt1 | contig 20042 bp, 13 predicted proteins | sample YNPMSTMetaG_FD_186172 | JGI IMG/M metagenome (GOLD analysis project Ga0209809, IMG submission 186172) | Anoxygenic and chlorotrophic microbial mat microbial communities from Yellowstone National Park, USA - YNP MS-T MetaG (SPAdes) (version 2) ...
GGGCCTGGCGTCTGGAGACGGCAGGCCATTTCGCGGGCCGGCCGGGCGGAGTCTCATCCAAAGCACCAGGAATGATCGGCGCCAAGCCCGTGCGCGCCTGCTGGCTGGCATTGCCGGTCGTGCGGCAAGCGCAGAGCGCTGAGGGACGGCCGAGTGAATGGCCCCTACACGGAGCCGGGGAATCGCACAAGCCCTGGAAGCCGCGGCAACTCCACCCCACTGTCCAAGCTCCCTGCAAGCAACGGCAACGCCTGAACCCTGCCGGATAGGGTTCCGAAACGGTCGTTTCACAGGGCTGTGGTCATCGGTCAGCCCTTGGAAAGTCCCCAGGCCCCAACCGGGTGCGGGTTGAGGCCGTTTGGGGAAACGGAATTCCCCAGCGCCGGCTTGACCCTCACGGGCGACTCCCCTCCACTGGGCAACGTTCGCATGTCCTCCGGACAGTCCGATCGCACATCGGCCCGGAGCCTCCTTGGGCCGTGGATGTGGCGACTGTGGCAGTCGGCCGTCGCCTGGTCGTGGGTTATGAACGGCTTGCGCCTAGCCGCCGGCTTGGTGGTTCTGCCACTGCTGGCCACCCGGCTGGCCAAGCCGGACTTCGACACGTACTTCGTCTTTCTGAGTCTGGCCTCCCTGGTGCCCATTCTGGACCTGGGCTTTTCCTCGAGCATCGGGCGCGCCGTCAGCTACGCCATGGGCGGCGCCCGCGAATTGCGCCCTCAGGGATTTGTGCCGGAGCCCGGAGCCGCCGGCCCGAACCGCACCCTCCTGTGGCAACTGCTGCACACCACGCGCGTGTTGTACCGGATCCTCACCTTCGCTGCGCTGGTTTTGCTGGCACCACTCGGGACGTGGGCCGTGCACAAGGCCGCACCCCAAACCAGCACGCCCGCCCTGACGTGGCTGGCCTGGGGATTGACCCTCCTGGCGGTTCTCTGGGAAATCTACACCGGCTGGTGGAACGTCTTCCTGCGCAACCTGGATCGGGTCCTCAGCAGCGCCCGCCAAGTGGCCCTGGCCCAGCTCATCAAGATTGCCCTGAGCTGTGGCCTACTGTTGGCCGGCGCCGGGCTGTTGAGCGTGCCATTGGCCGGCCTCGTCTCGGCCATGGTCCAGAGATTCCTGGCCCGCCGCCAGGTCTTGCAGGTTTTGGGGCCGGCCCCGGGGACCACCGATCCCCAAACCGTGCGCCAGCTGATCACGGTCCTCTGGCCCAACAGTTGGCGCGTGGGCCTTCAACTCTTCAGCAACTACCTCGGCAGCCAGGCCAACACCCTCGTCTGCCTCCCCCTGCTGGGACTGGCCGCCAGCGGCCAATACGGCTTCACCCTCCAGCTCATCACCCTCTGCTCCAGCATGGCCCAGGTCTGGACCACCGTGAAGTGGCCCTACCTCGGCCAGTTGCGTGTTCGTCAAGACCTGGCCGCCATGCAGCGGGTCGTCTGGCCGCGACTGTGGCTCCAGTACGCCACTTATCTCCTCTTGGCCGGGGCGGTCATAGGGTTGGTACCCTGGCTGTTGCAGGTGGCTCAGCCAGACAAAAGCCTCTTGCCCATGCCCTGGCTGGCCCTGCTGGCCGTGCACGGCTTTCTCGAAATGAACTACGTCTTCTGGGGAACCCTCATCAGCACCGAAAACCGTACCCCGTTCACTTGGCCCATCATCCTGTCCAACGTCGTCAGCTTTGCCCTGGTGCTTACCCTGCTCCAAACCACCCAGCTCGGTCCGGGGGCCCTCGTCCTCGCCCCCTTGCTGGTCCACGGCCTCTACAACCACTGGAAATGGCCGCGCGAGGGCGCCCGCAGCCTGGGCACCACCTTCTGGCGGTTCTTGTGGGGCGGTCCCGCGGCCCCCAGGTTGCCGGAAACCGCGTCACCGCTCCCAGTGGCATCCGGGCAGAGACCGGACAAAGATTGATCGTTGTTTAGCAAAAAACGGTAGGCCGCCGAGGGACCGCAGGATAGCTTGAGTCGTGCTGGAACCGCAACCGCTGCTCCGGGGCCCCGGGGTGGTGGTCCGGGAGCTGGGCTCCCGCGGATCCCGCCGATCCGGCGGGTCCGGTGGAAGCGAATTTTACCGTGGAGCGACCCATGAGCGAAAAACGATACATGGCCGTGGACGGCAACGAGGCCGTGGCCTACGTGAGTTACCGGCTCAATGAAGTGATGTGCATCTACCCCATTACGCCCTCCTCGCCGATGGGGGAATGGTGCGATCAATGGGCCGCGGAAGGGAAACGTAATCTGTGGGGAACCATCCCGACCGTGGTGGAGATGCAGAGCGAAGCCGGAGCGGCCGGGGCCATTCATGGGGCGCTCCAGACCGGTGCGCTGGCTAATACCTTCACCGCCTCCCAGGGGCTGCTGCTGAAAATCCCCAACATGTACAAGATCGCGGGCGAGCTGCTGCCCACTGTGTTCCACATCAGCGCCCGCACCGTGGCCACTCACGCCCTCTCCATCTTTGGCGATCACAGCGACGTCATGGCGGCACGCGCCACCGGCTTTGCCATGCTGGGCTCAGCCTCAGTCCAGGAGGCCATGGACTTCGCATTGATTGCGCAGGCGGCCACCTTCCGCGCGCGCGTGCCGTTCCTCCATTTCTTCGATGGGTTCCGCACCTCGCACGAGGTGCAAAAAATCGAGGTGATCCCGGACGAGGTGATGCTTTCCATGATGGACTTGGAGGCCATCGAGGCCCATCGCAACCGGGCCCTCTCGCCGGATCATCCCGTCCTTCGCGGGACCGCGCAGAACCCGGACGCCTACTTCCAGGCCCGCGAGGCCTGTAACCCCTTCTACTTGGCCTGTCCGGACATCGTCCAGCGGGTGATGGACGAACTGGCCCAAAAAGTGGGCCGGCAATATCACCTGTTTGACTACGTCGGAGCCCCGGACGCCGAGAGGGTCATCGTCCTGATGGGCTCGTGTTGCGAGACCGCCCACGAAACGGTGGACTACCTGGTTGAGCAGGGCGAAAAGGTCGGGATCGTCAAGGTCCGCCTGTTCCGGCCCTTCGATATCAAACGCTTCGTAGCCGCGCTGCCCCCCACCGTGCGGGCCATCGCTGTGCTGGATCGAACCAAGGAACCCGGCTCGGCCGGCGAACCCCTGTACCAAGATTGTCTGGCTGCGTTGCTGGAGGCCCACCAAAACGGCTGGGCCCCCTTCGCTCAACTGCCGCGGGTGGTTGGCGGCCGCTACGGACTCTCCTCCAAGGAATTCACGCCGGCCATGGTCAAGGCGGTGTTCGACAACCTGGCCGCCGCCACCCCCAAGAACCATTTCACCGTCGGCATCCACGACGACGTCACCCACACAAGCTTGGCCTACGATCCGGAGTTCTCCACGGAGAGCGACGATGTCGTGCGGGCCCTCTTCTATGGGTTGGGAGCCGACGGTACCGTGGGCGCCAACAAGAACTCCATCAAGATCATCGGCGAGGAAACCGACAACTACGCGCAGGGCTACTTCGTCTACGACTCCAAGAAGTCGGGGTCCATGACCGTGTCCCACCTCCGCTTCGGGCCGCGGCCCATCCGCTCGACCTACTTGGTGAGCCGCGCCAATTTCGTGGCCTGCCACCAGCCCGTGTTCTTGGAACGCTACGATGTGACCGCTCCGCTGGTCGAAGGGGGCACCCTCCTGCTTAATACCCCTTACTCCAAGGAAGAGGTCTGGGATCACCTGCCCCGGGTGGTGCAGGAGGGCCTCATCCGCAAAAAGGCACGCTTCTTCATCATTGACGCCACCAGCGTGGCCCGCGCCAGCGGCATGGGCGGCCGCATCAACACCATCATGCAGGTCTGTTTCTTCGCCCTGGCCGGTGTCCTTCCGCGTGAGGAGGCCATCCAGAAAATCAAGGAGGCCATTATCAAAACCTACGGCCGCAAAGGCGACGAGGTCGTGCGCAAAAACATCCAGGCCGTCGAAAACACCCTGGCCAACCTCCACGAGGTCCCCGTGCCCGACCGCGTCACCAGCACCCGCGAGCTCCTTGGCGGGGTCACCCCGGACGCACCGGACTTTGTTCGCAACGTCCTCGGCAAACTGGCCCTCAGCCGGGGCGACGAGCTGCCCGTGAGCGCCTTCCCCGTGGACGGTACCTTCCCCACCGGCACCGCCCGTTACGAAAAACGCAACATCGCCCTGGAAATCCCCGTCTGGGACGAAAAGGTCTGCATCCAGTGCGCCAAATGCGTGGCCATCTGCCCGCATGCCACCATCCGCATGAAGGTCTACGAACCCCGGTACCTCGAAGGCGCCCCGCCCACCTTCAAGAGCACAGACGCGCGCAACCCGGATTGGAAAGGCCTCAAATTCACCCTGCAAGTCGCCCCGGAAGACTGCACCGGCTGCGCGCTTTGCGTCGAGGTCTGCCCGGCCCGCAACAAGCAGGAGCCCAAACTCAAGGCCATTAACATGCGGCCCCAGCCCCCGCTGCGCCTGCAGGAGCGCGAAAACTGGGAATTCTTCCTGCGACTGCCCGACCCCGACCGGCGCACCGTCAAACTCACCCAATTGCGCAGTCAGCAGGTCCTGCCGCCCCTGTTCGAGTTCAGCGGCGCATGCTCGGGGTGCGGCGAGACCCCCTACATCAAAATGCTCACCCAACTCTTTGGGGATCGCCTGCTCATCGCCAATGCCACCGGCTGCTCCTCCATCTACGGCGGCAACCTCCCCACCACGCCCTACACCAAGGACCCGCACGGGCGCGGACCTGCTTGGTGCAATTCCCTCTTCGAAGACAACGCCGAGTTCGGGTTTGGCTTCCGCGTCAGCCTGGACAAACAGCGTGAGTTCGCCTGTGAACTGGTCCAGAAACTGGCTCCCGTCCTGGGCGACGACCTGGTCACCGGCTTGCTCCGGGGCTGCAAGGACCGTGATGAGGCCGGCATCTACGAGCAACGCGAACGCGTCGCCGCCCTCAAGGAAAAACTCAAAAACAACCACTCGCAAGAGGCGCGACTGCTCCTGCCGATTGCCGATGCCCTCGTCCACAAGAGCGTCTGGATCGTCGGCGGTGACGGCTGGGCCTACGACATCGGCTACGGGGGGCTCGACCACGTCCTGGCCATGAACCGTGACGTCAACGTGCTGGTCATGGACACCGAGGTCTACTCCAACACCGGCGGCCAGATGTCCAAGGCCACCCCGCGCGGCGCTGTGGCCAAGTTTGCCGCCGGCGGCAAGCCCACCCCCAAGAAAGACCTCGGCCTCATTTGCATGACCTACGGCCACATCTACGTCGCCAGCGTCGCCATGGGCGCCAAGGACGAACACACCCTCCGGGCCTTCCTGGAAGCCGAGTCCTATCCGGGACCGTCCATCATCATCGCTTACAGCCACTGCATCGCCCACGGCATCGCACTGGACATGGGAGTCGGCGCCCGGCAGCAGAAACTCTTGGTCGACTCCGGTCAATGGCTTCTCTATCGCTACGACCCGCGCCGTGCTGCCGCTGGAGAAAACCCGCTGCAGCTCGATTCCCCCGCCGCGCGGGCCAAGCTCGAGGAATACCTGCTCAGCGAAACGCGCTTCAAGATGCTCCTCAAGAGCAAACCCGAAGAAGCCAAGCGCCTGTTCGAACTGGCCCAGAAAGACGCCGAGGCCCGCTGGAAATTCTTCGCCTACCTGGCCTCGCGCAAGGTTAACGGCAACGGCCATCACCAACCGGAACCCGTGGTGCCCCCGGCCAAGGTTTAAGCGTGTTCGCGGGGCGGGGCCGGCCTCCACTGCGGCCCGCCCCCATCCCAACCGCCCACATTCCGCCCCTGAAGACGCCTATGGACCTGACAACCACCTACCTCGGCCTCCCTCTGGAACATCCCTTGGTCCCCTCGGCCGGACCGCTGACCGAAAACCTCGACGACCTGAAACGACTCGAAGACGCCGGCGCTGCTGCGGTGGTGCTCCACTCCCTCTTTGAAGAGCAGCTACGCGCCGAAAGCGCCGAGCTGGACTATCACCTCTCCCACGGCGTCGAGTCTTTCCCCGAGGCCCTCACTTATTTCCCCGAACCCTCCGAATTCCGGCTCGGTCCCGAGGATTACCTCGAACTGATTGCCCGCGGCAAACAGTCCCTCCGCATCCCCATCATCGCCAGCCTCAACGGCTCCACCTTGGGCGGCTGGACCGATTACGCACGCAAAATCCAACAGGCAGGTGCCGACGCCCTCGAACTCAACATCTACAACATCCCCACAGACCTGGACCAGAGCGCCGAGCAGATCGAAAACGACTATCTGGAAATCGTCCGAGCCGTGCGGGCCGCCGTCACCATCCCGGTGGCTGTCAAACTCAGCCCCTTCTTCACCAACTTCGCCCACTTGGCCAAACGCCTGGTCGACGCCGGCGCCAACGGCCTGGTCCTCTTCAACCGCTTCTATCAGCCCGACATCGATCTGGAGACACTGGAAATCCGGCCCAACGTCCTGCTCAGCACCCCCATGGCCATGCGCCTGCCCCTGCGCTGGATCGCCATCCTTTACGGACGCCTCAACACCAGCCTGGCCGCCACCAGCGGCGTCCACCGGGCCACTGACGCCATCAAACTCCTCATGGCCGGTGCAGACGTCACCATGATGTGCTCCGCCCTCATCCGCCACGGGCCCCAACACCTGGCCACCGTTAAACGCGACTTGATCGCCTGGCTCCAAGAGCACGAATACGAATCCGTCGCCCAACTCAAAGGCAGCCTCAGCCAGAAAAACTGCCCAGACCCCACCGCTTTCGAGCGCGCGCAGTACATGCGCGCCCTCAGCACCTATCCCGTGCCCCCCACCCTGCGCGACTGACCGTCCGCACCTCGGCCTGCTCCCCGACAGAACTCCGTACCCGCCCCTGTCAAGGCCCGGGCCCCAAGGAAGCTTGCTGGCAGGCCTGCCCCTCCTTGGGAGTGGCCCAAGGGCCGGTTTCGGTTCTTAATGGCCTCCCGTGGAAGTCATCTTACAGCCTACTGCAGAAGACGCCGCCCGCCTGGTGGCTCACGTTATGGCCCGCGAACTGCGCGCTAACCCCCACCTCATCCTGGGGCTGGCCACCGGGCGAACCATGGAACACGTCTACCGGGAACTGGTCCGACTCCACCGCGAGGAAGGCCTGGACTTTTCCCTTTGCCGCACCTTCAACCTCGACGAATTCGTGGGCCTGCCGCCCACCGACCCACGCTCCTACCGCCACTACATGCACCGGCACTTCTTCTCCCAGGTCAACATCGACCGCCGTAACACCCACCTGCCGGACGGTAGCGCGGCCGACTTGGAAGCCGAATGCCAGCGCTACGAAGCCCTTATCCGCCGCGCCGGTGGCATCGACCTCCAACTGCTGGGCATCGGCCGCGCCGGCCACATCGGATTCAACGAACCCCTTTCCGCCCTGCAGTCCCGCACCCGCGTCAAAGCCCTCACCCCCACCACCATCGAGCAAATCGCGCCCCTCTTTGGCGGCCCCGAACACGTACCCCGCCGCGCCATCACCATGGGTGTCGGCACGATCATGGAAGCCCGCCGCTGTCTCCTACTCGCCACCGGATCGGAAAAAGCCGAAGTCATCGCCCGCGCCGTCGAGGGTCCCATCACCAGCATGGTCACTGCCTCGGCCCTCCAGTTGCATCCGCGATGCACGGTCGTGCTCGACGAGGCCGCCGGCGCGCTCCTCACCCAAAAAGATTACTACCGCTGGCTCTTCCAAAACGAACCGGAGTGGGAATGGTACCGCACCCACGGATTCGCCTGACCCCGGTTCCTTCAGCGCGCTGGCGCAAGCAGCCTCAACAAACTGCGCGCCCCGGCGTGCGTCGGATCCAGTTCCAACGTCCGGATTGCCGCGGCGCGGGCTTCCATCCACCGCCCCTCTCGGGCTAGTAACGTGGCCCGGGCATAAGGGATCCGTGCATCCCGGGCATCCAGCGCTTCGGCTCGAGCTAGACAGGCCAGTGCAGACTCGGTCTGGCCCAGGCCAGCCCGCGCCAACCCGAGGTTGTACCATGCAGACACGTGTCGAGGGTTGAGTTCTGCAGCCTGCTCCAGAGCCGCTGCGGCTGGCTCCAGCCGTCCCGCTTCGTTCCATGCCAACCCCAGTCGGTACCGCAACTCCGCATCTTCCGGTGCCAATCGGCATGCTTCGCGTAACTGCTCCACCGCGGCGTCGGCCTCTCCTAACTCGCTACACACCGCGGCCAGTGCCACCCGCGGCAGCACCGAATGCGGATCCCATCGCACGGCGCGTTCTAGCGCATCCCGCGCCGCGCTGACCTGCCCGCGAGCCCTCCAAAACAGACCCCACTGAAACTGACCCCACGGTTGATCCGCATGGTGCCCGAGAAAGCCAAGCAATTCCCGCCCAGCCGGATGATTTGTGTCCAACACCCCGCGGAGCGCCCAGGCCGCCGCTACCCGCACACTGCGCGCCGAATCGGCCAGTGCGGTCTGCAACAGTGCTCGGACGGAAGTGTCTCCCAGCTCCAGCGCCCTTTCCAGTACCCGCACCGCCGCCACCCTCACCAACGCTGAAGCGTCCTGCATCTGATTCGAGGCCGTCCGTAGCACCGTCGGGTCTGGGCTCCAAACTTCCAACAGCCCCAGCATGACCGCACGCCAATACCGGTTGGTTTCCATCCGCAGCCACCGGATTATTTCCTCCAGGGCCCCTGCGTCCCCATCCCGGGCTCGCATCACCCACTCGGCCCGACGCCGCTGCGGCCGCTCCAGCCGTTCCCCATACCACCGCTGCGCATGTTCCAAGGCCCAGGTCGCCGTCTGGTTCGTATGACAACGATTGCACGCGTTGGGAATGGCAAAACGCACCGTCAGCCACGGGTCCGGAATCGTAAACCCGTGATCATGCCGCGGGTGCCGCTGCATGTAGACCGTCTGGGGCATGTGACAGTGCACGCACTGGTCCCCGGCCGACCCCGGCGCATGCCGCGAATGCGTCAACACGTCCACCGCCGGGGCACCCCGCCCCGCCCCCGGCGCATGACACTGCAAACACAGAGCATTGCCCGGTCGCCGCGTCCGTCCACTGTGGGGATCATGACAGTCAATGCAACGAACCCCGGCCTCATACATCTTGCTGCCAAGAAAGGCCGCCCACTCGAAATTCTCGTCCCGGACCTGGCCGTCTGGATAAAAAACATCCGATGCATCCACCATGGCCGGCCAGAAATGATCCTCGTACGCTTCTCCCGGCCGGAACCGACCCGTCAGATCCACCTGCCGCGCATGACAACTGGCGCAGGTGTCCATCTGCCGCAACGACGACAACCGGACCAGCCCCGGATCCGGTGACCGGCCCGGATTTTGTCGCTGCCACTGCACATGCGCACGCATCGGGCCATGGCAGGCTTCGCATCCCACCCCACGCTCGGCCATCACCGTGGCATAACGATCGAGTCCCGCATCGTAGTTCTTTCGCACCGCCGTGTTGTGACAGTGCGCGCACATCGAGTTCCAGTTCATCCCGCGACCAGTCCAATGACCCCACTCCCCGGGCTTCCGATCCTCCTGCCCAAACACATTGAACCACTCCTGTCGCACCGGATCGTACGCCAACTCGGTCGCTTGCAGCCTTCCCCCCGCCAGCGGCACCAGGTATTGCACCAGCGGCCGTACCCCCAGAGCCCGGCACACCGGGTACCAGCGGAGGACTCCATCCAAATCGATCGTCCCCAACCAAAGACCGTTACTGGCGATTACTCCGGAGACCTGGGTGCCGTGCTTGCTCCAGCGCGGTGGCTCGAACGCCTCACGATCCTGCACCGGATGCAACGCACGCTCCGCACGCGCATGATGCGAAAAATACCACAGATCATGCACCTCCCGGTGACATGACCGGCACGCCTCCGATCCGGCATACCCCGCCAACCCGGCCCGATCCCCCCGGGACAACCGCCCCGGCGCATCCGCTGCACCCGAACTGACCCCCACCGGCCCCTCCGGCTGCGGTACTACCGCCATCCAACCCAGCGCCAGCCCCACCACGGGCCACCACCGCAGCACTGCGGCCCGACCCCCGTCACCCCCGCATTTTGCCGACTTGCCGTCCATCTTCCGGCCCAGCCTACGGGACCCTACACAATCCCCACATCTACGCCACACCCCCGGACGTTTCCAACCATTACCCGTCCGGGCCAACAAACCAATTCGCTCCCACGCCCGCAACAGGTCCTGTCCCTAACCCACGAGCGTGGAGACTGGTCCCCCAGGGCCTTGCTTAGCCGGCGCCGCCACCGTCGAGCCGTCCCGCGCACCCTCCCTCTGGCAGAACCGCGCCTTCCCCCGCAACAACCATCCCGGCTGGGCCTGTCCCTTCACTCTCCGGGATTCCGGTACCCGAACGGAGCCGGTCATCCGCCCCCTAAAAATTTTTCCGACCCTACCCCAGAATTTGACCGACCCCCTGCGTTACCTTGGAGGGCATGAAAACACGAAAACTCTGGCCTTTGAACCGGCAATGGCCTCCGCGACTGATTGCCTGCTGGGGCGAGGCTCGACTCCTCCGGTGGCCCGATGGACGGTGCCGGCTGCAGGGCGGCAGCCCGGCCGATCGCCAGGCCGCCCTGGAATGGATCTCCTTCTTTCTGCACGAGGCACTCCTGGATCCGCAAACCCCACAAGCGTCTCGGGCGGCGGCACCGCAGGATGCCTTCGCCGTTGACAGGCACCGCAGTCCCGAATAAGAGGCTGCTCAGTCATGGCTGCCCTGGGGCCATCCAGCGCTGTGGCCGTCCGGCGGTTTCTTGGGCCGCGGACGCTTGCGGCTTTCCCGCGCACCTGTTTGAGGCGATGACCTACTACGCGCACACCGCTTTGGATGACGAGGGCCGGCCCTTGCCGGAAAGTTCGGGCCGTTGGCAACTTTTGGCGGATCACCTGAGCAACGTGGCCACCCGGGCCCGCCAATTCGCCGAACCCCTCGGCCTGGCGGCCGAAGCCGAGCTGGCTGGCCTCCTGCATGATTTGGGAAAATACGCTGACCGTTTTCAGGCGCGCTTGCGAAACCCCGCTATTCACGGAATCAACCACTGGTCGGCAGGCGCAAGAAAAGCAGCCGAGTTCAAGGCCCTGTTGGATTACGTGATTGAAGGGCACCACACCGGTTTGCCGGCGCATTGTGAATTGCAGCAGAGCTTGCTTAAGATGAATGACCCCCAGATGGCTCGGGAATTGACGGGTTGTTCAGAATCAGTGGACGAACTGTTGCGGCGATTCGAAGCTGACGGGTTGCGTCTGCCTTCTGCTGCGCCCCGACCCGGCAACGACTGCTTCGCTAGTGCCCTACGTGCACGGATGCTTTTCAGTTGCCTGGTGGACGCAGACTTTTTGGATACAGAAAGCCATTTTCACCCGGAGGCCGCTCAGCACCGTACCGCGCCGAATTTGCAGGCTGAAAAAGCACTCGAAATCCTCTTGGCGCATCTTGCTCAATTGCAGCGGACCTCGCCTGGCGGCCTCGTCAAAGCAATCCGCCAGCGGTTGTTGGACGACTGCCTTCGGGCGGCGGAAAAGCCCCCTGGCCTGTTCACCCTTACCGCCCCCACCGGCAGTGGGAAAACACTTGCCTCCCTCGCCTTTGCGCTGAAGCACGCTCGATTCCACAATGCGCGCCTGCCAGAAACGGATCCTCACCGGTTCAGGCGTGTCATTGTTGTGATTCCCTACACCAGCATTATCGAGCAAACCGCCCAGGTGTACCGGAACATCTTTGAGCCGGTTTTCGGGCCGGATTACGTGCTCGAGCACCACAGCGCTGTTGGTCCCCGCGAGAATTTGGAGGGACCTGACCGCGACGCTGAAGAGGAGCAGACACGTCGAGCCCGGCTTGCCGCCGAAAACTGGGCCGCGCCACTGGTTGTGACCACCAGTGTCCAGTTTTTCGAAAGCCTTTTCTCGAACCGACCTGCAGATTGCCGCAAGCTCCACAACATCGCTCGGTCAATAGTACTTTTCGACGAAGTCCAGACTCTTCCCACCACACTTGTGCCCTCACTCCTGTCTGCGGTGCGGCTGCTCGCTCAGGAGCCTTATGGAGTGACAGCCGTCTTTATGACCGCTACACAACCAGCTTTTGCATCTGCCAAAGCTGCGCTGCCTTACGGTTGGGAGCCGCTCGAAATCTCATCCGCCCCGGGTGCCATGGCAGATGCGATGCGCCGAACCCAAATCATCTTGCCCAAGCCCAAGCAGGCTTGCCCGTGGCTGGAAATTGCCGAGCGGATGTCCGAGTTTCGCCAGGTGCTTTGTGTCGTTAACACCACCAAGGACGCCCGGGAATTGTTCCGACTGCTGCCGCCAGAAAACCGATTCCACCTGTCCGCTCGCCTTTGCCCGGCGCACCGGCAGGAAAAACTCGCCGAAATCCGACGCCGTCTTGCAGCCAATGAACCATGTCGCCTCGTTTCCACACAACTCATCGAGGCCGGCGTGGACCTGGATTTTCCGGTCGCCTTCCGTGCGCTTGGCCCGTTGGACTCGATCATCCAAACCGCCGGCCGGTGCAATCGCGAAGGCCGTTTTGTCGAGCCACCGCCTGTGATCGTCTTTCGCCCCAAGAACGGCGGCTTGCCACCAGGCTCTTACGCTATTGCCGCAACCGCTACTGAAGGGTTCCTTGACCGTCACCCGGACACGCCTCTCGATCAGCCCGAGACTTACGCCAAATACTTTGCCGAGCTTTACCGGCTCCTGGGCTGCGATTCGGCTGAAGCCGACCCGGCTTTCGCCGCCAGCAAGGCATTCGATTTTCCTAAAGCCGCCGCAGCGTGTCGCCTCATTGGCGACAACACCCGTAGCGTGTTGGTAAAATGGGGAGCAGGCGAAGACCTAATCGCCAAGTTATCCCGACAAAAACACCTTTCGCCTGAAGAATGGCGGCGCGTCCAGCGGTTCTCGGTCAACTTGTACAATGCTGAATTCCGGCGCGCCCAAGCCAAAGGCTACATTATCGAGGCAATCAAAGACGTGTGGTTCTGGAACTCGCACTACGACGACGACCTCGGGGCGTGCCATCCCGATCTCAACGACTATTGTTTGTGAAATGATGAGCGCACATGATCATTCCCACCGCCACGCCATGATCATCCATCTACGCACCTGGGGTGAGCTCGCCTGTTTCACCCGGCCGGAAATGAAAGTAGAGCGGGTCAGCTATCCCGTGATGACGCCCAGCGCCGCTCGCGGGCTGCTGGAAGCAATCCTTTACCGCCCGCAATTTCGCTGGGAAATCCGCAGAATCGCAGTTAAACGACCCATCCGTTTCATTAGTTTTCGGCGTAACGAGATCAAATCACGTCTCGCGGTTCGCAACCCCGAACCGATTGATGCCGAAGAGGACCGCACTCAACGCAACACCCTCGCACTGCGCGATGTCGAATATGTCATTGAGGCAAGCCTCCGCCTTACTCCATTGGCGAATCTTCCCCGCCGCAAGCCCTGCAGCGAAGACGAACCGGAGGGTGAGGACACACTGATCAAATACCTCGCCATGTTCCAGCGACGCGCCGAGAAAGGACAGTGCTTCGCCCAGCCCTGCTTCGGTTGTCGCGAGTTCACCGCGTACTTTGAGCTGGCCAACGAAGCCGCGATGCGCGTCGCGCCTAACACCAATCCCGATGCTGACTTTGGCCTGATGCTCTACGATGTGTTCGACCTCGACGTTTCACCCGACCAACAGCCTGGCAAAGCCGAAGCTAAACCGCAAATCACGCTTTTTCATGCCGAACTCAAAGACGGCATCCTCGTGGAAAAAGGCAAGAGCACTCTACCGGAATGGTCTGCTGTTAAAGCTAAACTCGGAGGTGGCCAGTGATGCTCCAAGCGCTTATTGCTTACGCTGAACGTGAAAACCTCGGCGACCCGGATTTTGAGAAGATCGGTGTCCGTTGGCTAATCTCACTGGATGCGTCCGCCAAACTCGCGGGCGGTCCGATTCCGCTGGTGGAGAATCCCGGCGAAAAAAAGCCGCGCCCCAAAACGGCCCTGCGCCCTTTCACTTCGCCGAACGAGTTGAACCAGGGCGACAAATCACATTTTCTGTGCGACACCTTGGAGCGAGCCGTGTTGTTCCTGGATCCGAAGGCTCGGGAAAAAGCAGCCGCGCGGCGCGCCCAGCACGCTTACTTCAAAAAACTGCTTGAGGAGGCCGCAGTCGCGTGTCCGGACATGGCGCCCCAATTGCAGGCGGTGCTCAATTTTTTGCGAAACGAAGCGAGCCTTGCCAAACTGCACCGGCAACTTTGGGAGGCAAAGGCAAAGCCCTCCGACAACGCGACGTTCGCTGTCGACGGAGTGAATCTTCTCGACTCCGAAAGCCTCAAGGCGTTCTGGCGAAAGCGCCGCCAATTGGCTGCAGGTGGACAAGACCGTCCCCGCCGGATCTGTATCGCCACTGGTAAACTGACAGAGACCCTCGACACGACAGAGAAAATCAAGGGCGTGCCCGGCGGTCTGGCCACCGGCACAAACCTCATCAGCTTCGATAAAGACTCATTCTGCTCCTTCGGCCTTGAACAAGCGCAAAATGCAGCATTGTCAGCCGCAGCAGAATTGAAGATTCGGTCCGCCCTCATTGCTCTCATCGAAAAAAGTCGGTCACAAGGCTTGATCTTCGCAAACACAATCGTTTTGCACTGGACACGCCAGCCCGTCGAATTCGATCCAGTGGACACGCTGGCCAGCGCCAACCCGGAGCAGGTCGCGCAATTGCTCAAATCCGCCGAAACAGGGTGTCAGGTCGTCGGGCTCGACGCGAACGCCTATTACGCCCTCACCCTTTCCGGCAACGGCGCGCGCATCGTAGTGCGCGATTGGATCGAGTCCACCGTGCCTGAAGTCGAACGCCACATCGCACGTTGGTTTCAGGACCTTGGTATCGTCGAGCCAGGTGGCACAACCGTCAAACGCGAATTCTCCATCGGTCAGTTGCTCTGGGCGTTGGCCAACCCAAAGCTTGAAAAACCGTTTGACGCGCTGCCTCACGGCGCGCCGGAAGAATTGCTTCATGCTGCTCTTACTGGTTGCCCGTTACCCCAAAACCTCTTAATGGCCGCCATACGCCGCGAAACCGTTGACCGCGTTTCTGGCGGTGAGCAAGCCGGCCAGTGCAAGCCGTTCCTTCCCGCTCGGTTTGCGCTTATCAAACTTTGTTTGTTGCGGTCACCCAATAGAAAGGAGCATCACACCATGACAGAAAAACTCGATCCAAACTCCAAAGACGTTGCCTACCTCTGTGGGCAACTGTTCGCCGTCCTCGGACGGCTTCAACTGCTCGCGCTTGGCAAAGTCGGCGCGAGCATTGCTGAGCGGACCTACGGCGGCGTGGCCACGCGCCCCGCCACTACCTTGGGCCCGCTGTTCACCAAAGTGCCCGCCTACATCAAGAAGGCCAACGAACGTTTCCCAGGTGCCGGCGAGAACAAGCTAAAAGAAATCGAGGCGCTCTGCCAGCGCATTGCAGCCCTTGGCGGCTTTCCGCAAACACTCGACCTCGAAGAACAGGGCAGGTTCGCCCTCGGCTATTACTGTCAACTGGCTGAATACCGCGCCCGCGCCGAGGAGCGACAACTCGTGGAGAAAGCCGATCAAGTCACCGAAGAAACCGTTTAACCATCAACGACAACAACAACCATGAACAACACCATCAAAAACCGCTACGACTTCGTTTACCTGTTTGATTGTACGGACGGGAACCCAAATGGTGATCCCGATGCCGCAAACGCGCCACGCCTAGACCCGCAAACCATGCAGGGCCTTGTGTCTGACGTGGCCATCAAACGCAAAATTCGTAACTACGTTTACCTGGCCAAACTCGGCCCGGACGGCGAACCAACGGACGGCTACGACCTGCACGTCAAACACGGCACGGTTCTCAACGACAACATCCGTGCCGCATGCGATGGCACCGGCCTGCCACGACGCGAAGACGACGCGAAAGGCGACAAGGAAAAAGCCAAGAACCGGCCCCCAAGGGAAATTGCCCAACTTCAGGCATGGCTCTGCCAGAAGTTTTACGATATCCGCACGTTTGGCGCGGTTCTTTCTACAGGTCCGAACGCCGGCCAGCTCCGCGGCCCGGTGCAAATCTCCTTCGCGCGCAGTATTGATCCTGTGCTTGCGCTGGACATCTCAATAACGCGAATCTGCGGCACCGACGAAGAAAAAGCCACTGAAATGGGCCGCAAGGCCGCCATACCCTATGGTCTGTATCGCTGCTATGGGTTCGTCTCGGCCCATCTGGCACAGCAGACTGGGTTTGGCGAAGAAGACCTGAAACTGCTGTTTCGCGCTTTATCCGGTCGGGGTGATCTCTCTGAGCCGTTTCAAATGTCGATGATGGAGCTGGACGTCTCAGCGGCACGGCATTTGGCAGCTCGAAAGCTCATCGTGTTCAAGCATAAGAGCATGCTTGGGAACGCACCTGCGCACAGGTTGTTTGAACTTGTCAAGATTCGGAAAAAGGGGGACATTCTGGCTCCTCGATCCTTCTCGGATTATGAGGTCAGTATCGAGAAGGAATCCTGTCCCGGTGAAGTAACAATCATGGAGCTTTTGTGAGCCTAGTTGTGGAGAGCAGTGGGAGCGGGTCAAGTCTGGAGGTCCTACCCCTCTCGCTCCTAAATGATTTCGTTTACTGCAAGCGCCGTGCAGGTCTGAAGTTGCTGGAAGGATGGCGGGAGGCTAACGAGCACACTGTTCGGGGTGATATTGTTCACCTGAACACCGACCTGAGCGGCTACCAGTCGAGCCCCAATGCCATTCTGCTGCGCGCCTTGCCCGTATGGTCCGAGCGCCTCCTGCTGTCGGGAAAGTGTGACGTCGTGGAGGTGCAATTAAAACCGGGTGCGAGGCCGACCCCAGGCCATCCCCTGGCTACACAACTCATCGTGTCGCTTTACCCGGTCGAGTTCAAACTCGGCAAGCGGCGACGATTTGAAAATGACGACGCGCAGCTTTGCGCCCAGGCCTTGTGTCTGGAGGAAATGTTCGGTATGCCGGTACTGCGCGGCGCAGTGTTTCACGCAGACAGCAAGCGCCGCCGTGAAGTCGAATTCACTCCCGAACTCCGCGCCCTTACCGAGCGCGCCATTGCCGAGTTGCACTCGCTCTTCGAGAAACTGCAGGGGGCCACCGGAACAGGCGATGTTCCCACACTTCCCGCCGCATTGTGGAAGCCTGCGTGCGAGGAATGCTCCTTACACAATATCTGCCTTCCGAAAGCCACGACGCCAAACAGTCGGGCACTCGACTTGGGCCGTGATCTGTTTCAGACCTGAAGATCTCACTGGCCGCGCGAAGATTGCAATGGGTCTGCTCATGCGCTCCAACCCGAAGCGTTGGCACACGCGAGCTGGACCTCATCCCGTCGTTAGCCGGCTGGGCACGGGAGCCCCTCCTTTGGGGGTACAGAACGATCCGGTTTCCAGCCTCACGCCAAGGCGCACCCTGTGGTTTCGGGCGTTTCAGGCCAGCTGGCCGAACCCTAATGCTCGGGCCTGCGTCGCCTCGGGAAAGGGGGGAAATCTTTCGGATGAACCCGCGGCCGCAAGACAAAGCGGACCTCCGCAGAGCGGGCCACCTGGCCGCCCACGTTCCCCCGATGTTCGGGTTTAAAGGGCTCGCATGGGACGAGACGGTAACCCAGAGGCCCGAAATCTCCGCACTGCATGTTACAGGCAGCGGGCGGATGGCGAAACTGTGGCCCCGGCTTGATGAACGTGACCGAACGCAAAGGCGTCCAGTGGCCAGGATCCCATGGAGTTGTGTGGCATAGCGTTGACCAGAAACAAACCCCGTGGACAACATCCAAAACACTCTTTATTTGACGACCCCAGGCACCTACGTAGCCCGGGACCATCTGACGTTGCTCGTCAAAGTACCGCTTCGCCCGGACGGACGACCGGCCACGGCTGATGACCTGCAAACCGGCGTCTCCAATTGGAAATCCGTGAGCATTCCAATCCATCACCTGGAATCCATTTGTGCCTTCGGTCCCATCACAATTACGGCGGCAGCGCTGGACCTTTGTTGGGAGCACGGTATTGCCGTCAATTTCCATACCGAAAACGGGTACCTGCAGGCACGAATGGTCGGCGTGGCTGATACCAGCGTGACCTTGCGACGCGTCCAGTTCCGTGTGGCAGATCAGCCTGACCGGTGTGCGGCCATCGCGCGGCAGATCATCGCCGGTAAACTTCAAAATGCCCGTAATTCCCTGCTACGTGCCGCTCGTGAAACCGATCAGACCGACACCAAAGCGCTCCTCGGCGAGGCCAACGACAGCTTAGCGCGCCTGATCGAGGACCTGGCCCGGTGGCAGCCGGCCGACTTCTGCCGGCCCGGCGCTCTGGATGCTCTCCGCGGTGTCGAAGGCATGGGAACCGCCCTTTATTTCAACGCCTTCAATGGCCTACTCAAGCAACAGCGAGACCACTTCGCTCTCACTAGCCGCTCGCGCAGACCACCCCGGGACCGTATCAACTGTCTCCTCAGCTTCCTGTACGCACTGGTTCGGCATGACTGTATCGCCGCTTTAACCAGCATTGGATTGGATCCCTTCGTGGGATTTCTGCACACCCTGCGTCCCAACCGGCCCGCACTTGCGCTGGATCTGATGGAAGAATTTCGCCCCTGGCTGGCCGACCGCTTGGCTGTTACCCTGATCAACCGGCAGCAAGTGCAACCCCACGATTTCCTCTGCCGCGAAGGTGGCGCCGTCGAACTGACCGGAAACGGACGCAAACGCATCATCGCCGCCTACCAGGAACGAAAACAGGAGGTGCTCACACATCCCCTCCTTCAACAGGAATGCCGCATCGGCCAACTGCCCTTCCTCCAGGCTCGGCTACTGGCCCGACACCTGCGGGGAGACTTGCCGGACTACTTGCCTTTCGTACCGAAATGACGGTAATATCACAAGCGTGGGAGTGGTGCAGAGCCAGTCCAGAGGGACCGGCTGAAGACAACACGAGGAACGTCTGGACTACGAGACCATGTTTGTTCTGATCACCTACGACGTAGCCACCACAGACAAGGAAGGACAACGTCGGTTGCGCCGAGTCGCCCAAGCCTGTGAAGATTATGGCGTGCGGGTCCAGAAAAGTGTCTTCGAATGCCAGGTAGGGCAAAAAGAGTGGATCCAGCTGCGGCACCGGCTTCTTCAGGAGATCGATCCCGCCCAGGACTCACTCCGCTTTTACTTCTTGGACCAGATTGCCAAGACCCGTATCGAACACCACGGGGTCGACAAACCCTTGGACCTGACCGAGCCCCTGATCCTGTGATACCCGACACCCCGTGCCTGCCGGCCCATCCTGTTCCGCGAACCCCCAGCGACGGCCGACCCCCGGGAGGTTCGCGAAAACGACCTTTTCGCGCAATGGCGCGCTATGACGAGTGTTTTTTGACAATCGGGAAGCACCTTTCGGCGCCTTCAGGCGCACCTTCGCGATTTGGCATCTGCAAAGGCTTGCGCTGCTGTTAGTTGAAGAAGGCGCGTCGCCGCGCGTCTTCACGCGCGGCGCGGATTGAAACTGGCACCAATGGCCAGGCTGAAACCAATCTGTCCGTCGCCGCGCGTCTTCACGCGCGGCGCGGATTGAAACATCCTTATATGCGAGCCACCCAGAAACAAGCTTGGTCGCCGCGCGTCTTCACGCGCGGCGCGGATTGAAACACCTCCACTCTCCGAGTTGGGTTTTCTGCTACAACTCGCCGCGCGTCTTCACGCGCGGCGCGGATTGAAACATGGTTATCCGGTCCGTCGACGGACGCGCAATCGATCGCCGCGCGTCTTCACGCGCGGCGCGGATTGAAACAACCTGGAACGGCCGGCGGCAGTGAGCGTCCGCAGTCGCCGCGCGTCTTCACGCGCGGCGCGGATTGAAACATGATCACTACAGGCCAAGTAGATCGCTGGGCTCGTCGCCGCGCGTCTTCACGCGCGGCGCGGATTGAAACACATGATTCAAGTGAGCGTTGACCCTGCGGAGATCAATCGCCGCGCGTCTTCACGCGCGGCGCGGATTGAAACACTGAATGCCTCCGG
>Ga0209809_1001348_pt1 | contig 20008 bp, 15 predicted proteins | sample YNPMSTMetaG_FD_186172 | JGI IMG/M metagenome (GOLD analysis project Ga0209809, IMG submission 186172) | Anoxygenic and chlorotrophic microbial mat microbial communities from Yellowstone National Park, USA - YNP MS-T MetaG (SPAdes) (version 2) ...
TTGATAGAAATAATTTAGCCAGACAAACTCGAAGAGAATTCCAACAATTTCAAACTCCAGATGACAGAAGAAAGTTTACCGAACTTTATAATATTCAACATCTCACCTCAAATGTAATTGATTCTGTAGTCGCATATGCATTACTACAATCCAACGACTTTATTCAATTCTAAAAGGTGAAACTGAATTTGACGAGACCCTAGAAGAAATATCAGGTTTTGAAATTTATTCAAGTTATCGTGAACCAAGTGAAATTTCTTACAATCCAAATGTTCCAATTGAAACATTTGACTTTATCATTACTGATGAATGTCATCGCTCAATTTATAATTTATGGAGACAAGTGCTGGAGCCTGTCGCAAGCCTGAACTGAGCTGGGCGAAGAAAAGACTGACGAAAAACATTTCAGAATTTCTTAAGCGCTCAATTGTCACAATTAAACTGGCGCTCATTGTGACAAAGAGTTTAAAATCTGATGTCAGCCTGAGCGATAGAGGCTGTGCAGAAATTTAAAATAATTAGGATAAAGACTTAAACTCTTCCAAAATTTTAAGAAAAAATTTCAAAAATTTTAATTGTGAAACAGCCTCAAAGAAGTTGCGATGCAATCTCTGACATAATGTAAGTTTCGACTTCGTAGTAAACGATTGCTTCACTAGCGCTTGCAATGACTATATGGAGACAATTACTCCGCTACACGGTGTTCTCGATACGCAAGCTACTCAAAACACCGATTCGAATCCGTTTTTCGAGTAAAACTGAGGGAAGCGAAGTTTGTATCGAGAAAACCATTGCGTAATTATTTTATATTAGCATTGCAGTAAAAGATTATGATGTTCAAAAAAAAAACATTTATGGTGTTAAACTAAAATTAAAAACTTTATATAAATCTATAGTAAGGGCAAGAACTATTGATTATTTTTGTTTAGTAAATTTATAATTTTGGTAAAACAGAAATTAAACTGGTTAATTATGGGAAAGATTACTCCAAAGGTTTATATCAGAAGAGAATTAATAAATTCATTACTCAATGAGAATATAAAAATTTTAGAGGATGGCAGTCTTTTAATCTCAGATGCTTTCACATCCCGTCTTTTATCCATAAAGTTTAAAGAAATTTATGGCAGAAACATTTTGCCAGGAAAGTTATATTCTTTTGCTCTTTTAAATTCAATTTTTAATTATGTCATTGAAAAATACGATGAATACGAAAACCGGGATTCACTCTCCTTAGCTTTCGACGAGAATAAAAAAAATTTTGGTTCTAATGAGTTTGAAAATTTAACAAGATATTTCAATTCAATATTTGTCAATAAAAAGATTTTCTATGGTGAGATTTTAATTTCACAATTTTTGGAGACATTGAAGTTAGATAACAGTTTAAAAAAGATACACACAAAAAATCAGATACTAATATATCTTTCTAACTTAAATCCTTCCGTTGCCGATTTTAAATTTTTATTTGACCACTCGGACATAATTGAAAAGACCTGCTATGAAAAATCAATTGAAGTCCTTGAAGAATTTTTTAGGAAGCAAAAGCCTGTTGAAAAACTTAATAAGCCATTAATTGATTTACTGAAAGAACCAATTAAGTATTATCCACAAAGCATAGAAGAACAATTAATTTTCATTAAAGAAAACTGGGTACAAATTCTTCCAGATGAGTTTTTAGTTCTAATACTCAAGGGAATTGATTACATTAAAGAAGATGCTAGAATTTTTCAATTTAGTTTTGGTGGTCAGGCAGAAACTAAAGTTCCAACTTTTTCAATTGAAGAATTACTTGGATTAGGAGATAAATTTTCTGGTTCATTCATACCTTTAAGTCCAGTTGAAGAAGAAAAATTTACACCAGATATTGATTGGATGCCGAAAGTTGTTTTGCTTGCGAAAAATATTTATGTGTGGTTATATCAACTTTCAAAAAAGTATAATCGAGAAATTAAAAGATTAGACCAGATTCCAGATGAAGAACTCGATTTAATTGCATCTTATAATTTTAATGCACTTTGGTTAATTGGCATTTGGGAGAGAAGCCCTGCATCAAAGAAAATCAAAAATCTTTCCGGTAATCCAGAAGCTCTTTCTTCGGCTTATTCCATTTTTGATTATGTCATTGCAAATGAGCTTGGTGGTGAAGAAGCTTATGATATTTTGAATCGAAAATGTTGGGAAAGGGGAATTCGTCTTGCCTGTGATATTGTTCCAAATCATACAGGAATCTATTCTAAATGGATAATTGAACATCCTGATTATTTTATTCAAACCGATAGATGCCCATTTCCATCTTATACTTTTATTGGACCAGATTTGAGCGAACATCCAGATTATCAAATAAGAATTGAAGATAAATACTGGACAAGACAGGATGCAGCAGTTGTGTTTCAATTGATTGAAAACAAAGCGGGAAGAGTGCGATATATCTATCATGGCAATGACGGAACAAATATGCCTTGGAACGATACTGCTCAGTTAAATTTACTTTTACCAGAAGTTCGTGAAGAACTTTATCAATTGATTTTAAATGTTGCAAAAAGATTTTCAATCATTCGTCTTGATGCGGCAATGACTTTAACACAAAAACATTATCAAAGACTGTGGTTTCCTGTTCCCGGTAGTGGTGGGGCAATTCCTTCTCGTTCTGATTTTGCAATGTCAACTGATGAATTTCTAAAATATTATCCAAAAGAATTCTGGCGAGAAGTTGTGGATAGAATAAATATTGATAAACCAGATACTTTACTACTTGCCGAAGCTTTCTGGTTAATGGAAGGCTACTTTGTTAGAACTTTAGGGATGCATCGAGTCTATAATAGTGCATTTATGAATATGTTAAAGAATGAAGAAAATTCTAAGTATCGAAAACTTGTTAAAAATACACTTGAATTTAATCCAGAGATTCTTAAAAGGTATGTAAATTTTTTAAGTAATCCTGATGAAGAAACTGCAATCAATCAATTTGGTGATGGTGATAAATATTTTGGTTGTGCTGTGATGAAGGTTACAATGCCCGGACTTCCAATGTTTGCGCATGGTCAGATTGAAGGTTTAAGAGAGAAGTATGGTCAAGAATATTCTAAAGCTTATTACGATGAGCAACCAAATGAATACTTGATAGAAAGACACCGACGAGAAATTTTCCCACTTATGAAAAAAAGATACTTATTCAGTCAGGTCGAGAACTTTGAGTTTTATGATTTTAAAAATTTTGACGGTTATACAATTGAAGATGTTTTTGTTTATTCTAATCTTTCAGGGAATGAAAGAGCTATAGTTTTCTATAATAATTCTTTCAATACTTATGAAGGATATATAGACATTTCTTCTCCAAAGAACTATGGCTCGAGCGAAGATGAAAGTAGTAAGAAACTTATCAGAAAAAATCTTGGTGAAGCTCTTGGATTAAAAAATTCTCATAAACATTTTTACATATTTAAAGAAACTCGAACAAATCTCGAATACTTAAGGAAAGGAAGTGATTTCTTTGAAAATAAATTTATTCTTAAGATTAGAGGATACGAATATTTTGTTTTTTTAGGCTTTATAGAAATTTATGATTCAACAGGTGAACTTGAGGAAATTTATCATTCATTGAATTTTAATGGAGTAACTTCAATTCATAATGAACTTGTGCAATTAAGAGCAAATAAAATTACTAAAAATTTAGTTGGTCTATTTAGCAAGGAAAAATTTCAGAATATTTTGAATGAACCTAACAACAAAGAATCGCTTCAGGCATATTTAGATTATATAAGAAAAATAATTCGCTACAATTCAGAAAACTTGAGACTTGACCAGACAAAATTTGAAATTAATTTCTTATCAGAATTTAGACCATTGATTGAATTTATTAAAACTTTTGATAGACTTTCAAAAAGAAAATCTAATCCAAAATGGTTGAAAGAATTACTTTCAAATGAATTTTCTTTTGAAAAATTAAAGGACTGGCTTTTCAAATACTTGGTTGCCTTCTTATTTAATTTGATTGAGAAAAATTCGAGTTACGATAAAAACTTCCTTGAATTAGTATTTGATGGAATTCAAAATTCTACAACGGAAGATTTTGAATTTTATAATCAAACCAGATTATTACAAATTTTGGCTGGAAGGAAAAATAATTATGAATTGATTGAAACTGTTCATTCAGAATTAAAGGAATTAATTTATGATGAATTGAAACAGATAATCGATGACGAAAGGATTACGAAATTCTTGGAAGTGAATGAATATCAAAACGAAATTTATTACAAGAAGGAACGGTTTGATGAATTAATTTTTTGCATAATGTTAATTTATGTTTTGAATAGAATTAAAGAACATCAAAGTTCAGCTTCATCTGAAAAACTTACATTTAATTTGAATAATTTAGTCAAGGAATTGAGAACTATATTTTTATTAAGAAAAGATTTTCTTGAATTTTCAGATAGGAGTGGATATCGCTTAAAAAAATTAATCGAAAAATTAAGTAATTCGGTTAATTCAATTAATTGATAAAACTTCAATATTTGACTATTTTTGAAAAAGTTAATTAAACAATGGAGCCATCAATGAATAAATATTTCATTTCAATTTTAGCATTGCTTTTTATGTGGTTAACATTTAGTGCCTATCAATGTGCCTCGACCGAAATTACGAGTGCCCGCCTTTACATTCAACAGAAAAATTTTGATAAAGCGGAGGAAGTTTTGAAAAAAGAAGTGACTAAAAATCCTCAAAGTGAAGAAGGTTGGTATTTAACGGGCTTTGTAAAACATGAAAAGAGAGATTACAGGGGAATGCTTGAGGCATTTAATCAAACACTAAAAGTTGGAAAAAAATACGAGAGAGAAATTAATCAACTGCTTAAAGCAAGCTGGGCTGAAAATTTTAACGACGGTGTAAATTACTTTAATTCGGCCATTAGAAGTCAAAATCCTGATAGCGTAAAAATGCTGCGACAGAAAGCAATAAATGCATTCGAGACCGCAATTTTGATGCAACCAGATAGCAACGATACCTATCGTAATCTTGTGTTTGTTTATTTGAGTGCTGGTGATATTGACGGTTCAATTGAACCAACTGAGAGATGGGCAAGAAGAGTAAAATCTCTTGAAAGTTACCAATTTCTTACTGAAATTTATTATACAAAAGCAGAGCAACAGTGGAATAAATATTTTACTTCAAATAATCCTGCAGATTCTGTCCAAGCTATCGAGTATTATCAGCTGACAGAAAAATACGCTTTAGAAGGTCTCGAGAGATATCCAGATGATGGGACATTGAATTCGTTTTTATTCAATACATATATTTCACTTGGTAAAAAAGAGCTTGCTCTTTCGAAAGCAATTGCGGCGGTTGAGGCAAATCCAAATGATAAGTTTTCAAACTACAATGCTGGTACAATCCTTCTTGAAGCAAGACGATATGAAGATGCAGTAAAATATTTTAAGAAAGCACTTGAGGTTGACCCAAACTATGAAAATGCAATTTACAATATTGCTGCCTGTTACATTAACTGGGGCATACAAGTAAGGGAACAAGAAGAAGAAACTAACGCAACTAATAGGACCTATAAAAAATATTTTGAAAATGCTAAAACTTATCTCGAAGAATTGGCTGAACTTAATCCAAATGATTTTAAAACCTGGGAAAGACTTGGTCAGGTTTATGCGGTTTTAGGAATGAAGGAAAAGGCTGAAGCTGCTTTTAACAAAGCTGATGAGCTTAGAAAGTAATAGGTGAAAAATGAGTGATATTAATCAACAACCACCTCAACAATTAAATATTGAACTTGGTGAGAAAGAAGCAGAAGGAATTTATTCTAATTTTGCTATCATTACTCATTCACCAGCGGAATTCATTTTTGATTTCACACGAATAATGCCAGGTGTTCCGAAAGCAAAAGTTTATGCAAGAATTATTACTAATCCACAACACGCAAAAATGTTTCTGATGGCTTTGAAAGATAATATCGAAAAATATGAAAAGAAATATGGTGTGATAAAGATTGAACAACAACAAGCTAGTGGAACATTCGGTTTTACACCTCCTATTAAAGATGATAAAGTTAATTAGTTGGGCCGTCTAAAAAGTTTTAAAATGTCAGGCTGAGTAAGTTTATCTCGAATTTGTTGAGGGTTCGAAGCCTGACATTTTATCGAAAATCAAATATTGTTAGTCAAAATTAACATTAAGAATTACTTTTGAGTCAGACCATCTTTAATTTATCAATATGTATATGAGTTATTTGTTATTGAAGTTCATGGTAAATAACTAAAAAATGGGGAATCTTTTTACAAGAAAACTTGTTTCACTAATTGATGAAAATAATAATAGAAATTTCAAAAGGAATTTTAGTCGTTGCAATTATTTTTATTATTTCACCATTATTAGTTTTCCTAACAATTCTTTCTTTTCTTGATACAGGTAAATTCCCAATTTTTATTCAAGAGCGTGGTCTGACTTTAAATAAATATAGGTTTAAGATATTTAAATTTAGAACCATTAAAGATTTTCCAACAAAAATTTTAATTAATTCTAATTCCAATTTAAAAAGAAGAGAACTGCTTGAATATATAAGCCCATTTGGAAAATTTTTAAGAAAAAGTGGCTTAGATTAATTACCTCAGCTTTTCAAAATTTTTTAAGACAAATGAATTTCTTCGGACCAAAGTCTTTAAGTATTGATGACCTGAAAATGATTAAAACAAACTTTCCCGAACTTTATGAACGAAGAGAAAAACTTAATTCTAAACCTGGGTTACTTGGTTTATGGCAGGTGAGAAAAGATTTCGAGTGTTCAGTTCATCATTTAGTAAGACTTGACGAAGAATTTGTTCAAGGAAAATCTATTGCATTGATTCTTAAAATTTTTTTAAAACTTTTGAGATGGTTTTATTGGGCTATCATATTGACTCAATTGTAAATGGTGATAAGCTTAAAGTCTATCCTGTAGTTATTTACACTACAATTATTTCTTGTTTAATATTAATTTTCTTTGCTGTTAAAAATATAGGGCTTAAAGTTTTTCATTATTAAAACTTTTCATTTGAGCAAGACTTCATAATAAACATTAAAGGCAAATTTATCAGGATTAATAATTAATTAAACTTAAAAAATTTAAGGAGTTCAAGATGAATCAACAAGGATTTAACAAAAGATTTGAGCTCGTCCATAAAAATGATTTACAAATTATCAGTCAAAACGATCTATATTTTTATAATAAAGAAAATGATAATGTTATGAATAAAAAAGAAGATGCAAATTCTTTACGCCACCGAAGTGATTGGGATATCAATAAAGGCGATTTTGTAATTGAACCACCAAAATTAAAACGAAAAATTTTCAGAAAACAGGATTTGCGAAATTTTATTTCTGGTTTCTGGTATATAATTCTCTCTTTATTAATTACATATTTGATTATGAATTTGTTAACTAAAATAAATTAGGGGAAAATAACTCGACAACATTTTTATATAAGTGTAAGGATTTCCTTTTTTTTTACTATTTGATATTGTCGCTCAAAACGATTATGTTTCGAATAAATAAAAATTAATAAAAAAAGCGAGGGAAGCCATGAAAAACTTATTTATATCTTTCTTTCTTTTCCTAACAATGGTATCAATATCAAATGCACAGATTCAGGATACCATTACAATTAAGTTATATGTTGCTCAAGGATTTCAAATTCTTGAGATAGCAACTGGGAAAGTAGTCGAGGGGCAAGAGTATATCATTCCCACAGCAACACTTAGTCCACCTTTTAATACCTATCAATATTACTACGACGCTATCGTAGGTTCAAAATTTTATATTGAAGATGGTGGATTAAACCGCAATGTTCTCATAAGAATATTACTGGAATTACCACCACAGATACCGTGGATTATTAACGGTAAACGTGTCTGGTTCTTTGCAACTTTTGAAGTGGATGGTGTTGTTGGTCAAGATTTTTATTTCCTGAATGATAAAGCTGCAGTTCTTGAAATACCGAGAACCCAGACTTTTGATTTTATGATTCAACAGCTTGGATTCACGCCAGGTACTCACTGGATATTTACTTATTATAGACAAGGTGTAGGGTTTGTAAATCTCAACATTTCAACAATTAACCAACCAGATAAAGTAATTTGTAAATTGAGACACTTTTCAGAAGTTGCTGGTAGCAGTCAATCTGAGCTGAGCGTTGATGAATTTGTCTCAAGTATTACTCCATCAGTATTTGATTTGAAGCAAAACTATCCAAATCCGTTTAATCCATCAACGACAATAGAGTATGCTGTTCCACAAAAGAGTTATGTAAAATTAAGTGTTTTTAATTTGTTAGGTAAAGAAGTAGCTACTCTTGTTGATGGTATAAAAGAAAAAGGTGTTTATAGATACTACTTTGATGCTTCGAATTTACCTGCGGGAGTATATTTCTATAAGCTAGAAGCAGAACAAAGTGTAATTACAAGAAAAATGATTTTGATTAAATAGTTTTGCTCACTTTTCAAAATGTGAAAGGAAGTTTATTTTATGAAAAATTTATTACGCTACCTACTATTTATCCTTCCTTTTGTTATGATATCGTGTATGGATGAGATTAAAGAGCCAGTGATGCCTAGATGGGATGTCGAATTAAATCTTCCCATCGGTTCTAAAAAATTCACAATTGAGGACATTGCTAATAGACAAGAGCAAATAGAAATAACCTCAGCAAGGACATTAAAATTCACTACCGATCCTATTGAGGCAGATACCTCTATTTCATTTTTACTCAACAATACTTTTGATATGGAGGCAGATACTACATTCCCAATTATAGGAACCTCTGTCGAATTCAATATGATAGCTGGAAGAGATTCGGTTCGTATGGACAGTGCTGTAATTCAAGATGGCGAAGTAAGATATAGAATGAAAAACAACAATACATTCCCTGTTTCAGTAAGTTTTACTTTTCCTGGATTTACGAGAAGAATTGGTGGAACGATAGATACATTCAAAATACAGGCAAATCTTGCTGCAAATCAAACAGTAGATGTTAGAAATATTATTTCAAATTACAGATATAAACAACCTCCTAATCAACCATTTGGTGCAACAAGACCAGGCATATGGATTAAAGTTAATATCAGTTCCACAGTTTTTGGATTAGGTCAAACCGTTGAAATCGACTTTAAAGTTAAAGATTTGAAATTTGAGTTCTTTTCCGGGCGAGTAAAACCTTTTGATCTTGGTTCCAGGTCTCAAAAACTAACGAATGCTTTGAGTGGTGACTTGAAAGATTTCATCAAGGCTGTTACTTTTAATCGGGCGTCGCTTACTCTTACAACTTCTACAACCTTTAAAGGATACGATGTTTTATTAAAGGATTTGCAAATAGTTGGTACATATAAAGATGGTTCACCTCCCATTTACTTGCTATTTAATGGAAGTAACAGAAAAGATATTTTAATTCCAGCAGGAGCTACTAAGAAAGATACATTTTCAACTTTAAATACAAACATAAATCAATTTATAAAAGCAACGCCTGATTCAATTGAAGTTAAAGCAAAAATTGTAATGAATCCTGAATACAAGACAGGTTCGGTTAATGTCGCTGACAAAGTCTCTTTCAAAGCAGAATTTGAAGCATATTCTCAAATGAAAGTTGAAAATGCGATTATTACTGATACTTTGGAACTCGACTGGGATCAAGAAACTAAGGATAAAATCAGTCAGGGTAACGAAGCAAATCTTGATGTTGAGATATTAAACGCATTACCTTTTGAACTTCAGCTGGTTGGATATTTTATGGATAAAAATAAAACGAAACTCTTTTACTTCACAAGACAATTAGGTACTGGTGCAGTAAATGATACTGTAATCAATCTTCAAAGTGCAAATATTAATGCAAATGGTGAAGTTGTTCAACCAAGAAAATCAACAATTAAGTTTACATTGAATAAGACGGATTTTGAGAAATTTAAAAATGCCGCTTATATAGTACAAAGATTTCGAATTACCTCTGCACAGAATCAATCCGTTATCCTAAAAGCGGATGATTATGTGACGGTTAAATTATCTGGTAGAATTAATTACAGAGTGAAAGAATAATAGGTGGGTTAATTATGAAAGGATTAATATTCTTATCAATTTTAATTTTAACATCAACAACAATATTTGCTCAGTCATCAGGTTCATTTGGATATACTGATGCTAAGAGTGCAGGACTTGCTTTTACTTATGCTTCAAATGCTCTTGGAGTTGATGCAATTGGTGTAAATCCAGCAAATCTTGCTCTTGAAGATCTTACAAAATTTTCAATGAGAACTCTTCTGCCATTTCCATCACTCTCATTTAGTTTAACAACTCCACTCTCTGTCGAAAAATACAATTACTTTTTTGGAGGTGTAACTGATGCAACTGGAAAAACTGTGGGACGCTATCTTACTCAAGCAGACAAAGATGAATTAAATCAACTTCTGGGTGAAAGTGATTTGACATTCAATACACAAATTAACTTTCTGTCCTTTGCTTATTATCACTCTGAAAAAATTGGTGGATTTGGGTTTTCTTTTGTTGATAGAATTGGAAGCAATATTCGACTTTCAAAAGTTTTCACTGATTTGATTTTTTCTGGACTCTATCCTATGAAGATGTATTCGTTTAGTGATATGGATATTAAATTGAGTTATACAAGAGAAATGTCTCTAAGTTATGGTAGAAAAATCGTTGATTTTGATAATAAATTTATTCAAAGCCTTTATGGAGGAGTAGCGATAAAATTTATTAGTGGTTATTATTATTTGAGCACAGCAAAAAATAATTCTTATTTCAAGCTTGATAATGATAATGTAATTCGAGGAAAATGGGATTACGAAATTTATCATGCTCTTTCACCATCGTATGCAAAAAATTATGGAAAGGATAGTATTGTCTCAGTTGATGATTTCTCATTTTCATTATTCCCAGAACCTGCAGGTGGTGGAACAGGTTTCGACTTAGGCTTAACAGCAATTATGAGCAATCAAATGAGAGTTTCTCTTGCAATTACTGATATTGGTTCTATTAAATGGGATAAAAATCAGGCAATCATTAAAGGTAGTGGTGATTTTACTTTTGAAGGATATTCATCCAAAGAGCAAATCGATTCCCTTAGTGACAAGTTCAAAAAAGTTACATCAGATTTGAAAACTTCTTTCTCAACGAGTTTACCAACAGCATTAAGGCTTGGTGTGTCATATAGATTGGATCAAGCTCCATTTATTTCAAAATTTCCAGGACGAATGCTTGTTAGTTTTGATTACAATCAAGGCTTTAACAATGAAATTGGAAATTCAACAAAGCCGAGATTTTCTCTTGGAATTGATTGGAAACCCGGCAATTGGATACCAACATTGAGAACGGGAATTTCTCTTGGTGGGAAGTTAGGTTTCCGTTGGGGCTTTGGTTTGGGCATAATGGCTGGTCCATTTGATTTCAGTATCGCAACTTCAAATTTTGAATCAATAGTAAGTCAAAATACAGCAACAAAACTTAATTTTTATTTTGATACGAAATGGAGATTTTAAGAGTTAACCGACTATTCTTCATTGCGATAATAATTTTGCCTTTAATATTTTTTGCTTGCTCAGAAAAAGCAAAGGATATTTTCAATCCAACCTTTCAAAGCACAGTTGAATTTGGCCTATCTGATAAGACTTATAAGATGGAAGAAATCGTAAAAAGACAAACACAAATTAAAGTGGATTCAGGAAAGTATCTCCTAAAATTTTCAACTGATGAAATAAGAAAAGACACAACAATAGATGCTTTTAATGCTGATTTCTTTGAAATGGATGTGGATACTGTTTTTTATGTTATAATTGGTGATACAATAGATGCTCAAATGATTATAAGAAGAGATTCCGTTGGTGTTCAGGAAGCTGATTTAGCTTCTGGCTTACTTCAATTAAGATTTAGTAATTACACTTCAAAACCTGCGTTTTTTGAATTGACACTCCCTGGATTTACAAAGACCACTGGTCAAACAATCGATACATTAAAAATTGGTGGCCTAATTCCTGCCAGTTCTATACGAAATTTTGAGAGAGATTTGACTGGTTATCAATATAAGCAACCTGCAAATCAACCATTTGGTGCAACGCGACCCGGTTTCTGGTTAAGAGGAAAAATATTTGTTCAGGGTGGGACTTTTGGCGATAGTGTGCGAGTTTATTCTTATGTTCAAGATATTAAATTCAGTCGAATTAAAGGTAGATTTAAACCATTTTCACTTGGAGTTAAAGGACAGACTTTAAAGAATGCTCTAAGTTCTGATATTTCAGAATTCATATCGAAAGTAACTTTTGATTCTATTCGGGTAAAAATTATTGGAATAACGACTTTGAATTTTCCAATTCGCCTTAATCAATTTAGAGTAAGAGGAATATTCAATACAGGGCGCCCTCCAATTTCACTTATATTTGGAAATAAAGATTATCTTGATACAACTATTCTTAGTAACGGTCAGATTAGCTTAAACTTTGATAATACCAACACAAACATTAATACATTTCTTTCTGCCGTACCTGATTCAATAAATATTAGCAGTGTGATGGTTATCAATCCGAATTATGAAAGTGGAGAAGTTTACGCCAATGATTCGATTTCATTTTCTTTTCAAGTTGATGCCTGGTCAAGATTTGCTGTTAATCAAGCCGAATGGACAGATACTTTTGACATTGATATAAGTAAAGATGCAAGAGAAAAAATGAAAAAGTCTGATGAGGGAAGAATTATTATTTATTCAACTAATGAAATTCCATTTGAGCTTAATCTAGTTGGTTTAGTTACTGACTCAATTTTCAATCCTCTTTTTTATTTAACTAAGGACGCAGCTAGAAATAACGATACTATGGTAATTCTAAACGGTGCAATTACAAATCCCAAAGGGGAAGTAATTTCACCAGCTTATCAAAGCATTGTAATAAATCTAACTAAAGATGAGATTAATAAACTTAGTCGAGGGTATAAGCTATTACAACGCTTTTCACTTTCGACAACGGAGCAAAGAGTTGCAGAAGTTAGTGCAAAATCAAAAGTTAATTTAAGAATTTCAGGCAACATAAAAATCAAGTTGACAAGTGATGACTTTAAATAAGAAAATTTTCATCTTATTCTTTGTTCTTCTTTTAATTTCTGGCTGTATTGATCAGATTAAATCTCCAGTTATGCCAATCTGGGATGTGTCTTACTCTATACCAGTTCTAAATAGAACTGAGGTAGTAATAGATAGAATTAAAGGTGAAAAAGGAATTTTTGTTGACTCAGCACAAAATCTTATACTGAAATTTGATACAACTGAAGTTAAGACGAAATCACTTGATGAAATTTTCGCTGATAATATCGAATACGATGATGAATTCTCTATAAAACCACAAAATGTTGATACATTAATTTTTGAATCTTTTGTATCTGATGATTCAGTTTATTTGGAAGAATTTCATCTTTACAAAGGAACATTAATTTATAAAGTTGAAAATAGATTAGATAAAAAAGTAAATCTCAACATTACAATTCCAGGTTTTACGAAAAGAGTTGGTGGAACAATTGACACTCTGAAATTTGAAATGATGGTTCAGCCAAATAGCTCGGGACAAAAGACAATCGATTTGAGGAATTATCGATATCGATATACTACAAATCCTCTAGGTGGAACAAATTACGGATTTCATATAAAAGGTTATGCAAAAATAGATGCTGGTTATTCAGGTGATTCAATCAAAACTAAAGTGCAAATCAAAAATCTAGGTTTTAATTATTTGAAAGGAAAAGTTAAACCTTACGAAGATGAAATCAAACCGAAGACTGAAGCTCTTGATTTAGATCAGGAGATAAAAGATATCCTACCAAAGGTTCAGGTTTATGGTGCAAAAGTAATTTTAACTCCAAACACAACGATGAAAAATCTTGAAGTTCGATTAAGAGATTTTCAAATCGTTGGAACATTCAAAACTTCGGCACAAAAAAAATATCTAAAAATTAAAAATAGGTCAATTATAGACACCATAATTTCTCTTGATCGTTCCTCTATTGAGTTGAATATTGATGATGTTGCAATTAATGAATTTTTTAGTCCAGTGGTTCCAGACTCAATTTCATATAGTGGAAAGATAATTGCTAATCCAAATTATAAAACAATTGATGTAACGCTACCTGATACAATTAAATTTAATGTTAGATTTATTGGTTATTCTATTTTTAGAATTGATAATGCATCTAGAACTGATACGGTTGAGATTGACTTAAAAGATGAAGATAAAGACAACTTGAATAAAGTTAATGGTGCAAGTCTAACACTTGATATAGATAATGGTTTACCAATTGCATTTCAAATCACAGGATATTTGCTCGATGCACAGAACAGAAAGTTATTTTACTTTACAAGAGAACAAGGGACAGGTGCACCTTCAGATACAGTTTTTACAATCACTCCAGCATCAATAGACAATGAAGGAAAAGTAAGTCAGAGCGCTACACAGAAAAAAATTCTTTCTTTGAATAAAGATGAAGTTGAAAAATTAAAGCGAATGAAGAAGGCAATTATATATGTTGTATTTTCTACCACTAATGGAAAAAAAGTTTTACTTAGGGCAAACGATAGAATTAAATTGAAATTAACATCAAGTGTAAGTTTGAGAGTGGGTGAGTAATTTTATTTTCTAACTCTAACAATATTTACAATTGCAAACACAAAGAAAACAATATTAGCAAACCACGCTGTAATGATTGGGTTCATTAATCCGTTTTTACCAAACGACTGACTAATTTTCATAAATGCCAGATAAATAAAAGTAAAAAACAAATTTAATCCAAACTGGAAAGCGACTGTTCCGCTTCTTTTGTCAGCAGAGAATGGCAAGCCAAAAAAGATTACAATTAGGTTAGCAAATGCGAATGCAATCAGTGAGTGAAAATCTATTTCAAGTTTTGTAGTATCATTTCCGCTTCTTCTTTGAGTTTCTATCACCTGTCTGATTTCAGTTAAAGTCATCTCTTCAATTCGTTTCTGTTTAATCAATATATCTTCCGGTCTGAATTGTAGCTCGTTAAATTCATATTTTTCGTAATAAGCAATTGAATTTGTTGTGTCTGAGATAAAATGATTTTCTGTAACTTCGAATCCAATCCATTTTTGCTTTACTGAATCCCATTGAAGTCTTTGACATTCAAATCTTTTTTCTAACTGAATTAGTTCGTTATTATCGATTAAAATAATCCCTGCTCTCGAAATTATTTGAGAAAATTGGTCGTAAAAACCAATGTTGATAAATCTATTTTCACCATCTTGAAAAAAAATATTTGCACCTATATAAGTCAAGTTTTTCTTCATATACTTTTGTTCCATTTCGAGTTTTTTTGCATTTGACTGAGGAACTACCCAGCCTGAAAAATAAATTGCAAAAAGAGAAATTAAAAAACCTATTAAAACAAAGGGCAACATAAATCTATATAAACTAACACCGCTAGCTTTAATTACAGTTAGTTCATTAAAATTATTGAGCTTTCCAACAGTAAATAAACAGGCAAGCAAAATTGAAACAGGTAAAATAAGTCTGATAATTTCTGGTAAGAAAAAAAAGTAATAAGCTATTATGATTTTTTGAGGAACTTGCTGGTCAATGAAGTCATCTAGATTTTCCATTAAATCAACAATTATGAAAATTAAAGCAAAAGTAATTACACCAAATAAAATTGAAAGAACAAATTGTCTAATTAAGTAATTATCTAGAATTTTCATTTTCATTGATAAAGATTTTCTTCTGTTTGTGGGAATAATGCTTTTGGTAGATATTTTTTCAAGAACGAGAAGTCAATCATAATTTGTTCTCTGTTGATTCTGTAAGTGAGAAAGATTCCAAGTGCACCAATTATAAAATTTGCAATCCACATACCTAAAAATGGATTAAGAAGTCTTCGGTCAGCTAATTTTTCTCCGCCAATTAAACAAATCCAGTAAAGTAAAAAGAATAACAGACTTATGCTCGCAGCAACACCAAAACTTCCTTTGCGAGTTAAAACTCCAAGTGGTGCACCAACAAGAATGAAAATAATGCAGGCAAATGGAATTGCATATTTTTTATGTATCTCAACTTCATACTTGTAAATTTCTGATTCAAAATATTCAATTCTACTGTCAAAGTTCAGAATATTTGTTAAGAAGGATCGAGCAGAGTTAAGAGCAAAGTAACTTGGATTTCCAATAGAAACAATTGTTTTTGAGTTTTCTCCTTTAGTAGTGATATCACCAAAAACATTTTGGTTAAAGCTATTCAAACTTACTTTAAATTCATTCAATACTTCTGATTTCAAGATTTTAAGACTATCAACAATTTTTTGCATATCGCCAGCACTAAGTTCACGGTCGCCTCTCGGAAGTCCAGGTCCGCTCTGTTCAAATGTGAATTGAGATGCATCTAAAGCAATTTTGTGTCTTTGGAAATAAATTCTTCTGTAAGAGTTATTTGTTCCACCGACTTGTTGATGAATTACTCCTTCTTCCATATCAAAAAGCATTTTTTTATTGTCAGGTGTGAAATAAATATTAGCTTTTCGAGCGGTAATAATGTTTATCTGAAATGGATTTGTATAATCATAGATTAAAACATCATAAATGTCGTTGGTGGTCTTACTTACTCTTCTTGCCATTATTGAGAAATTTGGAATTTGATTAGAGAAGACATTAGCGTCTAATTTCAAAGTAGGTTTAGTTCTGCTGATATCATACATTAATGTTTTGGCTTTGTAGTTCGTGTCAGGTAAAACTGCATTATTGAACCAAATTAGAAAAACGCAAAGTAAAGCTCCAAATAAAAAACCTGGAGCCATTAATCTGATTAAGCTAACTCCTGATGATTTTAAAATTGTAAATTCATTATCCTGAGTTAATGACCCATAAGCCATTAAAACCATTCCAAGTGCTCCCATTGGAACAGCGAGAACAAGCATCCAAGCAAGATTATAAACGATTAATTGAATGATTATATCAATTCCAAGTCCTTTGCCGATTAAGTTATCAGCTGTTTTCATTAAGAATTGTAAAAGGAATACGAACATAATTGTAAATGTTCCAAAAGCGAAAGGACCAATTAATTTTCTTATTATGTATCGATCAATTATCATAATCCAAAATAATTAATGATTGGGTTTCACACAAAGAAGAAAATTGATAACCAATTAGAAAAATAAAAAAACAAATCATTTCTCCGGAATAATTTTTAATTTCCGATTTTAGTTATTTCAATAGCTTGAAATATAAAAGCTGAGATTTATTTTGTTCATTAAAGAATTAGCCATAGAAATCTAGCTAGCTTAATGTTCGTGATTAAGAAGATTTTATTCAATACACTTACAATCAATGAATGCTGTCATCTTGTTTTATCAAATATCACTTAATTTTTTGTATCGTAGTTTTTTCAAATTCTTGTTCTTGAATTTTTACAACTCTAATTTATTTGTAAATAGGTAATTCTTTGTTTATTTCTCTTACCTCCTAAGTTAAAATTTCTCCAATTAAATCCTTGGTAACTCCCTTTACTGTTTTCTGAAAATATTCAATAAACTCTTCGGCATTTGGAACTTAAATGGCTCTTATGGTTTTGTCAGAATTTGTATTTTTTGCGGTATATAATAAGCATTCAAGAATAACTGGACTTCTTTTCAGATAATCTTCAACTTTTCATATCGCTTGATACTTCAGGATTTGGAGCTGCACCACTAACAATAAATATTCTGATTGAACAACCAAATTTTTTGTGAAACTTATCTAAGATTTTTTTCTCAGCTCTTATATACCAAAATTTTCAACTAATGAAACAAAGGTTTTTAATGTATGGCGGCTGTCTAAAAAATTACAAAATGTCAGGCTGAAACTGTCGAAGCCTGACATTTTATTGAAAAATCAAACTTAAGTCCAAGTTTTACATTAAAAATTACTTTTTAGACAGCCCCCATTTTCTTCAATTGTTTTTAATTCGTATACAAATTTTTTAAAAGTAATGGAACACAAAGTAAGATTTTTGCCCTAACATTTTGAATATCTTCTACAAAAGTTTTTAATGACCTTTAAGAGTGAACAAAACAACCATCGGAAATTGGTCAAAGAAAATAACAAATAAATTTATCAATATGATGTATTGGAAGAACTGAAAGTAAGCTATCATCAGGAGAAAACTCAATCATTTACCGTATATCAGTTTTTTTATAGCTTTTCCTGAAAAGATTCAAATTTTTGGATAGAATAAAAAGGATATTCTTCGAGTAGATTTTTCAATTTAATCTTAACTAATTTTTTATGGTAGGCTAAATTCGAAATGTTTTTTTATTCCCCAACAATCAACTTCGATAAAATTTTGTGGGCGCAGTAGGATTCGAACCTACGACCTTACGCGTGTGAAGCGTACGCTCTGGACCAACTGAGCTATGCGCCCTAAATCTTTCTCAAATTTTCAAAACGCAGTTGCAATTTAATTAAATGTGAAATTTTTATAAATCAAAGTCATTTAGAGAACAAAAATTATGTAATAAATTAATTTTATGAATTCCGAGAATGTCGTTGAAAGTCCACTATCTGTTTTCCACCAATTTTCTTTTGTAATGCCAAGTTCAGCAGGAATGGATGAAACTTGAATTCCTGAATTCTCGAAGACTTTCTCAAATGCAAGTTTGCTTCGGTAGGAATGATAGGACTCGCTGATTAAAATTATTCTTTTGTATCCTTTTGGTTTGAGATATTCAAAAACCTGTCTTGCAAGATTTAGAGTGATTGGATCTTTTGGCTCAATAGGTATTTTCTTATAATTAGATGTGTCCTGAGAGAATTCGTAAATGTATAAGTTTAAGATTTTATCAATGTGTTTGGGGACTTCACCACCAGCGTAAAATTTACCCGGTTCATATTTGAAGTGAGTTATGTAAATGTCTTTGATTATATTTTTTCGATAAAGTGAATCAGCGATTTTAATCATTGTTGATTGAGGTTTTGTCCAGCATTCAAGAACCGCGGCGTCGTATTTACCTTCAATTTTATCATTGGCAATTAAAATACTATGGAAAGATTTGAGTAGCCAGTTGCCAGTTATCACATAAATCAAACTAACGATAAGTATAAATGCGAAAATTCTTCCAACACAGGATTTTGGAACTATTCTCATATTGAAATCCGTTTATTTGCAAAATAAATTACTCGAATGAAACTTGAAATCTTAAATTAAGTTTAATCACTCAAGTTTGATAAAACTTACTCTATTAACTAAATTGTAGAACAAAATGAGGAGAGAAAAATGAATACATTAAAAACAGTTTTTTTAATGACATTAATGATGATGCTCTTCCTTCTTGTCGGTGGTCTTCTTGGAGGAAAAGAAGGAATGATTATTGCCTTTATTATATCTCTTGGAATGAATTTCTTTTCGTATTGGTTTTCCGATAAAATTGTTCTTGCGATGTATGGTGCAAAACAAGTGAGCGAAAGAGAAGCTCCACAACTATATCGATTAGTAAGAAAACTGACTCAAAATGCTGGATTGCCAATGCCTAAGGTCTATGTAATTGATAATCCAAATCCAAATGCTTTTGCAACGGGTAGGAATCCACAAAATGCAGCTGTGGCTGTTACAACGGGCATTTTAAGAATTTTGAATGATGATGAGATTGAAGGAGTGCTTGCACACGAATTAGCTCACATCAAACATAGAGATATTTTACTTGCAACAATTGTGGCTACATTCGTTGGAACTATAACTTTTATTTCGAGAATGGCTGGATGGACAATGATGTTTGCCGGTGGAAATAGAGATAGAGAAGATAGTGGTAATCTAATTGCATCTCTTGTTTTGCTAATTGTTGCACCAATTGCAGCAGTGCTGTTGCAACTTGCAATCAGTCGTTCAAGAGAATTTATGGCTGATGAAGGTGGGGCAAAAATTTCTGGTAAACCACTTTCACTTGCATCCGCTCTGAGTAAACTTGAACAAGCTGCTAAGTTAGTTCCAATGCATAATGCTAATCCTTCTACAGCACA
>Ga0209809_1001350_pt1 | contig 19982 bp, 15 predicted proteins | sample YNPMSTMetaG_FD_186172 | JGI IMG/M metagenome (GOLD analysis project Ga0209809, IMG submission 186172) | Anoxygenic and chlorotrophic microbial mat microbial communities from Yellowstone National Park, USA - YNP MS-T MetaG (SPAdes) (version 2) ...
AAAGCCGCGGAGCGTGGCCTCGATCAGGGCCTCGGCGCGGCCGCGGTCACGGCGCAGCGCCTCGCCCACGGCGAGCGCGCCCACCGGCAGCGAAACGCCCGCGACCGGGCCGTCGCCGGGGCCCAGTCGGGCGAGCTCGATGCTGCCGCCGCCCAGGTCACCCACGAAGCCCCGGGGCTCGTGGAAGCCGCAGCGCACGCCGAGCGCGGCGATCCGCGCCTCGTCCTCGCCCGAGAGCACGGACACCCGCTCGCCGGTCGCATCCTCGACCACTCGCACGAACGCCGCGCCGTCTTCCGCCCGGCGGACCGCGGCGGTCGCGAGGATCTCGACCTTCTCGCAGCCCGTCGCCCGGGCGAGCCAGGTGTAGCGCCGGAGTGTGCGCAGGGCCGGGCCGATCGCCTCCACGGCGAGCCGGCCGGTCGCCTCGAGCTCGCGGCCGAGCCCGCAGAAACGCCGTTCGTTGAAGCGCGGCAAGGGAGCCCGGGCGAGCCGCTCGTAGACCACGAGCCGGATCGAGTTCGAGCCGAGGTCGATCACCGCGACGGGTGGGCCGCCGATCCCGCTCGGCGACCTCATTCGCCCGCCACCTCGAGGGCCTGACCGGCGAGCGCACGCGGCCCGGAGCCGCGCTTCCTGAGCGCGCTGCCGCGGCCCGACAAGCTCGGGTTCGTCATGAAATAGGTGTGGGCGGAGAACGGCTCGGGCCCCGGTCGGACCCGCTCGTACGAGCCGTCGGGCCGCAGGATCCAGCTGTTCGTCTCGTCCTTGAGGTTGGCGACCATGACCTGGAAGAGGATCTGCTGGTGGACCGTCTCGTTCTCGATCGGGACCAGCGTCTCGACCCGCCGCGAGAGGTTGCGCTGCATCCAATCGGCCGAGGAGATGAAGACCTTGGCCTTCTTGGACGGCAGGCCGTGGCCGGCGCCGAAGCAGACGATCCGGGCGTGCTCGAGGAACCGCCCGACGATGCTCTTGACGCGGATGTTCTCGGAAAGCCCGGGCACGCCGGGTCGCAAACAACAGATCCCGCGCACCACGAGGTCGATCTTCACGCCTGCGCAGGAGGCCTCGTAGAGTTTGCCGATGATCTGGTCGTCGACGAGCGCGTTGAGCTTGGCCCAGATCTGCCCTTTGCGACCCGCCCGGGCGTGCTCGATCTCGGCGTCGATCAGCGCGTTCAAGGTCTCGCGCAAATCGACCGGGGCGAGCGCGAGCTTCTCGAGCCCGACCGGCCGGGCGTAGCCGGTCATGAAGTTGAAGGCCCGCGCCGCGTCCCGCCCGAGTGCCGGATCGCAGGTGAAGAAGGAGAGGTCGGTGTAGATCTTGGCGGTGATCGGGTGGTAGTTCCCCGTGCCGAAATGCACGTAGGTCCGAAGCCCGCCCTGCTCGCGGCGCACCACCATCGACACCTTGGCGTGCGTCTTGAGCTCGATGAAGCCGTAGACGACCTGCACGCCCGCGCGTTCGAGCCGGCGCGCCCAGCGGATGTTGCGCTCCTCGTCGAAGCGGGCCTTGAGCTCGACCATGGCGGTCACCGACTTGCCGGCCTCGGCCGCCTCGATCAGCGCCGCCACGATCGGGCTGTCGTCGCTCGTGCGGTAGAGCGTCTGCTTGATCGCCACGACGTTCGGGTCGCGCGCCGCCTGGAGGAGGAACTGGACCACCACGTCGAAGCTCTCGAACGGGTGGTGGACCACGAAGTCCTTGTGCCGGATGGCGGCGAAGCAATCGCCACCGAAATCCTTGATGCGCTCGGGAAAGCGGGCGGTGAAAGGGGGGAAGAGCAGATCCGGCCGCTCGTCGGTGATGAGCTGGCGGGCATCGGCGAGCCCGAGGATCCCCTCGACCGAGAAGGTGTCGGCGGCCGGCACGCCGAGGCGCTCGCACACGAACTCCCGCAGCCCCTCGGGCATCGCGGCCTCGAACTTGAGGCGGATGACGTTGCCCCGCCGCCGCCGCTTCAAGAGCACCTCGAACAGCCGGACGAGATCCTCGGCCTCCTCCTCGATCTCGATGTCGCTGTCGCGGATCACCCGGAAGCAGCCCTGACCGCGCACCGCGAAGCCCGGGAACAAGAGGTCGGCGAAGCGCGAGACGAGCTGCTCGAGCCGGACGTAACGGATACCCGGGCCGGGCAGCCGGACGAAGCGCTCGAGCTTGGCGGGCAGGAGCACGAGCCCGACGATCGTGTCCCCCTTGGGCCGCTCGAGCTCCAGCACCACGCCCATGCCGAGATTGGGGATGAAGGGGAACGGATGGGCCGGGTCGATCGCGATCGGCGTCAACACCGCAAGCGCCTCGTCGACGAAGCGGGTGCGGAGCTGCTCGATCTCCGCCGGCTCGAGCTCGTCGACGTCGAGCACGACCACGCCCTCGGCGCGCAACAGCCGCACGAGCTCGTGCCAGCAGGCGTGCTGCTTGCGGAACACCTCGGCGACCCGCTCGTGGATCGCCGCGAGCTGCTCCTTGGGCCCGAGCCCGTCCGGGCCGGTCGTGGTCACACCCGCGGCCACGAGGCCTTTGAGCCCGGCGACCCGGACCATGTAGAACTCGTCGAGGTTGGAGGCCGAGATCGACAAGAAGCGCAGCCTTTCGAGCAGCGGGTAGGCGGTGTTCGAGGCCTCCTCGAGGACCCGCTCGTTGAAGGCGAGCCAGGAGAGCTCGCGGTTGATGAAATGCTCGGGGCGCGGGACCGGTGGGGCCGCGGTCCGCTCCGCGACCACCTCGCCCTCGGCCGCTCGCCGGCCTTCCTCCAGCATCGAACTCTCCCCGCGACGGCGCCTGCCGCGCCCGCCGCGTCGCTCGACGGGCACTCTATCTTCCGGCATGGGTCCTGTCATGACGAGCCGCCGACGAAGCGGGGAGGAACGGTCCGATGCGCGAGCTATTGCTGCTGCGGCACGCCAAGTCGGCCTGGGACGTGCCGGGCCTCGACGACCACGCCCGCGACCTCGCCCCGCGCGGCCGCAAGGCGGCCAAGAAGATCGGCCGGCTGCTCGCCGAGAAAAATCTCCTGCCCGACCTCGTCCTCTGCTCGACCGCGCTGCGCGCGGTCCGCACCCTCGAGCTCGTCGCCGCCGAGCTGCCGCGGCCGCTCGAGGTGCGCCATCTCGACGAACTCTACCTCGCGGGCGAGGAAGCGATGCTGAAGCTCGTCCGCGCCCAGGACGACCGCATCCGCCGGCTCATGCTGGTGGGCCACGATCCGGGCTTCCACCGGTTAGCACTCCTCCTGGTCGGCGCCGGCGACGCCACGGCCCTCCGCACCGGCCTCGTCCAAAAGTTCCCGACCGGCGCGCTCGCGCATCTCCGCTTTCCCGTGGCGCACTGGGCCGAGGTGGCACCCGGCGGGGCCCAGCTCGTCGCTTTCCACAAGCCGCGCGAACTCGACTGACCGGCCGGTCACGAGCCGCGCGAGCTCGACCGACTGGCCGATCACGCGCCGCGCGCGCCCGACCGACCGCGCTCCTGCCGCTTGACCTCCTCCCAGAGCGCATCGAGGGCCGCGAGGTCGAGCCGGGCGGGGTCGCCGCCGGCCGCACGGGCGCGCGCCTCGACCTCCCGGAAGCGGCGCTCGAATTTGGCGTTCGCCGCCCTGAGCGCCGCTTCCGCGTCGACCTCGAGCCTCCGGGCGAGGTTGACCACGGCGAAGAGCAGATCGCCGATCTCCTCTTCGAGCTCCGCCTTTCCTCGGCCGGCAGCGAGGGAATCCCGGACCTCGGCGAGCTCCTCCTCGATCTTGGCGAGGATCGGCGCGGGCTCGGGCCAGTCGAAGCCGATCCGCGCCGCGCGGCTCTGCAGCTTCTCCGCGCGGGAGAGCGCCGGCAGCGCCAAGGGCAGATCGGCCAGGACGGAAGGATCGGCCGCCTTGCCCGCCCGCTCGGCCGCCTTGACCTCCTCCCAGGCCCGCCGCTGCGCCGCGGCACTCTCGACCACCGCCGCGCCGAACACGTGCGGGTGGCGGCGGATCATCTTGTCGGCGATGCCGTGGGCCACCGTGTCGAAGTCGAAGAGCCCGGCCTCCTCGGCCATCTGCGCGTGGTAGACGACCTGCAGGAGGAGATCGCCGAGCTCGCCCGCGAGCTCGCCCCAGGCCTCGCGGCGGATCGCATCGGCCACCTCGTAGGCCTCCTCGATCGTGTACGGCGCGATCGTCGCGAAGCTCTGTTCTTTGTCCCACGGGCAGCCGCGCTCGGGGTCGCGCAGCCGGCGCATCACCTCCAAGAGCCGCTCGATCCCCGGCCGGCTCCGATCGACGGGATCGCCGCTCACAGGAGCCGCCCCTGCTCGGGAGCGTCGAGCGCGGGCCGCCCGCGCCGACCGGCCGGGGCCGCGCCCTCGCGGACCACGTCGAGCCGGCCGTCGGCGAACTGCAACTCGAGGGCGGTCTCCGCCCCGAGGGCGGAAAGGCGCGGGACGACCCGCCCGTCGCTGCGGGCCCGGACGATCACGTAGCCGCGCTCGAGCACCCGCTCGTGCGAGAGGCTGTCGAGGTGCCGGCCGAGCTGGTCGAGCGCGCGGCCGAGGGCGGCGAGCCGCTCGGAAAGCCGGCTCGGGTCGAGCCTCCGGGCGAGCGCCTCGAGCCGCAGCCCTTCGCGGGCCAGCCGGTCGCCCACGAGTTCCCGGAGCCGCCGGGCGCGGGCCTCGAGCCGCTCGCGCAGACCTTCGACCACCGCCGCGGGGCTGCGCAGGGAAAGCCGCTCGGCCAGATCGTCGAGCCGCTGGGCGGCCATCGCGAGCAGGCGGCGCGGCTCGGGCAGGCCGCGGCGCAGCCCCTCGAGCCGCTCGCGGCGCCTCGCGAGCTCGCGCAGGATCGCCGAATCGAGCCGGTGGGCCAGAGTGGAAAGGCGGGCCAAGAGATCGGCGCGGACCGGCACGGCCATCTCGGCCGCCGCGGTCGGTGTGGGCGCGCGCCGGTCGGCGGCGAGGTCGATCAGGGTGGTGTCGGTCTCGTGGCCGACCGCCGAGATCAAGGGGATCGTCGAGGCGGCCGCGGCGCGCACCACGACCTCCTCGTTGAACGCCCAGAGATCCTCGATCGACCCGCCCCCCCGGGCGACGATCACGAGGTCGGGCCGCGGGACCGGGCCGCCCTCGGGCAGCGCCGAGAAGCCGCGGATGGCAGCCGCCACCTGCTCGGCCGCCCCCTCGCCCTGGACCGCCACGGGCCAGAGGATCACCCGGACCGGGAACCGCTCGGCGAGCCGGTGGAGGATGTCGCGGATCACCGCACCCGTGGGCGAGGTGACCACCCCGATGACCCGCGGCAGGAACGGCAAAGGCCGTTTGCGCGCCGCATCGAACAGCCCTTCGGCCGCGAGCTTGCGCTTGCGCTCCTCGAGGAGCGCCATGAGCGCGCCCACGCCCGCCGGCTCCATCCGCTCGACGACGAGCTGGTACTTCGAGCGGCCCGGGTAGGTCGTGAGTCGGCCGGTGCAGACGACCTCGAGCCCGTCCTCGGGGGTGAAGGTGAGCTTGGGCAGGCTCGTCCGCCACGCGACGCAATCGAGCACCGCCTTCTCGTCCTTGATCGCGAAATAGAGATGGCCCGAGGCGTGGCGTTTGAAGCCGGAGAGCTCGCCCCGGACCCGCACCAGCCCGAACGCCCCCTCGACCGTCCGCTTGAGGGCGAAGGCGAGTTCGGAGACGGTGAGCTCGGGGATGTTCCCGGCCGGGCTCGTCGCCGGGGTGGCGATCGCCACGGCCGCCACCTTCCCGTTCAGATCAGCCCGTCCTCGATCAAACACTCGGCGATCTGCACGGCGTTCAAGGCCGCCCCTTTGCGCAGATTGTCCGAGACCACCCAGAGATTGAGCCCGTGCGGCACGGTCGGATCCTCGCGGATCCGCGAGACGAACACCGCATATTCGCCGGCCGCTTCGGTGGGCGTCATGTAGCCGCCCGCTTCGCGCCGGTCGACCACGACCACACCCGGGGCCTCGTCCAAAAGTTCGCGCGCCTCCTCGGCCGAGAGCGGGCTTTCGAGCTCGACGTTGACCGCTTCCGAGTGACCGACGAACACCGGCACCCGCACGCAGGTCGCGGTAACCTGGATCTTCGGGTCGAGGATCTTCTTGGTCTCGACCATCATCTTCCACTCTTCCTTGGTCGAGCCGTCCTCCATGAAGACATCGATCTGCGGGATGAGGTTGAAGGCGATCGACTTCGGGAAGTTGACCGGCTCCTTCCGCATGTTCATGTAAATCGCTTTGGTATGCTCGAAGAGTTCGTCCATCGCCTCCTTGCCGGCGCCCGAGACCGATTGATAGGTCGCGACCACCACGCGCTTGATCCGCGCGACGCGATGGATCGGGTTCAAGGCGACGACCATCTGGATGGTCGAGCAATTGGGGTTGGCGATGATGTTCTTCTTGTGGAAGTCCTTGAGGGCGTGGCGATTGACCTCCGGCACCACGAGCGGGACGTCGGGATCCATACGGAAGTGCGAGGTGTTGTCGATGACGACGCAGCCGGCCGCTGCCGCACGCGGCGCGTGCACCGCCGAGACCTTGGCCCCGGGCGAAAAGAGCGCGATGTCGAAGCCGCGGAAATCGAACCGCTCGAGGTCGAGCACGTCGAGCGTGCGGTCCTCGCCAAAGCTCACCTTCTTGCCGATCGACCGTTCGGATGCGAGCGCCACCACCTCGTCGACCGGGAACTCCCGCTCGGCCAGGATCTGCAGCATCTCGTTGCCGACGGCACCCGTGGCGCCGACCACCGCCACCTTGTAGCCCATGAGGATCACCCCGCGCTCTGGCTGCGGCGAGCCTTAGGGCAGATGGTGGCCTTCGGGAAGGGACCGATCGGCGCGCCCACCGATCGGTGATGCGCGTCACCCCGTCTCGCCCCGATCGTGTTATGGTAAAAGATCACCGAGGGGAGATTCGCCTCGTGAACACCGGACCCTTCGCGGCGATCGCCGCCACGCTCGGCCTGCTCGGCGCCATCCTGCTCGGCGCCGCGCTGTCGCGCGGGTCGCGCTGGCGGCCGCTCGGCCCGGCCGCACCGCCCGGCGTCGTGGCCCCGGGCCCGGCTCGGCTCTGGATCTGCGTCACCCCGGCGAGCTACTGCTCGAGCCCGCCGCGCCCCACGGGCGAACCGTGCACCTGCCTGGACCCCTGGGACGGCTGGGTCGCGGGCCGAGTCTGGACCGACCGCTCGCCGGTCTCCGCGAAGAGCGGGCCGTGGCCGAGTCGGCCTTCGCCCGAGGCCGAAGAGCCACCCGCCTCGACCTGGCTCGAAACACCCTAAACCAAGAGCCCCATCGGATCCTCGATCAGCGCCTTGAAGGCCTGCAGGAACTCGGCCCCGAGCGCGCCGTCGACCACCCGGTGGTCGGTCGAGAGGGTCACGGTCATGAGCGTGCGGGCGACGATCGCCTCGCCCTCGACCACCGGCCGCTTCTCGGCCGCACCCACGGCGAGGATGCAGGCCTGCGGCGGGTTGATGATCGCCGCGAACTCGCGGATCCCGTACATGCCGAGGTTCGAAATCGTGAAGCCGCCGCCTTGGAACTCCTCGGGCTTGAGCTTGCCGGCCCGAGCGCGGGCGGCGAGATCCTTCATCTCGGCCGAGATCACCGAAAGCGTCTTCTGATCGGCCTTGCGCACCACGGGCGTGATCAACCCGCCCTCGATCGCTACCGCGACCGCCACGTCGACGTCGCGCCAGCGCAAGATCTTGTCACCGGCGAAGCTCGCGTTGCAGTCCGGCACTTTCTTGAGCGCGAGCGCCACCGCTTTGATGACGAAGTCGTTGACGCTGAGCTTGTAGTCGACGTTCGGCCGGGCGTTGAGCTTGGCTCGGAGATCCAAGAGCGCGTCGAGCCCGACGTCGATCGTCAGATAGAAATGCGGAATCGTGGCCTTCGCTTCCGAAAGCCGCCGGGCGATCGTCTTGCGTATGTTGTTGAGCGGGATCTCGTCGAAGGCCACGCCGGGCGGTGGGGTGACCGGTGCGGGCGGGGCGGCGAGGGTCGGTGCCGTCGGGGCGGGCGCGGGCGGCGGAGCCGGCATTGCGGTGGGTGCGACCGCGGGCGGAGCGGCGGCCAAGGCCGCCTCGATGTCGGCCTTGACGATCCGACCGCCGGGCCCCGTGCCCTTGATCGTGCGCAGGTCGAGCCCCGCCTGGGCCGCCATCCGCCGTGCCAGGGGGCTCGCGAAGATCCGCCCCTCGGACGTACCCGCCGCGGCCGCCGGGACGGCCGGCGGCGCCGCCGCCGGAGCCGGAGTCGCGGGCTTCACCTCGCCGTCGCCTTCGGCCGGCGCGGTGGCGGCCGCCGGAGCCGTGGCGGGTGGTGCCTCGAGCGCGCTCGCATCCTCGCCCTCCCCCAACAAGAGCGCGATCGGGGTGTTCACTTTGACCCCTTCGGTTCCGGCCGGGACCAGGATCTTGCCGATCACGCCCTCGTCGACCGCCTCGACCTCCATCGTCGCCTTGTCGGTCTCGATCTCGGCGATCACCTCGCCCGGCCGGACCGGATCCCCCTCCTTCTTGAGCCAGCGGGCGAGGTTGCCCTCGGTCATGGTCGGCGACAAAGCCGGCATGAGGATCGGCGTCGGCATCTCCCCTCCTCCCCGCTCGCACCCTCAGGCCCGACCGACCAGCGTCAGGGCCGCCGCCACGACGTCCTCGACCTGCGGCACGGCCATCCGCTCGAGGTTGGCGGCATAGGGCATCGGCACGTCCTTGCCGGTGACCCGCACGACCGGCGCATCGAGCCAGTCGAAGGCGTGCTCCATCACGAGCGCCGCGAGCTCGGCACCGATCCCGCAGACGGGCCAACCCTCCTCGACCGAAAGCAGCCGGTTCGTGCGCTTGACCGAAGCGACCAAGGTCTCGACGTCGAGGGGGCGCAAGGTCCGAAGATCGATCACCTCGGCCTCGATGCCTCGAGCGGCGAGCTGTTCGGCCGCCTGCAGCGCCCGGCCGACCATGATCGAGAAGGTGGCGATCGTGAGGTCGCGGCCGGGGCGAACGATCTTCGCTCGGCCGATCGGCAAGACGAAATCCTCGAGCACGGGGACGTCGAAGCTCTGCCCGTAGAGCACCTCGTTCTCGAGGAAGACGACCGGGTTCGGGTCGCGGATCGCGGCCTTGAGGAGACCCTTGGCATCGGCCGCCGACCAAGGCGCCACGACCTTGAGGCCCGGGCAATGGGCGTACCACGAACTGTACTCTTGGCTGTGCTGGGCGGCGACCCGGGCCGCCGCCCCGTTCGGTCCCCGAAAGACGATCGGGCAGTTCATTTGCCCACCCGACATGTAGAGGGTCTTGGCCGCCGAGTTGATGATGTGATCGATCGCCTGCATGGCGAAGTTCCACGTCATGAACTCGACGATCGGTCTGAGGCCGGCCATCGCCGCGCCGACGCCGAGCCCGGTGAAGCCGTATTCGGTGATGGGTGTGTCGATCACCCGCTCGGGGCCGAACTCGTCGAGCAGCCCCTGGCTCACCTTGTAGGCACCCTGATATTGCCCGACTTCTTCGCCCATCAAGAAGACGTCGGGATCGCGGCGCATCTCCTCGGCCATGGCGTCCCTGAGCGCCTCGCGCACGGTGAGCTTGCGCATCGGCACGCCCGCCGGGATCTCGGGCTCGTGGGCCACCGGGCGGAGCGGCTGCGGGGCGGCCGGCGGGGTCGGGCTCGGGGCGCGGGCGGCAGCGGCGGCCATGGCCGAGGGAGCGGGCGCCGCGGCGGCCGGACGGGCGGTGAGCTCGGGCTCGTCCTCGCCGCGGAGCATGGCGATGGGCGTGTTGACCTTCACCCCTTCGGTGCCCTCGGCGACCAGGATCTCGGCCAAGATCCCCTCCTCCACCGCCTCGACCTCCATGGTCGCCTTGTCGGTCTCGATCTCGGCGATCGGCTCGCCGGGTTTGATCCGGTCACCGACCTTTTTGAGCCAGCGCGCGAGATTGCCCTCGGTCATGGTCGGCGAGAGCGCCGGCATGAGGATGGGCGTGGGCATCGCTTCTTCTCCTGGGATCGGGACCGGCGGCGCCGCGACTCGGCAGGCCTCCGCTCCGCGCCGTTCGTGCGCCGTCTTTTCTTCGCGGCCCTCAGCCCTCGACCAGAACGTCGGTCCAGAGTTCGGAGGGGTCGGGCTCCGGGCTGTCCTGGGCGAAGCGCGCCGCCTCGTTGCAGATGTCGCGGATCTCTTTGTCGATCTGCTTGAAGCGCTCCTCGTCGGCCAGCCCGCGCTCGAGCATCAGTGCCTTGAGCCGGTCGATCGGGTCGTGGCGTTCGCGCATCTGTTGGACCTCCTCCTTGGTCCGATACTTGCCGGGATCGGACATGGAGTGGCCGCGATAGCGGTAGGTGAGCGCTTCGAGCACGAAGGGGCCGTTGCCTTCGCGGACGTAGCGGACGGCCTCGAGCGCCTTCTCGCGGACCGCGAGCACGTCCATCCCGTCGACCTGCGTGCCGGGAATGGCGAAGGCGAGACCACGCTGGAAGAGCGAGGTGGTCGAGGCGTGGCGCTCGGTCGCGGTGCCCATGGCATAGCGATTGTTTTCGATGACGTAGAGGACCGGCAGCTTCCACAAAGCGGCCATGTTGAAGGCTTCGTAGACCTGCCCCTGGTTGGCTGCACCGTCACCGAAATAGGTGACGCACAGCCCACCGTCCTTGCGATATTTGTGGGCGAAGGCGATGCCCGTGCCGAGCGGCACCTGGGCGCCCACGATGCCGTGTCCGCCGTAGAAGCGGACCTCCTTGGCGAACATGTGCATCGAGCCACCCTTGCCCTTGGAGTAGCCCGTCACCCGCCCGGTGAGTTCGGCCATCACCCGCCGCGGATCCATCCCGCAGGCGAGCATGTGGCCGTGGTCGCGATAGCCCGTGATCACCGAGTCTTTTTCGGTGAGGGCGTGTTGGATCCCGACCGCCACCGCCTCCTGGCCGATGTAGAGATGGCAGAAGCCGCCGATCAGGCCCATGCCGTAGAGCTGGCCGGCCTTCTCCTCGAACCGGCGGATCAACAGCATTTCGCGGTAGAGCTTCCAGAGCTCCTCCGCCGAGGGTACGGCCGGGGTGGGCTCGACCACCTCCACCGCGACCTTGCGCGCTTCCCTCGTCGCCCGCGCCGTGCTCGCCATACCGCCGCTCCCCTTCCCGCCGACGACCCGGCCGGCGCCACGATCTCCCGGCTTTCCTACACGAGGCGCCCCGGCCGGGCCAGCCTCGCGGGCCTCACCGATCGGGCCGGTCGGGCACCAGGATGACCGCTTCGCGCTCGCCGATGTAGCCGAGTTTGCGCAGTTCCTCTTCGACCAGATCGGGATCCATGCGGTCGGGCTGGAGCCGCTCGACCGGCAGCTCGAGCCGCCTGCGTTCGGCCTCGAGCCGGGCGAGCTCGCTGCGCGCCCGCTCGAGCTCGCGATCGATTTCGAGCCAGGCTCCGAAGCCGCGTTCGCCGTGGATCCCGTGCCACAAGAAATAGAGGAGGAGGCCCGCGGCGGCGAGCACCGCCCAATGGCGGCGCAGCCACCGCCACGGGTCGAGAGGGCGCGCAGGGTAGCCGTTCACCGGCGCACCAGCGCCGCCCGGCCGGCGTAGCGCGCCGCGGGGCCGAGCGCCTCCTCGATCCGCAAGAGCTGGTTGTACTTGGCGAGCCGATCCGAGCGCGAGAGCGAGCCGGTCTTGATCTGCCCGCAATTGGTGGCAACCGCGAGATCGGCGATCGTGGTGTCCTCGGTCTCACCCGAGCGGTGCGAGACGATCGCCCGGTAGCCGTTGCGGGTGGCGAGATCGACGGCGTCCAAAGTCTCGCTCAAGGTGCCGATCTGGTTGACCTTGACGAGGATCGCGTTGGCCACGCCCTTCTGGATCCCTTCGGCCAAGATCGCCGGGTTGGTGACGAAGAGATCGTCGCCCACGAGCTGGACCTTGTGGCCCAGCCGATCGGTCAAGAGCTTCCAGCCTTCCCAATCGCCTTCGGCCATGCCGTCCTCGATCGAGACGATCGGGAAGCGGGCCACGAGGTCCTCGAGGTAGTCGACCATGCCCGCCGCATCGAGGACCTTGCCCTCGCCCGCGAGTCGGTAGCGACCGTCTTCGAAGAATTCCGAGGCCGCGCAGTCGAGGGCGAAGACCACCTCTTCGCCCGGCCGGTAGCCCGCCTTCTCGACCGCCTTCACGAGGAAGCCGAGCGCTTCCTCGGCCGAGCCGAGCTCGGGCGCGAAACCGCCCTCGTCGCCCACGTTGGTGTCGTGGCCGGCCTCCTTGAGGGCCTTCTTGAGCGCGTGGAAGACCTCGGCGCCGATCCTGAGCGCCTCGGCGAAGCTCGGCGCGCCCACGGGCGCGATCATGAACTCTTGGATGTCGATCGGATTATCGGCGTGGGCGCCGCCGTTGATGACGTTCATGAGCGGGACCGGCAGGACGCGCGCCCCGACCCCGCCCAAATAGCGATGGAGCGGCAGGCCGAGCTGGGCCGCGGCGGCCTTCGCCACGGCGAGGCTCGCCCCCAAGATCGCGTTGGCGCCGAGCCGGCTCTTGTCGGCCGCGCCGTCGAGCCGGCAAAGCGCCGTGTCGATCGCCACCTGCTCGGTCGCGTCACGGCCCAAGAGGAGGTCGGTGATCTCGCCCTGGACCGCCTCGACCGCCTTCTTCACCCCCTTGCCCAGATAGCGCGTCGGGTCCCCGTCGCGCCGCTCGACCGCCTCGCGCGCGCCGGTCGAGGCCCCGGACGGCACCGCCGCCCGGCCCACCGCCCCGCCCGCGAGCTCGATTTCGACCTCGACCGTCGGGTTGCCGCGGCTGTCGAGGATCTCCCGGGCGCGGATCGCGGTGATGTCGGTCGCGGGCATGGCTCCTCCTCAAAGGCGGATCTGCGGCCGGCTCTTGGCCAGACGGTCGAAGGCCAAAAGGTCGTCCAGAAGCTCGCCCATCCGGTCGAGCGGGACCATGTTCGGGCCGTCCGAGATCGCCCGGTCGGGATCGTCGTGGGTTTCGACGAACAGCGCGGCCACGCCCGTGGCGACCGCGGCGCGCGCCAAGAGCGGCACGAAGGCCCGCTCGCCGCCCGACCGGCCGCCCAGGCCCCCCGGCTGCTGGACCGAATGGGTGGCGTCGAAGACGACCGGCCAGCCCGTTTCCTCGAGGTGACGCAGCGCCCGAAGATCCGTCACCAACGTGTTGTAGCCGAACGAGACCCCGCGCTCGGTGACGAGCACGCCCGTGGCCCCGAACGCCTCCAACTTCTCGGTGACCCGGAGCATGTCCCAAGGCGCCAGGAACTGGCCTTTCTTGACGTTGACGACCCGGCCGGTCGCCGCCGCGGCGGCCAAGAGGTCGGTCTGCCGACACAAGAAGGCCGGGATCTGCAGGATGTCGACGGCTTCCGCGGCCTTCGCGCACTGCCAGCTCTCGTGCACGTCGGTGAGCACGGGGCAGCCGAGCACGCGGCGGATCTCGGCCAGGATCTCGAGTCCTTCGTCGATCCCGACCCCGCGCCCGCTCGTGGCACTCGTCCGGTTGGCCTTGTCGAACGACGACTTGAAGACGAAGGGGACGTTGCGCTCGCGGGTGAGCTCGACGAGGCGCGAGGCGACCAGGAGCGCGTGCGCCCGGCTCTCGATCGCGCAAGGCCCGGCGATCAACACGAAGGGCAGGTCTTGGGCGAAGGTCACCGGACCCACCCTGACCGAACGGCGTGGGCGGTCGCTCATACGAGCCTCGACTGGGCGACGGCGGCCTCGACGAAGGAGGCGAACAGGGGGTGCGGGGCGAACGGGCGGGATTTGAGCTCGGGGTGGAACTGCACACCCACGAACCAGGGATGGTCGCGCCGTTCGACGATCTCGGGCAGCCTGCCGTCCGGCGACATGCCGGAGAAGACGAGACCCGCGCGCTCGAGCACCTCCTTGTAGTTGATGTTGACCTCGTAGCGGTGGCGGTGGCGCTCGCTGATCCGTCGCGTCCCGTAGGCCCGCTCGGCGAGCGAACCCGGCAGGAGATCGCAGGGATAGGCGCCGAGTCGCATCGTCCCGCCCTTCTGGTCGCCGGCCGAACGGCGTTCGACCGCCCCCTCCCGCTCCCATTCGGTCAACAGCCCGACGATCGGGTGGCGGCAGGGGCCGAACTCGGTGGAGGAGGCCCCCTCGAGGCCCGCGATGTTGCGCGCCGCCTCGATGCAGGCGAGCTGCATGCCGAAGCAGATGCCGAAAAACGGCAGTTTGCGTTCGCGGGCGTAGGTGACGGCCGCGATCTTGCCCTCGACCCCGCGCTCGCCGAAGCCGCCCGGGACGAGGACGGCATGGGCGTCGGCGAGGCGGCTCGCGAGATCGCTTTTGGCGAGCTCCTCGGCGTCGACCCAGTCGAGCCGCACCCGCACCCGGTTGGCGATACCACCGTGGACGAGCGCTTCGGCGAGCGATTTGTAGGCGTCGGCGAGGCCCGTGTACTTGCCGACCACCGCCACGGTGACCTCGCCTTCCGGACGCGCGAGCCGGTCGAGGATCCGCCGCCAGGGCTCGAGGTCGGGCTCGCCCTCGTGCGGCAAGCCCAGCGTGGCGAGCAATTGCGTGTCGAAGCCTTCGCCATGGTAGCGGATCGGCACTTCGTAGATCGAGGCGCAATCGCGGCCCTCGATCACCGCCGCCTCGCGCAGGTTGCACTGGAGCGCGATCTTGCGCCGGGCCTCGGGCGGGATCGGGTGCTCGGTGCGGCAGAGCAGGAGATCGGGCTGGATACCGATCCCGCGCAGGGCGGCGACCGAATGTTGCGTGGGCTTGGTCTTGAGCTCTTTGGCCGAGGCGATGAACGGCACGAGCGTCACGTGGACGTAGGCGCAAGAGCCGCGTGGCAGCTCGAGGCCCATCTGGCGGATCGCCTCGAGGAAGGGCAGGCCCTCGATGTCGCCGACCGTGCCGCCGATCTCGCAAAGCACGATGTCGGCATCGGCCGTGTCGTTGGTGACGAACTCTTTGATCGCGTTGGTGACGTGCGGGATCACCTGGACCGTCGCGCCGAGATAGTCGCCGCGCCGTTCGCGGGTGAGCACGGTCCAATAGATCCGCCCCGCCGACACGCTGTCGGTGGCGCGCGCCGGTACCCCCGTGAAGCGCTCGTAGTGGCCGAGATCGAGGTCGGTCTCGGCACCGTCGTCGGTGACGAACACCTCGCCGTGCTGATAGGGCGACATGGTGCCCGGGTCGACGTTGAGATAGGGGTCGAGCTTCCTGAGCCGCACCCGGTAGCCGCGCGCTTGGAGGAGCGCGCCGAGCGCCGCCGAAGCGAGCCCCTTGCCGAGCGAAGAGACGACCCCGCCCGTGACGAAGACGTAGCGCGTCAAGGCCGCCTCCCCAGTCGCGGCCGCGAGCGGCGGGCCCGCCGGCCGCGGGCCGGCCCGGTCCGACCGCTCATCGGGCGATCGGCGGGGTCGGCACGGCCGGCGTGCTCGGCGCCGGGGGTGGGGTGTCGAGAATCGACGGCGCGCGGCCGGTGTTGCCGGAAAGGATCGCCAAGATGATCGACGTCCCGAAGAAGCAGGCGGCGAGGATCGCCGTCGCGCGGGTGAGCAGGTTGGCCGTACCGCGGCCGGTCATGAGACCGCCCATGGTACCGCTGCCGAGACCGAGCCCTCCGCCTTCGCTGCGCTGGAGGAGGATCACGCCGACGAGCGCGGCGGCGATCATGATGTGCACGACGAGCACGATTTGCGCCATGGGGATCGCGTTCTCCTCGGGACGGAGCCGTGGCCCGGTCGGGCTCAGGCCCCGCCGCCTGCTTGATAGATGCTCCAGAACGAGCGAGCATCCAAGCTCGCGCCGCCGACCAGCACCCCGTCGACATCGGCGAGCGCCATGATCTCGGCCGCGTTCTCGGGCTTGACCGAGCCGCCGTAGAGGAGCGGCACGGCATCGCCGCCCACGATCCGCTTGGCGAGCAGTGCCCTGAGCTCGCCGTGGATCGTCCGGATCTCCTCGCTCGACGGGGTGCGGCCCGTGCCGATCGCCCAGACCGGCTCGTAGGCGACGACGAGGCCCTCCGGTCCGATCCCCTCGGGCAGACTACCGGCGAGCTGGGCGGCGAGCCGGGCATTGCGCTCACCCGCCAGATATTCGGCCTCGGTCTCGCCGATGCACAGCACGACGAGCAGACCCGCCGCGCGCGCCGCACGGAACTTGGCGCGGATGAGCGCATCGGTTTCGCCGAACCCGTGGCGGCGTTCGGAATGGCCGAGGATGACCGCCTTCGCCCCGGCATCGGCGAGCATGGGCGCCGACACGCAGCCCGTGAACGCCCCGCTCGCCCGTTCGTGGCAATCCTGGCCGCCCACCAGGATCGCCGTGTCCTTGACCCGCTGGGCCACGGCGTGGATCAGGGTGAAGGGCGGGAAGATCCCGAGCGTGCCGGTGAGCCGGACCGCCCGTTCGGCGAGCGCGCCGGCCAGCGCCAGGCCCTCGGCCCGGAGCCCGTTCATCTTCCAATTGCCGAACACCACCGGCCGATCGAGTCGCATCGCTCCGCCCGCCGAACGCCTCGGCGCCCCGCCCGCCGCACGCGCCGGCGGCTCGCTAGCACAGGGCCCCCGGCTCTTGAAGCCCGGGGCCGAAGCCGGCGGTTGCGGCCGCCCCCCGCGCTCGCCTATCCTCCCCCCTTGACGACCTCGAGGATCCGCGTCCCCGCCATGCTCGACGCCCTGCGCCGTCAGGCCACCGGCTGGGTGGTCAAAAGCTTCCTCGTCCTGCTGATCGTGAGCTTCGCGATCTGGGGTATTGGCGACGTTTTGCGGGGCCCCAAGGTTGCCGACGAGATCGCCCGGGTGGGCGGCGAGCCGCTGCCGTCGAGCGAGGTCGTGCGCGACACCGAGCGCAATTTCCGCCGGCTGCGCGAAGAGTTCGGCCAGGAGGTCGAGCGCAGCCCGGCGGTGATGGAGAACCTGTTCCGCCAGGCCCTCGCCCAGGCGATCGCGCGGCGGCTGCTCGAACGGCACGCCCGCGAGCTCGATCTCACCATCGCACCGACCACCCTCGCCCGGCTCGTCCGCGAGGATCCGACCTTCGCGGGGCCGGAAGGCTTCGACCGCCGGCGCTTCGAGCTCGTGCTGCGCGAGGCGGGCCTGAGCGAGGCCGGGTATCTCGAACTCTTGCGCGGCGACGTGTTGCGGAGCCGGCTCGTCGAGGCGATGACCGGGGCGCTCGTGGCACCCGAGCTCCTGGTGCGCGAGCTCGCCCGCTACCGCGAGGAGCGGCGGGTCGGCCGGGCGCTGGTCGTGTCCGCGGCGGCCCAGGATCCGGGCCCGCCCGACGAGGCGACGCTCACGGCCTGGCTCGAACGCAACGCCGCCCGCTTCCGCGTCCCGGAGCTGCGCGCGGTGGAGCTCGTCGTGCTCGGGGTCGAGGATCTGCTCGCCGAATCCCTGCCCTCCGAGGAGGAATTGCGGGCGGCGTACGAGGAGCGCCGCGCCGCTTACACGACCCCCGAAGAGCGGACCGCCACCCAGCTCCTGGCCGCCGACCGGGCGGTGATCGAAGAGGCCGAGCGGCTCGCCCGCGAGGGCAAGAGCTTCGCCGAGATCCCGAGCACCCTCGAAGGTCGAGGGCTCACCGTTTCGACCCTCGGGCCGGTCGCCGCCGGTGTGTTGCCCGACCCGCTCGACAAGGCCCTCCGCGCGCTCGCCCCGGGCGAGCTCTCCGAGCCCTTGCAGACGCCCTTCGGCTGGCACCTTTTGCGCCTCGAGCGCGTGACGCCGGCCGTCACCAAGCCCTTCGAAGAGGTGAAGGAGGCGCTCGCCGAGGAGCTCGCGCGACGCCGCGCCGCCGATCGGCTGCCCGAGGTGGCCGAGCGGCTCGACGACGCGCTCGCCGCGGGCGAGGATCTGGCGGCTGCGGCCCGCGCGGTCGGGGCCCGCCATCTGCGCCTGCCGGCGGTCGACGCGCAGGGGCGCGACGGCGAGGGCCGAGCGATCGACGGGATCGAGTTTTCGCCCGAGATGTTGCAGGAGATCGCCGCCACCCCGGCCGGCCGGACCTCGCTCCTCGTCCACGGCAAGGACGATCGCTGGTTCGTCGTCAAAGTCGAAAGCGTGATCCCCTCGCGCGATCGGCGGCTCGAGGAGGTGCGTGTTCCGGTCGAGATCGGCTGGAAGCTCGAGCGGCAGCGCGAGCTCGCCCGCGAGCGGGCCACGGCCCTGCTCGGACGGGTGCGGGCGGGGGAAACGCTCGTCGACCTCGCCCGCGCCGAACCCGGCCTCGAACTCGTGCCCGTAGGCCCGCTCCGCCGCCGCGGCGACCCCGAGCCGCTCGGCCCCGCCGTGACCCGGGCGCTCTTTTCGACCCCGCCCGGCCGGATCGCGGAGGAGCCGGTCCCCACCCCGGAAGGCTTCGCCCTCGTCGCCACCGACGAGATCCACGAGGCCCCGGCCGAGCTCGACCTCGCGCCCGTACGCCGCGAGTTGCGCGAGAGCCTCGGCGAGGCGATGGTCGCAGCCTACGAGCAGGCGCTTCGCCGGCGCTTCCCGGTCGCGACCGACGAGCGGGCGATCGCCCGGATCGTCGAGAGCTTCGGACGCTGAGCGATGATCCCGGCCCCCGACCGCGCCGCTTTCCTCGAGGCCTACGAGGCCGGCCGTCCGCAGGTCGTCTGGACGAGCTTCGTGGCCGACCTCGAAACCCCCGTGTCGGCGCTTTTGAAGCTCGCCCACGGCCGGCCCTACGCCTTCCTCCTCGAGAGCGTCGAGGGGGGGGCGGTCCGCGGCCGCTATTCGATCATCGGGATGAAGCCGGATCTGATCTGGCGCTGCCGCGGCGAGCGGGCGGAGATCAACCGACGCGCCCTCGCCGAACGCGACGCGTTCGAGCCCGAGCCCCTACCCTCGCTCGCCTCCCTGCGCGCCCTGCTCGTCGAGAGTCGGATCGCCATGCCGCCCGGTCTGCCGCCGCCTGCGGCCGGCCTGTTCGGCTACATGGCCTACGACATGGTCCGGCTCATGGAGCGGCTGCCTTCGACCAAGCCCGATCCGCTGGGCCTGCCCGATGCGGTCTTCGTCCGCCCCTCGATCGTCGCGGTGTTCGACAATCTGGCGGACAGCGTGACGCTCGTGACCCCGGTCCGTCCGGAGCCCGGGCTCGCCGGCCCGCGCGCCTGGCAGCTCGCCCGCGAACGGCTCGCCGAGGCGGTCGAGGAGTTCGACCGCGGCATCCGCCACGAGCCGCCGCGGCGCGAGACGAGCCCGGTCGTACCGCGGGCCCACACGAGCCCGGAAGCGTTCCGGGAAATGGTCCGTCGCTGCAAGGCGTACATCGCCGCGGGCGACGCCTTCCAGATCGTCGTCTCGCAGCGCTTCTCGGTGCCCTTCGATCTGCCGCCGCTCTCGCTCTACCGCGCGCTGCGCCGGCTCAACCCCTCGCCCTTCCTGTTCTTCCTCGACTTCGACGGCTTCGCGCTCGTGGGCTCGAGCCCCGAGATCCTGGTCCGGCTGCGCGACGGCAAGGTCACGATCCGGCCTTTGGCCGGGACCCGTCGGCGCGGGGCGACACGGGAAGAGGACGAAGCCTTGGCCGCCGACATGCTCGCCGACCCCAAGGAGCGGGCCGAGCATCTCATGCTCTTGGATCTCGGCCGCAACGACGTGGGCCGGGTGGCCGAGATCGGCACGGTGCGGGTCACCGAGAAGATGGTGGTCGAGCGCTACAGCCACGTCATGCACATCTCCTCGACCGTCGAGGGAATCTTGCGGCCCGGGCTCGACGCGCTCGATGCCCTGATCGCGGGCTTCCCGGCCGGCACCGTCTCGGGCGCGCCCAAGGTCCGAGCGATGGAGATCATCGAGGAGCTCGAGCCTTTCCGGCGCAGCTTCTATGCCGGGACGATCGGCTATTTCGCTGCCGACGGCTCGATGGACACGTGCATCGGGCTCAGGACGGCGCTCGTCAAGGACGGCGAGATGATCGTCCAGGCGGGTGCGGGGATCGTCCACGACAGCGACCCCGAGGCCGAACATCAAGAATGCCTGAACAAGGCCCGCGCCTTG
>Ga0209809_1001352_pt1 | contig 19946 bp, 20 predicted proteins | sample YNPMSTMetaG_FD_186172 | JGI IMG/M metagenome (GOLD analysis project Ga0209809, IMG submission 186172) | Anoxygenic and chlorotrophic microbial mat microbial communities from Yellowstone National Park, USA - YNP MS-T MetaG (SPAdes) (version 2) ...
CCAGCGCCAGTTACAATTACAAAACCACCATAAATTACCATAATAACAACAATTATTGTGAGAATATAGAAAATCCAATTAGTGACATATTGAACGGTATCTATTAGGCAAAACATTGCCCACATAGAAGGAGTATTAGGATTCCAATCAACTCCACCCCCACAAATGATATTACTACATTCGGCAGCAACGTTATCATTTATTCCAACACCTTCTCTTGCCATACATATCATATCGCTACCGCCTGGACTCTTGCCTAAATTAACATTTGTCCTTAATTTACAACATTCTTTTTGATCTACTATCTGTGCTCTTAAAAATACTGGAAAAACTGAAGTCCCCAAAATCAATAAAATTGATATTAATAATAATTTTTTCATAAAATTATTCTTAATTTTTCCGACCCTTACTTTATTATAAAGAATCTCAAAATTGATGGTAATAATTTTGCTACCAACGCTAAAGCCAAGCCAATTAAAGCAAAAGTGAGGATTTGTCGGCCTGAAGTTACTTTATTCGGACTATCAATAGCTTTAGTCGCTTTTTGAACTGAAAAGAAAATAATCAATATATTAATTAAAACGAACAAAAACAAATAAATGAAAAATTTTCTCTGAAATTGGCCTATAAACATTTTTTATGTTAAAATCTGTTTTATAAGTTCCATTATCCCTCGGCTAAACAATACTATTCCCAAACCAATAACTGCCCATTTAATAACATCACCTCCTTTTTTAACTTTATTCGGATCACCGCCAGCTGATAAAATATAAATGCCACCTACAACTACCATTAGAGGTGCTAAAATTAAGGCTATAGTGAAAACATAGTTAATAACCTTTTCAATAATTTCTTCAACTGAGTTAGCTTGGATAGGCGGCGTTATTACCACATCGGCTCTAACTTTGGTTAATAAAATAATCAGCAAAAAATTAATAAATAAAGTTAAAAAAAGAATTTTTAAAAAAGTTTTTTTCATTTTTATTTGTTTTTAATAAAAACGAGACCATAATGGTAATCGCCAGCTGGAAATTCTTTCTCTAATTTAAAACCAATTTTTTCGGCTAATTCTTTAACCTTAAAAGACGGTACTCTCTGTTCTGAAGTTGGGCCAAAAGGCGAAGTCGTTTCCCAATCAACAACCAATAATTGACCATTGTCTTTTAAAACTCGATAGGCCTCTCTTAAAACGGTTTCTTTATTTTCAACCTGGAATAAAAGGTTAGTCATTAAAACAACATCGCAAGACATTTCTGGTAATTTGCTTCCTTCTTCCATTTCTAAATTTGATAAAATTTTTTCAATATTATTTATCCCTAAAAGTTTTATTCTACCCTCTAAAGCCGATAATTCTTCTTCTAAAACATCAATAGCATAAACCCTGCCATTAGATAATTTTTGAGCCAAAGGAATCGTCCAGCCACCCGAACCCGAGCCAAAATCGGCTCCAACCATATTTTCTTTGAGTTTTAAATAAGATAGGGCTTTTTCTGGATCGCAGAAATCTGCCATAAATTTTATATTCTTTATTTTAAATAAAATAAAAGTCAAATGCAAGTGGCGGCAACAACCTTATCATTTTCTTTAAGCTTCATCAATCTTACGCCAACCGCTTGTCTGCTAGCCACTGGAATTGTGTTTAAATCGATTTTAATTACCTGACCGTCTTTTGAAATTACAAAAACTTCTTTTTCTTCTTTATCAAGGACTTTTGCAAAAACTAAATAGCCGGTTTTTTCTTTAATATTAATAGCTTTAATTCCGCTTCCACCTCTCTTTTGTAATCTAAAATCTTTTATTTTTACTCTTTTACCAAAGCCATTTTCAGTAATTAAAAGAATTTGGCTGTCTTTATTATTAGAAATAATTTCGATAGCTGAGATTTCGTCATCTTTTGCCAATTTCATTGCCCTTACTCCAATTGCCATCCGGCTCATTTCTCTTAAATCTTTTTCTTTAAAAAGAATGCTTTTTCCTTTTCTAGTAAAAAGAATTATTTCGTCTCCCTTTTCAATTATTTTTACCCCTTTTAAAATGTCATCTTTTTCTAATTTAATTGCAATTAAGCCAGATCTCCTAATATTTTTAAATTCTTCTATTGGCACTTTCTTTATTAGACCATTTTTTGTTACCATTACGAAATAGGTATTTTCATTCTCCTTGTCTTTGCCATAAGGAATTAAGGTTAAAATTTTTTCTTGAGCCGAGATTTCCAAGAAATTTAAAATGCTCTTTCCTTTTGAAGCTCTTTGGCCTTCAGGAATTTCATAAACATTTGTTTGAAAAGCCAAACCTTTATCAGTAAAAAACAAAAGTTTATCTAAAGTATTGGCTAAAATAAAACTATGAACAAAATCTTCTGGAGCAATTTCTAAAGCTGAAATTCCCCTACCCCCTCTTTTTTGACTTTTATAAGTCATTGGACTCTGCCTTTTAATGTAACCATCATTAGTTAAAATAATTAAGGTTTCTTCTTTAGGAATTAAATCGGTTTCTGAAATTTTCCCTGGCTTTGAATCAACGATTTTTGTTTTTCTTTCATCGCCATATTTTTCTTTTACTTCTTCGATTTCTTTTTTAATTACTTCTTTTAATCTCTTTTCTGAAGCCAAAATTTCAGATAATTCTTTAATTTTAGCTCTTATTTGTTTTAACTCAATTTCAATTTTTTCTCTTTCAAGTTTGGCCAAAGATTGAAGTCTTATTTCTAAGATGGCATTAGCTTGAATTTCAGTTAGCTTAAATCTTTTCATTAATTTGTTTTTGGCATCTTCTCTATTTTCTGATTTTTTAATTAAAGCAATCACAGCATCAATGTTTCTTTGAGCAATACTTAATCCTTCTAAAATGTGTTCTCTTTCTTTAGAAACTCTTAAATCGTATTTTGTTCTCCTAATAACAACATCTCTTTTATGATTCAAATATAACTGTAAAACTTCAACCAAAGAAAGAATTTTTGGCTGAATACCATCAACTAAAGCTAACATATTTAAATAAAATACTTTTTCTAAAGAACTAAATTTATAAAGAGAATTCAAAATTTTCTGGGGTACAACTCCTGGTCTTAAATCTAAAACAATTCTTAAGCCTTCTCTATCTGATTCGTCTCTAATATCTTTAATACCTTCAACTTTCTTTTCTTCAACTAATTTCGCAAATTCTCTTAATAAATCTGATTTTGAAACTTGATAAGGAATTTCAGTAATCACAATTTGGTATCTTTGATTTTTTAATTCTTGAATTTCGGCTTTGCCTCTCATTAAAATTGGGCCCTTTCCTTGAGAATAAGCTAATAAAATATCTTCTTTGCCATAAACAATGCCCCCAGTTGGAAAATCAGGCCCTTTTATAAATTGCATTACTTCTTCAGTCGAAGCATTGGGATGAGAAATTAAATATAAAAGAGCATCACAAACTTCAGTTAAATTATGGGGCGGAATATTAGTTGCCATACCAACAGCAATTCCAACACTACCATTCAAAAGCAAATTTGGCAAAGGAGATGGCAAAACAACTGGTTCTTTTCTTGTTTGATCATAATTTGGAATAAAATCAACTGTTTCTTTATTAATATCTCTCAATAATTCCTCGCCAATTTGAGAAAGACGACATTCTGTATATCTTTGGGCTGCCGGCGGATCACCATCTAAAGAGCCGAAATTGCCTTGACCTTCAACTAAAGGATATCTTAAAGAAAAACTTTGAGCCATTCTCACTAAAGCGTCATAAACGGCTAAATCTCCATGAGGATGGTATTTAGCTAAAGTTAGGCCAACAACATTTGCCGATTTTCTAAATTTTGAATTATGAAAAAGCCCATCTTCATACATTGCATAAAGAATTCTTCGATGAACCGGCTTCAAACCATCTCGAACATCAGGAAGGGCCCGAGAAACAATAACCGACATTGCATAATCTAAATAAGATTGTTGAACTTCAGTTTCGATCTCTCTTACTTCCACTTTGCTCTCGAACTCTTGGTTAAACTTTTCTTTTTTGTTTTTAGCCATTTTTTTAAAAAATTATTTTAATTCTTTAGAAGAAGTTTCTAAAGTTGTGGTTACTATAATTAAAGAAGAAGTCTGAAAATTTTCTAAGGTTGTTGAATTCATTATTTGAAATTTTTCTAATTCTTTTTCTAAATTATTTTTTAACTCTGCCATTGTTTCGGAAAAACTCTTAATACCATTTTTGAAATCACCCCCTTTTTCTGAAAGCTCGTGATTATAAAGTTTTAATCTTGTTAAAGAAGACTTTAAATCAATATAAAAAAGAATAGAAAGAATGATAAAAACAAATAATAAAACTCCAAACATAATGAGCTTTTTCTTAAAAATGTCATAATTCTGAATTTGGGAAAAAATTTTTTTAACTTTTTGTTTTATCATTCTAACTTTTTATTGCTTTAAAATAACCAACTGAGTTTCGTAATCTTCTTCTTGGGGCAATTGATTAGCTTTAATTTTAAATTTATCAATTTTTTCAATCTCCTTTTTTATGCCTCTTTGTTTTAAAAATTCTTTTAGGGTTGTTTCGTCCTTTTCTGAATAGCCAATAGGAATAGCAATTTTAGGCTCTAATTGAGAAACAATATTAGAAGCTTCTTTTGGTTCTAATTTTTCTAAAGAAATTATTAAAACATCAATTCCTCCTAAAGTTTCAATAACATCTTCTGGTAATTCTTTTTGGTCAAAAGAATTTAAATGGCAAACCTTAATATCTTCTGAAAGAATTTTAGCAAAAAAACTTTTTTCTTTTACAAAAATTAAATTAACAAAAACTCCTTTTACTTCATATTCGCCTGGCTCTTGAATTAAAAATAGTCCCTTAGTTTCATTTAAATTTAAATTTTCTAGTGGCAAAGTAAAAATAATTACTTGAGGATTTTCTTTTTGAATTAATTTAGAAAAATTATCTTTTGGAGGATCAATTAATATTTTTATATCTTCCCCTTTTTGATTTTTAGCTTCAATTTTAATATAAGATTTGCCTTCCCAGGTAATATTCATAATTTTAAAATTTTAATAAAAATGCCATTTAAATTATTAAATTATATCAAATTAGCAGCCAAAATTCAATTATCGCGAGAACATTGTAGGAACAGTCCATTTTTATATCTTTAATCTATGTTTTTGGTTTTTGGTCTTTGATTTTTGATTTTTGATTTTTTGTCTTAAATGTTGTGGGGACAGTCCCCAAAAAACCGAAAGAAAAAAACCGCACAAATAAAAGATTTTTTGCCCCAATTTTCCAATTTGGCACAAAAATGAATCAATTTAAATTCTAAATTCGAAATCCTAAATTCTAAACAAAATTCAATTCATTTATTTGAAAATTAAAAATTTAAAATTGAAAATTTTAAAGTTTTTGGTCTTTGACCTTTGATTTTTAATTTTTCCTAGGTCAGACTTAGGGGTAAAATTCGTGAAATTTGAAAATTATTGTTGCTTACCCAGGTTAAGCAATAGCCCCGCCTCGACGGCGGGCCGCCGATGAGGCGACCAAAGATAAAGACCAAAGATTAAAAACCAAAAATCAAAAACAAAAATGAAAAATGAAAAGATAAAATTAGAATTATCTGAATTATTCTGTCATCTGCCTTTAATTTTTTATATTTTTCATCTATGTTTTTGGTTTTTGGTCTTTGATTTTTGATTTTTCTAGGTCAGGCTTAGGGGTCATTCGATTTTTTTTATTTTAATAACCATCGTTGATTATCAGGGCTATTTGAGATAAGATAGAATCGATGGAAAAGAAAATGCCTAAAAACAAAAAAACAGAAGAAAAAATTGCTATTATTTCAGATAGTCATGATAATTTAGAAAAGGTTAAGAAATTAACTGAATTTTTAAATAAAGAGAATATTAAAATCCTTATCCATTGCGGTGATGTCTCTAAAGTAGAAACAATAAAAGAAATTTTAAATAACTTTAAGGGGAAAATTTATCTTTCTTTTGGTAATGCTGAAATTAACAAAGAAGAATTTCTAAAATTATCAAAAGAAAATAAAAGATTAAAAGTTTTTAACGAATTTGGGGAGGTAAAAATTGAAAATAAAAAAATTGCTTTTTGCCACTTTTATGATTTAGCTTTAAAATTAGCTAAAAGCAAAAAATATAATTTTGTTTTTTATGGCCATACTCACAAACCTTGGGAAGAAAAAATTGAAAATACTAAATTAATAAATCCTGGAAACTTAGCTGGCCAATTTTATCCGGCCTCTTTTGCTATTTATGACTTTAACAAAAATATTTTTAGCCTAAAAATTTTATTGCCATAAAAAGTTTTTTGGCCTTTTAAAAAATTTTATGCCAAATTATTCTAATAATCTCTTTATCGGCACTTCTGGCTGGGATTACTCTGACTGGAAAAATATTTTTTATCCTCAAAAATTACCAGCTTTTGAAAAACTTTCTTTTTATTCTAAGTTTTTTAATACAGTTGAAATTAACTCTACTTTTTATCATTTTCCCAGAGAAAGTTCTTATAAAAAATGGTTTTCGTCAGTCCCAGACAATTTTCTTTTTGCCTTAAAAGCACCAAAATTAATAACTCATATTAAAAAATTAAGAAAAATAAAAACCGTATTAAAACAATTTCTTGATGGCGCTTTTTTACTTAAAGAAAAATTAGGGCCTATTTTATTTCAATTTCCGCCTTCTTTTAAAGAGAATAATTTTGAAATTTTAGAATCTTTTATCCAAAAAGAACTTTTAAAATTAATTTTAACAAAAAAAGTTAAAATTGCTTTTGAATTTCGAGATAAAAGTTGGTTTCAAGAAAAAACCTACAATTTATTAAAAAATTATAAAATTTGTTTAACCATTTCTGATTCTTCAAAATTTCCAAAAACAGAAGTTTTAACTTCAGATTTTGTTTATTATAGATTGCATGGTCCCACGATTTTGTTTGCCTCTAAATATTCAAAAAAAGAAATCGAAAATTTAGCTAAAAAAATAAAAAATTGGCAAAGAGAAAATAGAGATGTTTTTGTTTATTTCAACAATGATGTTTCTGGTTTTGCAATTGAAAACGCCTTGGAATTAAAGAAACTTTTAGAAAATGGCAATTGAAAATAGAAATTGAGCGGGTGAGCGGAATCGAACCGCCATCTCGATCTTGGCAAGATCGTGTAATAACCATTATACTACACCCGCATTCATTCTTATTAATTCTTGCTGATATAACTTAGTCCAAATTAATATTTTTTCTTTAAGTTTCCTGCTTGCTACATAAATATTACAAATTCCGTATTTCAATCGTTTAGTCAGATGTTTTCCATAAATGATTTGAGTCTTATAAAATTTATTTTTAGGTATTCCAGAGACTTTACTCCATAAAGTCTTGCATTTATTTTCATCTAAATCAGGGTATAAAATTAAAGTTATTCTTATTTTTTCTTTAGGAACTCCACATTTTTGTTGAAGAAAAAGAGAGATTATTTTAATCATCTTTGGATCGGTATTCGATAATCTTACAATACCGTTTTCAATTTTACTATCTCCCTCGCCCCAATAAAGCATTAGTCCTGCAAGAAATAATGGATCTTTTTTAAGATAAAAAAATTCTTTTCTCGCTTCTTTACGAGCATTTTCGCGCCATTTTTCCCATTTTATTCTCCGAACTTTATTAACTAATCGAAGTCGTTTTTTCGCTACATAAAGAGCTTTTTTGGTAAGCACTTTTTTAATTTCTTGAGACCAACTTTCGTTTTTAAACCAATAACTTATTGTACTTTTAGGAATTCCTAATTTCTTTTGAATTTTATTATAGCTTATTCCTCTCTTTCTTAGTTCTATTGCTAAGTGACGATCATTTCGCATAGATTTAAATTCGCACCTATAATATTCTTAACATTATCATAACATAGATGTTCAAAATTTTCAAAGAGCAAAATATTTATAATTTTGTGCCGAGGCGCGGAATCGAACCGCGATAGGAGGTTTTTCAGACCTCTGCCGTGACCGCCTTGGCTACCTCGGCTTATTTTTAATTATATATTTTTAAAAAAATTAAGCAAGTTTTCAAAAACTTTATTGTGCTCAAAATAAATCAGTTAAAACTTTCTCGATTATCTTATCAAATTTAATCCATAAATCAAGAAAAAAATTAATGAGATGAAATTCAGCAGGCGTGGCTTCGCCCCGTCTGCCTCCTCTTTTTTCGCCTTTCGCTCGCCCGCTTCTTCGGGGCGGGTCGCTTCTTATCTACACAAAAAATGAAATAGAAAGGAATGACTTTTTATACGTTCTGATTTTTAAACGATCTTTTTTCAATCATAAGTAATTTTTTACTTCCTAATCCGGCTATATGTGGTTTTCTATATCTAACTTCGTTTTCCCAAAAATTTTCATTATTTAAAAGATTTATAACCCAGGACAAATGTCTATCTTGAGAAAATAAAATTCCACCAGATAGTAGTAAGGGATATAAAAATTTTACACAGGTTCTAGTTGAAGATTCTAGATCAACATCAATATAAGCTATAAGAACTGCTTCTTTAAATCCGGCATTGTATTTTCAAACCAACCTTTTTTAAACTCACAAACATCAAGAACACCAAATTTTTTTATATTATTTTTTACCTCTTCTAAGAATCCTGCATAACTTCCTGGCGGGAAATAAGCATCTCCTCCAAAAATATTTTTAGCATAAACTTCTTTATGTGAAGGTAAACCTTCAAATTAATCAAATACAACTAATTTACGATTTGCAATTTTTGCCGCTAAACTTAATTTGGCAGTACTTCCGCCCTTATAAGAGCCAGCCTCAACAAATACGCCAGATTTATTATTACCAATATATAACAACATTGCGGAAATTACTTTAATAATTTCTCCTTCCATATGGGGACAATCAACTGAATAAGAGATCCTATAACATTTATAGATTAGCCATAATTTCTTTAAAAAAACTTTTAAATTACTTTTAAATAAAAATTCAAAAAATAACCAAAATCTTCTGGAAAAGCTTTAAGTTTTTTTAAAAAAATAAAAAATTAGCCAAGGTAAAAAGGAACGTATATTCATATTTTTTTACGAACAATAATAAAAGGAGTTAATTCATTGTCTTGCCCCATTGGATTATCTAAAAGTATCAATCGGCAAAGTTTTTTATCAACCGGAACCTTTTGGCTTTGAGCAATAATTTTTACATTAATGTTATTTCCATCTATGATTACTGACGGGCAACCTAATTTATCTTCGATTTCTTGGCAAACCTTTTCTGGCTCTTTTGGTGGAAGCACTGCGTATTCGGTATACGGATACATTGCATCGGGATTAAATCCATCAATTTCAGCAACACGTTTTCCAGCGATTATCCAAAATATTCCATGAATACCAAAAATTTTCCCTATTGCTCCGAATATCATAGCAATGATAATTCTTAATTTTCCAGAAGTTTCAATCGCGACTTCCATTTTTTCTGGTCTTGAATATCCTATGTCATTGGGATATTTTTTAACCCCTTTTACTATGAGTTTTGCTAGCAGCCCGGCTTTCACGGTTGAAATATGTCTTACGTTATTTTGGCAAACCGAGACAACTTTTTCTGATATTGCAATCCAATCGCCTTCTTTAAATTCTGGTAATACATACTTTTGGATAAGGGATAATAAATCTTCGCCAAAGCAAATCAAATGCGTTTTAATCGGAATTCGTTCATAAGTATGATTATTTACGGAAATATTAGGATTCTTCATATTGTTTAAAATCTAATAGTTGATTTTCGTTATCTACTTCTTTATTAATATTACCTAATTTCTATAAAAATTGAATTCTTTCTATCCCTTTCTATTTCATTTTTTGTGTAGATAAGAAGCGACCCGCCTCGAAGAAGCGGGCAAGCGAGAAGAAAGCGACAAAAATTTCTTTTAAAAGCAGACGGATGAGCCCCGCCTGCTGAATTTTAACGTTTGAGATTTTTCCTCTTTGATTTATGAATTAAATTTGTTAAAATGATAGAGAAAGTTTGAACTGATTTAATTTAAGCACAATAAATTTTTTTTAAAAACTTTATTGTGGGCGAGAGAGGATTTGAACCTCTGACCTCTTCTGTGTAAGAGAAGCGCTCTGCCGCTGAGCTACCCGCCCTTTTACTATAAAAATTTTAAGGTGGGCGGGGAGGGACTTGAACCCTCACGGGAAAACTCCCCTTGGAGCCTCAGTCCAAGCTGTCTACCAATTTCAGCACCCGCCCAAAATTTGAGATAAAAAATTTTTATTCTCCTTCTTTTTCTTCAATTTCACTATTTTGAGAATTGGTTTCAAGAGTTGATTCTGATTCTAATTCTAAATCAATTTTATTATCTTCCCTGCTTTTTATCTTTCCTCTTTTACCTTTGGCTTCTCTTAAATAATATAATTTTGCTCTTCTTACTTTTCCTTTTTTTAGAACTTCAATTTTCTCAATTAAAGGAGAGTGTAAAGGAAATGTTTTTTCAACTCCAACATTATCAACAATTCTTCTAACTGTAAAAGTAGCTGTAATACCTTTTCCGTGCTTTCTAGCAATAACAATACCTTCGAAAGGTTGAATTCTTTCTTTAACTTCTTTTGTTTTCTTTTTTTCATCAATCACTATATCCTTAATTTTAAAGTAAACTCTAATAGTATCTCCTGGTCGAAAATCTGGTAGATCGCTTCTTAAATAATTTTTAACAATTTCTTGAGTTTTTTGATCCATAAATTTTATTTTTTTTAAAAAATTAATAATATATTTTATACCAAAAAATAATAAAAATATCAAACAAAATTATATGATTAACTATAGACCTCCCTATTTTTGTGGGCGGTACTGGACTCGAACCAGTGACCTCATACACGTCAAGTATGCGCTCTACCAACTGAGCTAACCGCCCATATTTTTAAATTGGGTGGCGAAGGAGTCGAACCTTCCACTTCCTCTTTATAAGAGAGGCGTTCTACCGATGAACTAGCCACCCAATTTTATTTTAATTAAATTTTTTAAGATTCTCAAGTTTTCTCTTGGCCTACTAATTTTTCAAATTCTTCTTTCTCAATTGTTTCTTTTTCAATCAAGGTTTGGGCTACTTTTTCAAAAAGAGATTTATGAGAAAGTAAAATTTTTGTGGCTTTGTCTGAGCACTCTTTAATAATTCTTTTTACTTCTTGATCAATTAAAGTAGCTGTTTTTTCAGAGTAATTTTTTTCTACTTCTTCTTCATAACCTAAAAATCCAAATGAAACTCTTTTTCCAAAAGTAATTGGCCCTAATTTTGACATTCCGTATTTTGTCACTAAATCTTTAGCTAAAACTGTTGCTCTTTCTAAGTCATTACCAGCACCAGTTGAAATTTCATTATATTTTATTTTTTCGGCGCAATAACCTCCTAATAAAACTGAAATTTCAGCTAACAATTCAGATTTCTGTTTTATATTTTTTTCTTCTCTTGGTAAAGAAATTGTATAGCCTGCTGCCATCCCACGAGAAATAATAGAAATTTTTCTTACCTCTTCAGCATTTGGTAAAAAAGTGGTTACCAAAGCATGACCAGTTTCGTGATAAGCAGCAATTTCTTTTTCTTTTTTTGATAAAATATGACTTTTCCTTTCAGGACCTAAAATAACTTTTTCAATAGCTTCAACTAAATCTTCCTGCTCAATTACTGTTTTGTTTCTTCTGGCTGCTAAAAGTGCGGTTTCATTAACTAAATTAGCTAAATCTGCACCCGAAAAGCCAGGAGTTCTTTCAGCAATTTCTTTTAAATTAACATTTTTCCCTAATGGCTTTTGACGACAATGAATTTTCAAAATTTCTTCACGGTCATTAACATCAGGCAAGTCTAAAACAATTCTTCTATCAAATCTGCCTGGTCTTAAAAGAGCCGGATCTAAATATTCGGGCCTATTAGTTGCTCCCATCACAATAATTCCCTCTTCTCTACCAATTCCATCCATTTCAGCTAATAATTGATTTAAAGTTTGTTCTCTCTCTTCATGACCTCCGGTAATTCCTACCCCTCTTACCTTTCCAATAGTATCTATTTCATCAATAAAAATAATTGCCTTGCCTGCTTTTCGAGCTTGGGAAAAAAGATTTCGAACTCGCCCGGCTCCAACACCAACAAAAAGTTCTACAAATTCAGATCCAGAAATTGAAAAAAAAGGCACATTGCTTTCATTAGCAACGGCTTTAGCTAACATTGTTTTCCCAGTGCCAGGAGGCCCAACTAATAAAACGCCTCTAGGAATTCTGGCTCCAATTTGTAAATATTTTTTAGGGTTCTTTAAAAAATCAATAATTTCAATTAATTCCTGTTTTGCCTCTTTTAAACCAGCAATATCATTAAAAGTAATTTTTTCACCTTTTTCCTTTTCAAAAACTCGAGCTGGCGATTTTAAAAAATCGAAGGTTTCGCTAAAGTTAGTCTTTGCTTGTTTATTTATCATCCCAAAAAACCAGAAAAAGAAAATTAAAGGAGCCAAAATTGATAGAAGAGGTAAAATAATATTCCAAACGCTTTCTTTTTCTTTTTCAACATTAATTTCTAAATCAGCAATTTTATTTTTATCAACTCCATAATTTAAAAGAGTTTCGATAATCGAAGTATTATTTTCTTTTCGAGTAATTGCTTTTTTACCGTCTAAATATTCTACTTGAATTTCATCTGAAATAACATCAATTTTTTTAATCTTGTTTTCTTGAACATCTTTCGCAAGTTGATTTAAAGATATTGTTTTTGGCGTCTGATAGGCGCTTTGATTTAAAAAAGAAAAAATCGTTGCTAAAAACAGAAAAACTAAAATAATAGATAAAAATTGAGTTAAAAAATTTTTATATCTCGTAAAAAATTGCATAGTAAAATTAAATTTTTAGAGTAAGATAGATTCTTTCGCCATCTATTTTTACTATTTTGGCAGTGACTTTTTGCCCTAACCTAAGAATTTCAGAAATTGGCTTTTGATCTGAATTAGGAATTTCCGAAGGATAGACTAAACCTTCAAGACCTTTGCTAATTTTAACAAAAACACCAAAATTAGTAATTCCGCTTATTTCTCCAGTTACTTTATCCCCTACTTCAAATTTTTTAGCAGGGGTTTCTTTGATTGAAGACTTTTCAGTTAGAATTATTTTTCCATCTGGCAAAATATTTAATAATCTAACTTTCATTTTCTTTCCAATAAATTTCTGAAGTTCTTCTAAAATTTTTTGAGGATCGCCATCTTTTACATTTGGATAGTGTTCTTCAGAAAGCTGAGAAGCAGGTAAAAATGCTTGTTGGTTTTGAATATTAAATAAAAGTCCGCCTCTATTAGCTCCAATTACTTGAGCTTCAAATTCTTTTTGATTTTCTCTAAGTTCTTGCAACACTCCTTGCCCTAAAATTTCTTTTTCTGTTTTTACAATCGAAACCTCTCGATATCCAGTTTCAAATATATCATCTTCTAAATTATTAATTTTTACTGTTACCTTTTCTCCAATTTCAATATTTTTAATAATATCTTTTAACTGCAGATACTCTCTACCATAAATGATTCCTATCCCTTTTGGACCTAAATCAAAAAAAACGGCATTATTATCTTTGCTGATAAGAATGGCTTCAATGATTTGTTCTTTTTTAGGTGGTGAAATAATTTTATTGTTCATTTTTTTAAAATTTTTTTCTTCCATACCTTTTTATTATAATGGTTTTTAAAAAAATATCAATATAAAATAATAAAATATCATTTGTAGTCCTTTTTCTAAAAGACATCTTTTTTTGACAAGAGAAATATCTTTTTTAATGATTAATGATAGTTGAACTTGCTAACTAATAATTATAGAAAATAAATGGCAAAATAGTCACAATTAAAATAGGTCTTCTTTTAAAAGACCTACCAATAACAAATTAACAATTGCAAATTACCAATGTCGAATGATTTTAACTAAAGTTTTTATTCGCTTAATATTTCAATATAAGCTTTTTTGGCCCCAAAATTTAGAGCCTCTTCCCTACTTGGAAACCAAATATCTACATGATAGGATCCTTTAGTGTCACTCATTCTATCTTCAACTACAAAAACTTTATCACCAAAAATTTCTGGAATTTTAATCTTTGTACCAAAAGGAAGCAAATTATTAGCAACAACCCCTTCTTTGACATAGCTACCAGAAGCTGTAATAAAAGGAGTATCATCAGTCTCAAAAATTGAAGAAGAATAACCAGTCAGGATAACTAATAAACGCTTTGAGACAGGAAGCTTTTTTTTATCAATAGTTGTGGGTGAGGTCGGTAAAAGGGTATTTTCTTGAATAATTTCAATTTTTGGCAAAGAATCACTAGATTTAAGGGTATTTTCTTGGTAATTTAAAACATCTGCCAAGGCGTTTTCGGCATTTCGGGGTAAAATAATTGAAACTTCAATCGTTCCTAAAATGAGAAGAAAAAGGTTCGTTAGGCCTAGAAAAAATAGATTTCTAGGTCGTTTTTCGGGTTTAGACATCAATATTTTGTAATAATAACAAATCTTCTTAAAAAAATCAAGAGCACGTAGTATTTATCAAGCCCATATAGGATTTAGAACTAACTACCTCTAGGTCCGTGCTAGAAGAGACAAAAAATCAAAAACTAAAGACCAAAAATATAAATTAAAAATGGAAAAATTTTTTGCCCACCGAAGAGGTGTGGTCGCCTCTACGGCGACTCGCCGTAGAGGCGGGTTTGTTGCTTCTCCTGGGTAAGCAATACTTTCCAAACTTTGGGGACAGTCCCTGAAAAATCAAAGGAAAAAAGCAATATAAATAAAGGGTTTTTTCGCTATTTTTTGAATTTGGCACAAAAATAATCATTTTTACCTATTTTTGGATAAGTGGCATGTTGCTTACCCAGTTGTTGCTTACCCAGGGTAAGCAACGCCTAATCAATCTCTTCTTAAACCTGAGCCTGTGTTGTTTACCCATCCTAAACAGTAATTGAACTGTCGAGTGCCCTAAACAGTAGCTGAACTGTTGGTCGCTCGATCGACGAAGTCGATTTAGAGCAAAATAAAAGTTAAAAATCAGTTATTAAAAAGAGGGCTGGATTAGCGGCCCCTATATCATAAATGCCTTTTTGGGTCCAAAAGAAATCTCTATCTTCCCCTTAACTATGAAAATTTCGCCGTCTACTTGAACATTTGTTTGGAGAAAATTTCCGGGTCTTTTTAAGGATATCCATATTTTCTCAACATCATTGTATATGTATCTTCCTAATCTGTTGCTAAGGCGACCACTAATGGCTTCAAGTATGACTAATAAAAACAACAGTTTTGACATTTTCGGAATTATGCAAACTGAAAATTTTCCATCGTCCATTTTAGTGTCTGGAGCTAAATGAAAATATCTGCCATAGCGTGGATTATTACAAACAACCAACGAAGTTATAGCACCATTTATTTTCCGTCTTAAGCCTTTCGTATCTTCTATTTCAATACTTATTTCAGTATTTGCTTTAAAGGAAAAAAGCATTCTTAGTATAGCAATAAAGTAGCACGCAAATCCTGGCAAAAATGACAAAGAGCGAAATTTTTTCTTTAACTGTTCTGCATATCTTACTACTTCAGCATCAAAACCTAAACTAAAATTATTAACGAAATATCTTCTATATTCTTGTTCTTGACCCCGACCTTGCCATTTCACTTGGCATAAGTCGATTTCTTTGATTTTTTGCTTATCGCTTAGTAAAATGTTAAATGCTTTTTTCAAGTTCAAAATTCCAAGTTCTCTTGCTAAATCATTAGCCGTACCAGCTGGAATTACTACCAATGGTATTTTTATATCTTTTAGTAAATTAATTACTATATTCACTGTCCCGTCTCCTCCGATAACACCAATACATTTATAACTTTTCTGAATCACTTTCTGGACTTTGTTAAGTTTATTTTGCTGTAAATTTTGAAGATAGACCAGATCAATAGCTATCTCTTTTTCTTTAAAAATTTTTTCCGCAATTTCTCTAATATTTTTGAAAAGTCTTCCTTTTGCAGAATATGGATTATAAATAAGCAAAATTCTCCTTCGCATTTTTTCTCACTCCTTTCTAATTTTTAATGAACTATTTTAAAATTATTTTAACATAAATATTGCTTTATTCCAAAATTAGGTCAAAATGATACATTTTTATGCAAATTTGAAAAAGGGCATAAAAAGCCCTTTATTTACGCAGTTTTTTCTCTCTCTTTTTTCGGGGACTGCCCCCAAGATTTATTTTTGGGACTACCCCTAAGATTTTTTATAAATCATAAATCTTTTTATAAACATCGGGTCTTGACAAAATTATTTGGTAAATTATTATTTTTATAATCAAAAAAATGGAAAAAGAAAATTTAGAAGATCCCCCGGATAGTAACAATTTCGTAATAAAATCTATAATAAAAGAGGTAGATTTAAATTGAGCCAAAAGCCAAAATGGCTCTTTTTTATTTTAAAATTCACCTAAAGGAAAAAGTGTCGAATAACCAAATAGCAACTCAAACAATTAAGTTTTTTATTAAATCTCGCTAAAACTAACCAAAAAATATATTTTAATCTTTTTAATCCAGTTCAAGATTATAAAAAGGTCAAAACTTAAAGAACTTAGAAATGGTTTATCAAAAATAAATTTTAGAAAAATATGTTATTTAAGGTTTCAAAGCATATAGAAAATTTGGCGAAAAAATCAAAAGCAGTTAAAAAAGAATTTTATCCATCAAAAAGAGAAGAAGAATTTTCTGAAAAATCATTTCTTGATCCTTTATTAGAGGATAAATTTTCTCCAGTCAAAGGATTGGTTCATAAATATCCTCATCGGGTTCTGATTTTATTAACTGCAGATTGCGCTTCTTTCTGCAGATTTTGTACAAGAAGAAGGAAACAAATCGACTTAAAAATCAATGAAATAAAAAAAAACTGACGTTGATAGAATGATAAATTATGTAAAATCAAAACCGAGCATAAATGAAATAATTTTCTCTGGAGGCGACCCCTTGGTTGTCCCAGATTTGTTAATCTATGCTTTAAAAAAGTTTGAGAAATTGCCGAAAATTAAAATTATCAGGGTTCATACTCGAGTTCCAGTTTCTGATCCGACACTTTTAACAAATAAAATTTTAGATGCTTTTTCAAAAATTAAAAAAACATTTTATTTGAGCATCCATTTTGAGCACCCAGACGAATTGACCCCTCAAACAATTGAGGCAATTAAAAAATTGAAAAAAACAGGTGCTATATTGCTCTCTCAATCAGTTTTTTTAAAGGGGGTAAATGATTCCTATGAGGTTTTGGAAACCTTGTTTACAAAATTGGCTGAGCTTGGAGTGAAGCCTTATTATATCTTTCATTGTGATTTAGTAAAAGGTATAGAGCATTTTATTGTGCCAATAGAAAAGGAAGTTAAAATTATGACAAAATTAAGAAAAAATCTTTCTGGCATTGCTTTCCCATTATATGTCATCGACACCCCAAATGGTTCTGGCAAAATTCCAGTTCCTTTAGATTTCTGGGAGTTCAATAAAACCTTCTTTAGAGATTTCAAAAATAAAAAGATAAAAACCTACTAAAAAACTACTCGGGTCTGGCCGGTGCTAACTAACTAGTGATAGCTCCAGAAGAGAGAGAAAAAAACTGCGTAAATAGAGGTTTTTTGTGCCGTTTTTAAATTTGGTATAAAAATGATCAATTTTGATCCATTTCTACAATTTTGACACGAGTCAGACTCACGTCAAACTTGTTGTAGTTTTTCTTACCCATCTTGCTATTTATTTCTATTCCTATAGGACAATGATCTGAGCCTGTAATTTCTGAAAAAATAAAAGCATCTTTTAGCCACTGGCTAATTCTTTTGAAATAAAAACATAATCTATTCTCCAGCCTAAATTACGCTCTCTTGCCTTAGCCATATATGGCCACCAAGTATAATAACCACCTTCTTTATGAAATTTTCTGAAAGTATCTATAAAGCCTAAATTAATTATTTTATCAATCTGCTGTCTCTCTTTTGGAGTAAACATAATGTTATTTTGATTCTGCTTTGGTCTGGCCAAATCAATATCTTGATGAGCAATATTAAAATCCCCTATTAATATTATGTTTTTATTTCTTTTTCTGATATTTTTTAAATATCTAAGAAGATAATTATAAACTTCTAATTTATAACTAAGATTTTCTTTCTGCCTTCCGCCATGAGGCATATAAAGATTAATTAAAGTAAAATTAGAATATTCAAGTTCTAAAATTCTGCCTTCTTTATCAAATCTATCCAAGCCTAACCTATCCTTCACTTTTAATGGCTTTCGCTTAGTATAAACAGCCACACCAGCATAACCTTTTTTGACGGCTTGATTAAAATAAAAATAATAATCTTTTTGGTAAAGTAAATCACTCGGGATTTGCTCTTTCTGGGCTTTGATTTTTTGTAAACAAAAAATATTGGCCTTATTTTTTAAAAACCAATTCAAAAAATTCTTTTTATAGATTGATCTAATCCCGTTAATATTCCAGGAAATAATCTTCATACTTAGATTTTACCAAAAAATTGGCTTTATTAAGAGATAACAGGTATTTGCTAATCTGTGTTGCTTACCCTGGGTAAGCAATAAGCCCATAAAATCTAAGGAATTTTCTTCTTTTACTTACCGAAGGGGTGGGGCCGCCTCGTCGGCGACCCGCCGTTTGTTGCTTACCCAGGGTAAGCAAAAAGCCTTTTTTACGAATTAATCCCTTTTCTGAAAATTTCATTCCCTTAATAGCTCTAATTACTTCAGTAACAATTTTATCTTTATAAAAAATTAACCCTTTTCGCTTATGCCAAATTAACCTCTTATGGGTAATATAAAATCATATGCATCTCCTTGATATTCTCCTGAAACAGGGATTTTGTGTTTTATATTTTCTCTTAGAGCTAATAAATTTACTAATGGTATTTTTAATAAAATTTCAAATCCTCTGCTAATTTAAAAACCTTTTGACTTTCATCCCACTTATAAAGACGAGAAACATCACTAACTTTTATTATTTCATCGTTTTTTCTTTCTGTTTTTATACCTTCTTGAAATATATCTATATTTCCGTCACCATCATAATCCCTAAAAATTAAATGATATTCGTTTTTCTTTATTTCTGTTTCTGTTCCTACCATCTTTTGTTCAAATACGCTTCTATTCTCTTCAAATGTTAGTTTCAATTGCTTATTTATAAAATGAAAAATTGAAGTTGTTTCATAAAAAAAACTGCAATTCCTCCGCCTGTATACCACTCTACCACTATTGCTGGATATTTATCATTAGGAATATTCTTAATCTTCATTTCTCTAATACCTCCATAGTCTCCCTCACTAAGCTTTTTCCAATCTAATAATAAATAATTTCCATTATTTTCTCTAATTACTATAATCCATGACAATGATGGTACTACTGGAACTTCAGCTCCAATAATAATTTCGTCTACGCCATCATTATCTAAATCTTTTCTGAAAATTTCAAATAATGAATATGCCTTGCCTTCCCTAAATTCTCTTTCAAATTCTTCTCGGGACATTATAATTTTCGGCTCAACTGATAGTTTAAATACAGAATCTTGGATAACTAATTGTTCAAATACAAAATCTTTTAGTTTCTCTTCCTCGTTTTGTTGTATTGACACTGGCTTTTCTTTTAATATTGGTTGTTCTTTTAATATGGGCTTTTCTTCAGTTATTTTAACTTCCTTCTTTGACATCCTCATATACTGGAAAATTAAAAGTCCTCCAAGAAAAAGAATAATAACAGTTAAAATAATAATAATTGGTGCAATCCCTTTTTGATTATTCATAGTTTTAATTTTTAATTATTATTTTAGCAAAACCACAAAGCTTGCCGCCAGTTTTATGGTTCTTTAACCTTTCTATTTTTATTATATCATTAAAAAAAATAAAAAAAATGCCCAGTGAATGGCAGTTCAGTAAATTTACCTTAGGTTTTTTAGATAACTGGTTTTCTAAATTTGGTAAG
>Ga0209809_1001364_pt1 | contig 19844 bp, 20 predicted proteins | sample YNPMSTMetaG_FD_186172 | JGI IMG/M metagenome (GOLD analysis project Ga0209809, IMG submission 186172) | Anoxygenic and chlorotrophic microbial mat microbial communities from Yellowstone National Park, USA - YNP MS-T MetaG (SPAdes) (version 2) ...
GGGCGGAAGAAGGCCAACTGCCCCTCGAAAGAGCTTTGACAGACCGATCACCCGCGTCGCCAGACTGAAAATTCATGCCCAATAGCCCACAGGAAAGGTTTCAGATTCAACGACCACGGATTCAGGTTAGATTCAACGAGCACGGATTCTGGAAATAAGCCGAGCAAGCCACTGACAATGATGGCTGCCGGATAGACCACCGACCAGTATGTGGGGTTATCCCAAGGCTCTCGCTAGCCACCTGAAGCCATGGCGGCGAACCAAAAAACCATTCCTGTCGCAACAGATATGGCATAAGCAGCGGAGTCAGACTTGCGCATGAGAAACCCTAACGACTCGCGCTTCAGCCGCACGCGGAGCGTGTCGGCTGGAAGCGCTGGTTAGGCTACATCCGGCAGTACTAGTTGTAATACATCCTCTTTGACTTCCGATAAAGCAGCAATCAATTTTTGCCGTGCTGCGGCTTTCAGCAAGTCCATGACTGCTGATGGGGAACGAATGTCACTCCGGAGCGAAAGCTTTTGCTCTGACAGTGGAACCCCTTCAGGCTCACGCTCGAACACACCGGCTGACAAAAAGCTAAGCAATGCCAGTTTCGCCGATTCGGATGATACTGCGTTGTTCAACCCCGCAACAGTGCTCTCGATTGCCATCCCGAGATCAGCCCCTTGGATCGGATTTTGGGCAATCCAAGTCGAGACTGCATGAAGATCACTCGGAGAGGGAAGCCGAAAGACTGGGCTTCCCGACGCCAAGATAGATCTGTAGGTATCGGCAGAATGCAAATCTCTAGCATCCAAGTCTGGCAGGACCTCAATCCCGCTGCGAATCGAACTGCGGAGGACAAGTACCGCTTGTGAATTTGGCGGACGTGCGATGCAGAAGTCCGATCCTTTACATACGAACTGCATATACTCGATGAATTTCGCGAATCCCAATCTAATTGGCTGAAACCCAGGAATAGCATACTTGACAGCTTCTTGTACCACGGATAGGTATATCCCATTCCGTAGCAAATCAGATCGACTTGTCGAGTCCTTGGCATACCAGTCGAGGATTTCTTTGGTTTTCGCAATGATGTCTTCTGGAGCACTCACGGTCACCTTTTTCACACGCCCAGCAAGACGGAGATTTCGAGGGTCGGTAACTTCAGGTTGACCGGATACGTAAACCTGTGAGGTTGGTCGATCCTGCCGCTCCTCTTCTTCCGGGTCAGTAATCCAGACGAAGTCGTCGCAAACAGCTTGGAACGTCTTGTTAGCAGCCGATCTGTACGCACAACCGATCACTGTCTTCCCATATTCGTGGAGTTTTTTTGCCAGTGACGCAAAGCCTCCATCCCCAGATACGATCACAAACACTTCAAGTACAGGGCGCACATGGGCCAAATCCACTGCCTCAATCGCAAGCTGAATATCTGCAGCATTCTTCTTTTGTTCCCTGGAGAAACCGAAGACTTGGATTGGATCAATACCAAGTTCGTTGATTTCACCTCGCATGATGGCAAGGCGAGGATCGCTCCAGTTCGCGTAGGCTCGCTGAACAGCAATCTGGCCTATTTTTCCTGTTTGCCGTATCTTTTCTAGGATTTCCACAAGGGACAGATTTGTAATCATCTGCTGCGAGAAGTTATATCCCTTCAGAAGGTTCTCAATATCATAGAAAATCGCAGTGTTGAATCCCATGGGACCTACCTCCATCGTAGCTAACGTGAAAGCTCAGGGGCGCGCAGCCGGCTTGCCAGCGGAGCGTCCCTCTCGAAGCGAGGGTTAGGCATGAAGCGCCTCGACGAACTCGTCAGGCGACACGCCTGCCTGCTTGAGCAAACCTACCAGCGTGCCGACTTTGACTTCTTGATGATTGGGAACTACACAGCCTGCAGATCCGCGACGCATGACGATGTGACTGCCGCGCTGACGGGCAACCACAAAACCCAAGCGCACCAGTGCCCGAACGACTTCCGAGCCTGAGACGACAGGCAGTTTAGGCATGTTCCGCTACGTGGAACGAGGTGAGCAGCGGTCGACCAGTGACGACGAGGGGAAACTCTTCAAGATAAAGCTCAGTGGCCTCACGCAGATTGGCCAGAGCTTCCTCGACCGTTTCGCCCTGGGTTGTCGTTCCTGTTTCCGGGTTGTAAGCGACATAACCCCCTTCAGGGGCAGGCGTCAAAACGGCAGATAGCTCCATACGCTTCTCCCGGTGAAATGAGGCGATGCCTAACGTGAAAGCTCAGGGGCGCGCCACTTGCGGCGCGTCCCTTGGAGCGCAGTGTTAGCTTTGATCGCCTTCAATAATGCTGAGAGCTTGACGACGAAACTCAAGGGGAGCCGCTATACCGGGAATTGGTGTCCGAACACCACCCGTACCGTTAATAACTACTGTACCAAAATTGAGAATCCGCCCGATGATGCCCTGCTCTACATGAAAACTCTCGACGTTCTTGTGCAGTAGCTCAACAGTGCTGCGCCGAATGAAGCCAAATTTGGCGATAACGCGTTTATTGGTAATGGCAAGTTCGGTAGAAAAGGCATGAACCCAAGCCTTGAGGAGCAACACGAGACCGCCAACCAATAGTAGCCAACCATACGTGATCGAAGCGATAGTCAGCAGACCAACTATAGTAAGGAGGGCTCCTGGAACATAGACCCACCAGTGGACTTGACCCGTAGCAATAACTTGCTCATTGGGCATTAGATTCGCTTGAACGTAACTCATAAAGTTCTCCTTTTGTGTGGTGATTGAAGAAAGCTAACGTGAAAGCTCAGGGGCGCGGAGCCAGCTTGCCGGCGGAGCGTCCCACTGGAGCGGGATGTTAGAGCGGCTATAGCCACAGTGGGAAGCTGCAAAACGCGCAGAAGCGGATCGTTTTCCGATTGCCAAAGGGCTTTCGAATCAACGATTATAGCCTTCTTCCGCGATTGTGCAACACCTTTTCTATAGCGTATAACAAAGCGCGCGCACCTTGGGAGGCCTTGTGGCAAGAGGTCGAGGTGTTACCGCACAGGCATGCGGCGAATCTGACGCTAGACTGCGCGCTAAAAGCGTATGCTCGGCTGCAATCCCCTAGTCACCGCGCTATAATGCGTTTTACCTTGATGCGCGCCAAGCGTCGCCAAACCGATCCGATTTGCTGGTTTTCCCCGCCTCTTCCTATTGGCAAGGCTACCGCGCTGCTGCCGACCCGGCTGTAACCGCAGCGCTTTTGCCATTTCGCAATCGATGCCGCGGCTCTGTCTGGGTTGTCACAAGCGGAGAGGCGGGAATGCGCGCGCAGGCCCTCGGCCTTGCCGAAGCGCTTGGTCTTCCGTACTGCGAATGGTCCTTTACCCTTGCCTTGCCGTGGCGCGCCCTCCCCCCTTCCCCTACCCTTGCTGCTTGGCGGTTGCAGGTGCCCCTTGCCGGACCTAAGCGTTGCGATTCCGTGCAGGGCTGGTGGTCGCCGCTCGTTGCCCGCCTGGCCACCCCGCCGGGAAGGGCTGCCGCCGTCGCCCCCGATGCGCTTACCCTCCCCCCCTTGGTCCCAATGAAAGAGCGCGAACCGATTGCCCCTCCTGAACTCATCGTCGCCACGGGGCGACGGGTCATCGCCCTGGCCTTATGGCTCAAGGAGCGTGCTCCCACCCACCCTGCCGTGCTCTATGTGCAAGACCCTCGCACGTTGCGGCGTTCTTTCGACCACTGTTTTATCCCTGCCCACGATCCTGGTCGCGGCCCCAATGTCACCACAACCCCTCTCGTTTTTCACCGCGTCACCCCAGAGCGACTGGCGGCAGCAGCAGCACAGTGGCAGCCCCTATGGGCCTCCTACCCCAAGCCGTGGTGGGGGTTAATTGTCGGCGGCCCCAGCCGGTCGGTTGCTTGGCATCCCGAAACAGCACAAGCGGCCATCACCGCCTGGATTGCTGCTGCCCGCACCGCTGGCGCCACCCTCTTTGCCACAACGGCGCGGCGCACCCCAGCCCCCCTTACCCGCTGGCTCAGAGAAATGGTGGCCCGGCTTCTGCCGCAAAGCCCCCCTCCTTACACAGGGGTAGGGGAAAACCCCTACATGGCGATCCTGGCGCTCACTGAGCGGCGCGCCGTCACCAGCGATTCGGTCTCGATGCTCTCCGAAACCGTTGCCGCGCCTGGCTTATCGTTTCGCCTTGAAGTCGGGCGCTACCGCCCGCGTCTGCAGCAATTTCACGCCATCTGGACCAACGGTCCCGTTTCTGCGCGATGAACCGGGCTACCAACACTGCTTGGCTAGCAGAACGAATCGCTAACCCTTGGCTTTGCGCCTGCCGCCCGGAGCCGCCGCCAGGCAACAGGTCACAGCTGACGTTCGAACCAAGCAATCGATTCGACGTGGCCAGTATGGGGGAACATGTTGGCCACCCCTGCTGCCCGCAACTGATAGCCATGCTCATGGACAAGCACGGCTGCATCGCGGGCAAGCGTCCCCGGATGACACGAGACATAGACGATGCGCTGCGGTGCCACTGCCGGCGTAATGGCCTTGACCAAGGCAATCGCCCCGTCGCGCGGTGGGTCGACCAGCCACTTGTCGAAGCGGCCAAACGCCGCCAGCGCTTCGGGGGTCATCTCGAACAGGTTGGCCGCATGAAAAGTGCATCGATCGCCCAACCCATGCGCCGCGGCCAGCGCCTGGGCGCGCGCACTCATCGCCTCCGACCCCTCCACCCCGACCACCTCGGCTCCCAGTCGCGCCATAGGGAGGGCAAAGTTGCCCAAACCACTAAACCAGTCGGCCACGCGCTCGCCAGGCTTGGGCGCCAGCAGCGTCATCGCCCGGCGCACCAGCACCCGGTTCATTGCGGGGTTCACCTGAGTAAAATCGCTCGGCCGAAACGTCAGCGCCACGTCAAATTCGGGGTGGCGGTACGCCAGCGTGCGCTCATCGTTTGCCCGCAACGGCTGCTGCGTCTCTGGTCCGCCTGGCTGTACCCAAACGGCCACCTGATAGCGGTCGGCAAATGCAGCAAGCCGTGCCTCGTCGCCAACGGTAAGGGGCACCAGGTGGCGAAAAACCAAGACTACTGCCTGGTCGTCCCCCACTGCCAATTCGATCTGCGGCACCCGGTCAGGGCAGAAGAGACTGCCGATTACTTCGCGCAGCACCGGCAGCAGCGCCGAGACCTGCGGCGGCAGCACCGCGCATGAGGTCATATCGGCCAGAAAACTTGAATGCCGCTCACGAAAGCCAACCAGTACCCCACCCTTCTTGGGCACCAGCCGCGCGCCGATTCGCGCCCGGTGGCGATAGCCCCAATAAGGGCCATGCAGCGGCGGCAAGATCTGCGCCGGACGCACCCGGGCGATGTGCCAGAGCATCTCTTCCAGCACCCGCTGCTTGGCAGCCACCTGGGCACCCGCGTCGAAGTGCTGCACCGCGCAGCCGCCGCAATAGCCGAAATGGGGGCAGCTCGGCCTTACCCGCCAGGGGGAGGGACGGTTGACAGCGACGAGCTCGGCCAGCGCGTAGCTTGGCCGCTCGCGGGTGCGGACGAAACGGACCATCTCACCGGGAAGGCCCCCAGCAACAAAGACGACCTTGCCGTCGACGTGGGTCACCCCCCGCCCCTCTAGGTCGAGCGCAGTGATCACCCCTTCTTCGACCGCTCTGCTGCCCTTACCCACTCTAACGCAGCTCGTCAAAAAGCATCTGCAGAATCTGTTTGGCGGTGGCGCTGGTATCGACTGCCCCTTGGTCGGTCTGCACCGTCACCCGGCTGCTCGACCCCGCTGCGGTCACCACCAGGCGGTACTCGGTGTTGGGTTTGGGCTTATCCTCGCGGCGCCAGAAGGCTAGCCGCGACCAAAAACCCCTCTCCTGCCCGTCGGTCAGCGCTGGGTCGTCGTAGCGCACCCGGTATTCGCCGCTGCGGCTGTTGCGCTCAAGCACCGAAAAGCCCAAGCGATCGAGCGCCAGCCCCACCCGGCGCCACGCCCGGTCGAAACCGTCGCGCACCTCGAGCTCGGCCCGCGTGCCGTCGACCACCAGCACAGCGCGATCCTCGCTTTTTGCTTGGGCCAGCGCTGCTTTCGCCTGCTGCTCCTGGGCTCCGAGAAAGACCATCAGGCGGCGCAGCATCTCCGCCTCCAGCTCCGGGTCGGGCGGACGCGGCTGCCAGACGGTCTGATCTTTCTGCTGCGAGGTATACACTTCGACCATACCGCGGTGGGCGATATAGATCTCCACCTCGCCGGGTCCCTTTCCCGGCTCGATGCGCGTGCGGAACTTGTCGCGCTCACCGGTGGAAAAGAGCGAATCGAGCACCTTGCCCAATGTGCGGCGGATGATGTCATCGGGAATCTTGGCGCGATTCTCTGCCCAGTCGGTCTCCATCACCCCCAGGTCGGGCCGCTCGAGTGCCAGCGTGAACCCCAACTGCTGCCAGAAGGCCCTCAACTTAGGCCACACCTCATCGGCAGAAGCAGCAACCACCAGCCAGCGGGTGTCGCCCGCCCGTTCGATCCTCATCCCCGGCTGTTCCGGCAGCACCGCCGGGGCAACGCCGGCTTTGGGGGCCTGCCGTTCGCTCTGATAGGCCAAGTAAGAGGCGGTGCCGCGCTGCGGCAGGGCAAACCGCTCCCCTTGCGCCGGATTGACCAGGTCGGGTGGCACCTCAAGCGGTTTCTCAAGCCGCCGTTCGCTTCTATAGTCGATCTCCGACTGCTTGGCCAGCCACTCGTTGGGCGAAAACGAGCAGCCGGCAGCCGCAAGTGCAGCCAAAAGCGGTACTACCTGACCCATTACCACTGGACCACGCCCACCGTGCCCAGTCGATCCCCTCTTTTGATTACGCATGGCCCGACTCCTTACCGATGACGATCCCCGCGCGTTCCATCGCCGCCCGCACCACGGGGGCGTTGGCCGCGCTCAATGGCGTTAGCGGCAACCGAATCCCTTCAGCGATCTTGCCCATCTGCGTCAGCGCCCACTTGACCGGAATCGGGTTCGCTTCGCAAAAGAGCGCCCGATGCAACCCCAAGAGCCGCCGGTTGATCGCGTTGGCTGCAGCCACCTCCCCAGCCAGAGCAGCCTGGCACAGCTCGTGCATGGCGCGCGGCGCAACGTTGGCGGTTACCGAGATCACCCCCTTGCCGCCAAGGAGTAAGAAGGGGAGCGCCGTCAGGTCATCTCCGCTATAACAGAGAAAATGGTCAGGAACCCGCTCAAAAAGGTCGTAGGCACGGTCGATATTGCCAGTGGCATCCTTGATCCCGACGATGTTGGGAATCTGGGCAAGTCGTACCACCGTATCGTTACTAAGGTCGGCCACCGTCCGCCCTGGGACGTTGTAAAGGATCATCGGCAGGTCGACCGCCTCGGCAACCGCGCGGAAGTGGCGGTAGAGCCCCTCCTGTGTCGGTTTGTTGTAATAGGGTACCACCGAAAGATGGGCGTTGGCCCCCACCCTGGCCGCCTCCTTGGCCAGAAAGATCGCCTCGGCGGTGCTATTTGCCCCCGTACCGGCAATGATCGGAATCCGGCCAGCAGCGTGGCGCACCGCCCGCTCGATGAGCGCCACATGCTCCTCGAACGAGACCGTAGGCGATTCGCCCGTTGTCCCCACCACCACGATCCCATCGGTCTTCTCGGCAATATGCCAGTCGATCAGCGCGTCGAACGCCGCCCAATCGATCTCGCCGCTTGGCACCATCGGCGTGACGATCGCCACGATCGACCCGGTCAAAGCAAACATCGGTGATCCCCCTTTCATCACGATGGATCGATTGTACCCCAACCGCTACTGCTCCATTTCGCCGCGGATACCCGCCCAACCCACCGCCAGGCGCACCCCAGCCAACACCACCCAGCTGGCCAACCGCCGGTACCACGGCAGCTGCTGAAGTGTCTCGGTGGTAAGCGCCTGCCCCCCCTCGGCCACCTCTTCGACGATCCGCTGGCGCAGATGCGCGGCCAACTCCTGATCATCTACCCAGGCGTTCGCTTCACGGGCCAGAAAGAGGCTGAAGGGGTCGATGTTGCTTGAACCCACCGTCAAGTAACGGTTATCGATTACCGCCACCTTAGCGTGCATCATCGCCCGGGTGTATTCATAAAGCTCAATTCCCTGTGCCAGCAGCCAGGGGTAGAGCGAGCGCGTGGCGTAGTGCAGCACCGGATGATCGGAAAGTCCCTGCAGCACCAGCCGCACCCGCACCCCCCGTTGGGCGCACTGCTGCAGGGCGCGGCGAAAACGCCGCCCAGGGAAAAAGTAGGCGCAGACAATCCACACCTCCCTCTTGGCGACAGCGAGCGCGCGCAGGTAGCTCTCCTCGATGTCGTGGCGATGGCGCCAACTATCCCGCACCACCAGCGCTACCCGGTGAGGGCCGCGCCAGTTTGTGGGAGGAACAGAGAGCGGCACAGCCAGCCGTCCACGCCGGGTAGCCCAAGCAACCAGCCGCCACAACCGGGCCATCGTCGCACGCACGTCATTAGCCACCGGCCCCTCCAGGCGCACCGCAAAATCCCAGCGCGGATGGGTCGGGTTGCGGCTGGGCTGGCGGCGGAAGTCGGAAAGGATGTTGATTCCCCCCACAAACGCAACTACCCCGTCGGCACAGGCGAGCTTACGGTGCAGCCGCCGAAGGCGCAACCGCCACCACCCTTGCCTTTCGATCGGCCGATAGACAAGCACCTGCACCCCGCCAGCCTGGAGCCGTTCTACCTGGTCGCGCACAAAGGCCAGACTACCAAAGCCGTCGACAAGGAGCCGGACGGTAACCCCGCGCTGCGCTGCGCGGATGAGCGCCGCCATCACCGCCTGCCCCACCTCATCGGTTTCAAAGATGTAGGTCTCCAGCCAAAACTCGCGCTGCGCCCCGTCGATTGCAGCAATCAGGGCGGGAAAAAATTGGTCACCGTTTTCAAGAAGTGTCACCGCATGGCCGGGACGAAACGGTGCAATCGCAGCCATCGCACACTATCCTGTCGGCCAGGCGAGCCGCGCCCAGATGGGGAGAGCACCGTCAGCGCTGCGCGGCTGGGCATCGCCGATTCCAGTCAAGCGATTGCCAGCATCCGCTCTAGCGCTACCCGCGCCCAGCGTGCCACTGGCTCAGGCACGGTAATGCGGTTGACCACATGCCTAGACGCCAGATTCTCCAAAGTCCAGGCCAGGTGCTGCGGGTCGATGCGCTGCATCGTCGAACACATGCAGACCACCCCCCCCATGAAGTGCACCACCTTGTTTTCGCTGGCCATCTCCTCGGCCAGACGGCTGACCAGGTTAAGTTCGGTCCCCACCAGCCATTGCGTCCCCGGTGGCGCTTCGCGGATCGTCTTCTGGATGTATTCGGTGCTGCCAACATAGTCGGCCTTAAGGCAGACCTGAAGCGAACACTCGGGGTGGGCAATCACTCGGCCCTCAGGATATTTCTGCTTCCAACGGTCGATCTGCTGCGGAACAAACATCTGATGGACCGAGCAGTGCCCCTTCCAAAGGAGAATCTCGGCTGAATGGATCTCCTCTGCTGTCAATCCTCCGTAGGGCAGATCGGGGTCCCACACCTTCATCTTCTCAAGCGGGACCCCGCGCCGGTACCCTGTCCACCGCCCCAAGTGCTGGTCGGGGAAAAAGAGGAGCCGTGGCCGCTGGCGCAACGCCCAGTCAAGCACCTGCGCAGCGTTGGTTGACGTGCACACCACCCCGCCCCGCTCCCCGCAAAAAGCCTTAAGATCGGCTGCCGAATTGATGTAGGTGACCGGTGTATAGCGCCGTTCTGGCTCCTCGCCCAACACCTCGCCGAGTTCGCGCCAGGCGCGGGTCACTTTGACCAGGTCGGCCATGTCGGCCATTGAACAGCCGGCTGCCAGGTCGGGCAGGATCGCGATCTGGTCGGGCTGGCTCAACAGATCGGCCACCTCTGCCATAAAGTGAACGCCACAAAAGACGAGATAACGGGCTTTGGTCTGGCTGGCCAACCGGGCCAATTTAAGCGAATCGCCGGTAAGATCGGCATGACGATAGACATCGGCTCGCTGGTAGTGGTGGCACAAAATCACCACCTCTTCACCTAGCTTTTGTTTGGCGGCGATGATTCGCTCGTGGCACCCATCATCCGACAAGCGCGCAAACTCGGCAAAAGGAACCCCCCCGTGGGAAGTGGCCAGCGGAGCAGCTGCAGTCAACGTGTCGGTCATGATGATTCGCTTCCTTCTTTTACGGCGAAACCCACGGCAACCCATGAAACTTCCAGCCACCGACCGTTCCGCGGTGTCCCTCAGCGTCGCGGTCCCCCTCGAACCCCTCTAAGATGTTGTATGCGCTGGTATATCCCGCTGCCGCGGCGGCAGCTGCGGCATGATGCGACCGCGCACCGGAGCGGCACAAAAACATCACCACCGCCTCAGGATCGACCTGCGCACGAAGTTGCGCCAGAAAGTGGGGGTTCGGGCTCATCGACGGGTAGCTCATCCACTCAATCTCCACCGCCCCAGGGACACGCCCTACCCAATCCCACTCGGCACGGGTGCGGCAATCCACAAGCACCGCCCCAGCAATCGAACGCCACAGGGCATAGGCCTCAGGCGGGGTCAAGGCACCAGCATAGGGAAGCCCCATTGCTTGAGCACGCGCTCCTGCTGCGGATAGAATGTCATGCACCGAACTCATCGCGGTTCCTTTTGATAAGCGAGCACCATGGCAAAGCATATCTTACCCCCAACCTCGCCACATCCCAAACCCCAAGGGCTGGCGCGTAGCCAGGCCGTTGGCCGGGCAAGCCTTACGGCGATGGCCATCAACGCACTTCTATCTCTGATACAGATCGTTGTAGGGCTTATGGCCAACGCCTTCAGCCTGGTAGCCGATGCGATGCACACCCTAGCCGATCTCACCACCGATGCACTAGTTGCCTGGGCCAGCCGCCGCGCCGGCGCCCCACCAGATACCAACCACCCCTACGGCCACGGTCGGCTGGAGACACTTGCTAGCCTGGCCTTGGGGCTGGTTCTTACTGGGGTGGGGATCGGTTTCGTCTGGGCTGCGGCACTGCGGCTGCAACAAAGCGACGCCCTGCCGCCGATCACCCTTCCCGCGCTCATCGTTGCGCTGACCGTGCTCGCTGTAAAAGAGGGGCTCTATCATTGGCTCAAGGCACAAAGCAAAGCGCTGGCCGCGCCCGTTCTGGAGGCAGCCGCCTGGCACGCGCGCAGCGACGCCGCCTCGTCGCTCGTCGTGGCCGTTGGGATCGGCGCGAGCCTAGCGGGCTATCCTGTGCTTGAACCGCTTGCTGCCGCAATCGTTGGCTTTCTCATCCTCTCGATGGGGGTCCGCTTTGCCTACCGGGCAGTCAGCGAACTGATCGACACGGGACTTCCTGCAGAACAGGTATCGGCGCTGGAGGCAGCGATCCTCGCTACCCCAGGGGCGCTTGCCGTCCATGAACTGCGCACCCGCCAAATGGGGCACCAATGGCTCGTTGACGCCCACGTCCAGGTCGTCCCACGGGTAAGCGTCTCTGAAGGGCACCGTATTGCTGACCAAGTCATGCACCAGCTCAAAACGCGCTTCCCCCAAATCGCCCAAGTCACCATCCACATCGACCACGAACTGGACCAGAAACCCGTTGCCCCCGTCAATCCCCCTGTCGTTGACCGTGACGCTTTGCTGAGCGAAATCCGCCAGCGCCTTGGCTACCCCACCTTTCCTTCCGAGTGGTTGCAGATCCACTACCTGGATGGCCGCTGTGAGATCGACCTGATGCTCCCGTCCCACCTGCCGGCGCCACTGGCTAAACTTGCCACCGACAACGCCGCGCGGCAGCAACTCACCCACGAGATGCAAACCGCCCATCCCTGCCTGGTTGCTGTGCGCTGGTGGCAGGAACTGGCACCGTGATGGCGCATGATGCACCAAATAGGCGCTTCTTCTGCACCATATTGGTGCAAAACTCCCCCTTTAAAAGCCCCCTGCGCCTTCTGCGCCTATGTCGGATGCCCTACTCTCGTCATGGCACGCCGTTTGCTGTATCCTATCCGTTCTTTTCTTGACTACCCAGGAGTGACACAATGAACATCGATGATGTGATGCGGCTGGCCTCGGAAAACGACGTTCGCTTTGTCGATCTTCGTTTTACCGATATTCGCGGTAAAGAGCACCACACCACCATCCCTGTAGCCAGGTTTGAAGAGGAGCTCTTTGAAAAGGGGCAACCCTTTGACGGCTCGTCGATTGCGGGTTGGAAGGGGATCCAAGTCTCGGACATGCTCCTACTTCCTGATCCGGCCACCGCCTACATCGACCCCTTCTATGAAGAGACCACGCTGGTGCTTACCTGCGACGTCATCGAACCCTCCGATGGCAAAGGGTATGACCGCGACCCCCGTTCGATCGCCAAACGGGCTGAAGCCTACCTCAAATCAACCGGCCTAGGAGATGCTGCCTATTTTGGCCCGGAGCCCGAATTCTTCATCTTCGACTCTGTCGAATGGTCGGTCGACATGTCCGGCTGCTACCTTAAAATCTTCTCTGAAGAGGCGCCTTGGGCCACGGCCGAGAAGTTTGAAGGGGGCAACAAAGGGCATCGGCCGCGCGTCAAAGGGGGCTACTTTCCAGTTCCGCCGGTCGACAGCCTCCAAGACCTGCGGGCAGCGATGGTGCTGACGCTTGAAGCGATCGGCATCCCGGTTGAAGTCTTCCACCACGAAGTAGCCGGCGCCGGTCAATGCGAAATCGGTACCAAGTTCAACACCCTGACCCGGCGCGCCGACTGGACTCAGACGCTTAAGTACGTCGTGCTCAACACCGCCCACCAGTATGGCAAGACGGCCACCTTCATGCCCAAACCGATTGTGGGCGACAACGGCAGCGGGATGCACGTCCATCAGTCGGTGTGGAAAGATGGACAGAACCTCTTTGCCGGCAACGGCTACGCTGGACTTTCTGAATTTGCCCTCTACTATATCGGGGGGATCATCAAGCACGCCCGCGCGCTCAACGCGATTACCAACCCCTCGACCAACTCCTACAAGCGGCTGGTGCCCCACTTCGAAGCCCCGGTCAAACTCGCCTACTCGGCGCGCAACCGCTCGGCGTCGATCCGCATTCCCTATGTGGCCAGCCCCAAAGGGCGGCGCATCGAAACCCGCTTCCCCGACCCGACGGCCAACCCCTACCTCGCCTTTGCCGCGCTGCTGATGGCAGGGCTTGATGGGGTTCAGAACAAGATCCACCCGGGCGATCCAGCCGACAAGAACCTCTATGACCTGCCGCCCGAAGAGGACGCCAAGATCCCCACCGTCTGCCACAGCCTTGACCAGGCGCTGGAAGCGCTCGATGGCGACCGCGAGTTCCTTACCCGTGGCGGCGTCTTCTCCAACGACTTTATCGACGCCTACATCGAACTGAAGATGGAAGAGGTGCAGCGGCTGCGCATGACCACCCATCCGGTCGAGTTTGACATGTACTTTAGCGCATAACAGGTGACGTGAAGCGCACCGCCCGTAGGGTACTCGGCGCTGCCGCGATGGTAGCGCTTACTTGGCCTACCGTCGGTTATCCGCAGCTCTGGAAATGTCTCGGACCCGACGGCCAGGTCACCTACACCAACGATGCCCGCCTCACCCGCGGCCAGCGGTGCGCGCTCCTGACGCTGCCTGAAACGCCAAACCGTCCCGCATCGACCGCACCCTCTTCCTCGGCCAATAGCCAACAAGCACGCCCCCTGTCGCTTAACCGTGGCGATACGCTGCGCCGGCAGATCCTCACCGCCGAATATGAAGGGGAACGGGCCCAGATCGCCGCACTGGAAGCGCAACTAGCGGCTGCGCCTCAACAAGAACGCAGCGCCCTTGAAGCCCGCCTTGACCGCCACCGCCGCAACCTTGAAGCGATCGGCCGTGAACTCAGCCGTCTGCCCTGACTCCCTGCCAACGCTGGATGAACTCACCAGCGCAGTGCTGGTCCTGGATGCGGCATACCGCATCACCTTTGCCAACGCGGCTGCTGAACACCTCCTTAACCGCAGCCGCCGCCAACTAGCAGGAATGCTGCTTACCGACCTCCTTGGCCCAGCAGCAAGACTGGACCAAGCGCTCACTGCTGCCGCGCAATCGGGCTGGTTCTTCACGGTACGCGACACCCCGCTTAACCATCCCGACACCGGACAGTGGCACGCCGACCTCACGATTAGCCCGCGCTCCAACCCACCGGGTGGCTACCTTGTCGAACTGCGCCCCACCGACCGCCAACGGGCAACCACCGACGCTGAGCAACGCCAGCGGCTGCACCACGCCGTGCACGAGATGGGGCGGGCCATCGCCCACGAAGTCAAGAATCCGCTTGGCGGCATCCGCGGTGCGGCACAACTCCTGGCCCTTGAACTTGCTGGGTCGCCCCTTGCCGAATACGCCGAAGTGATCGTCCACGAAGTCGACCGACTCCACGCCCTGATCACTCGGCTTACCGCCAACCACCAACAACCACGCCTGCAACCAACCGATCTGCACCAGCCGCTCACCCAAGCCTGCCGGCTGGTCGAAGCCGAATTCCCTGCAGTCACCATCCGCCGCGACTTCGACGTCAGTTTGCCACCGCTGCTTCTTGACTGCGAACGGATCGTCCAAGCGCTGCTCAATCTATTGCGCAACGCCGCGCAGGCAATGGATGGCAGCGGCACGATCGTGCTCACCACCCGCGTAGCGCGTCAAATGACGCTTGGTAAAAAACGGTGGCCACTTGCCGCACGCATCGAAGTGCGCGACCACGGCCCTGGAATCCCTGAAGCGCTGCGCGAACACCTCTTCTACCCGCTGGTTAGTGGCCGACCAGGGGGAAGCGGCCTTGGGCTAGCCATCACCCGCGAAATCATCAGCGAACATGGCGGAACCATCGACTTCACAACGGGCCCCGACGGCACCACCTTCACCCTGATCCTGCCACTCCCCCAACCGCGACAGGAGAAACGGCGATGAGGGCGACCCATTGCGCGGCTCCCACCACTGGCAAGACCAAAGGGGCAACCGATGCGTAACGGCGCAGAAATCTGGATCATCGACGACGACGATGCCATCCGCTGGGTACTTGGCAAGGCGCTCGAACGGGCGCACCTACCCCACCGCCTCTTTGCCGATCCCCAGGTAGCGCTTGCTGCCGCCCGTACCGAACCGCCTGCCGTGGTCATCACCGACATTCGCATGCCCACGCTCGATGGCCTCACCCTGATTGCTGAACTCAAAAAGGCGGCCCCATCGCTCGTTGCCATCGTCATGACCGCCTTCTCCGACCTCGACGCAGCGGTTAACGCCTTCCAGGCCGGCGCGTTTGAATACCTCCCCAAACCCTTCGACGTCAATGAAGCGGTAGCGCTGATCGAGCGCGCCTGGCGCGCTGCCAAAACCCCCGATTCCGCAGCCGCCGAACCCCTAGCTGCCTTGCCCACCACCGAACTGATTGGCACCTCGCCGGCGATGCAGGTCGTCTATCGCGCCATCGGGCGCCTCTCGGCATCAAGTGCCACCGTGCTCATCATTGGCGAGACAGGCACCGGCAAAGAGCTCGTTGCCCGCGCGCTTCACCGCCACAGCCCACGCGCGGGCGGCCCCTTTATCGCCCTGAATACCGCGGCGATCCCGCGCGAACTCCTAGAAGCCGAACTCTTTGGTGTCGAGAAAGGAGCCTATACCGGCGCCACTGCCGCGCGCCCCGGCCGCTTCGAAGAAGCGCACGGTGGCACCCTCTTCCTGGATGAAATCGGCGACATGCCGCTTGAACTACAGACCCGGCTACTGCGCGTACTGGCCCTGGGCGAATTCCACCGCCTGGGCGGGCGCGAACTCAAGCGGGTCGACGTCCGCATCATCGCCGCCACCCACCAAGACTTGGCGGCAAAAGTCCGCGCTGGAGAATTTCGCGAAGACCTCTTCCACCGCCTCAACGTCATCCGGCTTAACCTACCGCCGCTACGCGAACGGCGCGAAGACATCCCGTTGCTGGCTAGCCACTTCCTCACCCGAGCAGCGCACCAACTAGGAGTCGAACCCAAACGCCTCACCCCCGAAGCGCTTGCGGTCCTCACCGCCAGCCCCTTTCCAGGCAATGTGCGCGAACTCGAAAACCTCTGCCACTGGCTCACCGTCATGGCCCCAGCTGCAGCGATTACCGTCACCGACCTGCCGCCCGAATACCAGCCCCACCTGAGCAACCCCGACCAACCGCCAGCCGTTCCCCAAACGCCCCCCGCTGCTCCTTCCACCCACCCCAGCCAATCGACTGCCGCACCCCACGCGCCACCGGCCACCGACGCGCCGCTCGACCCATCCCTGCCCGATTGGCAGACCCCTCTGACCGCTGCCGTCCGCCAACTCCTGGCCGCTGGCCAGACCACCCAAGGCCAAGCCACCCTCTACGAACAACTCCGCCAAGCATTCGACCAGTGCCTTCTCAATGCTGCCCTTTACTACACCAACGGCCACCGCCGCCGGGCTGCGGCACTCCTTGGGGTTAGCCGCAACGCCTTTCGCCGCAAACTCCACCCCTCTTCCCCTTCCCAGGAATTCGAGTAAAATTGCTCCCTTTAGCGGTACCAAGCAAGGGATGCGCAATGGACCTCAGCAACAAACCTGCCGATCTCCCCACCGTAGAAGAGCTGCTCGCCATGCCAGAAGAAGAGTATATGAACGAGCGGCAGCTCGCCTTCTTTCGCTGGTTGCTGCTGGAAGAAAAGCGCAAGCTAATGGAAAACGCTGCGCAGACCACCGCCAACCTTGCCGAAGAGAACATCGCCACCCCCGACTGGACCGACCGCGCCACGATCGAAGAGGAACAGGCGTTGGAACTGCGCGTGCGTGACCGCGAACGCAAGCTCATGAAAAAGATCGACGAAGCGCTCAAGCGCATTGACGAAGGGACCTACGGCTACTGCGAAGAGACCGGTGAGCCGATCGGCCTCAAGCGCCTCCTTGCCCGGCCCACCGCCACCCTGTCGATCGAAGCGCAGGAGCGCCATGAGCGGATGGAGAAACTGCGCGCCAGCTAACCCCATTGAGCCGCTCCTGCCCAAGCCACCCCATGCAGATTATCCTCCACGACACCCTCACCGGCAGCGACCGCCCTTTTTTACCGCACGACCCCAACCGGGTCACCTGCTACGTCTGCGGCCCCACCGTCTACCACTACGTCCATATCGGCAACGCCCGCCCCGTCGTCGTCTTCGACCTCCTCACCCGGCTGCTGCGTCTAACCTACTCGGGCCTTAGCTACGCGCGCAACATCACTGACGTCGACGACAAGATCAATGCCGCCGCTCAACGCGAAGGGGTACCCATTCGGCAACTGGCTGAGCGCTACGCGCGCGCCTTTCACGAAGACATGGCAGCGCTTGCTGCCCTTCCACCCGACATCGAACCCTTTGCCACCGACCACATCGCCGCGATGATCCGTCTGATCGAGCAACTGCTCGCCCGCGGCCACGCCTATGAAGCTCAAGGCCACGTCCTATTTCACGTCCCCTCCGACCCCAACTATGGCATCCTCTCGCACCGCAGCCGCGACGAGATGCTCGCCGGTGCCCGCGTCGAAGTCGCCCCGTACAAAAAAGACCCTGCCGACTTCGTCCTCTGGAAACCCTCGCCGCCAGAACTCCCCGGCTGGGACTCCCCGTGGGGCCGCGGCCGCCCCGGCTGGCACATCGAATGCACAGCGATGATCGCCACCCACCTTGGCCAGACGATCGACCTACATGGCGGCGGCCAGGACCTCATCTTCCCGCACCACGAAAACGAGATTGCCCAAGGCTGCTGCGCGCACGGCACGGACCACTTTGCCCGCTACTGGCTGCACAACGGCTACCTTACCATCGCCGGCGAAAAGATGTCCAAGTCGCTTGGCAACTTCCGCACCGTGCGCGAACTCCTCACCCACTACCCGGGCGAGGCGATCCGCTACGTCCTTCTGACCGCCCACTACCGCAAACCGCTCGACTTCTCAGCCGAAGCCCTCACCCAGGCAGTGCGCGCCCTTGACCGGCTCTACGCGACGCTTCACGCCGCTGCCACGCTCCCGGTTGCAGCGATCGACCTCACCGCCTGGGGCACGGCAGTGGGGCTAGCCCCGCACCGGATCGCCGAACTCACCAGTCGCTTCGGCCCCACCTACACCCCGTGGGACGCCACCCTTGGTCCCCATCCCGTTGCCGAGGCGCTGCGCACGATCGCCCCAACTACCGCCGCGGTCACGATGGCTCACCTCCAAACCGCCTGGCCAGCCCACGCCGCAACGCTCCCTGCCCCTTATGGGGGCGCCGACAAACCCCTGCCGCTCCTTGGGCTGGGTGCAGCGCCGCGACTGGTCGCCGCACTGGCCAACGACCTCAACACCCCGGCAGCGCTTGCCGTCCTGCACGACCTCGCCGCCGAACTGCGCGCCGACCCCACCCCGGTAGCCAAAGCCGAACTATTGGCAAGCGCAGAGCTTCTCGGCCTCCTCACCACTGGCCTTCCCGCCTGGCGTCAAGGGGGCCACCCGGCTGCCGGCGCGACCCTCACTGCCGAAGCGATCGAAGCGCTCATCGCGGAACGGACCGCAGCCCGCACCGCGCGCGACTTTGCCCGCGCCGACGCGATTCGCCAGCAACTGGCCGATGCTGGCATCTTGCTCGAAGACACCAAAAACGGTACCATCTGGCGCCGAAAGTGGCCTGAGGAAACCTTATGAGCGGATACGTCTCCGAATTCACCCAATTCTTCACTGCCTGGCTTGCCGAACACCCGCGCGAGCGCGAAGTCGCCCGGCAAGGTCGAGCGCTGTGGTGGGATAGACCACAAGACCCGGAATGGCTCGCTCAGCAAGCTGCCGACCGCGTCCCCACCCCGCCTTACTATTACGACCCAGCGCACGCCGAACTCGAACCGCACCGCGAAGGTGGCTACCATCCAGCGCTCCCCCCTGGGTTGGCCAAACGGCTGCGCCACAACGCCACCTGAACCCCCACCGGCTTGACCGAGACCGCCCTGCCGCTCTCCCCGTTCGCCCCGCAGCCGCCACTGCCGCTGCCGCTGGTCCTCCTTGACCTAGAAACCACCGGCGCCCACCCTGAACGCGACCAGATCATCGAAGTAGCCCTCACTCGCTATGACCCTGGCGCCCCGCCACTGCGCTGGGAGCGGCTCATCCAGCCCAGCGTGCCGATTCCCCCCCTAATCGAACGGCTCATCGGCATCACCAACGAAATGGTTAGTGCCGCTCCGCCCTTTGCGGCGATCGCCGACGAACTCCTGGCGCTGCTAGAAGGAGCAGTGCTTGCTGCGCACAATGTCCGCTTCGACTACGGCTTTCTCCGCCAAGCCTTTACCGCCTGTGGCCGCACCTACACAGCACCCCTTTTTTGCACCGTCAAATTTGCCAAAGCGCTCGAACCCAACGAACGGCGCCACGGGCTCGACGCCCTCATCGAACGGCACGGCTTTACCTGCCCAGCGCGCCACCGCGCCCGCGCAGATGTCGCGGTGCTTGAACAATACCTTGCCTATGCCCAACGCACCTGGCCTGCCGAACAACTCCTTATCGCCCGCGAAGCAGCGATGCGCCACCCGGCACGCCCAACTCGTTGAAGCCGAATTGATCCAGCGGCTCAAACCCCGCTACAACAAGCGGCTGCGCGCCAACCAAGCGGCTGTAGCGATCGAAGTGACCGGCGTTGCGCTGGCTCACGGCGCAACCCCTCCCCAAGGCCCCTTACCCAGCGCCCCCCCGGCCCCCCCTACAGCCCCCATCGGCGAACTGCATCCCCTACCTGCTGCTGCCCACAGCGTACGCGCCCCACTCACCCTCACCTACCGACCGATCCAAGGGAGCGATCCGCGCACCTGGTCGCCCACCACCTTTGGC
>Ga0209809_1001365_pt1 | contig 19839 bp, 19 predicted proteins | sample YNPMSTMetaG_FD_186172 | JGI IMG/M metagenome (GOLD analysis project Ga0209809, IMG submission 186172) | Anoxygenic and chlorotrophic microbial mat microbial communities from Yellowstone National Park, USA - YNP MS-T MetaG (SPAdes) (version 2) ...
TTCACGAGCGACCAGGAATGCAGGATGTATTCCTGGATCGCCGCGCGGATCCACCACATGGCGTAGGTGGCGAGGCGGAAGCCCTTGTCCGGGTCGAACCGCTTGACCGCCTGCATGAGGCCCACATTGCCTTCGGAGATGATCTCGTTCATCGGCAGGCCGTAGCCGCGGTAGCCCATGGCGATCTTGGCGACCAAGCGGAGATGGCTCGTCACGAGCTTGTGCGCCGCCTCGACGTCCTCGTGCTCGCGCCAGCGCTTGGCCAGCATGTACTCCTCCTCCGCGTCCAGCATCGGAAACCGGCGGATCTCGTCGAGGTAGCGCGCGAGCCCGCTGCCCTCGGCGGGTACGATCGGCAGGCTGGCCATCGAACGACAGCTCCGTGAAGGCGGCCCTCGCCACCCGGCCGGGCGGGAGGGCCGTTGCGCGGCCGCACGCCGCGCCTCGAAATCCCGCGCAAGCTTAGCCTAGGTTCGCAGGAGCGCAAGCAACTCGCCGAACAAGGCCGGCACCGGCGCCACGAAGCGCAACCGCTCGCCGCTCACCGGATGGGTGAAGGCGAGCTCGCGGGCGTGCAGCGCCAGCCGGTCGAGGGCGGCGATCCGGCTGCGGGCGGCCGGTGGCAGCCCGGCCGGCAGGCGCGGCCCGTAGACCCGATCGCCCAGGATCGGATGGCCGAGGCTCGCGAGATGGACCCGGATCTGGTGGGTCCGGCCGGTCTCGAGCGCGAGCTCGAGCCGGGCGGCGCGGGTGCCGGCCGCCTCGAGCAGGCGATAGCGGGTGACCGCCCGCTTGCCGCCCTCGACCACCGCCATCTTGACCCGGTCGCGCGGGTCGCGGCCGATCGGCCGGTCGATCCGCCCTTCCGCCGGCGAGGGCACGCCCCAGACGATCGCCTCGTAAATCCGCTCGATGCTGTGCACGGTGAATTGGGCGGCGAGCCCCTGATGCGCCCGGTCGTGCTTGGCGACCACGAGCACGCCCGAGACGTCGCGGTCGAGCCGGTGGACGATGCCCGGCCGGCGGACTCCGCCGATGCCCGACAGGCTCGCCCCGCAATGGGCGAGCAGCGCGTTGACGAGCGTGCCCCGGCCGTGCCCGGGTGCCGGGTGGACCACCTGGCCGGCCGGCTTGACGATGACCAGAAGATGCTCGTCCTCGAACAGGATCTCGAGCGGCACGGCCTCGGGGCGCGGCCGCGCCTCGACCGGCGCCGGCACCCGCACCTCGATCGGCGGACCCGGCTTCACCCGCTGGCCGGGCTCGGCTAACAGCTGGCCGGCGCGCGTTACCCGGCCCTCGAGGACGAGCGCCTTGATGCGCGAGCGGGAGAGGTCCGGGAGCTTCTTGCCGAGCAGCCGGTCGAGCCGCTCGCCGGCCTCCTCGGCACCGACCTCGACCCGTTCGAGCCGCTCGCCCTCGCTCATCGCTTGCCGCCGATCGGGCCACCACCCGCCGGATCGCGGTCGCCGGAGCCTCGCATGGTCGCCGATCCCTGGATCCGGGCCCTCAAGCTCTTCGTCGTGCTCGCCGGGATCGTCATCCTGGTGGGCAGCGGCGTGCTCGTCTGGCTGCTCGCGCGCGGCGCCCCGCGGGAGGTGGCGAAGGTGGTCGACCCGCCGGCGGGCGCGCCGACCGCAGCGACACCGCCGGCCCCGATCGTGGCCGACCTGGCACTGCCGGCCGGCGCCGCGATCCTCGACATGACGAGCGAACAGGACCGGATCGTGCTGTTGCTGCGCACCCCTGCGGGCCAGGACTATCTCGCCGTGATCGACGCCGCAACCGGCACCCGCCGCGCGCTCCTGCGCATCGTGCCCGAGGAGCGGTGAGCGGCCGCCGACCCGCCGTGCGGACCGCCGCACCCGGCACGGTCGAGGTGCGGATCGAACGGCTCGCCTCGGCCGGCGAGGGCGAGGCCCGGCTCGACGGCCGCCGCCTGTTCGTCCCGCTCACCCTGCCGGGCGAGCGCTGGCGGGTGCGGATCCTCGCCGAGACCCGGGAGGCGGTCCGCGCCGAACCGGTCGAGCGGCTCGAGGGCCCGCCGCGCGCCGCCCCGATCTGCCCGCACTTCGGCGCCTGCGGCGGCTGCGCCCTGCAGCATCTCCCGGCCGCGGACTATCTCGCGTTCAAGAGCGCCCGGATCCGCGAGCCGCTCGAGCGGGCACGGCTTGCCGTCGGCGACCTGCTGCCGCTCGTGAGCGCGCCCCCGGCCTCGCGCCGGCGGCTGCGGCTCGCTTTCACCTCGGGGGAGCCCGGCGGGCTCGCGCTCGGCTTCCGCGGCCGCCGCAGCCGGGCCGTCGTCCCGATCGAGCGCTGCCCGATCGCGCTGCCGGCGCTCGAGGCGGTCCTCGCGCCGCTGCGCCGGGGCCTCGCCGAGCTCGGCCTCGTCCGCCGCGCCCGCGCGGGCGAGCTCCAGCTCACCGCCTTCGCCGAAGGCGTCGAGCTCGTCCTGCTCGCGGACGGGCCGGCGGAGCGGGAGGACCGCGAGCGGCTCGTGGCCCTCGCCGAGCGGCTCGACCTCGCCCGGCTGGCGATCGCAGCCGAGGCCGGCTGCGAGCCCGAAACGATCCTCGTTCGCCGCCCGCCTTCGCTGCTCCGGGGCCTCTTCCTTCTCCGACCGCCGCCCGGTGCCTTCCTCCAGGCGACCGCCGAGGGCGAGCGGGCTCTCCTGGAGGCGGTCGCGGCCTGGGTCGAACCCGGCAGCCGGCTCGTCGACCTGTTCGCCGGGACGGGCGCGCTCTCGCTGCCGATCGCCGATCGGCTGGCCCGTCTCCTGCTCGTCGAACGCGAGCGCGCGACCGTCGAGGCGGTCCGCCGCGCGGTCGCGGGCGAGGGTCGGATCGCCGTCCTGGCCCGCGACCTCGAGCGCGCACCCTTGGATGCGAGCGAGCTCGCCGCGTTCGATGCCGTGCTGCTCGACCCGCCGCGCGGCGGGGCCCAGGCCCAGTGCGCGGCACTCGCCCGCTCGCGGATCGCACGGATCGTCTATGCGAGCTGTTCGCCCGCGAGCTTCGTCCGCGACGCGCGGATCCTCGTGGAGGCGGGCTTCCGGATCGAAGCGCTCCGGCCGATCGACCAGTTCCTCTTCTCGGCCGAGGTCGAGCTCGTGGCCCTCCTGCTGCGCGGCGCCCCGCGACCGCCCGCCGCGGCTTGATTCGCGAAAAGCCCGCCGCTACATGTCCGCCGTCGCGTCGTCGTCCCCTTCGTCTAGTGGCCTAGGACGTCGCCCTCTCACGGCGAAAACAGGGGTTCGAGTCCCCTAGGGGACGCCACTTCTCGGACGGAGCGCGACCCCGCCCCCGAGCGCCAACCGATCCGCACGGCCTCTCCTCTGGCCCGAGAACGCGGCCTCGTGCGACCGCACCGCCCGCGAAGCCGCCCACGGTCCGCGCCACCTCGTGCTTCAGGGCGCCCGGAGTGACTCGAGGTAGGGTCGCGGGCGAACCGTGCGCGGGCGATGTTCGACGAGATCCACCTCGAGCCCGTAGCGGGCGGCCCAGGCGCGCGCCGCCTCGGCACTCGGGAAGTCGATCCGGACGATATCGCGCGGGTCGCCCCCACCCGACCAGCCGATCAGCCGATCGGGCAGCGAGGGGCGGACCGGCTCGAACTCGAGCCGCCAGCGCGGCCGCAAAGCCGGCGCCGAGCTCGTCGGGCTGCGGCCGAGCGGGCGGATCCGGCAGACCGCGCCGCGCCAAGGCCCGAAGAACCCGTCGGCGGGACGGACGACAGAGCGGTCGGCGGTCGAGGCCGGAGGCGGCCCGAGCTCGCGCCGCGGCGGCCGGCTCGGCGCCCGCGGCGGTTCGCCGCCCGGCCGAAACGACACGCGCCCGATCGGGGCCGGCCCGACCGGGCGCTCGCGGATCGCCTGCATGCTGGCGTGGGGACGGCTCAGGCCGCGGCCTTGACCTCGATCCGCTTGACCTCCTGGCGGAGGGCAGCGGGCTTCGGGACGGTGACCGTGAGCACGCCGTTCTTGTACGTGGCCTCGATCTTGTCCGCCTCGGCCTGGAACGGCAGGCGCATCGAGCGGAGGAAGCTGCCGTAGCGCCGCTCGCTCACGTGCCAAGTGGCCGCGCCCTGCTCACGCTCGGCCTTCTTCTCTCCCTTGATCGTGAGCACGTCGCCCTGCAGCTCGATGGTCACGTCCTTGGGATCGATCCCGGGCAGCTCGGCAACGAGCTCGACGGCCTCCGGGGTCTCGGCCACCTCGATCGGCACGCCGAAGGCGCGGGCCTCGGGCCAGGTGCCGAACTCGCTCGTCCGGAAGACCTGGCTGAACAGCCGATCGACCTCGTTCCACAGCCGCACAAAGGGATCGTCGTTGGCGGGACGGCTGGGCAGCAGGGAGCTGGACCAGCCGAAGGGCACGAGTGCCGACATGGTCTCGCTCGTCTCCTTTCTGTTTGCCGACCCTCACCGACCGGTCACCCGGTCGGCAGACTCGTCTTTCGATCTAATGCACGGCCGACGGGTTCAAGACCTTGAACTCGGTGGAGCTACGCCAATCTCGATTTCATTGGTCCGACGCCGAGCGGCCCCCCGATGGGGCTCGCCGCCCGCACCCCGGCCTCCCCGCGACAGCAACGCGCGACCACGCTAGGAAGGGCGCGGCGCAGGCGGGAGAGCGGATCGTGCCGACCGGAGCGGACGCAGGGCAGCCGACACTCGAGGCGATCCTTCGCCGCGGGCCGGTCGTACCGGTCGTGACGATCGCCGATGCGGCCACGGCCGTCCCCCTCGCCCGGGCCCTGCTCGCGGGCGGGATCGCGGTGATCGAGGTCACGCTGCGCACGGCGGCGGCCGCCGAGGCGATCCGCCGCATCCGGGCCGAGGTCCCGGCGATGATCGTCGGCGCCGGGACGGTCCTGTCCCCCGCCCAACTCGACCTCGCCCGGTCGCTCGGCGCCGCCTTCGCGGTGAGCCCCGGGGCCACCCCGCGGCTTCTGGATGCCGCGGCGGAATCGCCTTTGCCGCTCTTGCCCGGCATCGCCACGGCGAGCGAGGCGATGCTCCTGCTCGAGCGCGGGCTTTCGCTCGCCAAATTCTTCCCGGCCGCGGCCGCGGGCGGCCCCGCCCTCCTCCGCGCGCTCGCGGGGCCGTTCCCGGAGCTCCGCTTCTGTCCGACCGGCGGGATCGATGCCGGCAACGCCGCGGCCTATCTCGCGCTTCCGAACGTGCTCTGCGTCGGCGGCTCCTGGCTCGCGCCGGCGGACGCCGTCGCCGCGGGCGATTGGCGGCGGATCGAAACCCTGGCCCGGGCCGCCCGGGCGCTTCGGGAAGAGCCGGGATGAGCAACGCCACGGACGCCGCCTGGAAGGCTCTCGAGGCGCATCGGGACGAGCTCGGGCGGATCTCGCTCGCCCGGCTGTTCGCCGAGGACCCGCACCGCTTCGAGCGCTTCTCGCTCGTCCTCGACGATCTGCTGATCGACCTTTCGAAGAATCTCTGGACCGCCGAGACGCTCCGGCTGCTGCTCCAGCTCGCCCGCGCCGCCGAGGTCGAGGCGTGGCGCGAGCGGATGTGGGCGGGCGAGCGGATCAACACGACCGAGAACCGGGCGGTGCTCCACGTGGCGCTGCGCCATCGCGGCCCCGAGCCGATCCTCTGCGACGGACGCGACGTGATGCCCGAGGTCCGCTCCGTGCTCGGGCGGATGAAGGCCTTCACGGAAGAGGTCCGCTCCGGTGCCCGGCGCGGCGCCACGGGTGCAGCGATCACCGACATCGTCAACATCGGGATCGGCGGCTCGGATCTCGGCCCGCAAATGGTCTGCCGGGCGCTCGACCACCTCGCCCGGCCGGATCTGCGGGCGCATTTCGTCTCGAACGTCGACGGCGCCCAGCTCGCCGCGACGCTCGCCCGGCTCGACCCCGCCACGACCCTTTTCGTCGTCGCCTCGAAGACCTTCACGACCCAAGAAACGGTGCAGAACGCAGCCTCCGCCCGTGCCTGGCTCACCGCGGCACTCGGCGAGGCCGCGGTCGCCCACCATTTCGTGGCGGTCTCGACCAACGCCCGCGCGGTCGCCGCCTTCGGCATCGACCCCGAACGGATGTTCGGCTTTTGGGATTGGGTCGGCGGGCGCTATTCGCTCTGGTCGGCGATCGGCCTTTCGATCGCCCTCCATCTCGGCTTCGAGCGGTTCGAGGCGCTCCTCGAAGGCGGCTGGGCCATGGACCGCCATTTCCGCACCGCCCCGCTCGAGCGCAACGCGCCCGTGATCCTGGCGCTCCTCGGTATCTGGTACCGCGATCTCCTGGGCTTTTCGACCCACGCGGTCCTCCCCTACGACCAGCGGCTCGAGCGCCTGCCGGCACACCTCCAGCAGCTCGAGATGGAGAGCAACGGCAAGCGGGTGCGGCGCGACGGCCGGCCGGTCGAGCGGCCGACCGCGCCCGTGGTCTGGGGCGAGCCCGGCACCAACGGCCAGCACGCCTTCTTCCAGCTCCTCCACCAGGGTACCGAGATCGTGCCGTGCGATTTCCTCGCGGCCGCGCTGCCCGACCACGACCTCCCGGGCCACCACGAGAAGCTCCTCGCCAACCTTTTGGCTCAGGGCGAGGCCTTGGCCTTCGGCAAGGACGAGGCGCGGGTCCGTGCCGAGCTCGCGGCCGCGGGGCTCGAGGGCGAAGCCCTCGAGGCGCTCGTCCCGCACAAGGTCTTCCCGGGCGACCGGCCCTCGACGACGATCCTCTTCCGCCGGCTCGACCCCTTCACCCTCGGCCGGCTGATCGCCCTCTACGAGCACAAGGTCTTCGTCCAGGGGGTGATCTGGGGGATCGACAGCTTCGACCAGTGGGGCGTCGAGCTCGGCAAGGAGCTCGCCGCGTCGATCCTCCCCGACCTCGCCCCCGAGGCCACGCCCGCCCCGCGCGATCCCTCGACCGCCGGCCAGCTCGCGCATCTCCGCCGGCTGCGCGCGGAAGCGGGGGCGTGAGCGCGGTCGAGCCCTGGCGGCTCCCCGAGCCCGAGCTCGCGGCCCTGCTCGAGGCGCGGCACGGCGACCCGTTCGCGGTGCTCGGGCCGCACGCCGTCGCCGAGGGTCTCGTGGTCCGCGCCCTCCTGCCGGGTGCCGAGACGGTCGAGCTCGTCGACCCGTGCGGCCGGCCGCTCGCGACCCTCGACCGCCGCCATCCCGACGGGTTCTTCGAGGGCCTGCTCCCCGGCCGCACGACGCCGCTCCGCTATCGGCTGCGCGCCCGCTTCCCCGGCGCGACCCGCGAGCTGGAGGACCCCTACCGCTTCGCTCCGGTGCTGGGCGAACGCGACGAGAATCTCCTCCGCGAGGGCACGGATCTGCGGCTCTGGGAGCGGCTCGGCGCCCGGCCGCTCGTGCACGAGGGCTGCGCGGGCGTGCATTTCGCGGTCTGGGCGCCGAACGCCTCGCGGGTCGCGGTCGTGGGCGATTTCAACGGCTGGGACGGGCGCGTGCACGGCATGCGCCGCCGGCCGGTCTCCGGGATGTGGGAGATCTTCCTTCCGGGTGTCGGCGAGGGTGCCCGCTACAACTACGAGATCGAGGACGGCGAGGGCCGCCGCCTGCCCCGGAAGGCCGACCCGTTCGGCACGGCGATGGAGCTCGAGCCCACCGTCGCCTCGATCGTCCGGGCTCTTCGCCCCTTCCCTTGGACCGACGAGGCCTGGATGGCTCGCCGCGCCGAACAGCGGCCGAGCGAACGGCCGATCGCGATCTACGAGGTCCATCTCGGTTCCTGGCGGCGCCGGCCGGACGGCTCCTTCCTCTCCTGGGACGAGCTCGCCGAGCAGCTCCTGCCCTACGCCGCGGGCCTCGGCTTCACCCATGTCGAACTGCTGCCCGTGAGCGAGCACCCGGCGGATGCCTCCTGGGGCTACCAGCCGCTCGGCCTCTTCGCGCCGACCGCCCGCTTCGGCGATCCCGAGGGCCTCACCCGCTTCGTCGACGCGGCGCACGGGATCGGGCTCGGCGTGATCCTCGATTGGGTGCCGGCCCACTTCCCGAGCGACCCGCACGGGCTCGCCCGCTTCGACGGCACCGCCCTCTTCGAGCGGGAGGACCCGGACCCGCGCCTGCACCCCGACCGGGGCGAGCCGGTCTACGATTTCGGCCGGCCCGAGGTCGCCCATTACCTGATCGCGAACGCGCTCTACTGGCTCGAGGTCTACCATGTCGACGGGCTCAGGGTGGATGCCGTGGCCTCGATGCTCTACCCCGACCAAGCGCGCGAAGCGGGCGAGTGGGTGCTCAACCGTCACGGTGGCAACGCGAACGAGGACGCGATCGCCTTCTTGCGCCGGCTCAACGAGGTGCTCCACGCCGAGCATCCCGGGATCCTCGTGATCGCCGAGGAATCGACAGGCTTCCCGGGCGTGTCGCGGCCCACTTGGCTCGGCGGGCTCGGCTTCGGCTTCAAGTGGAACACGGGCTGGGCGCGCGACACGCTGCGCCATTTCGCGCGCGATCCGCTGCACCGCCGGGCGCACTACCACGAGCTGACCTTCGCCTCGCTCTCCGCCTTCGCCGAGAGGTTCGTCCTGCCGCTGAGCCACGCCGAGGTGGTCCGCGGGAAGGGCTCGCTGCTCGCCAAGATGCCCGGCGACACCCGGCAGAAGTTCGCCCATCTTCGCGCGTTTCTGGCGTTCATGTGGGGGCATCCCGGCAAGAAGCTCCTCTTCATGGGCCAGGAGTTCGCCCAGGGCGCGGAGTGGAGCGAGGCGCGTGCACTCGAGTGGCAGCTCGTGGAGATCGGCTCGCACCGTGGCGTCCAGCGCCTGGTGGCCGACCTCAACCGGCTCTACCGCGAGCTGCCGGCGCTCCACGTGAGCGACGCTTCGGTCGACGGCTTCGCGCTCGTCGAGGCCGACGACGCCGAGCACTCGGTCCATGCCTGGCTGCGCCTCGGCCGGCCCGGCGACGCGCCCGTCCTCGTGGTCGCCAACCTCGGCCCCGTCCCGCGCGAGGGCTGGCGGATCGGCGTGCCCGGAACCGGCGTCTGGCACGAGCGGCTCGTCACCGACGCGCTCGTCTACGGGGGCTCGGGGATCGGCAATCCGGGCGCGCTCGTGGCCGAGCCCGTGCCCCGGCACGGCCGGCCCTGCTCGCTCCGGCTCGACCTGCCGCCGCTTTCTGTCCTGTTCCTCGAGGCGGAGGACCCGCTCTGAAGGTGCGCCGCGCCCGCTCGAACGGGCCTTCGAGGTCTTCCGCTCGGTCGCGACCGGCGAGCTCGCCGAGCCGGCGACCCGTGCCGCCCACGCGGGGCGCGGTCCGGCCCGTGCCCGGCTCTAGCGCGGGCTCGTGGCCGAGGTGCGCGGGTCGGCCGAGCGGGTATAGGGCAGGACCGCGAGCCCGAGCCAAAGCGCGAGGAAGGCGAACAGCCCGGCCCAGCGCGCGGCCGGCGGCTCGACCGGGGCCGCGGCGACGACCAGGCCGGTGAGCGTCTGGAGCGAGGCGGCGCCCAGGAAGGAGGCCATGTTGAGCAGGGCCAGGCCGCGCCCGACGAGCCGGTCGGGCAAAAAGAGGCGGCCTTGCGCCATGAGCAGCGAGTAGGTGACCGAACCCGCCACCACGGCGGAAAGCAGGAACGTCGCCGGCACCGTCGCGAGCCCGGGTCGAAGGGCGAGCAGGAGGAGGCACCCGACGGCGACGCCGGTGGCGGCGAGCACCGGGGTCTTGCGCCGGTCGAGCCGGCGCTCGAGGGCGGCGAAGCCCAACAGCCCGCCGATCATGGCGAGCGAGATCAAGAGCAGCGCGTGGCCGCGCGGCACCGGGGCGAGGCCGTGCATCTCCGCCAGGTAGGGGCCGGCCCAGAGGCCGCGCACCGCCATCACCACGGCGTAGGTCGCGAACAGCATGGGCAGGATCGGCCAGAGCGGGCGCAGGCGGAGGACCTCGACCATGCCCCGGACGACGTCGATCGGCCGCTCGCCGCGCGCCGGCGGCGGGCGGCCCTCGGGCGCGTCGCGGACCAGGAGGAAGACGGCCGTGGCGGCGGCGAGGACGAGGGCGGCGAAGACCAGGAAGGCGCCCCGCCAGCCGACCGCCTCGACCAGGAGGGCCAAAGGCGTGGCACCGAGGATCGAGCCCGTGGCGGCGATCGCGAGGAGAATCGCGGACAGCGCGGCGAAGCGCTCGGCCGGCCAGAAGCGGGCCACCACGACGAGCGTGCCCATGTAGACCGGCGCGCAGCCGAGGCCGATCGCCACCTGGGCGAGCACCGCGCGGGCCTCGCTCCGGGCTGTCGCGAGGAGCACGCAGCCCAGGCCCGCGAGCAGGAAGAGGCCGGCCACCGAGCGGCGCGGCCCGAGCCGGTCGAGGGCCATGCCGACGACCGGCTGGGCGAGGGCGAAGGCGAGGAACCAGGCAGCCGAGAGGGTGCCGAGGGCGGCGGGCTCGAGCGAGAGGTCCCGGGCGAGCTCGGGCGCCACGAGCCCCATGGCGATGCGGAAGAATTGGCTCAGCGTGTTGGCGAGGGTGAGCGCCACGAGCCCGGGCAGGGGGCCCGGTCGGGCCACCGACGCCGGCCCGGCTCAGCCGAGGGCCGCGGCCGCAGCGAGGCGCTGCGCGTCGACGACCAGGAAATGGTGCCGGTCGGGCATCGCGATCGCGCCCGAGGCCTTGGCCGCCTGGATCTCGCGGCTCACCGTCTCGACCGTCAGGCCCAAGTAATCGGCGATGTCCCAGCGGCTCATCGGCAGCGCCACGGGCTTCCTGCCGCCCGCGCTCTGCCGGCGGGCGAGGCCCAAAAGGAAGCTCGCGACCCGCTCGCGGGCGCTCTTGCGGCCGAGCAGGAGCATCTGCTCTTGCGCGGCCGCGAGCTCGGAGGAGGCGCGGCTCAAGAGCTCCTTCTCGAGCGCCGGGTGACGTTCGAGGAGCGCCATGAAGCGATCGCGCGGGAAGCGGCAAAGGAGCGCGTCGGTGACGGCCTCGGCGCTGTAGGCGTAGGAGCGGAAGAAGGCCAAGCCGAGGAAATCGCCCGGCAGCAGGAACCCGGTGATCTGCCGGCGGCCATCGGGCAGCATCTTGAAGAGCTTGATCATGCCCTCGGTGAGCGTGAAGAGGCTCTCGGCCGGATCACCCTCGTCGAACAGGTGGCGCCCGGCGGGAAGCCGGACGCGCAGGGTGATCGCCTCGAGCTCGTCGAGCGCCGGCCCGGCGAGCGCCCGGCAGACCGAGATCGTGCGGACCCGGCAATCCTCGCACAGGACGCCGCACGGCCCGACGCGCGGCCCCGTTCCCTGCTCCCCCGGCTCGACCGCGCCCTCGGCCCTGCGCACCCCTCACCTCCTGGCGGACCACTGAGCCCGAGCTCTTGATCTGGGTCAATGCCGAGGCCGCCACCATGCGCCAAGCTGCCTCGCATGCGGACCGCGCCCCGCCTGTTGCCCGAGATCGACGGCTTCCCCGGCTGGAGCTGGCGCGCGCTCGACCAGGATGATCTGCCTCTCGCTGGGCCGCTCGCCCGGCTCGCCGATATCACCCCCGACCTCACCGCTTGGCTCGCCCTCGCCGGGCGCTGGCTCGCCCGCGCCGCGATCGAAGGCGGCGCGCTCGGCGCCTTGCTCAACCCGGGCGGCCTCGTGGTCGGCCTCGAGCGGCACCGGCCGTGCGTGGTGGACGGCCTCCCGACCCTCCTCGTCGACTGGCACCGGACCCTCGAGGTGACGCCCTCGCCGCGCTGCCTCGAGGCGCTGGTCGCGGCCACGAGCGCGCTCGCCCGACGGTCGGGCTACCTCGCCCTCGAGCTCGCGGTCGAGCCCGGCGGAAACGAGCGGCTCGCGGCCCTCGCCGGCAGGTTCGGTCTGTTCGAGCGGGGCGGGAGCTGGCGGCGCGAGCTGGGCGTGGCGGCCCGCCCACGGCCGACGCACGCCGCCCGGCCCGTGGGCTGAGCGGTCCGCGGCTGGCTTCAGCGCGCGAGGCTTTCGTCGAGCTCGCGGAAGCTGCAGCGCTCGCGGACGATCGGGGCGGCACCGGGATGGCCGGCGCCCTTGGCGATCAAGGCCGCGACCCGCTCGTCGAGGTCGTAGGTGGTGTGGGCGGTGAGCGGGTTGGCGACCTCGCCGAGCCCGAACAGGTTGTTGACCGCGGCGATCTCGACGAGCGCGTTGATCGGCCGCGGGCAGAGGCGCGATTCGACGTAAGAGTCGACCCAGTCGTTCGGCACGGGATAGCTCATCACGTCGTTCGGATCGCCGATCGCCACGAGATCGGTGCGGGCGAAGAAGCGCCGTGCGCGCTCGGGCGTATCGGGCCGGCAGAAGCGCGCGGTCTCGCCACGGATCTCCTGCGGCTCGACCCCGGCCTCGAGGAGCGGGAGCTGGTTCGACAGCATGAAGACCGGGACGACCGTGTCGCGGAAGGTCGCGAGCACCCGCCGCCCGGCGGGCTGCTCGTACAGCATGGGGAGGTTCACCAGCTCCTGGAGCGCATCGAGCGTCGCCCGGCTGCCGAGGCTGTGCGTCACGAAGGCGAGGTCGTCGGCCCCGACCCGGCTGCCGAAACCCGGCAGGTTCGGCCCGCAGAGCACGCCCGAGGTCTCGGTCGGCAGCTCGTCCCAACTCCGCGAGGCGGCCCAGCAGAGGGTCTGGCCGACCGCGCGCAGGATCTTGTCGCGGTTGACCCCGGCGAAGGCGATCGGGTCCGGGGCGATGTCGTTGACGAAGGCGCGCATCGCCTGGTTGATCGAGGCTCGCCGACTCGTGAAGTAGCTCCGCTGGTCGAAGACGATCGCCTCTTTGGCCCGGCGGTTGATCGTCGACCAGGTGAGCTCGTAGAAGGCGGCGTCTCGCTGCCGCCGCGCGTCGACCATCCGGGTGACGTTGATCTCGCCCAAGACCTCTCCGCCGCGGAGCGGATTCTCGATCACGATCCGCTTGCTGCGCGGCGCGGTGACGGGGAGGCCGAGCGCGCGGCTCAGATTGTCGGCGAGCGCCGTGCCGTGCCCGGGCAGGTGCGTGCCGATCCCGTGCACGAAGAGGATCTTGAGCTGGCGGCGACCGGGGCCCGCCTGGCCGATCGGCGGGAGCGCGTCCTGGGCCCGCAGATAGGGCTCGAGACCCTCGAAGGCCGGGCCCACCACCTCGCAGCGCCGGGTGTCCTCCCCACTGCGGCCGGAGGCCTCGAGCACGGCTTCGGCGACCCCGCGGCCGAAGCTCTGGCAGCCGGCGAGCAGCAGGAGCGTGACGGCGAGAAGGATCTTCCTCTTCACCGTTGACCCATAGAGGCCGGCGCCCCGGCCGACAAGCCCCGGTACGCCCGGGGGCGGGCCGCCGGCTGGCGCTGCGACCGGCCAGCGGTTAGAGAGCCGGCGCGATGCAGCTCGTCACGACCACGGCCGATCTCGCCGCCCTCTGCCTGCGGCTCGCGCGCGAGCCTTACGTCACGGTCGACACGGAATTCATGCGCGATCGGACCTACTGGCCCAAGCTGTGCCTGGTCCAGCTCGCGGGCGAGCGGGAGGCTGCGGCGGTCGACCCGCTCGCCCCGGGGATCGACCTCGCGCCGCTCCTGGAGCTCATGGCCGACGAGCGCGTGCTCAAGGTCTTCCACGCCTGCCGCCAAGACCTCGAGATCTTCTGGCTGTTGATGAAGGGCCGGGTGCCGAGGCCGATCTTCGACACCCAAGTGGCGGCGATGGTGTGCGGCTTCGGCGAGGAGGTCGCCTACGAGACGCTCGTCCAGAAAGTGGCGAAGGCACGGCTCGACAAGAGCTTCCGTTTCACCGACTGGTCCAAGCGGCCGCTCACCGAGGCGCAGCTGCGCTACGCGCTCTCCGACGTCACCCACCTCCGGGTGATCTACGAGCAGCTCGCGAGCCGGATCGACGCCACCGGCCGCCGCGCCTGGGTCGAGGAGGAGCTCGCCCGGATCGCCGACCCCGCCCTCTTCGAGCAGCCGCCGGAGGAGGCCTGGCGGCGGCTCAAGCTGCGCACCCGCGACCCGCGTTTTTTGGCGATCGTCCAGAAGCTCGCCGCCTGGCGCGAGCGCACCGCCCAGGCGAAGGACCTGCCGCGCCAGCGGGTGCTGCGCGACGATCTCCTGCTCGAGATCGCCGCGCACAAGCCCAAGACCGTCGAGGAGCTGCGCGGCCACGAGCGGATCAGCCTCGATCGGGCGAGCCTCGCCGCGGTGGTGGCGGCGGTCAACGAGGCGCTCGCGATCCCCGCTTCGGATCTGCCCGAGCTCGTCGAGCCGAGCGAGCTGCCGCGCGGGATCGGCCCGCTCGTCGACATGCTCCGGCTGTTGCTCAAGATCTGCTGCGATGAGGCCGACGTGGCCCAGCGGATGGTGGCGAGCACGGCCGACCTCGAGGCGATCGCGATGGACGACGAGGCCCCGGTGCCGGCGCTATCGGGCTGGCGGCGCGAGCTGTTCGGCGAGGCGGCCCTCGCCTTGAAGCACGGCCGGATCGGGCTCGTCGTCAAGAATCGCCGGCCGGCGATCCTCTCCCTCGTGAACCGCGGGTGAGCGTCCTCGTCGTCGGGCGCGGCTTCCTCGGCCGGGCGATCGCCCGGGCCCTCGGCGATGTGGCGCGGCTCGTCCCCCACGCGGCGATCGCCGAGCCCGCGATCCTCGACGGCGTGGCGAGCGTGGTCTGGGCCGCCCGCCACCCCGCCCTCGGCACCCCGGCTTGGCGGATCGAGGAGGATCTGGAGCCCGTCCTCGCCCGCCGGGCGGCCGAGCGCGGCATCGCCTTCACGAGCCTCGGGACCCGCAAGGTCTACGCCCCCTCCCCGCGGCCCTTGCGGGAGGACGACCCGCTAGGACCCGAGGACCTTTACGGCCGGCAGAAGCTCGCCCTCGAAGAGCGGCTCGCGGCGATCCCGGGCCTTTCGCTCACCCGCCTTCGGATCGCCAACGTCTTCGGCTTCGAGCGCACGGCCGGCCGCTCGAGTTTCCTCACCCAGCTCCTCGCCACGCTCGCGGCCGAGGGCGAGGTCCGGCTCGACGTGAGCCCCTTCACGGTCCGCGATTTCCTGCCGGTCGAGATGGCCGCCGGCTGGATCGCCCGGCTCGCCCGCGAGCCGCCGGGAGGCATCGTCAATCTCGGCTCGGGCCTGGGCACCCCGATCGGCCGGCTGGCCCTTTGGGTGATCGAGGGTTTCGGCCGCGGCCGGCTCGTGGTCGAAAGCCCCGTCGAACGGGACGGCTTCGTCCTCGCGGTCGACCGGCTGCGCGCGATCCTGCCGGATGCGCGGATCGACGAAGCGGCCTTGCGTGCCGCGGCCCTCGCGGTGGGTCGCCGGCTCGCGGCCGAGGCCTAGCGCAGCCGGGTCGGGCGGAAGAGGTGCGGCGGCTCGACGATCGCTCCTTGCGCCTCGACCAGGAGGAGCTCGCGCGAGCCCGCCCGCCAGGTCGCCTCGACCAGGGCGTAGACGGCGGAAGCGGTCCGGGCGAGCGAGGCTTCGGCGTCGCCGGTGACGAGCCATTCGCCCAGGAGGAGGGCCGCGAAAACGTCGCCCGTGCCGTTGAGCGTGACCGGCAGCCGCGGCGTCCAGACCACCCAGGAGCCATCCGCGGTGTCGGCGAGCATGCCGAGCCGGCCCTCCTGCTCGGGGAGCGCGAGGCTCGTGACGACCACGAGCTTGGGCCCGCGGGCGCGGACCGCACGCGCGGCCTCCATCGCGTCCGCGAGGCTCCGCACCTCGATGCCGGAGAGGGAGGAGAGCTCGAAGCGGTTGGGCTTGACGATCGTTGCCATCGGCACGATCCGCTCGCGCAGGAGCTCCGGGATCCCGGGCCGGACGAACACGCCGCGGCCGTCGTCGCCTATCACCGGGTCGCAAGCGTAGACCGCATCGGGCCGATGGCGACGGACGCGCTCGACCGCCTCGACGACGACCTCGGCGGTCGCCGGATCGCCCAGATAGCCCGAGAGCACGGCGCGGGTGCGGGCAAGCGCGCCACGCTCCTCGAGGCCCGCGAGGATCTCGCGCTGCCAGTCGGCGCAGACGGGCCGGCCGCGGAACGCGCCGTAGCCCGTGTGGTTGGAGAACAGCACGGTCATGATCGGCCAGACCTCGAAACCCAGCCGCTGCAACGGGAAGACCGCCGCGCTGTTGCCGACATGGCCGTAAGTGACGTGCGATTGGATCGAGAGGATGCCTTCCACGCGCGGTGCTCCCCGTCCGCGCCGCCCGCCTCGATCGCGCGGCGCGGGCGTTCGTGGACACCGCGCGGGGCGGTCACGGAAGCGCCATTCGCGGAGGGTCGGGATGAGCCGCTTGGAGGATCTGCGGGTCGATTACGAGGGGCCGGTGCTGCTCGAGGAGGAAGCGGCGCCCGACCCGTTCGACCAGTTCGACACCTGGCTGCACGAGGCACTCGGCGCCGGGCTCGTCGAGCCCAACGCGATGGCGCTCGCGACGGTCGGCGCGGACGGCCGGCCGTCGGTGCGGATGGTGCTCTTGAAGGACTTCGACCGCCGCGGCTTCACCTTCTACACGAACTACGAGAGCCAAAAGGCGCGCGAGCTCGAGCGGACGCCCTTCGCCGCCTTGCTCTTCTACTGGGACAAGCTGCACCGCCAGGTGCGGATCGAGGGGCGGGTCGAGAAGGTCGAGCCTGCCGAGTCCGACGCCTATTTCGCCAAGCGCCCCTACGGCAGCCGGATCGGCGCGCTCGCGAGCCCGCAGAGCCGGCCGATCGACCGACACGAGCTCGCCCGCCGCTTCGAGGAGCTCGCCCGTCGCCATCCCGAGGACCCGCCGCGGCCGGCGCACTGGGGCGGCTATCGGGTGCGGCCGGACCGGTTCGAGTTCTGGCAGGGCCGCCGCTCGCGGCTGCACGACCGGCTCGTCTACACCCCCGAGGGGACCGGCTGGCGGATCACCCGGCTCGCCCCCTGAGCCGGCTCAGCCGGCGGGTGCCGCGGGCGGCTCGAAGCGGGTCTCGGGGTCGGTCACGAGGGTCGCGGCGTTGGCGGCACGGATCCGTGCCGCCGCCTCGTCGTAGAGGAACGGCAGATAGGCGAACCGCCGGCCGCGCGTGACCGGGCGGACTTCGTGCAGGAGCGAACAGGAGAAGACGACGGCACCGCCGGTCGGCGCCCGCCAGGTGCGACTGCCGAATTCGGGAAAAACGAGGTCGCCGCCCTCGTAAGCCGTGGCGTCGAGATTGACGCTCACGGCGAAGCGGCGGTGAGCGGTGCCGGGAGTGGTGTTGTCGCGGTGCGCCCGGAAATGGCCGCTCGTCGCGGCGTCGTAGCAGGCGACGATGTGCCGTTCGATGCGGGTCGCGTGGAACTGGAAGGCCTTGGCGATCTCCGGGACGACGCGGCTGCGGATCCGCTCCTGGGCCGCGGCGCGCAGCGCGGGGTCGACGATCTCGCAGTCGGTGCGACGCTTGTGGGCCGGGTCGAGGACCAGGACGGTCTTCCCCTCGCGCTCGACCATGAAGCCCGATTCGCTGCCGCCCCGCGCCTCGTAATGGGCGATCAGCGCCCGGCAGAGCTCCGGCTCGAAGACCCGCGGCAGGATCAGGATCGGTGCCGGGACCGTCACGCCGGCGTGCCGGTCGGGGTGCGGCAGGCCTTCGATCAGCCGCTCGACGGTCGCAAGGTGCCGGCCCTCGGCGTCGAACGGGACGACCGCCGCCACCCGCAGCTGCGGGTCCAACAGGAACCAAGTGGGCCGCAGCCGCGTGTGCCCGTCGCGTTCCTCGAGCAGGCCGTAGAGCCGGCTCACCGAACGGTCCTCGTCCCAAAGGAAGCGGATCCCCGGAAGGTCGTCGACCAGCCGGCCCTCGGTGCGGTCGCGCGGGTCCACGCTGATCCCGAAGAAGGCCAACCGGTCCACATCGAACCGGGCCCGCTGCCGGGCCACGAGCGCGAGTGCGGCGCGCGCCGGCTCGCTCGCGCCGCTGCCCAGAAAACAGAGCAGGAGCCAACGTCCGGCGGCACTCGCGAACACGTAGCGCGGGTTGCTCGTGCTCGCGGTGACGAACCAGGGGGCAGGATCACCGGGACGTAAGCGCACCGATCCGCTCATGGCCGTGCTCCTCGAGTTCGGCCGGACGGGAGCGAGCGGGCTCGTCCGTCCGCAGCCGGGGGTCACGCAGGTCGCGTGGCGAACTTGCCCGAGGCCGGCGCGCGTGCCAATTCCATGGCGCCGAGCGGGGGAGAAGGCCATGCCGGAGCGCAAGAACGTCTTCATCACCGGGGCGAGCCGCGGGATCGGGCACGCCACCGCGGCCTATTTCGTGCGGCAGGGGTGGCGGGCGATCACCTGCTCGCGCGACGAGGTCCCCCCGCAATGTCCGCGCAACGAGCGCCACGCCCATATCACGATCGATCTGGCCGAGACGGACCGGCTCTCGGAAGCGGTGGCGCAGCTCGAGCACATCTTGGACGGCCAGGAGCTCCACGCGCTCGTCAACAATGCCGGCTACTCGCCCAAGGCCGAGGGCGGTAAGCGGCTCGGATGCCTCGACGGGACGATGGAGGTCTGGCACAAGACCTTCGCGATCAACTTCTTCGCACCCGTCTATTTCAGCCGGGCCTGCGCGCCGCTGTTGGCGAAGACCAAGGGCTCGATCGTCAATTTGACCTCGATCGCGGGCAGTCGGGTGCATCCCTTCGCCGGCTCGGCCTACGCCACGAGCAAGGCGGCCTTGACCGCGCTCACCCGCGAGCTCGCAGCCGACCTCGCCCACCTCGGCATCCGCGTCAACGCGGTCTGCCCGGGCGAGATCAACACCGCGATCCTCTCGCCCGGGACCGAGCAGCTCGTCGAGCGGATCCCCTTGCGCCGGCTCGGCTCGCCCGAAGAAGTCGCCTCGATCATCTATTTCTTGTGCACCGAGGGAGCCTCCTACATCACCGGTGCCGAGATCCCGGTGAACGGCGGCCAGGACGTCTATTGAGGCCGGGCCGGCGCGCCGGCAGCGGGGTTCCACGCGCCTGGCGCCCTCTCGGGCGCAGGTTCTCGAGGACGGTGCGGCGCGAGCGGCCGCATCTCCCGATCGAAGCCGTCGAGCGACGGCATCGGCAGCGGCTCGAGGGTGTCGAGCCGGTTCAGGTAACGCTCGAGCTCGTCGAGGTAACCTTCTCGGATCGCGGGTTCGACATAGGGGACGTGCCAGGCCACGAAGGGCCGCAGCACGGCGTAGCCCACATAGCCGAGGGTGCCCTGCAGCAGGTGGCGCAGCATGATCTCGAGTGGCCCGTGGATGCCGCCTTCCTCGAGCATGTGGGCGCGCGAGCCGGCCGCGATCAGGCAGGTCGCGCGTTTGCCCACGAGCCCGCCGCGATCGTAGAAGCGGCGTCCGCCGTAGAGCGGGCCCGAGAGGAAGACCCGGTCGATCCAGCCCTTGAGGATCGCCGGCACCGAGAACCACCAGAGCGGGAAGCTGAGGATCAAGAGGTCGGCCGCGCGGAGCTTCTCGAGCTCGGCTTCGATGTCCGGGGCAAGCGTGTCGGTCTCGAAGGCGTGCCGCTGCTCGAGCGCGTAGTTCAGATAGTCGGGGTCGCGGCGCGTCGGAAAATCCGCGGCTTTCGCGACCGGGTCGAAGTGCATCGCGTAAAGGTCGGAAAGGGTGACCGCGTGCCCCCGGCCGCGCAGGAACGCGACGGCACGGTCCTTCATGGCCGCGCAGAAGGAGCGCGGCTCGGGATGGGCGTGGACGAGGAGGACGTTCACGGTGCGAGCCCGCGCAGCCGGGCGCTGCGGCGGCGGAGGAGCTCGGCCACGACGAGCAGCAGAACGGCGAGGGCCACGAGGATCGTAGCTGCTGCCAGGATCTCCGGGTTGATCTCCTCGCGGATGCCCTCGAACATCTGCCGCGGCAAGGTGCGCTGGGCGGGGCCGGTCAAGAAGAGGGCGACGACCACCTCGTCGAAACTCGTGACGAAGGCGAAC